>Ga0302280_1004107_pt1 | contig 10139 bp, 11 predicted proteins | sample III_Fen_E1_1_FD_198771 | JGI IMG/M metagenome (GOLD analysis project Ga0302280, IMG submission 198771) | Peat permafrost microbial communities from Stordalen Mire near Abisko, Sweden - III_Fen_E1_1 | ecosystem: Environmental > Terrestrial > Soil > Wetlands > Permafrost | place: Sweden: Abisko...
TAAATACACACTTATCCCCTGTTGTTTTAATACATGACTGTACGTATTTGTTATAATGAACATTATTTTGTTTAGTTGCTCCATCTAACATATTTCGAGAACAATTGAAATAAACAGAATGATCGGTGGGAAACAATTTCTTATATATCTTAATCCATTGACAGCAATCTCTTGTGGCAAATAACAATGTATCAATTTCATGTGCTTTAACATATTCGTGTAAATATATACTGGATACGTATAATAAAGGAATATTAATACCACATTGTTCTTCCCACATATATTTTTCCGGATTTTTAGTGTATACATTAACTTCGTTATCTAAATGAATTAATTTCATCAATTTATCCCACAAATGTTTATCAGTATTTAGATAGTAAACAACATCACTAACTAACTGATTAACTTTCCTACTGGTGTCCATTAATTAATGTATAATATTATGATACAATAAATTATATATAGTATCTTTTATATTTTTAAAAATATTTATGTAAATGCGTTCACATTTACATAAATATTTTTGAGAATATTTTGCTCGTCAGCAAAATATAAAAACATTTGTAATATTCATTGATATTCGTTCAGAATATAAATTTTTTATTTAAGACGTATAATATATAAAATATTATAATGTCTAATCCAAATCCACATTCAAGACAAATAAATCAAATAGCATCACTATTAAATAGCATGGGGATGGAACATGATGATATTGGAGAAGTGGTTGAACTAATTACTGATATTTTGGAAGGCAACAACTATGATGAAGACTGTTCAGATGATGATATTTCTGAGGAAGAATATATTGAAGATCCACCATCGCCACCACCACAACAAAAACCAAAAATCAAAGTGATGACGCCAAATGTTCCTCGTCCACAAACAGCACCTGCTACTCCTATTCTTACTCCTCTTGCTATTAAGAAACCAACATCAGGCACTACTTCCACTCAAAGTAAACCATCTTCTTCTGTGATCACATCAATTAAAGGAACATCTACATCAAGTACTGCCAAAGTCATGGATTGTATTCCAGTTGGGGGTGGTGTTCAAACATTAGTCAATCGGTTTGTGGACTTTTGTAAAAGCAAGGGTGTTGATCCAGAAACAGCACGTAAATTTATAGCATCAAAATTGTCAAAACGAACAAAGGTAGTTGACGCACATTTATATGTTGAAGGATCAGTAACTCAGTCTGATATCATTGGATGTTTGAAGGAAATGAAAAAATAGAATATAACATGGGTCATATTCTATTTTTGAAAAACAGAATATGACATGGGTCATATTCTATTTTTCAAAAAAATAATATAAAAATAATCATTCATTCAAACTATACATTACATTAAATGAATGATTATGTCTTTGTTATTCTGCGTCATATAGGAAAACCTCTACATCATCAATATTGGGAAAAATGTTATAAATCAATTCGTAAATTTCATGGAAATGATGTGTTGATTGTCATTATTGATGACAATTCAAAATTAAAGGCAAAATCAATAAATGAAATTATGAATGAGAATGAGAATACATTAATCTATCATACTGAAAATAATTTAGTGGGGAAAGGTGAAATTTTACCATATATCTATTTTTTGACATGGAAATGGAAACCATATATGATATGTTTACACGATTCAATGGAATTAAATAAAGCAGTTCCATGCCTTAATCATTTTGATGATTTATTACTTGTGCGGTTTCATTGGTTTTTTTCAACAAATAAACACAATAACGTCATCAAAATCAACAATATGTTATCAGTTTTAAAGAATCCACCTATTCATAATGACGATGGAAATGGAAATAAGAATATTTATTGTTTTGGTGGAATGTCCACTATTTCATTAAAATTAGTTGAATTATTAGATCAAAGATATAACATATGTCAAAGCATTCATCCATTGATCAAAGACAGATCTGATCGTATGGCATTTGAACGTATATTTGGCATTGTTTGTAGTGATTATATAGTTGAATCTTTATGTGGCAATATATTTGATTATCCCCAATCTTTTATGCCAAATAAAAATCCTCCATCAGATTATAATGGTGTTTTAATTAAGCGATGGATTGGGCGTTAAATTTCATTTTGGTCAAATCCTGAAAAAATTTGATCAAAAAATAAAAATTTTTAGTACCATTATAGTTCGCGTCTTTATTTACGTCCGAATATGGTTATGCTTGTTCATTTTTATGGTTTTGAATACCAAGAATGTGATGGTAGACCACCAGCCACGTTCGCTGGTGGTGTAAATAGAGTTGAAACTGTTCAATCACCATGTGAATTGATTTCACTACCTTTTTACGGTCAAACTGATGGCACAAGTCAAATGACATATATTGGTATCAGATTTCACACACAAGACACCCCATTTGATTACCTTTACACTATGAAAAATTCAAGCATATCTAATGCTGTCCCCAACCAAGATGTTATTGATACTATGAATCAACGTTATCCTCATCGTATTGGACAAATGCGTTGTCAATCAGTTCTTTTAGACCCGTACACATCTCATTACTATTCTGGAACTATTATGGTTGGTTATTTTTTCAAATCCGTTCGGGATGAAGAAGATGATAGGGTTGATTGGGTTGATCGTGAAGATGAGGTATCATTGAATCCTACCTCTGCTCGTATTATGCCTCTGGGTCACAATTTGGAAACAGATGAAAATTACACATATTTTATTGGAAAGCAAATTAGTCCCGATTTTGTTGAATTCTCCATGACTCATGAGAATCATCCTGCGGTTGCTTTTTATGATATGTGCCACAAAGTATATCACATTGATGACTATGCTGATTTCACATTGGGATTCAAAGATGGATTTGTACATACAGACAAAGTTATTGCGTTTGTGCCAACTATGTGCTATTGTTGTACGTGATTCCATTTATTCTTCTTTTATTTCTCGCTGTCAAATCTAATGTAATCCATAGCAGTACTTATAGCAGTTATAATAAAAATTGCTTTGGTCTTGTTTGCTTTTTCTACTTTGTCTGGATGGTTGTTCAAAATTAGTTTTCTAAAAATACCTTTGGACTTATCATAGTCCTGTTTATCGGTATATTCCAATAACTTCAACCCTTCAAGTAATTCTGGACTTTGAGTCTTAAATCCAGTGGAATAAGTATATCCCGATTCATCATTAATCAAATTAAAGTGATTTGTATGCCATTCACCATATAATGGATTAATATCATATAACCATCGATGACGATGTTTGCCAATTAAAATATCCTTATTGTACTGAAAATATTCATATGCGAATGGTTTGATAAGCAAATGATTACATATACGAAGATAATATACATAATCTTCATCATCAAGATGTTGATTTATGACTTGTAGACTCTTATCATTACTACCGCTACCATTTTTCAATGAAATGATTTTCGACATTCTTTACCTGATAAGAACGAGTACTTTTAAATCAAGATCAACGTAAACTAAAATCAAATTTTTTCAAGATTTAACCTTAAAGAAGTAATAAATTTTTGATTTATTTCAAAATTAATATTTCAAACTAATTTATTAGAACCAAAGTTATATAGTAATGTCTATGTCTGTCTCAGAGTTTTTAACATCAACTGAAATAGACCAGTTCTACAATATCGACTTTTTGAAAAATTTAATACAATATATTCATGAAACTATAATTCCAAATCTGCTATCTGACAGTTTACATGAATCTTTAAATGACACTGAAATATATCAATTTCAGCATTTTTATTGTCATGACATTAGTAACATAATATTTAAGTTGGGACGGTTGTTTGAACGGAATAGAACTATTGGCAAATATGTTATGATTGATTGTGAAAATCCGTGGTTTAAGGGAGATAGTATGATGATTAAAAATGACCGAATAGATTCTCCATTCATTCATACTGAAAACAAAGAAATTGAAATCGAAATATTGACTATATGTACCAAATTAATTGATTTTATTTCGAATATTTATGAACATAACATTATTATGATGAATGATTCAATAACCAGTGCTACGCTGTTACAATTTTTTTTCGATGTAGTAAATATAGATGAATTGCGGGAATTGCTATCCTTATATGTAAATGATTACAGAGAAATATGGGAAATTAGCAAACCAATTAGATCATATTATATGTCCCTATTTTACCATATTCAATCAGTTTATTCACACGATTCGAAAATCAATGAAGCATATTACAGTCATATACCTGAATGTGTTTTTAATGTATTTACACCATCAATATGGTTTATCAATGATGACCCTGATTTCATAGAATTTATACAAAATGTTTATTATTCTGACAAAAGTGAATGTACTGATATTATGATTCCAATGTCATATCGATATAAATATTTATTGAAATATTTAGGTGGAACAAGAACTTCATTGGATGAATATGATAACGAAAACATTATTAATTTTCATCGACATGATTTAATTGTTGACGATATTATTTATTTGTATTCAAAATTCAAAGTCGAAACCAGTAGTACTATTTTTATTGATTCATTAACATTATTAAAATTATTGGACATATCCGATGAAAACAATACATATCAGGATTTGGATAGTGATAAACTTACTCAATTAATTAGCATTATATGTGTATACTTAATGGAATTTTACAAAGTAATAAAATCAAAGCGAGCAAATATTTCTAATAATATACCATTTTGTAATACTTTATTAAATATAATAGATAAAGCATTATCGTTCGTTCCAGATTTATTGAACAGTTATCTCATTTACTATGTTCCTAATTGTATTTCATTGATTCCAGCAAATATAATTAATTTAACTAAACTTGACACTGTCAATGGTATATTTAATTCCATTATTTCTAATGAATATGGAAAACAATATTTATCAACAATTGATTGTGGCGAACTTTTAAAGCATTTAACGTTAAATGTTTTAGAAGAAATAAAATTCAACAATGACGATGATGTAGATGATGAATTAATGGATGGGATCATGTGCCAACCTATTATAGTTCCATTTTTCTTTCCACACAACAATACTATATGTGATAAATATATGACAGAATCATATTTGTGGAACAAACCAGAAAATCCATACACACGAGAACCATTAACAATTGAACAACTAAATGAATATAATAGCAAAGAAGATATAATGGCATTAATTGCTGAAAAAGAAAAGCTAATCAAAAGAAGATAACATGTCTTATTGAAAATTTGATTGAAAATTTTTGAATTAATTTATTCTTTGTATATTGATGATAAATTATCATGACTTCGTTCATTACTGTCGATTATGATCAACTTACAAATATGAATATGAAATGTGGTTATTATCAATGCTGTCGTATTCACGATCATATATATAGGTATGTTTCTGATAAATTCATATTGACTGTTGAATTGTATGGTGATACAACATATATGTCTATAAGCATATCACAATTGGTAATATTTATCACAAATGTCGCTAATTCAAATGAATATATTGATATATATGACAACAATATATCTGAAAGCACAAGAGCATTGTTAAAACAAAACCTCATATCAAATCATGAAATTGATAATAAAAATACATCAGATTTATTCCATGGTTGTGTTAAAAGCATAATAGATGTGCTCAAAGATGTGCTAATGTTTTTGCCATCATTGGAAGATATTATGTCATTTTTGGATTTAATTCCAGACAAGCATAGTAGTGAAATATTGATAATCAAAAATATGTTTACAGATCCAACCAAATGGAAATCTGGTCTTGAATTGTTAATAAATTACAATATGTCGACAATGTTGTGTTTGCCAATGGTAATTATTTAAAAAATCTTTTAAAAGTTATGAAATATGAAATAAATCCTTGTAATCTGGTTTACATATCCAATATTGATGTCCACCAACTGGATTTTCTGCGTAAACTTGTTCTATTGAAAATTCCTTTGCTATATTCAATTCAGGTAAATGAATACTTAATAAACCATAGTCAATTCGAAGTAAATAAAATCCAATTGAAAAATACTTGTCTTCATTTATTTTCTTCTCATTCTTATTTTCATTCTTACCATCATTTTTACTCTCGCAAAATACATCGATTCGTGATTTGTATGGTTCTTGTAATAATTTTAACGATAATTGAGTGTTTCGAATAGTTAAACCACCATTCCCATATTCAAGTGGACACATTTTGCCATGTTTTTTATTATTCCATGGTGCTCCAATATAATCATATTGTAAATAATCTTCAACCCCAGTTCTAAATAAAATCGAATCTTCTTGAAAGAGAAGAATTTTTTCGATTCCTTGACTAATAAAATATTTCCACAAACGTTTTGACAACAACAATCTATTATAATCATTAATATCTTCTATTTTACGATTAAATTCAGTGTCAATAACAACAAAATGGACATTATATCCTTGTAGCATTGATTTAATTCCATCAACATTAATTGGACTACAAAAAATATATGCTGACCAGAAATTGTTTTGTAATTGAGAATAAGTATATTTTAATGTAAATTCCAAATGTTCTAATTCACGTGTTTCAAACAACACAATGGCATTAGGTGATTGATCTAAAAATATTGTCCTATGTTCATTAAAATAATTGATATATTTTTCCTTTCGAAGATTTTTAACGTAAAATTCTGTGTATTTCATATTATAATTAATTATGCGGAATTATATTTAAATCCATTCATATTCGCATATATGAATATTCCTATATGTGAATATATATTCATATGACAGTTAATATCCAAAAACACGGGTCAATTGTAACATATTTGAATGTTCCAACTGGGTCTGAATTTGATCCAATTGATGATCTGATGTTTATCCCACTTAGTATAAACGCGTCACCTGATTCATTAACCATTAATAATAATTTATCTAATGCGACAGAATTTAAATTCGATTTATCTCCATGGACTTTATCCAAAGGATTTTTTATAGAAATGTTGGTTCTAAAACACATGAGAGAAAAGTTTCCCACTTATAATTTTAATATATTGCCTGATTATTAATGTTCTAAAAACTTTTTAATATAATCGTCCTCAAATAGTTCCGACAAACTTTCTCCCTTGTCATTTGACAGTCGAGTAATTACCTGTGATATTAGTGGACTAATGTTGATCACGTGAAGTTTAGTTGACTTTGTTCTATTTGCGGTTTGATCAATGGTATTGGTCACAATTACGCTTAATATCGAATCGCAACTATCAACTCGTTCAAGTGCTTGTGCTGAAAAAATACCATGAGTAGCAACCAATATCGTACCACGAATGTTATATTTCATTAACTCATTCGCACCTTTAATCATTGTTGAACATGTATCAATCATATCATCAATCATAATACAGACCTTACCATTCAATAAAGAACTATCGCCAATCAATATGGATGATTCAACCACATTATTAATAACATAGTTTCTTTGTTTTTCGAGAATGACGTAGTTTATTGATAAGAGATTGGCATATGCCTTTATACGTTTGATTCCTCCGGCATCTGGACTAACTAATATACAATTCTCCTTTTGATATTTTTGGAATACATGATCATTCAAATATTTACTAATATATGCGATACCATATAAATTATCAAATGGAATGCTACTCATTCCTTGAATTTGTCCAGAATGTAAATCCATTGATATAATTCGATCAGCACCAGCAGTAGTTAACATATCAATAATCACTTTCGCACCTATTGGACCTCGATGAGTTTTCTTGTCTGATCGAGCATATGGAAAACACGGCAAAATCACGGATATTTTTGAAGCACTTGAATTATAACATGCTGAAATAGTTAAAATTAATTCGATCAAACAATCATTAATTGATAAGTTTTCAAATGCGCTACCAGTAGATATAATATATACATCTTTTCCACGTATACTTTCATTCAATCTAATATTAATTTCAGTATTCGCAAATTGATTAATGGTAATATTATCGGTTTTATCGATAATTTTCTGTTGACATAGTTCATCAATAATCAAACGATTAAGTTCTGGATTTGAACGTGTTGTAATAATTTGAATATTCATTAAAATATCCTTTAAAGTCTATGTGTTTTAAAATTTTTGATTTTGAATTTAAAAAATCAAAAATTTTAAAACACATAGACTTTAAATCCGTTCAGTTGATGATTTTAACTATTTACTTATTATCAACAAGTGACATTAAAATAAATGGAGTTAAATCATTTATTAAGGATATTTCCAGTGATGAAAAGATATCATTTTTATTGAAACCAGTGTCAATTGATACTATTATTAGTGATATGAATTATTCGTCATTACCACCTCAACCAGTTAATGAACATGGTCTGATGTGTGGATTAAAACGGATTGAATATTTCAAATCCGTTCAGAAAAAGTACATGAAAATAGATGATGAAGAACATTCCATAATTATTTCAATTGAGAACTACATACAAGAAAACACAAAATATTATGATACATGTGTATTTATTGTGTCATATATGGGAAAAACAATATATGGTATATCTGATCAAAAACGTGCTTATTTCCCAGAAAAATATTTCACAACTATCAAAGACACCTATAAGACTTATGATAATTTGTGTGGTTACTCAAAAACAATTGGATCAGTTATCCACGAAGAATATCCAGATGTGTCTTCAAATAATTGGATGAATAAATTCAATGATTTTGATCGAAATGATCAAATAATCAACGCATATGAAAACATTGACATGAAAGAATTATTATCGCAATTTATTGAAATTATCAGCGATTTTCCTAAACCCAATGTTGTTTTTCAAGATATCTTACCATTGTTATCCAATCCATTTTTAAGTTCTCTATTATTTTCGTCAATAATGAAACAAATATCTACAACTTCTTGTACTTTTGATTATGTTGTTGGATTGGAATCTCGTGGTTTCTTTTTAGCTCCAATAATTGCTGAAAAATTGGGTTGTGCGTTTATTCCCATTCGAAAAAGTGGGAAATTACCTCCCCCAGTGTATACTTATTCTTATGAAAAAGAATATGGTAAAGATGTGGCTGAAATTTCACAGAAACATAAGCATGGTTGTCGATTTTTAGTTGTTGATGATATTTTGGCCACTGGTGGATCATTATTAGTTTCTAAACGATTATTAGATCATTTTGAACCTAAACATATATCATTTTTCGTTCTTTCCAAAGTTATCGAATTAGAAGATGTTGCGAAACAAACATTAGGTGATGATCATCGAAATGTAATCAGTTTGTTCAATTAATATTTTAAATCCATTCAGGAAATATTTTAAAAAAACCCATAAACGTGAATTCCTAACTTTGAAACTCCTTTGGATTGTTCAAGTAGTTCTAACTTATAATATTTGAGATTTTGTATAAAAAATGGCATGTTTTCGTCAATTTGTTGTTCAATTAAACAAACCCCAGTTTCTTCATTAACAACCGCATCAAATGTATATGTTTTAAAATAATCATCTGATACATTTTGTATTGCTGGAACAAATCTAATTCCTGTCAATCCTTTGGGTGCTGACCACACAATTTTCTGTGCGAATTTACAATATTTACTAATACTGCTTAATAATTTTAGCAAATCCTCATCGCCAGTTTGTGTTAATGTTTCACTATAAATAATGTACCCATCTAAACGTCCATACTTAATTAAGATATCACCTGATATGTCTTTTTTGCCTTGTCCATCCAACATATGGGTAATACTAATATTAATATTATTGCTTGATGTAATTGGTAATTTATAATCAAGTAATAAAAATTCGGTAGTTTCATAAAACACTGATTCATTTAGTGTCAAAATAGATTTATCTTCACTAAATAATTTAACTACAATCTCATTTGTAGGACAATTAATTTTAATTTGAACTGGAAAACAACCGAAATTTTTCATATCAGGCAATAGTTGCTTAAATGTATCACCTCTTTGTTTGAGATTAAATTTAAAAACAAAGTCCATAATATATTATTTCATAGTTTCATTATTCTTAAATTCTATTATTAGATTGTTTTGATAAAATCATTAACCAATTCAATGTCATTAATGTTTGATTTCCACATTTTTCGTGATAAATAAAATATAAACTTTGCTGGTGTGAATTTAAATTCAGGGAGCATTTCAAGTGCTTCCTTTGAAATATCTCTTCCAAT
>Ga0302280_1004112_pt1 | contig 10134 bp, 8 predicted proteins | sample III_Fen_E1_1_FD_198771 | JGI IMG/M metagenome (GOLD analysis project Ga0302280, IMG submission 198771) | Peat permafrost microbial communities from Stordalen Mire near Abisko, Sweden - III_Fen_E1_1 | ecosystem: Environmental > Terrestrial > Soil > Wetlands > Permafrost | place: Sweden: Abisko...
CTCCGCGTATTTTTATCATATATGTATGTAAATTAGAACTGAAAAATTCCCAAACAAGTGCAAGGAATTGTAATCATAAAGTCAATGAAAGGTCAAGGGTCGCTGACAGATAAAATGCGTACAAAAAGCAAAAGAGCTCAGTTCGTAATGAACTGAGCTCTTGCCCTTTCGGGTGTGTCACTTTGCGGCGGACACTCTACCGGAACTTTTTTGGCTGTGAGTTTTCTTCTCACTAATGCTTTTTGGTTCGCACTATTTTGATAGCCCTCCTTAGGCTTGGCGCGGCGGCCTTGTTGGCTGTTGGCGTGTGTTTGTTTTTGCGCGGGTTTAGAGAATCGGCTTCTTGGCCGAGAAATCGTTCTTCTCGGGCCAGGGCAGCGCGTACGCGAGGGCCTTGAAGGCTTCTTCCGCGGCCAGATAGGCCTTGGAAGTTGCCGTCAACGGCCGCTTTGCACGCATGGTCGCCCTGAAGAGGTTGAGTGCGCGACCCGCGGCCGAGATAAGACAGGCGACGACATGCATTTCCTCGCCAGTCATGGTCTCACGCACGAATGCGTAGGTCCTCTGCAGCTGTTCCGCACGCTTGGTCAGAATCTCGACCTGTAACGTGTAGAAAGCGTGCTCGGTCGCATTGACCACCTGACTCATCTCGGTCATCTTCTCCAACGGAACAAACTGCTTCCGCTTGCTCAACCGCCCTGCCTTCACGTCATGATTGATGAGTGTAAAGAGGGTATGGTTGTCGAGCAAATCCTGACCAAGCTCTGTCACGAGCTTCGGGTTGGACTGCAGAAAACTGACAAGAGCTTCGTAGCGCGGCCTGCCGTCTACATAGACGCCCAAGCGCTGGTCGCGAGCTGTGGTCAGCCCGTGAACATGCTTGCGCGCATCAGCAATCGTGACCATACCGTCAGGCACAATCTCTTCGACTGGCGCTGCGGCCGGCTCCTTCGGTTCCACCACGGTCACTGCCTGAGCCGGCGCGACCTGATGGGTGCTGCGGCGGTTGCGGTGAGTCCTCTTCTCAACTTCATGAATCTGCTTCGTTGGATCGAAGGTGGGAAGGGCCTCAACATTGACGATCTGCGACAAACTTGCGAACGTATTTGCGATTGCAGCGGCCATGGTATTAACCTTTCAAAACTGAATTTGGTTTTTATGGTGCAATCAACCCTTTCGGATTGACTAGGTAGAGTACCACAAATAGCTAATCCTGTCAATAGCTCAACAAGACTAAGAAATGTTGCATTTTGGATTAGAACTGACGAGAACGTGAGTTCAGCAATTAAGTGCAACAAAAAAGGACCGAGAAATAATCCCGGCCCCTCAAATTTTACTCCGCCAGAAGTAAGCTACTTGCTCTTCCTGGTGGACTTCGTTTTATGCGTGAGTTTTGCAGGTCGTTGATATTTAACCACCAGCTCTTTGGTTACCGGCAAGCCGGCAGCATGGTAGTCCGCAGGAGTCAACGTGACGCCCTGCTTTTTGGCACCTACGAGGTAATACCTGGCCACAAGACCACTGAGCTTCTGCTCATTAACACCGTAAGCGGACAGAGGCTGGCCAGATTTCCTTTGAGCTGTAAGAAAGGCCTGCCTCAGACTCTCCCCACGGCTGATTTCGGCTGATGGCTGACGCAGGTCTGCCAGCTGCTTGGTTGCGTCGCGGTACCAGGCATTCTTAATCTTCTGATCGATTTCTGTGATACTCGATCCAATTGAAGTGAGATTGCCATTGACCGCGTACAGTTGATCGAGAATCTGCTGCTTGTAGTCCTCTGCTTTCACGCCATCGGACAGATTGTCAATGTCGTGCAGGAGTGCTGAGGCCTTTGTGGTTGCAGTCAGCGCCTGTTGTGCAGTAATTTGGTTAATCTGCTGATGGCAACCAGTACAACCAGCCAGAACTACTGCGGTCAACGTAATAAGGGTGGAAAACCTTGCAAAACGCATTTGTAAATCCTCCATTTTCAGATTTTCTTCTTTCGAAGATCGGATTATTTGTAATATTTTCGCAAATAATCCGATCTTCGCAAGACCAAACATATTGTCATAAATTATAATATTTGTCAAGTACACACCCGCGAGGCCAATAGTCCATTAATAACCTAATTTTATTGTGTTTTGTGTAGGGACCAGGTACGGGGTCTGACCCCGTACCTGGTCCCACCCCTTACTTTTTTACAATTTAATAGATAAAATGCATATATGAATTCAGTACTGCAAAAAAAAGCATTATCTTCGTTACCTCACCAGCCCGGCGTATACATCTTTAAAGATGCAGACGGTTCTATTTTGTATGTGGGCAAAGCCAATGACTTGCACAGCAGGGTTTCTCAATATTTCCGCCCAGACGCAGACAACAGACCACAAATCCCTTTTTTGATTTCAGACGCAGTATCTCTGGAACATATCATCACTGACAGCGAAGCGGAATCTTTGATTCTCGAAAATAATCTGATTAAACGCTTCCGTCCAAAGTACAACATCAAACTCAAAGACGATAAGAATTATCTTTTCATCAAAATCGATTACGAAAGCGAGATTCCTCAAATCTACACCGTGCGCAATCCAGACAGTACAGGCAAAGCAAAATATTTTGGCCCTTACACCTCCGGCCAAAAAGTCAGGGAGACCCTGAGAATCATCAGATATATCTTTTCATATTGCGCAAACACAAAAATCAGCAACCGCCCATGTTTCTATTATCATCTACATCGCTGCCCCGGAGTTTGCATCGGACAGATTTCTTTAGAAGAATATCGCCTGAACTATTTGCATAGGATAGAGTTATTTCTCGCTGGAAATATTTTTGAGGTCAAAAAAGATTTGCAAAAACAAATGCGATCAGCGGCGGCAGAAAAGAATTTCGAAGCAGCCGCTCAAGCTCGGGATAAAGTTAGGTCTATCGAAGTCATCGAGGAACGCCAAAAAGTGATGTTCGCCAAAAAAGTCGATTGGGATTTTATTTCTTTCTTTCAAGCTTACGAGCAAACCGCTGTAAATATTTTTTCTATTCGCAACGGCAAACTCATGGACAAGAATAATTTTATTCTTGAAGGGACAAAAGAAGCTTCAGAGAGAGAAATCGTCAAAGCCTCCATCGAAAACTATTATCTTCCAGGTGCAGACATAAAAAACGCTTTAAAAACCGGTACATCCAGCAGCTTAGGGCAAACTTTAATAAACAGACCAAAAGAAATCTTTGTTCAAGAAATTCCCGAAGATCTCGCTATATTAAAAACGACAGTCGGAGTGGCTATAGATAAACCTCTTCGCGGGAAGAATAACCAGCTTATCAAGTTAGGAGCCAAAAACGCGCAGGAGTTTTATGAACAATGGATTTCAGAAAAAGCCACAGAACTTTCTCGCACCAATTTAGCCTTAGGCGAACTTGCAGCCATTCTCCATTTGCCGGAACAACCTCAGAGATTGGAATGCTTTGACATCTCAAACACACAAGGTACAAATGCGGTCGCAAGCATGGTCGTTTTTGAAAACGCCAAACCAAAAAAGTCAGAATACAGAAAATTCAAGATGCAAATCAGCGGCGAGCCGAACGATTTTGCAATGATGCGCGAAGCACTCACTCGCCGCTTCCGTCCACCGGAAAATCCATTAGACGCGCCAAGATGGAATTATCCTGATTTGTTGGTAGTAGACGGCGGCAAAGGACAACTCAGCGTAGCTGTCGAAGTCTTGAACATGTACCACTTAGACAATATTGCCGTAATCGGATTGGCAAAAAGAGAAGAAGAAATATTCGTACCAGATAAAGAAGACCCTATACTTTTGCCGAAATCAAATTATGCTTTACAGCTATTGCAAAGACTACGTGACGAAGCGCACCGATTCGGGATTACTTTCCATAGGAGTCTAAGATCTAAGGCAGCTTACAAATCAGCATTAGATGAAATTCCAGGCATCGGCCCAGCAAAAAAGAAACTCTTACTAAAAAAGTTCGGTTCAGTCTCCAAAATAAAATCCGCCCCCATAGAAGAATTGCAAAATCTTGTAGGCGCATCACTATCCAAAGTCATCAAAAGCAATTTGTAAAAGATTATGTTTGGCCAGACCTTATTCTCCCAATCAGTCTGCGGTATCAATATGGTCTTTATCAGTCGTGCCTTGCTCAAGGTACTTCTCTCTATACAGCAACACCACGCTCCGAGGGCGTCGCAAGCTGTATATAGAGAACTCCCTTTCGCGTTCACGACTGATAAAGGCTTTTCTTTTATATTCCAGACTGATTGGGACTTAGTTTGGATCTAATCTTTTCAATCGTTATAGGAATATACAAATAACCCAGTAAGTAAAAGTGATACTCAAAGGCTCCTTGGCGATACTAAATTCCAATCAGTCTGCAGTATCAAAAGAAAAAGGTCTTTATACAGTCGTGTACGCGCAGGGGAGAACTTCTTATGCAGCTTGCGAGACCCTTCGAGCGTGGTGTTGCTGCATAAGAAGTCCTACCCGAGCAAGACACGACTGTATAAGACCTAATATTAGTACTGCAGACTGATTGGAAGAAGGGCTTTGGCCGTGTCTGAGAGTATCAGCTTTTACTTACTGGGTTTAGGATATCTTTAAGATAACGATTGAAAAGATCCGAGCAAGCCAGGACTAATAAAGACTAATGTTGATACCGCAGACTGATTGGGAGAATAACTTCCTTAAAAAGACCTGTATTCTAGGGCTTTACCAGTACAAAGGCATTTGCTATACTCCTGGATATGTCCCATACTACTAAGATTTTAGAACTAATACAGCTTGCGGTAGGCGCAATTTTGGTTGCTGCCATACTCTCACAAAACCGTGGTGCAGGACTTTCAAACGTCTTCGGCGGTAGCGGTGCGATATATCGCACCAAACGTGGTTTTGAGAAATGGCTTTTTTACGCCACGATAGTATTAGCAATTGTTTTTGTCGGATTGAGCCTCGCTGCTGTTTTGAGCAGTAAAGCCTAACGTGCAAAATATTCTACAAAGAATAAAAGAAGAATTTGCGAAGTTGAAACGTAGCCTATCAATGCTGCGTTTTCTTCAGTTAACAGACGCAACTAAAATTTGGAAAAGAATGAAGAAGATAGAGCGATGGTCTGTTGCTCTATTGTTTTTTATATTTATAGCTGATTTTATTTTTATCCTGGGACATTGGTATACAAACCACACAAAGGTTGTTCCTGAACATGGAGGAGTATATACCGAAGGCGTAGTCGGAGAACCCTCATATATAAACCCTTTATTAGCACAAACCCAAACCGACAAAGATTTGAGCCGACTCGCCTATTCCGGATTATATAAATATGACGATCAAGGAAATTTTGTTCCCGATCTAGCTGCATCACAACCAATTGTCTCTGCTAGTCAAAGACAATTCACGATTAAGTTAAAACCTGGATTGACTTGGCAGGACGGACAAAAGATAACTGCCGATGATATTATTTTTACGATACAGACTATCCAAAATCCAGCATATCAAAGTCCATTTTTAAAAAACTGGCAGAACACTATCGTTAAGAAAATTGATGATACAACAGTCGAATTCGATAACCCGGATATTTCTGCACCTTTTGTAACGAACTTTACTATCGGCATTCTGCCAAAACATCTATGGGCAAATATCGCTCCTTCGGATTTTACAAAAAATCCCTTAAACCTCGCCCCTATCGGTAGCGGGCCGTTCGTCGCAAAAGAAGTCAGCAGGGATTCATCAGGTGGAATCAAGAGCTATATGTTTTCATCCTTCAAGAATTATGCTGGAGGCCGCCCTTATATCGATAATCTAGAAATACATTTTTACCCGGACCAGAAGTCAGCTCTTTTAGCTTTGCATAGTAAGGAAATCGAAGGCTTCGGATATACACCCTTTGACCAAAATGAGCATTTCCAACCGGCAACCAACCTGTCGCTCAATCAGATTTCCACATATTCGTATCTTGCCGCATTTTTCAATACGAACGGAAGCGCAAAAGCTTTGGGAGACTTTGCAGTACGCACAGCTTTGACTCAAGCTACTAATCGTCAAGAGATAATCACACAAGACTATTCCGGAAACGCAAATCCAGCATATGGACCCTTTGCTCCACAACAGCTTGGATATAATCCTGCAGTGGAAAAAATAAATTCGTATGATGTCGATGCCGCAAACCAGACTTTGGATCAAGCCAAGTGGGTCAAAGATGCCTCAACTGGAATGCGTTCAAAAAACGGAGTGCAATTGGCTTTCACTATCACTACAAATAATTTTTTATTGAATTCTCAAACCGCTCAAACCCTAAAAGAACAATGGGCGAAGATCGGAGCAAATGTCTCTATAAAAACTTTAACGACTACTGATCTAGCAACAGCGATAAGTAACAGATCTTATGATGCTTTATTATTCTCTGAGAATACAGGATACGATCCTGATCCGTTTATATTTTGGCAATCCTCACAATCTTTAAATCCAGGTTTGAATTTATCTGAGTATAAGAATACTTCCGCTGACAAGATCATGGCAGCAGGACGGAATACTTTAGATACGAATATCAGGATTCAGAATTATTCAAAATTCCAGCAAACACTGTTGGTAGATGCCCCTGCAGTATTCCTGGTTAGGCCAATATTTACATACGCTATGCGCGCAGAGATTAAAGGATTAAGTATCAATCAACTTGCAAATCCTGAGGATAGATTTTATGATATAGTGCATTGGTATGTAGATACCAAGCGAGTTTGGAAATAGACTTTATTGTGACGACTGCCCCGAGCCTTCGTGGCGGAACTGGTATACGCGCACGTTTCAGGTACGTGTGGGAGTAATCCCGTGGGAGTTCAAATCTCCCCGAAGGCACCAAATAAATATAGTTTATCTAGCACCCTATTGGTCTGCGGTACCCGTTTGCGGTTTTACTCCTTCAGGGACTTAACCCAAATCCCTTTCAGGAGTAAAACACGCAAACATCCCCAGACCAATAGGGTGCTGCTTTAATTCTATTTCGCCGTACCCTCGGAACATAGATTAGACATCCCATGAGATTAAATTGTGTTAGCTTCTAAGGTCTCCATCCAGCGTCACCCGGAAAGGGTTTTGTTTTTGTATTACATAAACATATTTTATTGCGCTTTTGAGGAATATTTATTGAACTTCGTGGAATTAACTACTTATAATTTATATATAAATGAAAGACACCCAGCGCGCGAGCACTGGGTGCCTTGTTAAACACAGAGAGGTGAAAGCCTACCTATTCTGTGATATGCCCATTTGACACGAATACTCCAGCACTTTTAATACCCGTTGGACTGCCAAACATTTCGTCGACAGCCAACCGAATTTCTTCTTCGTAGTAAGCTGTCACTTCCTCTATGTTTAATCCAGTTTCTTTGGCAAAGCCGCAGATATATCTCTTAAGCTCAGAACGGTTAAAAAGAAACCCCTTTTCGCGAATGATTACGCGAAGAAGGAGAATCGCCATTCCTGCTTTACGTTCAGATGTTATTACAACATTGGGCATAATACCCTCCTTGTTGATATGCCAAAAATATCTTGGCATTTGTATAATACCATATAAATGCATATATGTCAATTAGCGTTTGCGACGCCCATGAAGTGCAGGTGGTGGTGCTATGCAAAGTCCTACCTGAGCAAAAAACGACCGATAAAGATCTAGTTGATACAGCTGACTGATTTGGAGAAACTTACAAATTCGCATTGACAAGTTTATATAAATAGGTTACTATATAGAAAACGTTCCGTTAGTTTTCCTTTTTAAATTCAGGAAACAAATATTTTTGAAGTCTCGAGAAATTTAATTTCGAGCTAAAACTTACAAAAACCATTACAAATATTATTTTAAAAATCCGATTACGGAATACCGGATTAGAAAGATTTTTTAATTATGCTCAGAAGCAAACCTTCTGCACAGCCTTCAACACCATCACATGGTGAAGGTCAGCACGCTGCGGCACAGCGACCAATTAGGAACTACCCTCCTCAAAGGAGTCCACTTCCTTCTAGAATTCAGCCGACAAGACCAGTGGTCGTTCCGACTAGTTCCCTCGCGGATAATTCTGCGTCAGCAATCCAGACTCCAAAATTAAAACCAGTGGCAACTACCAGCCAGTTCACTTCGTCACGCGTAAATTTGCGCGTCATCCCTATGGGAGGAGTGGAAGAAATCGGTGAGAACATGACCGTGTTTGAATACGGCGATGATCTTATCATCATTGACATGGGTCTGGCATTTCCAGACGAAACCATGCCGGGAATCGACTACATCATTCCAGACACTCAATGGCTGGAACAAAACAAAAAGCGTATCCGCGGTGTCATCGTGACTCACGGTCACTTGGACCACATCGGTGCAATCCCTTACATCTTGCCAAAACTTGGCGATCCTCCAATTTACACAATGCCTTTAACAGCAGGATTGATCAAAAAGCGTTTGGAAGAATTCAATTTGTTGGGACGAAGCAAGATAAACACGTTCCAAAAAGATGACGTATTGAAACTCGGTAATTTTACGATTCGTTTCTTCCGCATCAACCACAACATTCCTGACGGCGTAGGTATTGCTATCAGCACTCCTGTCGGATTGGTTATTTATGCCACTGACTGGAAGTTCGACCACACTCCTGTAGACGACAGGCCAACAGAATTCGACAAGCTCGCTCTATATGGCAGCGAAGGCGTATTGATGCTTATGTCCGACTCGACGAACGCGACCAAACCTGGCTATTCAACTTCCGAGAGAGAGCTCTCTGAAACTATCGATAGGATTTTTGCCGAAGCTCAGGGCAGAATTATCTTCGCGACATTCTCGACGTTGATTTCTCGCGTACAGCAAGTCTTTAATTCAGCGATGAAGTATAACCGCAAGGTTATAGTCACTGGACGAAGCATGATCAACAACATTGAAATCGCTTTGTCATTAGGATACTTAAAAATGGATCCTAAGCTGATCATCAAGACAGAAATGGCTAAAAAATATCCTGAAAAGGGCATCGTCGTTTTGACGACCGGCTCACAAGGAGAAGAGTCAGCCGCCTTGTCACGCATTGCGCGCGGTGAGCACAAGACTATAAAAATAAAGAAGGGCGATACCGTTGTCGTTTCTTCATCCCCTATTCCAGGAAATGAAAGAGCTATATCTTCGGTCTTATCCAACTTAACACGCGAAGGTGCAAAAGTTCTTTATTATCAAAATTTAGACATCCACACTTCTGGACACGCAAAGCAAGAAGATTTGAAACTGATGATCGCTTTGACCAAGCCAAAATATTTTATGCCTATTCACGGAGAGCACCACATGCTTGTGGCTCACGCCGAGTTGGCTAAGATGCTGAAGATACCAGATGAAAATATTTTCATTCTAGATAACGGACAAGCCGTAGAATTCAATTCCGCGCAAATCGGTAAACTTGTAGATCCGCATATTCAAACCGGTTATCTCTTTATCGACGGACTCGGAGTCGGAGATGTCGGCGAAGTCGTCATCAAGGACCGCCAGGTCATGGCCGAAGACGGTATGTTTGTGATCATAGTCACTGTCGACCGCAAGACCGGAAAGCTTTTGAGCCAACCGGAAATCATCTCTAGAGGATTCATTTATATGAAGGGCTCCGATGATCTTATTCGCGAGGTTAAGCACGAAGTGCGAAAACTTTTCGAGAGCAAGAGCAAGTCAGAAGCTAACTACACATTAATCCGACAGACTGTCCGTGATCAGGTCGGCGATTATCTTTACCAAAAGACCGAACGCAAACCGATGATTCTGCCAGTCGTAATCGAGGTTTAACATTAAGACTCCTAGATTAATTTCTAGGAGTTTTAAATTGTCTATTATTCTCCCAATCAGTCCGCAGTACTAATATTAGGTCTTTATACAGTCGTGTCTTGCTCGGGTAGGACTTCTTCTACAGCAACACCACGCTCCGAGGGCGTCGCAAGCTGTAGAAGAAGTTCTCCCCTGCGCGTACACGACTGTATAAAGACCTTTTTCTTTTGATACTGCAGATTGATTGGGATTTAGTTTTAGCTAATCTTTCCAATCGTTATAGTTATATATAAATAACCCAGTAAGTAAAAGTGGTACTCGAAGACCTTAGAAATACTTAATTCCAATCAGTCTGGGGATGTTTGCGTGTTTTACTCC
>Ga0302280_1004115_pt1 | contig 10131 bp, 10 predicted proteins | sample III_Fen_E1_1_FD_198771 | JGI IMG/M metagenome (GOLD analysis project Ga0302280, IMG submission 198771) | Peat permafrost microbial communities from Stordalen Mire near Abisko, Sweden - III_Fen_E1_1 | ecosystem: Environmental > Terrestrial > Soil > Wetlands > Permafrost | place: Sweden: Abisko...
ACAACAATCTCAACAACCGCAACAACAACCACAACAACAATATCAACAATCAATTCCAGTAGTCTCGCCACCACCTAATTTTAATACTGGATATAGTCCGATTAATATGGATCTTCCTGTAAGATATAATAAAGATGATATTATTAATATAGATGATAGTAAAGAAAGATTGAATCGAGAAGTTAATAAAAGAATGGCTGAATATAAAAAGAATTCAAGTAGTAAAAATAGACCTCCAACTAATAGAAATAGCGATTACAATAAAAACAAAGATAATAAACAACATTTATTTGAACGTATGCGTGTTTATAGTAGATCGGGTAATGATTATACATCATCACAAAAAAGAGTAGAAGATTATACTAAAACTGCAAAGAGATCAAACGATTATAGTAATCCATCAAAAAAAGCTAAAGATTATAGTAAAATGAGTGAACCAAATGAAAAGAAAAAAAGAGAAGTATTTGAAATCGATTTAGATGCACCATATATACCTAAAAGAGAATGATTTTTAAAATTGAATTATAATATATAAATAATTTATTATATTATATAAATGAATGATCAAACAAATATAGAATTAAAACGATATGTCAATGATCTTTTATATGAAAAACGAGTTTCGAGAATCAAGACTATCATACAAGATTTTAACACTGAATTAAAATTAGAATCTACTTTAGGCACCCAACTTTACAACGATATGAAAAATTTAAGAAATGACCGTAATGATATGTCTCATTGTTGGTTAGATACGGATTCAATTATAATTAAAGAATATCGAATGTATGAAAGTATATCATTATTAGAAAAATTATCACCTGATCTTAAAGATGATATAGAACATGACTTTAAGTATACTAAAGGATTTTTAGATAATATTATTTCTCAGATTCGAGGAAAAATCGGTAATAATCATAAATTAGATATATCAAAAATAGATGTACGTGATATTAGACAAGCAGATAGATGGTTTTATTGTCTTAAATAATAATATATTATAATATATGAATCAGATATTCAACATTATAATAACTTCTATTTTATTATTTCTTTTAGATGTTATGTGGTTTTCTCAAAGTAAATTACCAGCCAATTTAGCATCAATTCAAGGATCACCAATAAATATGAAATATTCAATTATGCCATTTATTTATATTTTAATTGCTATGGGTATTGTATTCTTTGTCATTCCAAGAATTAATGATGCTAATAGTTTAAGTGATAGTATTATCTGGGGTGGATTATTAGGACTTATAATTTATGGTGTATATGATCTAACAAATTATGTTATCTTTGATAAATATGATTTTGTATTGGCACTACAAGATGTCTTGTATGGCTTTATAGCAATTTCAATTGTAACTTATATTATTTATCATTTAGATCAATCATTTTATTTAATTTGAAAAAAATTACGCCCATTAAAAAATTCATAAAATTGTTTTGCTTCTAAACTCTCTTTATTATAAATAAATTCATCATATATATCCTGAATAGTATTTTCATCAATCAATTTAATTGATCTACAATTACATATATTCAATTCATCATCTAGAAGATATCCAGTAAGTTTAAAAATAATTTGATTTTTATCATATATTGGTGTAATAGTTAGATAATTATAATCTTGATTTACACATCTCATGACTATTTGATGATCATTACTTTGTTCAATATAAAAAATATAATTATCAGGTGAACAAACAACTGAAATTTTTTGTTGATAATCAAATAAAATTTTCCAATATTGATAACTATTATCCATGATTATAAATCCATGACAACGAGGTTCTCTAGCATTGAATCCAAAATAATTCATTATTATATTTATGTAATATAATAATGATAAAAAAATCAAAAATTAGTTTTTTTAATTAAAACGGCAAAATCATTGTACATTCTTTCGTGATAACCTTGCAAATAATCAAGTTCATCTTCTTCTAAATCTTCTTTGGGTTTAGTATTAACTAAATTTTGTAAATATGTATTGTAATGTGATTCATCATTTATCTTAATTAATTCATCAACCTGAATTACTTTGACAGAATTATTAAATTTAGATGCATATAATTTATTTTTTGAAATTTCAGTTAATAATAAATATGGCATATTATTTGAATCATATGAATGAATATCTAATTGAGAACAACATAAATCAATATATAAAACTTGATCTGATTCAGTTTTAAGATAAATTACATTAATTGGTTGTTTATTTTTCATAAGATAAAATTCTAATTCAATATCAAATGGATTTTTATGTCCTGTAACTGTTAAAGGTTGAATACCAATTTCAATAATTTTTTTTTGTTGATAATGGATTTGATCTATGTGTTTTAAGAAATAATAAGCTAAAATTTCTGATACAACTAAATCTTGATTAGCTCTTTCAGCTTTGTAATAAATAAAACTTTTTAATTTAGGTGATAAACGAGAATTACGTAAAAATTGATTCATTTTTTTAATTGGTTCATCCATGGGAAATATATCCCAGTATGTTCCTGATTTTTTGATATCAGTAATATAAAAATTAGGACTCCAAGAATTTTTATGAAAATGTTTTGAAAAGGATCGTGCAATATATTCTATATCATTATATTGATTAAATATTACAGAAATATTTTTTTCAGATGAATCCATTTATATATCTTACTCTAAAAGAATAATTTTATATATCTTACTATAAAAAGAATAATTTTATATAATTATTTTTGATTTTATATAAAATTATTTAGGTAAATATAAATATAAATATGCGGATAGGTTGTCATTTAAGTATAGAAGATGGTATAGATGTAGCTATACAAAATTCTATAGAGTATGGTGGAAGTGCAGTACAAGTATTTCTGAGTCCTAATAGAGGTGCCGGTCCAGGAAAAGTAATATTAAAAGAAACGGCTGAAACTATTAAAGCAATATTAAAGAATACTGGAATTTATTTTGTAGTTCATGGTAAATACATTCTTAATTTTTGTAGTCCAACAATATTATGGTATAATGATGCCTTAATTGCAGATTTACGAAAAGCATCACAATTAGGAGAAAATATAGGAGTAGTGATACATCAAGGTAAAAATAAACCAGAATTTAATTTAACAAGAACTCAAGCCATTGAAACATATGTAAGAAGTTTAGAAGCAGTATTAGAAGAAACAAATGATTTAAAAAATCCAATAATATTAGAAAATTCATGTCAACAAGGAAATGAGATAGGATATACTATAGAAGAATTAGCTGAAATTTATCATACATTTGATAAGAAATATCAGAATAGAGTGAAATTTTGTATAGATACATGTCATATATTTGTAGCAGGAACATTACAATTTTTAAATGAAGAAGAGGTAGATAATTTTTTTATGAATTTTGAGAATTTAATAGGTATGGATAAATTAGAAGTTATTCATTTTAATGATAGTAAGACACCATTTGATGGTCATAATGATCATCATCATGATTTAATGTCTGGATATATAACAGATCCACAATATCAATCAGAAGTAAAAAAATATAATAATACAGAACAAAGTAAAAGAGGCACACTTGAAGGAATAAAACGATTGATCTCTTGGGCTAAGACTTATAATATTCCATTAATATTAGAGACACCCAGAGAAAAATCAACATGCGAAGATCAAATAAAATTATTGAATCAATGGGCAGAGGAAGCACCAAACATTGATACAAAAAAACCTAAATTAATTACGAAAAAAATAGTAATGAAAAAGAAATAAATCAATTATTTTACAATTATAATAATATTGTAAAATAATAATATATGAGAAGTGGATGTACTCTTTGTGAATCATTGGATACAAATAAAAAAACATGTCCCTTAAATCCACATGCTATTAACATTAATAAAAAAAAACATTCAAATTCAAAGAAATATGGAGGTAGTAAAGTTAAAAAAGAGATAAATAAAAAAGAGATAAATATAATTGAGAAAGAATTATTGAGAAAAAAGTTATATGAAGAAATTCTAGATTGGATGAAAATTGAAATCAAAGATAAATTGCAAATCAAAGAAATTCAACATATGTTATTAAGATATATATTCAATAAAATTATTACAAGAACGAAAGAAGATGATCCTATTTTTGTAATGACTCCATCAATAATAGCAGATAATCAAATGAGAAAGGATTGTAATTATTTCAAATTATCTTTGGATGTAGAGAAATTTATAAATATATTAAAAACTAAAATAATTAATGCATCGATTAAGATTACATCTAATAAGATTCCAAATGATAAAAAAGTATTATATGATCAAATGAAAAAACATATGTATTATCAAGGTGCGAGTTATTATGATATAAATAATATGGTCGATAAATATAAAACTAAAATGAATTATTTAATTGCATTGAATATAAGATATAATTATTTACATTTAACTACACATGGATTAGCTAATCTTTATAATAGAAAATATAATAAAAAAGAAGGAACGGAAGGATTTGCATAAGTATTTAATCATTATTTTGATAAATATTGTACAGCATTTCATGATTTAGAAAAACCATTTGGATCCATAGGTTCATTTTTTGAAATCAATCATTGGACAACTGAAAAAGTATTTGTTAATCCTCCATTTGATGAAGCATTAATAATTAAAATGGTTGAGAAGATATATAATAAAGCAAAAAACAAAATAGAATTTATTATAACTTTGCCATATTGGAGGGATTTTAAGATTATAAATGAATTAATATATAGTCATTGGACTATAAATCATACTGAATATAAGAAAGGTAAATTACCATTTTATGATTATATGACAAAACAAATGATATATCCAAGTGATATAATTGAAATAACAATGTCTAACAAAGTAATGTCTAACAAAAAATAAATTCAAATGCTTTGAATTTATTAATTATTTTAACTAAATTTTTCAGCATGTTCATGTTGACGAATAATTTCAGCAGTGATATCAGGAGCTTTCCAACCTTCAGGTTTTATGATTTTACCATCTGATTCACGTCTAATAAATTTTCCAGTTTTAGGATCTCTCTTAGCCATATTTGATTCATGTACAATGTCAAAAATTTTAGATAAATTTACTCCTTTTTTACAAAAAGCATTAAGCATATATACCCATGCGTCAACAGCTGCATCAGCTTGTTCTCCAATAATTTCAAATTCACTTTTAGGTTCAGTTGATCGTTTAGATGGATCAACTCCAATACAATCATGCATAAAAGCTACAGATTCCATAGTACTATCAGTTACTGTATCAGCTAATTCTTGTAATTCACTTAAAACCATTTTAATAAGAAACTCAACTTCCTTACGATTCATTAATTGAGGTGTTTTTGGACATACATAACCAGATTCCTCAGTAAATTGTTTAACCTTATCATAATCGGACATTTTATATATAAATTAATAAAATCAAAAAAAATCAAAAAAAATATCAAACCATTATTTTTTTGAAATAATTAATAAAAATAATAAAACAAATGGAATATTATAAAAATTTACCTCAAATACCTCAAAGGAGTCCTGAATGGTATTCAAAAAAAACTCAAATTCTTACATCAACTCAAATTTCATCAGTTCTTCATTTAAATTCCCATCATTCATATGCAGAATTACTAAAAAATCAGTTAGATATTACTTCAAAAAATGAACCAATGATACTTACATCAAAGAATATTCAGGAAATTGATCCATTAACATGGGGGACTATTCTGGAACCAATAGCTATACAACATTTAGAACAAACAACACAAAAACCAGTAGGTATTTTAGGTTTAAAAATTCATGATACTATATCATATTTAGGCGCATCACCTGATGGAGTTCAAATTGTCAATTCAAAACCAAGATTAATAGAAATCAAATGTCCAAAAAAACGTCAAATTACTTATCGTGTTCCAATTGAATATTGGGTTCAAGTACAAATTGGAATGGAAGTTTGGAATGTTGATGAAGCACTTTATTGTGAATATAAATTTGATATTACAAATGAATCTCCAACTACTACCGATTTAACTGTTACTTATGGTCAATTATCAAAGGGAATTTATTGGATGTACCAAGATTCCTGGACGTATTTAATTCATCGAGATCGAGAATGGTTTAATCGAGTACGTCCACAAATTGAAAAATTCTATCATTTAAAATTCGATAAGGCATTTCAACTTCAAGTATTAGATAATAAGAAGAAACCAAAAACTAAAAAAATATCTAATCAAATCAAACAAATAAAAGATAAACAAATAAAAGATAAACAAATAAAAGATAAACAAATAAAAGATAAACAAATAAAAGATAAACAAATAAAAGATAAAAAAAGAAAAAGGAATTATAATGAAACTAATGATGAAGAGAATGAAGATTATGATGATGAATTTATTAATAAAAAACAAAAAAGTGAAAAAGATATAGTATGTAGTAAATATACGATTCATAATAGAATACCAATTAATAAATTTAGTAATTTTTTGAGAGATGATCCTATTATAGATTGGTTAGATGTGCATGGAATTGCACATGGATATGAAAGAGAAAAGAGTTTATTTTTGGATTATTATAATCAACAAAATTTAACATTTAAACTATCGAAAATACAAGAATTAATTAAATTAGCCAAGGAACAACATGTAAGTTATCAAGTATTAAATCCGTCAATTGATAATTTATTAGAAATTTATAAGAATAATTTATTATTAAAATTACCATATGATATTAATCTTCTTGAAGAAACACAATTAGCAATGGATAATAATGTACAAATGATTTTTATGGGTCAAATAGGAAAAGAAATAAAAGAAGATATATATTTATGGGATACATTTGATGTTATTATTCATCGTGATGCATTTGAAATTATATTTCCGGAACACGAATTTATTGAGGCAGGATATTTAGAATGTGACGAATTAAAAGATATGAAATATATCCCAATTAAAATTAAATTGACAACTTTAGAATTTCTTAAAAATAGTTTCAATTTAAGAAGTAAACACAAAGTAGATCAATTAAAAATAGGTGCTATTACAACAGCTATACTTATGGATAAATATGATTCAATGGGATTAATACCAGTGCATGAAAATATTAAATTGATAAAAGAAGGATTAAAATGGTTAGAATCGATCGATGATGTGGATATGGATGAAATATACCCAAATATGAAAAATCATTATGATTCCCAATGGGCAAAGGCTAAATCAGATATAGCTGAAAAGAAAGAAGAATTAACGCAAATTAATTATTTAACAATTGAAAGTCGTGAATATTTACATAGTAAAGGAATATATAAAATAAGTCAATTAAATGAAGAAATGGTAAAAAAATTAAAATATAGTGGACGTATTTTACCTTTTATTAAAAATAAATTATATTTACCACCTTTAATTGGCTTACCCAAATCTGATGTTGAAGTATATTTAGATTTTGAAAATTGTTCTAGTTTAGGGGGTCAATCGATTATTTTTTTAATGGGTATTTTAGTTAAATATCAAAATAAAGAACCAGAATATTTACCATATTTAGTAAAAAATTTAAATAAACAAAGTGAAAATGAAATGTTAAAAACTGGATTAACATTTTTAGAATCATTAGGAAAAAATGTTCCAGTATTTCATTGGAGTCGCGCAGAACCAAATTTATTAAAAGGTGCTGGATATACTATACCATCAAATTGTTATTTGGTAGACTTATATCAACATTTTTTAAATAATCAAGCAAGTATACCTGGATGTTATTCATATGGATTAAAAGATGTAGCAGGATGTCTATTTAAACATAAAAAAATTCAATCACAATGGTTAAATGGTTTAGATGGAACTACTGCTATGACAATGGCCTGGAATATTAATCATAAATGTGAAATAACTGGAGAAGATTTTAATAAAGATCCCAGAATAAGAAAATTATGTGATTATAATTATGTAGATTGTATTGTTCTCGAAGAAATTAAAAAATTAATTACTTTATCACACTAAACAATTCAAAGTAAAAAACAATTATAACAATAAACACCAACTTCCTTTCTTTTCAGCATTATTTCCTGAACGAATAATTATATGTGGAGTTGGTGGAGTAACAACCACAGGTTTAGCTACAATTGGTGGAGTAATAGCAACCGGTGGAGTAATAATAACAGGTGGAGTAATAATAACAGGTGGAGTAATAACAACAGGTTTAGCTACAACCGGTGGAGTAATAACAACAGGTGGAGTAATAATAACAGGTTTAGCTACAACAGGTGGAGTAATAACAACAGGTGGAGTAACAACAGGTGGAGTAACAACAACAGGTGGAGTAACAACAACAGGTGGAGTAACAACCGCAGGTTTAGCTACAACTGGTGGAGAAGGAGCTGGATTTTTTATTGCAATTGGTACTGAATCAACAATAGGTTTTTGACGTCTTTGTGCAACTGGTGAAGTAGGATGTTGTGAAACATTTAATAGACGATCGGCGGCAAGGTTCAATGTAGTTTGATGTTGAATATTTGGAGGAGAAGTACCGAGAACATTTTTTGAATCTTGAGCCATGGCAAGAAAAACAATGGGAGATTTTTTACGATCAACTAGAGTAAGCATTTCATACATAAGTTCCTCAAGAAAAGGTGTACCATCTTTAAGGAGAAGTAAAGGTTTGCCATTTTTATGAGGCCATTGAAAATGACTGTTTTCAACTAAACAAACTGGAATAATACAATTTTTGGATTCCTCAATATAATGAGAGAAATATGTTTGCCAAATTTCTGTTGAATTATTAACAAAATCTGCCCAAGCTTGTAATTTAACCATTGGCATATTAGGATGATACATATTGATTTCTGTATCAATATCGTCATTTTCTGGAGGACAATGAACTTTATAGGCTGATTCCATATATTCTGTTGGAGTTTCAACTGAATTCGCATATGTAAGTACAACCATAGTTTTTTCCCAGATGTCTTGACCACAAGATTGTCCGAACTCTTCAATAGCTAATTGTTGATTACCATCAAGAGTATCACCTAATTTAGCAACAATCATAATAATATCAATATCTGGATTATCTTTGATATATTTTTTAATAGCTTTTTTGTTATTTTCATTTTGTTTTTCTCCACGAGAATCCCACCAACCGGGTGTATCTACCCATATTAATTTAACACCATTTTTATATAAAATATATTCTTTAACATCAACTGTATCAGAAATAACACCAAATCCAGTAATACGAGCGCCTTCCATATCAGATTTTTTCACTCCAGATACTAGACATGCAATAGAAGTTTTTCCTTTTTGAGTACCACCAATGATAAGAATTTTAATTACTTTTTTGTCTTTGCTGATGAGACCAAGATAATTTTGGGCTCTTTCAACTTTTTGATTATAATTCTTTATATTTTTTGCAGATATATCACATGTAGCCATTAACATACCTTCTTTATTTTTCATTATTGCATTAAACATTTCTACTATTTGTGCTTTTGATGGATCTGTATCATTGGGCATAGGCATAAAATATGAAGTAAATTGAGATATAGCTTTACCCACATATTCTTTAGTACGTTCTTTAACTATTTCAACATTATCTTCTTTCATTAAATCTTTGTTTTCTTCAATAATTTCTTTTAAACCTTGTGAAAAGCCCTTTTTTGTTTCATTTAAATATTTTTTAACATTAGTTTGAACTATAGGTGTTGCATCTACAATAGCTTCAGCTAATTCATTCCACAAATCATCAGTTACTTGTTGCGAAAAGCTCTTTTTACCAGAAGGTAAAAACCAATTAAACATATTTAGTAGCTTATTTAAGAAGATATTAAATATTATCAATTTTTCATATTTATAGGTCAAAGATATAATCACATAATTGTATAAATTGTAAGATTAACAATACTAACAAATATATAAAAGAAAAGGTATTTTTTCATAATAGGAGTCAAATTCATGAAAATAGCTTTATAAGCAAAAATAATAATTTTATGTTTTTGATAAATTAAGATACTAAATAATATTAACAATATAATATCAATAATGATATGTTGATATATAAAATTTCTAAATCCGCTTATGATTGAAACAAATATTAATCCATGATAAATCTTTACAACATATTGTTTTATTGTTTTATTACAACTTTTACTCCAAAAATATAACATTATTATTG
>Ga0302280_1004124_pt1 | contig 10104 bp, 5 predicted proteins | sample III_Fen_E1_1_FD_198771 | JGI IMG/M metagenome (GOLD analysis project Ga0302280, IMG submission 198771) | Peat permafrost microbial communities from Stordalen Mire near Abisko, Sweden - III_Fen_E1_1 | ecosystem: Environmental > Terrestrial > Soil > Wetlands > Permafrost | place: Sweden: Abisko...
TTCTTCAAATAAGTCAACCCGGTTTCAACGTCATTGGCAAAATCTGCACTCGTTGCATTAATAATATCTCCTGTTGACTTCCCCATACCACGATCATCTACCCGAAGTATCGCCATTCCTTTTTTGGTTAAGTAATCCGCGATCACTGCGAAGGGTTTATGTGCCAAAATTGTTTCATCGCGGTCTTGTTGTCCGCTACCGGTAATCAAAATAGCGGTAGGAAAAGGGCCCGGGCCTTTTGGGTATGTAAATGTCGCGCCATAGTGAATGGTTTTATCAGCATTATCATACTCAACATCCTCGCTATTATAGGTATATGGAGGTTTTGGTGTTTGAGGTCGATTGGGCGCTTTAGAAAATTCCTTCACCTTTTTTAGTGAAATAGGAAATATTTTCCCGCCCTGGTCCCAGTTTCCTGTCACTGTTGAATCGGTTGTTAAAAGACCTTTCATTCCAATGCCGGGTTTCACCTGGACAGTAATACTATCTCCATTTAAAAATACTTCCTCACAAGGAACTCCAGCTATTCCCTGGTCCGGGCTATCCATAGTACCTGAATAATTATTGTCTTTATCTTTTTCGAAATGAAAATTAAGTCGCAGGGAAATGCTGCCGGCATTTAATTTCCCTTCCCATATCCCATTAACATTTATACTGGATGTACTTACTCTTGGAGGGGTTGGTTTTGATACAAAAACACCTTTTTTTAATATCATCGGAATCTTCATGCTACCCTGCTCCCAATTTCCACTCAGCGTAGAATCATTCAGCAGCGCCCCATTAAACCCTCCGTGAATCTTTTTGATCAGTACAACGATACTATCACTCTTTGCAGCCACTTTATCTAAAGGAATACCATTTGCCCCCTGGTCAGGGCTATCCATGGTACCTGAATATTGTCCATCACTTTGCTGGGCAAAGTGAAAAACAAGTCGTAAGGAAGTATTTCCCACACTTAATTTTCCTTGCCAATCTCCCGCAAGTTTTTTTTGAGCAAAGATTCCTGTTGCTGAAAGGCAAATTAATAAAATAGCGATGATCTTTTTCATAGTATGTTTATCTGAGGCTGCAAATATGAGAACTATTTTTGAATAAAATTTAGTTCTTGTTAAATAATATTAAAATAATATGTAGTTTTGTGAACTCTATTATAGGATATGTTAAACAAATTACCTCATTTATGCCCTTCATGCTCCTCACCTCTTAATGTGAAGAGCCTTTCATGTGCTAACTGCAAAACAGAAGTAACAGGAGAATTTGAACTGCCACCATTGGCCCGGCTTGAACCTGCCGACCGGGATTTTATAGTTGATTTTGTAAAAAGTAGCGGTAGTCTCAAACTCATGGCGGAAAAAATGAAACTCAGCTATCCTACCGTTCGCAATATGCTGGATGACATTATATCCAGACTTAATGAAATAGAAAAATCCAGTCAGAACGGATCTCCCGGGCTGGCATCAAAAATTTCCAAATGAAAACATGGTTGTTTAACCCCTTTAAATTTATTGCCGGTACCAGGGCATTGATTCTGGGCCTTGGTGCCATGCTCATTACTGCAGTTGCTTGCATGCTCACAAAGTGGCATTTAGATGGCGTGATTGATATTCATCAAGGCAAGGAAGGGCCATCTTATATGTATTTTATTGAACCTGTAATTGACTGGCTTTGTCTTGTCCTGCCACTTTATATTTTTGGTCGCAGTTTCTCAGTATCTTCTGTCAGGTTTATAGATGTGGCAGGCACCGGCGCTCTTGCCAGATATCCAATGTTTTTTGCAGTACTTGTAAGCACGCTGATGCCACACTATAGTGGTAATTCTCAAAATTTTCTGAATTCCATATTATCAGATCCCGACTTAGTTATGAGGCTCATATTATTGTCATTGTTAATTATACCATTAACTGTATGGACAGTAGCACTTATGTATAACGCTTATTCCCTCTCTGCCAATTTAAAAGGACCGAAGGCAGCATGGAGTTTTATAGCCTCTATTTTGATTGCAGAAATTCTTTCAAAAGTGATTATTTTTGTAATCATCCGATTAAATTAATCAGCATAAAATATTGTGTCATAAGAAAATGCGACACATCAAATTCTGATTGTCAGGATGTCTTCCTTGCGATGTGTCCGGGTTTAATATAAATCAGCGATCAAAAAAGTCCTGGCACTGATTTATCAAAATTTTGTAATCTTCAAAAATTTTGTAGTTTAGCCACCAAATTGGATTTGGGGGCAGATTTATCAATTTACAGAACAGTTTCTCAACCGGGGGGAATCTCTATGTCTTTTTTCAGTACCCAAACCTGATACGAAATCAGACAACAGGAATAATTTTATAACCAGGAACAGACAAACAATTTAAAAAAATGAAGAAAAAAAAATTTAACCGCAAAACGCGGGTGGGTATTCTATTGCCCTTTATGTTCATCGCAATGCTGATTTCAGCCAGTGCAGCCCCTCATCCTTATACATGGGTGGGAGGAAATTCAGGCGATGTCTGGAGTGATAATACTAACTGGTTATACTACGGATCAACCGCTGCAAATTATCCGGGACAATATACTACCACGGATTTTGTAGTCATTGAATCAACCGGTGGGGCGCATGATCCCACCCTTGATGTAACAGTTTCTGTAATTGAGGTAGAAATATTTGATAATACAACGCTACATAACAACGGTGTAAATAGTTTAACAGTAACCGGAGCTATTGGCGTTATATTTTTAAACGGATCAAATGCAACGCTTGACTTTAGTCACGGCACTTCAGGTACTGATCTGATCATAGAGAAACAGTTGTATGGAACCGGAAACCTTTACCTTTATGGAGCCGGCCAAACAGTGGAAATTGACGGGGACCTGACCTTTTCGGGAGTGTTTAAATCTAATGACGGCACCCATTTCGGATCCACGGTTTATTTAAATGGATCTGCTGCACAATCCCTTGATGCGTCCAGTGGTTCTATCACTTTTGATAATCTTAACATTGACAACACCAACGGAGTAACCAATAATGAAAGTACCATGTTAGAAGTATCTGGTAATTTATCAGGTGCCGGAAGCCTTGACCCCACAACATACGATCTGATCATAAATGGTGATATTACCATTGCTACACTCATTGCTGGTACGGGGTCCTCAACATTAACCATGTCAAGCGGTGAAACGCAAACTCTGAACGGTAACACATTCAATAATCTGACAATAGCTAATGCAAATACAATTATTAATCTTGGTGGCAACATCGTGATTAATGGCGCACTAAACATAAATGCCGGTGCAACTGTATCGGCAGGTAATTACGTTATTACCGGTACAGGTAATGTTACTTTTGCGTCAGGTTCTGGGTTGTCAACGGCATTGGTTCATGGCATGGATGATGCCGTAACTGCCACAGGTACATTAAGTTTTAATACCGGAATGAACCTGACTTTAAACGGAAGTTCGGCCCAGGTTACAGGGTCTGCCAACCAGCCATTGGCTCTGAATAGCCTGACCATTAATAATACTTCGGGTGTTACGCTATCAAACAACCTTGAAGTTAACGATACATTTATGATACAGGCAGGATCATTTGCTAATGGCGGGCATACATTATCCTATGGTGGATCAGGGACACTTAGTTATTCAGGCAGCAGCCCACAAACATCTACAAATAACGAATTCCCGGCTTCAAACGGCCCGGCCACCCTAAATATTAATAACATTTCAGGAGTTACTCTTCATGCGCCAAGAACCGTAACTACTTTAGCTTTTTCAAGTGGTATATTCACGCTTGGTGCCAATAAGTTTACCATTAATCCAATCGTCGGTAGCATTACCGGTTACGACAAGTTTAAGTATGTTGTCACTGGCTCCGGCGGAATTTTGGAAATGAATGCAAGCACAGGTGGCGTGGTTTATCCTGTAGGTGATGATTATAACGTGATAGCCATCCTGGATGCAAACGCTAATACTTATGATGTAAGCGTAACGAATGGGGTAACCGAAAGTGATGGTGTTACACCTGTAACGGATTGGGCTGTAAACCGAACCTGGACCGTTTCCCAGAGCAGCGGCGGAACCACAACCGTAACAGTTATCCCTCAATGGAATAATACAACAGACCTGGCGTCAGGCCATCATTTTGATCTCACAGATGCCTTTTTGGCTTACAGGGATATTAATATTACAAATGCATGGACCGATCAGTCCGGAACAAATATTACAGGACAGATTTCAGCCCCGGTGTATAATCTTACATCATCATCCTTAAATATGACATCCGGTAACATATATAATTTTTCTGTTGGTGGTGGCGTGTCAAGCCCTTTGCCTGTGACACTTTTGAATTTTTCGGTAAAATATGTTAATAATAATGATGTAAACCTGAGCTGGAGCACCGCTTCAGAAATGAACAACGATTATTTTGGAATAGAGCGTTCTGCTGATGGTGATGCCTGGCAAAATATCGGGCAGGTTCAAGGTAATGGCAATTCCCAGGTCATAGTCAACTATTCCGCAACAGATAATCTGCAAGGCGTCGTCCCCTCCGGAACCATCTATTACAGGTTAAAACAAGTAGATTTCAATGGGAAATACCAATATTCTGATATAAGAACGGTGAACCTGGCGGAAGGAAACATTTCAATGGAAATATATCCCATACCTGTTTCAGATGTTCTCAATATAGATTTTGAAGGCGGTAATTCAGGAAATGCAATGCTTAATGTAATAAATATACTCGGTAAAACTTTATATACTGAACACATTGAAAACAAAGGTCTTATAAATAAACAGATTAACTTTTCAGGATATCCCGCAGGGACTTATTTCCTGCAGATTATGTCAAATGGTATCATTTCAACAAAAAAAATAATACATAATTAAGCTCTTTCACAAAATACAAATAAAAAGGGCAACCATTCAGTCGCCCTTTTTTTATTTTGATCTAAAACTTGTTTCGAACTAGTTAGCCGATGCTGTTTTCCATTTTATGCCGCAACCTATGGCTTTGGTATAATTCTGGCTCACTGGTTTACCAGTAAGCAGCTCATTTACTGCTGTTTCTACATATTTATGTGTTACCGCATTTGCATCGTCTTTGTTATCGTCAATAGCGCCGATGTATTTTACTTTAAATGCATTGCCTTCTTTTTGAAGAACAAACACATGCGGGGTTTTCATAGCTCCGTAAGTGCTTGCGATTTCCTGAGTCTGATCTAACAGGTATGGAAAGGTAAATCCTTTTTCTTTAGCTCTCTTTTGCATGTTTTCATAAGAATCATCCGTAACGGCGTTAAAGTCGTTTGAATTGATAGCAACTACCGGGTAGCCAAGTGGCTGATATTTGTTGTTCAGCGCAATAATACGGTCCTGGTAAGCCTGGGCTACAGGGCAGTGGTTGCATGTGAAAATAACGATAGCTCCTTTGGTAGCATGGGAATAGTTGCTAAGCGATACCATTGATCCGTCAATGTTTTTCAGAGAGAAATCGCGGGCGTTATCACCCACTTTATATCCTTCTTTAGGAGCAACAGCGCTTGTCATCATGAGCAATGTTACAACTGGTGCTGCCACCAGGGCAATGATCTTTTTTGCAGTGATTTTCATGTAATTGTTATTTAAAAAGGTTTAATGTTTTAGTTACTTGTTTTATTAACGAAAGGTGAAACCATGTTGTTCAACGCTTCCATACTGAGTTCTTTTTCAGTGAATTTCCTCATTTTTAATTTATTATTGAGCACCAGCGTAGCGGGTATGGTTCCATCCCATGATGAATCTACCTTGTCAATCCAGGCATTATAGTCAGGTGCGTTCAGCAACCATACCGGGCTTTGTATCCGGTTCTTTTCCACAAACGGTTTCAGCTTTGTGTCTATCTGTTTCGGGAAATCAAGGCTCACGAGATATACTTTTACTTTGGTCCCTTTTACGATACTATCAAGTTTCACAAAATTGGGCAGTTCATGTACACATGGGTTACACCAGGTGGCCCAGAAATTTATCACATAAGTAGTATCGGTATTTCTGTTCATCAGTTTTTGGACATCATCAAATGACACCATTTTCACATTCTGCTGAGCTGAGACCTTTGCCACAAAGGCAATACATAAAATTAAAATAAAATGTTTCAACATCTAATGTCTACCAAATATAGTGCCGTAATATTTCATTGGCGAAGATGTATTCATTTTTTAACATAAATTAAGGCCCTGACCCTAAAGGGAACCGACAATAGTTCTCTATAGAATCCATGCTGATACGCCGCACTCCAGTGCAAATTTCCGAAATTAACCATCGGTGGTTCCCTTTAGGGTCAGGGCTATGGCTGAGAAAAAGCGCAGAATTATTTAGAATCAGGGCAAAACAACAAAGGCGGATATTTCTACCCGCCTTTGCTATTATTGATCAACGTTTGACCTCTATTTTACATTGATAAGTTTCGTGGTATAATACCTGTCATTGATGTACATCTTTAGAAAATAAACACCTTCTGATGCATTGTATTTTTTTGCATCAAATGCATCGGTATATACTCCTGCCCCAAATGTCCCGTCTTTGACTTTTGCAACCAGTTTCCCTTCTGCATCATACACGTTTATCTTCACATCGCTTCTCGATGGAAGTGTATAGTTGATATTGGTAGTCCCTTCAAATGGGTTCGGAAATACTGTGATCCCGTCAAATGTGGTCCCGGTTACCTCTATTCCGTTGCTTTCGCTTTTGACACTGTCTGTCCGCTCAGATGTACAGCCGAAACCGTTGGTTACATACAGTTTTACAACCTGGTATATCCCACTTGCTGAACCCGGATAGGTGAACACCGGTTTCTTTAATGAGGAACTGTCACTGCCGAAATGCCATACAAATGTCCCGATGGTGCTATCTGCCGGTGTAAACTGGAAGGTGAGATTGTGAACCTTTGTCGTCCATTTGTTGATAACAGGGAATGGATTTACCGATACCACAAGAAAGGTACTGTCAGCGCAACCGTGGTTATTGGTAGCTGTCAGTTTTACTGAGTCCTGGCCTACATATGCATAGGTATGTGTAGGGCCAGGCAAATTGCTGAATGTGCTGTCACCAAAACTCCATACATATCCCCCAGGTGCAGTTACACCTGTGGAAGTATTTTTAAATATGGTTGTACTACCTACACATACATTGTTTGCTGTGAAACTTGCCGTAGGATAACCGGGTATAAGTATAACACCGCTCCCCGATCCTGTACAGCCCAGGCCGCTTATAATAGTCAGCCCTACCGTATAGGTATTTGTTTTGGTGTAGATATGTGTCACTTCAGGAGAATCCAAATTGTTTGCTGTGCCACCATCCCCAAAGGTCCAGCTATAAGTAGCAGTATTGCCAGAGCCGCTCGAATCCACAAAAGGTACTGGTTGGCCCACACATTCAGATTTGTAAGTGATCTTAGGTACCGGCTGGGTATATGGTGTGATCTTTAATGTCGTGTCCGCTATACAGCCATCTCCGGATGTCGCTGTAAGGGTAATGGTATAAGTACCATTGGCCGTATAAGTGTGCGATGAGCTGGATGTCTTTGCTGTTCCGTCTCCATAGTTCCAGCTCAGTGTGGGCAGTTTGCCAACTGAATTGGTATCTACAGTTCCCGCTGCACTCATAGATATTACCGCATTTACACATTCATTATGGTAGCTGAATATCGGTATCGGCAGCGGCTGCACCCTCACCGTCTTGGTAAGGGAATCTACGCAGCCCTGGTTGCTCGTGGTTACCAGTTGCACCGTATATGGCCCTGAACTGGGATAGGTATGAACAGGATTCTGGGCAGTACTCGTAAACCCGTCGCCAAAGCTCCACGCCCAGTTTGTGATGGTGGCGCCTGTTGCCAGGGTAGAAGAATCTATATAGGATATGGGCTGTTTGTTACAAGCTAATTTGTTGCCGAATTTGGCTACAGGCACAGCGTATTCCTGCAGCGTTTTTGTAACCGATGCCGGGCAGCCGGGGGTAGAAGTAATCGTAAGTGATACTGAATAAGTGCCCGGTGTGGTATAAAGGTGCGGATACGGGTTTTTACGTGTTAAGTTTGTTGTTGAACCGTCCCCAAAATCCCAAGTCCAGGTCTTTACCGTATCTATAGTAGATTTTACACTGCTCAGATCGGTGATCACAACAGGCTCATTACCGCAGGGATTGGTAAATGAAAAATTAGCTACCGGGTTTGCACTGACATTCACATATCTCTGGATCACTGAGTCGCAGCCTGTGGCAGGTGTTTTCATGTCCACATTAATTACAAATACGGTATCGCCATAAGTAGCAGGAGGATAAATTTGTATCACGCCATTTGTTGATGAAGTTGGCATGGTAACCGTGGCATTTGAAAGAACTGTTCCGCGCACCGTTGCTACCTTTATGGAGTTGACAACCCATTTGGTACCATAATCAGATTCTGCCATGTTTGTCGGCGGCATAATAGTATAGGTATTGGTATCGGCAGCGCATATCTGGTCAGAACGTACTTCATCACCCACATTGTATTTGCCCTGGAACGGAGCGGTTTTGGCCAGATAGGCACCATTAGGGTTTTGAATGGTGGTTACGGTTGTGGAAACACGTGGACTTGGGCAAGCGTTGAGATGGTAATAGATTCTACCGGCCCAGTCGCGGCCGTTAGTTACAGCACCAGTGAATGGCGCGCCATTCCCGAGGCTACAACCGGCATTAATAGATAGATCTGCATTGGCACGTGGATTATCACTTTCATAGGTTATGTCGTAGCTGCAAACGTCCCCAAAATTAGTAGAATAGGTATAAAAACCATAATTGTTGCCTACACTCAAAGTCAAGGGGCGAGGCAATACAACCCTGGTAGGATTTCCACCACCACTAGGCCGAACCGCAATTGTTCCAATATGTGTCCATGCACTGCGATCGCCCTCGAATCCGCTCCGGGTACCTAACCTGTACCAGAGGCCACAGGAATCACTACCATATGCGCCTGATTCATTGAAGTTAACATCCAGACTGTCAACAATGACAATATTTTTGGCAAACACATCAAACATATTACCATAATTGGATCTGGCTGTGCTAAAAACACCCTTTGTCAGCGTATCATTTGTGGCAAACCTGCTTTCCGCGTAGTATGTTGCAGATGAACCAATAGGCAGGAACGGCGTTTTTATGGAATCAATATTTTTTGCATAGATCACCTGTCCCGTATCTGTTGTGAACCAATAAGTTGATGAGTTAGGGGTCGTGGATTTAGCTACCAGGTAAACAGAAGCCGGACCGCAATGCGAGATATTAGAAACTGTAGGTGCCGCAGGTTGTGCAATATGATCCGAAGCTCTTATGGTGTCATTAGTCCTGTCGCCATCATTGCTCAGGCCTGCATAAACCAGGAGATTATACGTGCCTGCTGCAGATGCATTAAAAGTACCTATGGTAAAAGTGTCAGAGGTATTGGAGGCCAGCGTTCTGGTATAAGTAGAATGTACAGTGGTTGAACCGACCGTAAATGTAAAAGGAATAGTTGATAACGAATTCTGCCCTAGATTTTGAATAATAACCTGTACCGGTTCTGCTGAACTGGGGCATAAAGCCGGGGTCAACGCCTGGATGCTAATATCATTAGGATATGCCGTTATGGTAACTTTATAATCCTCGCTGCTTCCGCCACTAAATGTACCGCAATCACTAGTGGGGCCAATTCCATTCATAACGGGACCTACACTTAAAACCCTCATCCTGGTAGTCACGAGTTTGTTTGTTAACGGAACCGTAAAATTTTCCGTAATGGTACTATAAGTGCCATTATTATCATCGGCAACAAAATCCCCGAGATCTTCAAAAGACCCGTCGTGCTGGTAATCTATAAATGCCCCCAAACTTGTTCCGCCATTAGCATTTATGGTAAACGCATAGGTCTTGCCCCTGTAAAGGGTAATGCCCGAACCAGTTAACTCAGTGGTATCAACACCGGAAGTAACACATGAAGGAGAGGCACTAAAAATAGTATTGGACCCCTGCACAATAGAGATGCCGCTAATATCGTAGCTGCCGCAGCCGCCGTTAGAGTAGGTAGGCTTGCAATATTTATAATTCTGCCCATAAACAGGATTAACCAGCCCGGAAA
>Ga0302280_1004125_pt1 | contig 10101 bp, 6 predicted proteins | sample III_Fen_E1_1_FD_198771 | JGI IMG/M metagenome (GOLD analysis project Ga0302280, IMG submission 198771) | Peat permafrost microbial communities from Stordalen Mire near Abisko, Sweden - III_Fen_E1_1 | ecosystem: Environmental > Terrestrial > Soil > Wetlands > Permafrost | place: Sweden: Abisko...
GATCTCTTTTCATTGTCTTGGCGTATAGTCCCCCATAGGTTTTTTTCTTGGTTGGATTGATGTCGCTGTGATCATATAGTTTCGGATCACCATGCCAGTAGGAGCCGTGGAACTCAAAAACAGTATTTATTTCTTTGCAGTATCCATCAACTTTGCCGATGGTTTTGATTTTGTATTCCCCTTCAGGTTTTAATGCATGTTGTATATCGATCCCTTCTTCTCGCTCGAGTTTGTTAAGCCATTCAATTTGAGCAATGGAGTAACCTCTGGATGATGCACAATGAGGACAACCACTAGCTCGTGCGCGTGTTCTATTGCATACAGCAGCAATCCATACATGTTGTTTATTATCATTACAACACCATTTAACTAGTTTCCCTGAGCTCGGCGCGAATGAATTCATAGGTGGGTTATCATGATGCCATTCTTTTTTTAAATCAGGCCTGGCGACTTGCAGATTATTGCCATTATCGATTTTTGTATTAGAACAAAAAGGACAACCGTGCATACGTTTATCTGTTCGATCTTTAATAGAAGCGGTCCATACGTGTTGATCATTATCTTTACATTTCCATTTCACAATCTGACCCGAGAACACTTTATAGGAACTCATCGGATGAGGATTATCAGGACACCATTGTTCCACTAAGCCAGGGCGTAATTTTTCAAGATTGTTGTGCTCACACACTTTTTGACCGTTACAGTAAGGGCAACCGGTTGGTCTAGCTCCTGTTCTACGATGAATAGGCGTTATCCATTTGTGACATCCGCATTCGTCCTGAGAACATATCCAGTTCACCGGCGCGTTAGACCCCGGAAGGTAATCGCACATCTTATGTTCATTATCGGGATCCCAATCCGGAACCAGTTCAGGGTGGGTCGCTTCTAGGTTGTTATGGGGACAAATATATCTGTTTCCAACAACCCGTATCCCTTGTCCACATCGCTTACCATCGCATAAAATCGCATCTTCATCGTTGTCTTCAGCACTCACATCATCAACTAATACTTCATTGTCCTCTCCCATATGTGCGTCCTCATCTAGTGTATCAGCATCTGGAATTTCATCTGTATCAGTCAAAGTTTGCGAATGACAACCGCATTCAGTTAACTTCTCCCTTATCGTTCTAATCGTATTCCATCTCAAGTATCGATGTTCTGGACTGAACACGTCGTGCAGTGCTATTGATTCCTTCCTCTTCGTGCCCATATCTGGAATCGCATACGTATCCGGCGATATCAGCAAACAACAATGATCTTCATCCAATCCCTCTAATAACTCATCGAACGTAACATATCTTGTATTGTAACGATACCAACGGTTCGATTCGATAAACATCGGGATAGGCCTATTCATTGTCTCTACTCTTATATGATTGAGCATGGTTAGTACGATATATGTGACAGGTCCATTTAAAAATAACCCATCGAAAACCCAACTTTGGATCGATCGTCAAATTTCATCTAGTCACAGAAGCAGTTAGCACAACAAGGATGTTCAAATATAATCAAGCACCGTTATGTACCATTACCTGAATCGATCCAAATATTCATCAAACTGTTTTGTAATCAATTTGTAGATTTACGTTGATATTGTACTCATATGTGACCACAATCTTCGTCAGTTCGGCATAACCATCAGAAAGTTTAGAACTACATGATACAACAATCTTCAGGACAATCATGGACGAATCAAAAAGTTGAAGATCCAAATTTTAACAACATATGTTGATACAATATTAAATTTAACTTATTAACAATGATCATATCAGTACTTCCAACCGATCTGATCACAATCATCATTTCGTTATTAGGTGCATCCAGTAAATTCTCACTAATGCGTGTATCTGTGTTCTTTGAGACACTTATGTTGAGACTTCAACCCAGTTTCGCATCTTTATTATCACCTATCATCAAGAACAAGATCCTCATGAATGCTACCAAGTACTCAAACATATTCGAATGGTTGGTTCCCGAGCCATATCGTCTTTTACAACGTCGCACTTATCGTTACTGTAAATTAGCAGCCAAACATGGTAGTCTTACTATCGTAAAGTATCTATGGTATGCGTTGTTACCTAATGATGATCATGATATTAATGATGTTTATGATGTTAATAATGTTTATGATGATATTTTTAATGAGGCTATCGCGAACGGACGAATGAAGATCATCAAATGGATACATAGATCTAGATCTAGATCTAGATCGATATCAATATCAATACCGGGTAAACAATCCTGTACTCAGGCCGCAGGCGCAGGTCAGTTGGAGATTCTAAAATATCTTCGATCGGTACATCCTAAATATCCTTTTGACAGTAACACCTTCGCTGAAGCCGCTAAATGTGGTAAATTTGAGATGGCAGTATGGCTTAGAGAAAACGATTGTCCATGGAATGAATCGACGTGTGCTGGTGCCGCAGAAAAAAACAATCTAAGAATCCTCAAATATCTTCGCGAAAACGGTTGTCCATGGAATGTAAAAACATTTATTATGGCTGCGATGAAAGGACATATATCTTCATAAAAACAGATGTCCATGAGATGAACCCACCTTTTCGAATGCTGCAGGTCATGATGATCTTGAGATATTAAAATATCTTCACGAAAACGGTTGTCCATGGAATGAACGTACCTTTTTAAGTGCTGCTTATTGTGGAAATATCAAGATACTAGAGTGGCTTTATGAAAACGGTTGTCCATGGAATCGATATACCTACAAATGTGCTAAAAATAAAAATATACGAAAATGGCTCCTAGAACATGGATGCCCAAAATAATGTTTTAGAAGTATACCATAATGTGTCTTTTTGTCATTTCACCATCATGTTCTCTATCAAAATCCCCCTTTTTTTCATCATATGTTGACCTTAGTCGATTCAGATACTCATCAAAAGTATGTCTATCGTAAAGATTGGTACATTATGATATCGTGTCTCCATGGACATCGATTTTGTTCAAGCCAATACATCATTCCTGAATAACATGAACGTTCGCTTGCAGCATTACACGTTAACTCGTTCCAAGGAGATCCGTTTGTATTGAGACATTCTACAATATCTAAAAGGTCATTTTTGGCGGCGTTATCGAGAACGTCCGGATTCAGCGCGAATTTTCCGTCATGATTTAGAAGATATCGTAGAATCTCGAAATGGCCGATCGCAGCAGCGTAACCACATACTTCTTCATTTACCTGACAGTCATTTTCGCAAAGATATTTTAATATCTCAAAATGTCCATTATAAACGGCATATGAACATGCAGATTCATCCCAAGGACATCCGTTTTCATGAAGATATTGTAGTATCTCAAAATGACCACTACAAGCGGCATTAGAACATGCATATTCATTCCAGGGACATCCATTTGCGTGGAGATATTGCAGTATCTCTAAATGTCCACTATCGGCGGCATCAGAACATGCAGATTCATCCCAAGGACATCCATTATCATGAAGATACTTTAGAATCTCGAAATGTCCATTATATGCGGCATTAGAGCATGAGTCTTCATCCCAAGGACACCCGTTTTCATGAAGGTATTGTAGAATCTCGAAGTGTCCATTCAATGCAGCACTAGAACACGCGTTCTCATTCCAGGGACATCCATTGTTATGAAGATATTGTAGAATCTCGAAATGTCCACTCAACGCGGCATTAGAACATGTATCTTCATCCCAAGGACACCCGTTTTCACGAAGGTATTGTAGAATCTCGAAATGTCCATTCAACGCGGCATTAGAACATGCATCATTATTCCATTTACATTTTATTTGTCGTGCCCATTTTAGGGTATTGATATCCCCATATTTTGCGGCGTAACTACATACGTCTTTACCCCAAGCACATTTCTTTTCATGGAGATATTTGATGATATGAAATTGCCCGCATCGAGCTGCTGCATACGCAATGCTTTGATATTCGTCGAGATTGCGATTGCGTTTGGCGCCACATTTCAAATATAATCGAAGTTTTGTTTGCAGCCATATGAAAATATTGAGATGACCACCACTTGCGGCCGAAACTGATAAAGTGTGATAATCACTGTATTTTAATTTATATCCGTGAATATATTTGACAATCCCGAAACTCCCTTTTTCGGCGGCCGTCTCGATGTATGTGTCCAATTGATGTATGGTGAATCTTGACCGATCTTGTATATCACTTCGGGGAACGATCCATTTGAATAGACGAGTATGCCTATTGATGATGATATCATTGATGATGATATGTTCTCTTTCTTTTGGATAAAGGGATCTATTTTTGAAATATGGGTAATCTATTCTTTCGTAAACTTCTTTGTACCTGACGTATCTTTTGGTTGTTTGAAACAAGAAAAATCTAGAAGATACTGTCAAAAATGAAATGATCATATCTAACAATTCAGAAGGGATATACGATAATAAATCACAACCTGAGTTCATCTGTATTACTATTGACTAATTTCATTATACGGAATGCATTCGGTATGATGTTAGTTTTTCAACATTTTTAGTTAAAGTTGGTTGTAAGTGAACAGTGAGCAGTGAGCATAGCGGAACGAAGGAGAGACCCTCCACACGTATGTTCATCCGTATATTTTCCATCGTCGTTTTTAAGTATAATCAAAAAAAGTAGGAGACTATCAAGCCGGCGATTAGTCCACAGATTCCGCTAGAAAGTGCACTAGTCGCGCCGATAATATGAACCAATGTTATTCCTAGCATTCCACCACACAATAAATGTTTGTTGTCTATGGAAGATATCATCAGTGTGATTGTAAAATCTTATTATGTACATTGATAGGATTACCGAATTTCAACATTTGGTGAGTTAACGAATCGTCAAGCCGAGACTTTGACCCAACTCTTGCGAGATATCTGTATGAAGTCGATTCATCAGTACAGTGAATTCACCAGGATCATTCATTCTCGTGTCAGGTGGTGAATAATATATCCTATAGGCGCGACTCAACTTTTGTAGTTTAGAATTGTAGAACTGATCGAACATCTCAACTTTTGCTACGACATCCGGATAGACCTTGTTCGCAGCTTCTCTGATTACCTCACACATATCGTTCTCATTCCTCCATATACGAACAATCCCTGTCTTTTTATCGGTGTACTTTTCAACATCTTCGATACTAGCTATATTTGCCTTGTCTGCATCGATATTAGGATCATACGCTTCTACCTGATCATTTGGAATGTAGAAACTGACGTCCTTAGATATGATGTCCAGTACTGAGAAGGGTTTGAATTTAGTGATAATGCCTTGCATAAACTGTGATGTAAACTTATCGGATTCAGTCCACATCAGTCTAATGTCCGGAATTTCAAAAAGTATCATCGCCAGACGTTCTAAACCCAGACCAAACGCCCATCCCCGTTTTGATACGAGTGATGGATTCTTTACAGAGCAGTTACTTATTATCTGTTCATGGATGATCCCACAACCTAGAATCTCGATCCATCTGTTGTTATGATATACTTCGATCTCAAATGAGGGATTCGTAAAAGGGAAGTAGTCATCACCGACCCTGATCGGACAGTTCGGAAACAAGTAATTGCATAGTCCTTTCAGGGTATTGATCAAATCATCTTGGAGATCGGCATCGGTCATTACTTCATCAGTGTCGATATACATACCTTCCATCTGGTGGAATACCGGATAATGAGTAGAATCGATCTCATCTTTACGATAAACGTCCCCTATCACTAGAAAGGATGTTTGACCAGATTGTAGTAGTTCGTTTTGATGAGCACTTGTATGGGTTCGTAGGACATGAGAACTGTCGACATAGTAGGTGTCCGATTTGGACCTGGCTGGATGGGTGATCGGTATCAGAAGTTGATCAAAGTTAGATTGAACTGTCACGATCGGTGAGAAATCCTGGTACACTTTAGCAAATCTCGGTTCAAGATACTTTAAGATGAATTCCTTGATGATACATACTGGGTGATTCGACTTAAGATGTTGATTTCGACCTATCTTGTCCATGATTGATTTTGGTATGTTCGATTCATTATTCATAGTTTTGAAGTATTTGTTTTCTAATGATAATGACAAGATCTGCTTTTTAAAACATACATTCCAAAATTCAACATTTATGTAATGCATGCACATTAAGGAAAAGAATAACAGTAAACAAATTGATTTGAGCAATTATTTATGAACATCCATGTGGGCGGGGTCGACCGCAGGTAACCGTTCACGGCTGCGTTTCAGCTATGCTTCACTGCCCCCGACTTTTTTGGAATCATAGATTTTGTCAGGGCAGACCGCAGGTCGGAGCCCCACCCACATGGATGATCATAATCAATCGTTCATGTTTATTTTGGCCACATTCTGCTCTTTTCATTAAGGCGCAAACATTGACATTTATGCGATACCAATGAAATATAATATGAATTGGAGAAGACACTGAATTGTTAATTGTGAACTATCATACGGATTCATCGAACATATCGCCTTCGTTGCTCTTATCTGCACTACGTGCTACCGCAATCGCCACACTGCCGCGAGCGGTTACCTTCGGTCGACCCCGACCTACGGTCTATCCCGCCCCTCATTTGATGGTTCGTATGATGAAACCGATTAACCTCACTATTCATGTAGACAATGAATGATAAACAGTAATTTGTTCATATCATTGACAACAATAGTGAATGAGACTTCACTTAAAGTGTAGACTTTTTATTGCTGGATGAATAGGTCAGGATAGGAAGCGATAGCACGCCCACCCACATGAATGTTCATAATTAATGGTTCGTCGCATTATATCTTTATTGTTACGATACGCACCCATTGGCACACTTACGCACAACCAATGGACTATATTTCTAGAATATCGTCACAGTAAAAGTCAATGTTTGCACCTTAGGAAAAAGAGCAGAATGTGGCCAAAATAAACATGAACGATTGATTATGAGCATCCATGTGGGTGGGGTTGCGTTTCGCTAATGCTCCGATCTGCGGTTTGCCCTGACAAAATATATGATTCCAAAAAGTCGGGGGCAGTGAAGCATAGCTGAAACGCAGCCCCGCCCACATGGATGTTCATAAATAATTGCTCAAGTTAATTTGTTTACTATTATCCTTTTCCTTAAGGTGCATGCATTAAGAAAAATTTGAAAATAGCAACTATTTGTGTGTTCCATTGTAAAAACACACAACTACTATCCTTCCATAATGAGCACACAAATCATCAAACTCCAAGAAACTACCCTTACGGTTGATAATAACACCTATTGTGGGTGTAATTGTTATAATTGTCGCAATGATCAATCACTTCGCAAATTCGCCCTAAAGGGAATCACTAGGTTGTTTTTCCCATTCAATAGAAACCCTGTTGTCAAATATCCAACTGTAATATAACGAACTAATTCAACAATGAAACAGATCTATCATCAATCCAAATACGATTATATGCATCTCAAGATTATTCAGTTAGGTGGATCTAAAACCACTCAACCTTTGCTTATTCACATCTCAGGTCCACAAGGATCAGGTAAAACGTATCTGGGTAACAAAATCAAAAATGAGTACGGTGACAGAGTTATTGTCAAAGATTTAGATGAATTAGCCGACGAATTTCATCAACAGAATCAAATATCAAACTATCAAGAGTTCATAAACCTATTTATTGATGATCACCAAAGTAAACCACTGATCATAACTGGATTATCCGCTAACAAATGTTTGGGTGTGATGAACGATAATGATGATACATTCTACGACATCAATACAAACAATAAGTTCTACATCGATACTGACGATAACATCATACTAAAACAGAGATTTTTCAGACAGATCCAGAAACTAAATGATCGTAAAGAGCAACTGTATAACGATTGGTTGAAAGATGAAGATAGAACTCAAGAGAAGCTGTTTAGGTTCGTAGATCTATCTAAATGGAAGACGAATAATATCACATGCAAAGAACTACACAAAAATCAATCATACAAACTGATGATCATCGATGATGTGTATTCAAACGTCAAACATCTACTGAACGATCATATATCTGATACATCATCTCGACCAAGAAACAAACAAAAGATTTTTATTTAGTACGCTAACATCCATTCTCATGCAACCATTCTATAATATCAACGTGCGTATAATCCGTCACAGTATCTAAAAGGTCAGTTGATAATTCGTAACCCTCTGCCCTAAGATATTTGAGTATATTGAGATGATTACCGATGATAGCCAATCTCATACAACGGTTCGCATCGAAATACAATCCGTCTTCATTAAACTTTGTTCGTAGATATTTTAGAATCTCCACATGACCGTACTCTGCTGCTGCTTTCACTGTCTCACCGTCCCATTTACATCCATGTTCACGAAGCCATTTGAGAGAATCGAAGCGATTATAACGAATAGCATTGACACAAGACCATTTGTGATAGGGACATTTGTTTTCGTATAGCCATTCTAGCACGTCGATCCTTCCGGTTGTAGCAGCACTTGAAAAAGTATGTTCGTTCCATGAACATATGCTTCCATTAAATTCTGTTCGTAGATATTTCAAGACTTCTAAATGACCGTTATAAGCTGCCCCTGAACATGTAAAAATACCGTAGTTGACCCCTTGAATTTCCCGAAGATATTTTACAATTTCAAGATGTCCACCACGAACAGCACTGTCTAATATATCATCATTATAATCAACACGCAATGTTGCTGATTGAGTAAAGGACGGTGTCGAATCATGTGTGTTATTCTCAATCTGATTTAGATCATTTTCGCAGATGTATTTTAAAATTTCAAAACTACCTGTAGATGCTGCATGTGCATAAAACTCTATTTTGTATCTATCTGATGACCTGAAGATGTAAGTACTAAGATCTGACCATTTGAACAGATCGATGTATTTATTGAGAACGATATCTTTAACGAGAGCAATTTTGTTATGCGTATTGTATTTATGAAAGACCAGAACGATTTGTTCTAATTTTTTAGCAACGAATCTCAATGAAAATTCGGAAGATAGATCCAATAAAGACACAATCAACAATGGCAATTCGTTCGGTAGACACGATAATATGTCCATTGGTCATATGTAAATAAGTGAATTTTCTCTGGGATATGTAGAGGTAGAATAATTCAAATTTTTTAGTCATTATGATCACAATATTCGCATCCTCGTTTGTCGCAAGGGAATCGTTTTTCATGTAGCCATCGTGACATTTCTATCTGATGCATTAACCCTGCCCACATACAAGCCCTATAATCCATAGGACATCCGTTTGAGTACAACCACTTCACGATATCAAATCGTTTATTTATGACAGCCTTTACATAAGCGAATGAACCCCATGGGCAATGATTTTCTCGGAGATAGTTCAGAATTGTCAAATTACCTTTGTTAACAGCTGCATTAAAAGTGTTTTGGTTCCAATGACAACCGTTTTCACGCAGCCATTTCACTAGATCAATATACCCATTAGAGATCGCATCATTCATCACGTACCTTTTATCGAGAGGCAGCATTACCAAGTGATCCGGTTTGTATTTAGTGTCCATTGTTAGGGTCGTATCCATGATTGTATTGTATTGTTAATTAGATAAATAAGTAGATATATCTGCCAATATATTCACAATTTCAATCTTTTTAATCAGATTGTTAGACATGAATGTATGATAAAATATGGAGATGGTACCTCAGATTTACTCTATAAATCAACTTTTACGATGATATACATGCAATTGATCATGTTCATTCACAAAAATAGACAATATATTACGGAGGGGATACACGAAAAGGTTATTTGTTGTTGTGTAGTTATCCGGAACAACCATTGTCACGGAGATATTTTAGGATCTCTTCACTCCCCCAAGATAGAGCATCATTGTAGATGTCATCGTCCCACGGACAACCATTTTCATGTAGATATTTTAGGGTCTCTAGATTATTGTGTTCTATTGCGGTAGCACATGCTTCGCTATTCCAAGGACAACCATTTTCATGTAGATATTTCAGAATCTCTAGATTATTATATGATGCAGCGGCAGTACATGAGTCACTGTCCCAAGGACAACCATTTTCATGTAGATATTTCAGAATCTCTAGATTATTATATGATGCAGCGGCAGTACATGAGTCACTGTC
>Ga0302280_1004131_pt1 | contig 10095 bp, 6 predicted proteins | sample III_Fen_E1_1_FD_198771 | JGI IMG/M metagenome (GOLD analysis project Ga0302280, IMG submission 198771) | Peat permafrost microbial communities from Stordalen Mire near Abisko, Sweden - III_Fen_E1_1 | ecosystem: Environmental > Terrestrial > Soil > Wetlands > Permafrost | place: Sweden: Abisko...
TTTTCTCGATTGCTGCCGTAAGTATCTGCTGCCTATTTTTCAGCTCGAAAACGATTATTTTATTATTTTAATTCATTGACCTTTGCCTATAATTTAGAGATTGCATTTTAGAGATAAGCATTTTTGTTTTTCTGCTCAATCAGCAATGAGGTTGTCAGCTCAAGATCTCCTTGAAATTTATTGGCTTTTTGTTCAAACTGAGCTTGCGTATCTTACAATTTTTACTTCTCAAGTTTTAGTCTTTCGGACTCTCTTAAAAGTTGAGTTCTCTATTTTTTAAACAACTTATGCTCTTCAATAATTGGTTCATATTCCTTTTGCATCCTCTTTCTCAAAGTTTAGCCGCCATTTGCTTCTGATTTTCCTTGAATTAATAAAATTTGATTTTTGATTTAATTATTTTCAAATGTTAAATTTTGTTTAGTCTGTTGTAGCTGATACAATTCATCGGATTGCTGATAAAGGTTTTGTTATAACATTGATATCCTTCGAGAAAGGTCCCTCTCTCGACTGATGCTTTAATTTAATTGCTTCTTCATCTAATCAGATCTCTTTTGAAGAAATAGCTTCTCTTGATCACCATCTTTAAACATTTAACTATATTTCTGATGTTATTTTCTTGCTTACTACAAGTGACTCATGAGCATTGAGTTTTAATGTAAGAGAAGTCCATTCTTTTACTAAAGCTAATCCATACCCTCTGCTTGGTTATGAGCAATAGTTTCAATAATTTTGCTAATATCTTCATTCTTCTTTTTTATAATGATCTTCAGTTCGTTGTTCTAGCTAAGAATCTGTTCACAAATGCCAACTGTGTTTGAAAGTTGTCCCTCTAAAGTACCTAATTATCTTCTCAACAACAAATTTTATTTCTCGAGAGCATCAAGGATAGGTCCTAGTTTGCTGTCATTTGAAAGAATGCGATCTAAGGAAGTAATTTGATGATCCATAATTGGGTCATCATAGGCTGTTTCATATTAACTAAATTATTTTTTAAGTTTGTCGATGACACGCGTCAAGGGGTTATCAGGACGACCTTTAATCTTTTCCAGCATTTGCTTGGCCGTCATCCTTTGTTAAATTTCCGCCAACCTCTCGTAATGCGGTCCTATCATTTAAATTTGATTTCAATAAAGTAAACTATCAAATTATTTGATAAAAGCGAGTTATTGCTACTTGCCTTGCAATCAATGTAAAAAAGTATATACTTTAAACAGCATTGTCATGGAGAAGCAAGTTAATTTAAAGTCATATTTTCAATTATCAGCATCACTTGGATCGTATATGCGGCTTGCTTTTATTTCTGCGTCAGTCTGTTAACTCATATTCTCAATTTTAGATTCATCTAGATCATCTAATTTAAAGTCTTTCATCGATGCTTTTCTGATCGTGATAATTGAGAGAAAAAGGAGAGCGCAAAGTAGTCCGTATCCAATCTGGTTCATTCTTTTTCTGATTTCATACAGACTATTAAAGTTCGCAACGCATATTGAATCAACATTATTTTGTAAAACCCCTGCTACTCTTGAAGGATTCAAACTACCAAATTCCCCTGTTTAGGGATCGATAATTTATAATAATGATTAAAGTTTTGCATGAAACCATTGCAAACCTTAAAAAGAGCCACTGGTAAGTCCCAAGGCAATTGCCTTAATTTTGTTTTTGTTTTATTAACTGTTGTCGTACTTTTAGTAATATTCCTTTAAGTTTTAAAGAAGTTTAGGGGCAGTGGACTGCCATATTAGAAACTATCCAACTGTCTTGTTTAGTGAAAAGAAATAGTTTTTGTAATCTTGTTTAATGATGCTGGCAAGCTTATTAGTTGAATATGGGCTAAATAACTTCATAGTTTTCGATGTATCGTCACTTGCATGTCCGCGACTTATTTCGCCTAAATCATGAGATAAATACCGATAAAGTTGTCTTGGCTGGTGAGGGCGAAGTTGCTGCCTTCACATCCCCAAGCGATATAGGGCAAAATTGCAGAGAGGATAAGAGCATTGACGAGAGCGATTAAGCTGACAGTTATTATGATAACTATCAAAATATTTTTGAGAAAATTGCTCTTATGGCGGCGAATGAAATAGATTCCGGATGCCGATACGAAGACAATAACTATAAGGACTATATACACTATCTTAAGCCACTCAATAACTTGATATTTGGTTTATTCTGAAAGAATTTCAGCTGAAACTGTAATGGAGTTCTTGAGAATTTCTCTGATATAAAGCCAACTCGTTCTGTAGGCTTAAGTTTATTGCCACAAACTGAATGTTACCTTTTGAATTTCCCAGTGACTGATACCGTCATCTTAGGCATCTTTTGTCATTCCATTGCTCAAAGCTGAGTATTATTTATTGAATTTAGTTAAAGTTTTTATAAATTACGAATTCTTGTCTTTACGAGCTAATTCATTATTGAGGTGTATGTTTTTCACCTTTTCACTCAGTTAATTCATCAATTTTGGGTTTTGGAGAAATCTATTTGAATTCCAAATTAGTCTGTTTGCCTTCATTCTTAACCCCAGAGCGGTAGTCTCAAGTTTTAAAATAATATCGGGAAGTTAGTACACTGAGTAAGTCCGATTGTTCATAGTGTGAAAATTTGTCAATAAATTATTGGAGCATGCTAGTTGATCAAACCCTTCCTTAATTTTGGGTATATGCGAAAGTCCTAGATAAATTTGAAATTACCTTCCACTGAGTGAAGTATAACAAAAGCAGAGCATATTCCGAATCCAATGATACCAATAAACAATAAGCAGAATTATATTTTTTTATTGTCTACTGACGAGCCTTCGTCGCTGAATATGATCCCAATCGCAAACTGAATTGCAAAAAATAAGAGTAGAACAATTCCTATTGCGGAAGCTGCGGAAAATTTAAAGATCCCCACCTTATCATAAAGAAAACTGTGACTGTTTTCATCTTGACCAGTACTCAGATAAAATTCAGCCATTTTTGATACAAAGTGTTATCTGAATAGTATTATAGCTACCCTTTTTGAGGGATCACACTCCGGATTTATTGAAAATATTGTTGATTATTAGCTGTCAATGCGTCGAAATTATTTTTTATCTTGCAATAGCTAAAGTTTAAACCTTCTGATGGGTTATTCGAAGACTCTAAGTTGACATGAAGAAGATTGGTTCTGCACAATGCCAGCAGAGTAAAAATAACTATGACTCTACCCTCCATTAATATGTGTAAGATAAATATAAGATATAATAAGAATCAAGAACCATAAAATTGTCGCTGGCATTTAATGTCTTCAAGGGATACGTAAATATTCATATCTTATTTTTAAAAAACTACTATGCTCAATCAATGTTTGGTAGAATTTATTTTTTAAAAATGTTAGATCAGTCATCAGATTCATTTCATTAATATATTAGTTCACGATGAATCAAACAATTTTTAATCAGCTGTCAATCAAAATATTTTTTGTACTGTTAAAGATAGACAAACATCAAAAATTCATGACTTTCCTTGAAGTGGAGTATATTAAGTGTCATTGTTTTCATTAAAAAACAACTTATCGATAGGTGAGACAGCACGCTTACGATGATGCTTTAGTTTAATTATCTCACGCTTGTCAGCAAGGCGGGGTGAATCTTCGATGAAGTCCTAACCTGGGCAAATATAGCTCGAACCTACTGTAAAAATACTACGAGTTTGCTCCATCTAATTGATCATTTTCGTTTCCTGATGAGAAACGTCGAATTGTATCCTTTTCACGTTTTTTTTTCCTTCCAGCATAGATGATAAATTATCCAAGTGCTTGTTCTATTCAGATTTATTGGCTGAGTTGATAAACGTCAATTTGAGTGCTTTGAATTTTTGATCTGAAACTCTGTCATTTTGACTGCTGCTGAATCTTTTCTTCTTTGAATTATGTTTGAGATAGATGGGGGTGACGGGATGTTTGTTGGCGTTGGGAGTGTGGAGTTGAGTTTTAAGGGTGAAATAAGAGGTGGATGCCTCGCTTTATTTGCTTATTAATTTAATCATTTAATAAAAGATGGCTAATAAAACCTTATATTAAAGTTATCAAAATAACGGCCTTTGCAATCATAGTAAGTGGATTTAACCTTTGACGGCAAGGATAACAGTTCAAAAATCATTGATTTTTAACTAAAATGCAAAACAAATGACTGAGTTGAAACTTGAAACTGTATTCAAATCGCAAATTATTTTAATAATCCCAATTAATATGTTTAATTTTAATTTTAAATAATTTTCAAATTTTAAATAATCTCTTGCCGTTTTTTAGAAGGTGATTTTTAACACTAATTTAAAAAGAAAAGACAATTTATCAACAATATCATTTAGTTAAAATAATCTTAAGAGAAAGGTATTGATTAGAATTTATTCTTTAACCATTAAACAGTTATACTCTCCATCTCAATTCATAAAATATATAAAATGTGTTTTTACGAGAAGTATCAGGTCATTGAAACTTTGGGGGAGGGCACCTTTGGCAAGTAAATTCACCATAACTTAGAGTTAAACTGGCTTCACATGATGGACAATATTTTGCCATTAAATTTACCACTCGCAACAACGCCTATTCGCCACAAGTCTTAAGCAACATCTTCGACAAAGAGGCTCAGATTGTATCTGAGCTATCACATCCTAATATTATTAAACTTTACTAATCTATCAAGCAAGGGTCCTACCGCAAAGAAGGAAGAGAGTAGCCTCGATCAGGTTTGATATTTGAATATGCCCCTTATAATTTGGGAGAAATTCTTTAGTTTGGTCCTCTCAGTGAGATAATTGCAAGAACATTGTTTCATCAAATGCTAGATGGTCTTAATTACCTTCACGGACAAAACATTATCCATAGAGATATCAAACCTCAAAATATTTTATTCGACTCACATTACACCCTCAAAATCTGTGACTTCGGTCTATCAGTGAAGGTAGCTAATTAATCTAAGCCCAAGACCATCTGTGGGTCAGATGCCTTCAAATCTCCAGAAGTACTGATGCGCAAAAATTATAATGGAGTAATGAATGATCTGTTCGCTGCTGGAGTTACTCTGTTTATTCTTGTTTCCTCCAAAGCGCCTTTTGCTTCAGCCACTCCTAATAATGGATTTTATAAATTTTTAGCACTGAACTACTCTTAAAAATTTTGGGCTTCCCACTAAAAGAAAGTAAAATTTTCAGCAGAATTAAAAGACCTGCTCAACTCGATGTTAGCGTTCGATCCAACCCATAGGCTAAGTATTTCCTAGATACTTAGCCACCCTTGGATGACTGGTGATGTATTAATGAATGATGAGTTATAAAAATAAATGAAAAAAATAGAAATAGAGACAGTTCAGAAGAAAAGAAAGGCCATTCTTAAAAATCTGCAAGGAAGGCAATTACACCCACATAAAAATGGGGCAAATAGGAGTCTAGCAGAAACTATTGATGTTAATAATGGAATAGAGAAAAGGGTGTATCATCAATAAACAGCCAAAATATCGGATAGATTTGTTCCTTCCCTAAAAAACTATGGTGAATTATAAGCCCTCCTTCAAGTTATCGAGGGTGATTTAAATTTTAAAGATGGCCAAATTGAGCTGACAAAAATAATAAACGGTGAAACATCCTAAAAATTGGTAATGTAGATCAACATCGAAAGTGTTGATTCAGAGTAGGATTGCCTAAAATTCAAACTACGATAGGGAAACATGCTGTAGTATGTTTAAACACTGAAAAACTTCGATATCAAACTGATGGAGTGATTACTCTTTATTATTTCTGCAATGATGTCAATTATAGACTTATAATTCTTGGTCTCTTTGTCAAATTCATCAATTGTTTTTGAAAAATATTATTTATAAAGCAGAGTTATAAGATACATCTATCATCATTTAAATCCAACAGAAATTACAATAAATACAGTGGCAAGCAGGAGGACCATTGTTGCTATCTGCTCAATACGCAAATTAGACTGTTAGGGTATCACTTTTATATTCAGCATTTGATTGCTGATGCCATCACTGACTTTAGGTTCTCTCTTGTTAATCTGAATTCGTGAATCTCTTGCTTCTTCGTAATTATCTGCAAATATCAAGTTATTTCTGATATCCATTATCTTCTCTTCATTCCTTTCATTTAAAATATCTTTGTAATAATCCATCAAATTATTATATTAGATCTTTATCTTCCTGTTTTCTTACTCAAAATGCTATTTTTCCTGTTTTTTCTCTTTCATATTATCTAAAAATTCCTCTAAAACATTTTTAGTAATGGTATCTGACTCTTGAATAGCTATTTAGTGATTGTTTTGTCTTGCAAGTTCCAGCTACTACTACATCTAAGAAAAAATTTGTCGAAGCTAATTGATTTGCTTTTTCAATATAATATTGCTCCTGATTAAAGACTCCATATATTTGATTTAACATGTGGCTACATACAATGTTTGAATGAGCTTTATGAGTTGAGTTTGCCTCTATTTATCCTTTTGCAAAAATATTTTTTATATTTCCTTCGTTTGTTTAAATTCATTGAGTTGATCTTTATTGTCCTGAATGGTTTTAATGATTGATTCTTATTTGCTTGGCTTGCTTTTTTATATTTGAGCAGTGATTTGTTATTTGATGGCATTGGCTTTGAGAAATAGTTTAAACTGTTTTTGAGACACTTCTCCATACTGCTTCAATGCTAAAAGATCAAATAAGTAGTCGACGACTATCTCTACTCTCTCCAGCAGTTCTTCTTCCCGCTAAAATTATTCAGACATACTTCAAATCAGTCAAATTATTATCAATTGAATTATATCATTTGTATAATAAGGCATGCACATAAAAATAAAATTTTTGGACATTTGAAGCTAATAATCCAGAAATTTTATTTGTAGGCTATCATCAATGATCTACTCAAATTCATTAAATCGAAAAGGAATAATAGCCTATTATTTACTGATAATATTGATCAAAAGTCAAGAGTAGTATGTGTTCCATCGCAGTAGGGCAAAGTCTTGCTCCTTCGGCATTGGCAAAGAGCATTCTCAACTTTTTGTGCAGTAAATTTAATGGGACTAAACTTAGTACCCTTGTGAGATCCATCACAAAATGGTTGCTTTCTTGAAAGACCGCAGGCGCAGTAGTAGTACTATGTTCCCACCTATAAATTTATTCTCAATAAAAAACTGATTACTGCTTTGGACACCTGGCAAAAGAGTAGGGTTCAGTCATCTTTGCCTTTTCCTCTTCATTACCAGGAAACCTATTTGGATTTTTAGATTGATCGCAACCCATGATTTGAAATAAATTATATTTTCTTTATTATGCTACTATCAATCCAAATAGATATTAACTGATAAATGGCTTGAATTTGAATAAACTTGGAATTGTATTTTCAGTAGAAACGTCTAATAGTTTATGTTTTATAAAAATAAGATGTCATAGATTAAAAATTCAGTTGATTCCAGCAGCAAACAAACCACTGCCATCTGCAGCAAAGTCTACATGATGATCGGAAACAGCAACAAGAGAAAACTTCATTTTCGATAATCAGCAATACGCAATAACGAATCTCCTACCAAAATAATAAACTCTTTAAGTCAATCCCATCATGAACGTCATTATAGCTTCGAGGAAGTGCAGGAATAATCAAAAAAATGCTATGAGGGATGTCATATTTATTGATGTTTTTAAACTATTGAGATGGATTTCTGATATTTTAATCCTCAGTATTAGGGACCAACAGATCTGTTTATTTTTGCATATTTGGCACCTTTCTTCCTTTAGAAAGTTGATTTAATTTCCTTATGCTGAAGAAGATACAATGTTCAAACTCAGAATCATGAATATCACTGATAATAACGGTCCAATTCGCATATTTTTTAAATTGGAGCTTCTATTATGCATCTGATAACGCCTCACAATTAATTATTATCCACCGCATGAAAACTGCATCTGATTACACAAATCTTGACAAGCAAATTTAAGACATGCTTGCCTGTAAACCCCTCCCAGAAGCAGAAGTTAAACTCCTCTGTGAAAAGGTAAGGCTCTTGCTAGTTAGGCTAAAGAGATATTGACAGAAGAGCCGAATGTCGTACCTGTGAGGGCTCCAGTCATAGTTTGCGGAGACATTCATGGCCAGTTCCATGATTTAATGTAGCTTTTTTAAATCGGAGGCAAAGTGCCAGAGTCTAACTACCTATTCATGGGAGATTATGTTGATCGCGGTAAGGTATTTTTTAGTCAGGTCATCATAGTGTATAAACAGTCACCCTCCTACTTGCACTTAAAGTACGTTACAAAGATCGAATTACAATCCTAAGAGGCAATCATTAATCTAGACAAATCACTCAAGTTTATGGGTTTTATGATGAATGTTGCCGCAAATACGGCAACTCTAATGTTTGGAAGTGTCTCACTGAACTATTTGACTTCTTACCACTCACTGCCGTTGTAGAAAATCAATTTTTCTGCCTACATGGAGGACTTTCTCCAAGTATCGAAACTTTGGATAATATTCGATCTTTAAAAAGATTTCAAGAGGTACCGCACGAAGGCCCTATGTGCGACTTGCTTTGGTCTGATCCTGATGACCGATCAGGCTGGGGAATGAACCCTCGTGGAGCTGGCTATACTTTTGGACAGGACATTGCAGAACAGTTTAACCACGCAAACAATCTAAAAATGATTGCAAGAGCCCATCAGCTAATGATGGAGGTATCTGATTATTTATGTAGGGCTATACCAACACTCACAATAAAAATGTGGCGACAATATTCTCTGCTCCTAACTACTGCTACCGTTGTGGCAATTTAGCTGCAATAATGGACGTGGACGAGAATCTGAAGCAAACCTACATCCAGTACGACCCCGCTCCCCGAAAAGGAGACGAAGTATTAAAAAAGCGTGTTCCGGACTACTTCCTGTGAGTGATCGCTCATGCATCAATTATCGTTCGATGAAATAATATCCATCAACAATTTATTACTTGTAATAGATGAATGAATTTGGAAATATCAATCAAATCAGGTTGGGATTTACTCCTAAATATCGCTCCATATCATCTGCGATCTCACTGTCGAGAGTATAAGCCGCATTCGTTGTATAGTAGGTTAATTTAGTATCCTTTTTCTTGAGCTACATTTATTTTTGGGTTTGAACTGCTTGGCTTCCACGATCTGTATTAATTGAATCCACTGTTCTTATCACTGGAGGAGTGCTTAATTTCTCAATTAGCGATTATTTTTGTTGATGCTGTTGGGGTGAGCAATTATTATTTGAGATCACTTGTGGTGGTCGGGGTGGAAGAGAGGCTCCTTGACATTGATAACTAAAAGTTATTGGCCTGTTTGGATTTAAGGAAAAAGGTGTTCCACTCTGTGTTTTTTATAAAGACTTATATTTTGTAATTAAAGATGGATGACCTGAGTTTTGCTGAGCTTAAAGGGCATAATAAGTGATAGTTTTCCTGCTTGATAAAGTTTGAAAGCTGGGGTCATTGTTTAAACTCAATGGAATGGCATTATTGACTCTTCCTTCAGGAAGAATGTAAGGCGATTGATTTGAGATGTGATTAATTAAACTTCTTCTTTAGGGTGAAAATTGATTAGAAGGTCTTTAATGGACTATTAGATATTGATTGCCATTAACAGGATTTTTTTAGATTAGAGCACTGTTTTTGGATACTTTACTTCCACTTAGTTTTTTTTTATTAAATTTTACATTTGGAGTAGATCTATCTCTATGCTGATTTTATCCATTTAAAGATCGTTGCTAAAGTTGACTATTCTTCAAGCTTTCATACTATTTTTTGCCTCCAACTCTTTGCACATAACTTCTATGGACTTGACTACGATAAAGAGTTCCATCATCCGTGTGATATAGTTCATAGATAGATTTCATGTACCGATTGCGAGTGAGCCGATTCTCCTCACAATATTGCTGAAATTCATCAATTGCCTTATAAAAAGATAGTCTTTCGATCAAACCCCGATCTTTTAGATACTCAATAAAATGAGGGATATTACTGATGACATGCGAGTCTGTATTTGATTCGATTAAACTAATCAGCGTTTTTAGCATTTAGGATTGGGAGCCTTGACCTTCAAGCGGATTAAAAATTCCTCGAC
>Ga0302280_1004132_pt1 | contig 10095 bp, 7 predicted proteins | sample III_Fen_E1_1_FD_198771 | JGI IMG/M metagenome (GOLD analysis project Ga0302280, IMG submission 198771) | Peat permafrost microbial communities from Stordalen Mire near Abisko, Sweden - III_Fen_E1_1 | ecosystem: Environmental > Terrestrial > Soil > Wetlands > Permafrost | place: Sweden: Abisko...
ACGGCGATGGAGCTTGCGCCGGACGGCGCAGGCTACCGGCTCAACACGCGCTTCGCGCGCTTCATCAATGTGCCAGAGTTGATGCAGATGTTTTGTCAGGTCGCGGACATCCAGACCGCCGACACGCTGAAATTGCCCATTCCTGAAATGCAGACCGGCAAGCCGATGATTGTCCGCGCACCGTCCACGCCAGAACTGAAAGAGATTGTGAAGGGACTGGTTCAACGTGCCGAGGCCATCCGCAGCGGACGAGTTCCGCCCCAAGATGATAATATGCTTAAAATCACTTCCGAGGGACGGAAGGCGGCTTTAGATTTGCGTGTGCTGAACCCGCACGCGAAAGACCAGCCAGAAAGTAAAATCAATCTTGCGGCAGACAGGATTTTTGAAGTCTGGAAGGACACTCACGAAAACCGATGCGCCCAAATGGTTTTTTGCGATTTGTCCACGCCTTCAAAACTGCGCCGACAATTTTCCGCTTACGATGACTTGAAGACAAAGTTGGTTGCGCGAGGAATTCCTGCCGAGCAGATCGCATTCATGCAGGAATTTGACAGTGATGTGCAAAAGCACATTTTGTTCAAGGACGTGCGTTCGGGAAAAATTCGCATCCTGATGGGCAGCACGCAGAAGATGGGCGCGGGAACAAATGTGCAGGAACGTCTTGTTGCCTTGCATCATCTCGACGCCCCGTGGCGTCCCGCCGACGTGGAGCAGCGTGAAGGCCGGATTTTGCGGCAGGGCAATCTCAACAAGACGGTGCAGGTTTATCGCTACGTCACCGAAGGCAGTTTCGATGCGTATATGTGGCAAACGTTGGAGACGAAGGCCAAGTTCATCCATCAGGTGATGACCGGCGACACGCACATCCGGCATTTGGAGGACATTGATTCGCGGGCGTTGACGTATGCCGAGGTGAAAGCCATCGCGTCAGGCAATCCGCTCGTGATTGAAAAAGCGTCGGTGGACGCGGAAGTCACACGGTTGTCCCGGCTGCGTTCACAGCACGCAGAAACGGAATATCGCATCCGCTCCGACATCCGACGATTGAAGGAGGCAATCCCGATGCTGAACGAGCGGATTGAAAATCTGAAACTCGATATGGCGCAGCGCGCCGACACGCGCGGTGATGCCTTTCAAATCATTCTGGAAAAGTCGGTCGTCAAAGACCGCGCCATTGCCGGTGAGTTGTTGAGCCGGATAACACGCCGCGTCGCCAACGCCAACAACCAGTTCGAGATTGGCGCATTTGGCGGCTTCCAGCTTTTCGCCCGCTCATCCTTGTGGGGAAAAGTCGAACTCGTCTTGCATGGCAAAAATCATTACGCATTGAATGTCGCCGAAACGCCTTTGGGCATGATTCGCTCGCTTGAATATCTGGTGCAAAACTTGGAGGAACGAGTGACGTATAATCAGCGTGATCTGGCCGACTCGGAAAAGAAATGCCGCGAGTTGGAAACCAAGCTCGGCCAGCCCTTTGAGCATGAGTCCAAATTGCAATCCCTCGCCCAACGGCAACAGCAGTTGGAGGACGCCTTGGACATCACCAAAAATCAGGCGGCAAATTCGCTTTCAACCGAGGAAGCAGGGCAGACGACGGAAGAAGAAACGGAGGCTGTTCAAAAAACTGTCCGGCAATCACATGGCAAAGCAGCAACGGAAAAAAACGATGCTAAAATGCGCGTGGCTGTGGCGCATTAGATTTTCATGGCACCATGGTTCTTTTCCAAGAAGTTGCAAAAGGGCAATTCTTCTCCTGCTTGTCGCCCGCTGGGCCGTAACCGAAGCTAAGGCTCATGCCAGCCCAGCCCGATGGCCAAGACTTCCAGATAACCTAGTTAGCGCTTTTGCATGATTAAATCATGTTGATACCGTAATCAAATACGCATTTCTTCATCCTGCTGTCGATAGCGTGCGGCCATCTCTTCGGAACTTTGCTTTTCAATTGCAGCCCATTCTCTAATCGCGGCAAGGGGATGCTGAAGAAACTTTTGTGCCATTTTTGCTTCCTGTAGCTTTTGTCCTGCAATATCACCTGAAAAACTGCGGATTCCAGAAGTGCAGATAAATGCCCTGACAACTTTTGGATCATCTGAATACCGTTCTAAAACAGCCAAAGTAAGCGGAGGAACAATTGCGCTGCCACTATCATCGACATATGGCCTGGGAAGACTTCCAGCAATTTTGCTGGCACCTTCATATTTAGTTTCCTCCAACCATTTTAAAACCGATTCTTGGGTGACTGCTTTTAAAATATTCTGAATGCCACGCATTTGAAGTTTCCAGCCGTCTTTTGGGTCGAGAATCATTTTACCAATAGTGTTCATCACCAATTCAGGTTGAGAGGTGGCTGCAAGCGCCAAAATTGTTTCACCATAGTCATGCAGTGAAAGGTCAGCCTTCAAACTTTCAGCAGCAATGCCAACTGCGTCACCTGGATTAACGAAGATATAGATTTTAAGTATTTCACCCCATTCATATTCGCTGAAATGCCCACTAATTGAATCACGCCTCAAGATTTGAGATATAAGTTGCCACAGGTCTGCGTAATCAGCATTAACCGTGTCCTTGTTAATCTTAGCTGCTTGTATCCAGCGAAAAAATATGTCAATAGCAGCACTATCAGCTTTTTCTTGTTGCGATAATTCTACCGCTACCAAACGAGTGAGAACTTCTCTTAAATGATCTTTACCAAAACCGGTTGGCCCCACGTTGAAAGCCAAGGCACGAATAGTGTGAGCTGGGATGCGCCCACTATCATACAATCGTTTCCAACGCTCGAAGGCGTTAGTTTCAATCGGTAGCGTTGAAGCAAAATCAAATGCAAGCGGTGCGTCACTTATTTCTAGTGAATCTAAAAACTCATTCAGGCGAACACCGTGCTTTGGAAATGTTTGCAAAAGACCAATGATATAGCCCCGAGTAAGAGAAAAGTTGATGACTGGTTTGCGACAGAGAATCGTCTCGAAAAGAATTGCATCGGTATCTGCCTTTCCGAGTTCGAAACCAAATTGCCCACAACCATAGGAATCCTTTCCAGTCGCCCATGCAAATTCGCTTTCAAGAAGTCTTGGGTCTGCAAGCATTGCCGACACAAGATCTTTGGCCTCAATTTTCCACTCGGCTTTGCGTTCGGCCTCGTATATCAATCGATACCTGCCGACAAGGCTGACAAGCTTTGCGCGGAACATGTTGGTTGTCAGACCGGATTTCCAAGAGCGAACTTTATGATAGTATTCTTTTGGAATTTCTTGTTGCTTACCCTGATTTTGTTCCAAGCTAAAAAACAAATCAATTGCTTCGACTATTTGTGGCAATCGGTCGTCTGAGATGCGAGGAGTGCGGAGCAACTCAAATAAATTATCGGCAAAACCTCGCCGTAAAAACCAAAACACCTGTTTTGAAATCTCATTCAACGCCTCGTCTTTCAACGGCCCATTGCCAGCAATTACTTGCTCATATAATTCAAATGCAGCCTCGTAACACTTGTTGTATTCGTTGTAATATTGCGGCTCCCAATCTTTTGGAGGAATCCTGCCAGCGACTACTGCTGGCCCAAGAGTTCGGAAAGCATGGTCGTTAAAAATGCCCTTAAGCCCACCGAGAGCGAGCTTTGATTCGTCAATAGACGATGAAGCGAGTCTCTTTTTAAGGATTTTTATTCGTTCCAAATATGAAACGCTAGTGCCAGATAGAAGGAGGTTATAAAACTGGTTCCAAATTGCTGTGGCGTTGTTGCCTATTCCAGGCTCGGTTTCGTATAGCGCAAACTTGAAAAGAATGCTTTCACAGTCATCAAAAAATTCTGGAAAACCCGCAAGTCTCTCGCACAACCAGACAAGATAACGTCGCGGGCCCCAAGCCCCTGTTCCATATCCAGTGTTCGCAATCAATTCATCCGGCTTGGCATTTTCAACCATTCTCCTAAATGCGGGTAAAAACTTAACAGGGTCGGTATCAACCAAGGCGATTAGTTGGTCAACTTTTTTTTTATCACTTAAATCTTCGGCCGTAAAGCCAGCCATCCAGTCGGTAAAATATCTAGCCGTTGCCGCTCGGAATTCTTCGCTTCCGCTGTGCGCCACCCTTGTTTGAAATCCTTCCAGCAACGAGCCAGGTATGCGCTTGAAGAAACCAGAAGGATTGTCCTTAATCCAATAATTCCAAGCATTTTGCAATGCGATGCGCGCTATCGCTTCGGGAGTGATATAAAAATATCTTCCACCAATAGAAACAAATCCCAATGAAGCTTTTAAATCTTTTGCCCTGCGCTTCGCGTCGTTTGTAGGAATTCCCACAAGATTGCATAGTTCGTCGAATTCATTAACGACATCGCCATTAAATCCCACCTTCTTGACAAGCGAAATAGCTTCCACGACTCTTTGAGTGCTCTCGTCCTTGAGTTTATCGCGGTAGTATTGCTCTGTATTTTCCAAACCGCTGCGGAGACCGTTTTGGCAAATATCAGCAGCAATCTTAATAAAGCCGTCAGCTAAAGACACGGCTGCCCGTAATTGTTCATCAGATATATCCGGAAAATTCGCTTTCAAAATGTTTTGAACCGCATCATCAGACATCTTTTCCAAAGTTGGTTCGAGGCTAGATGTGCTACGAACAAAATTCGAAATGGTGATGACGCGCACACGAGATTCAGTGCCGCGCAGACATTCATTAATCTTTTGGCGAGCTTGCAGCGAGCATTCATCCGCAACAAGAATGGCGTAACGATTCTGATGGGCTGCCAAAAAGTAAGCGAGATCTTGAGCGGCATCTTCGTCGCTTGTATAAAGCACAAGCGATTTTGAATCTGGACATGCAGACAAGGATTCATACACCAAGCGAGTTTTTCCAATGCCAGCATCGCCGTGAATTGGAAAAATCAGCGAGCTTGCAGGTTTTGCATAATCGATGTGCTGAGCGATTTGTTCTGCAAAGTGTTTCCAATTGGCAACCGGAACGTATTTTTTTGTCGGAAAAATAATTGACCTTCCCCATGCGTCCAAATGGAGAAAACGTTCGACCGGTATTTGGGAAAGAACAATAGCCGGAAACTGGCTCGCCCATTCAGCTAGACAAGTAGATGTCAAAACCTGCGCACTAGGGGCAGCCGGGTTTATCTGTTTGATCTTTTCGTTTAGCACAGCTTCCCACCGTGCCTTCTTTCCCGGCGTTAAAGGATCGGCGATGCAGAATCGGTAGCCATACCCCTTTTTGATAAGGGCAGAACTATAATCCTTACAAACCTCCTCTTGAAGTTTGGTTTCGGAAATACTGGTGTGTGATGCTGCCTTAAATTGCCAGCATGTTTTATCGCGAAGTCTATTGCGGACATCATTCGGAGAAGCTTGACAGACTTCCGAATCGACGCCGCCATCACTAACATTCCTTGAATCTGTGGAAATTGCCGAGCTTGGAATTCCGCACGTCGCCACATGTGCAAACAATATGCGATTCACAAAATCACGAAACCGCCCTCCGTCAGCTCCTTTCAGGTCTTCAACCTGTGTGGCGTTTAATTCCCAAGCTTTCATTTCCTTGATTATATCAAAAGGTCGCAATTCGCAAAACCGGTATTTGATTTTTCTTCATTTTGTTCGAAATTCTTTTATTCCTTTAGAATGGATTCAAAACTGATTCTTGAAGCCGCGCGCGGGACGCTGGACGGCACGTTGTCATTCCCCGAGGTCGTCGGCCAACTGCTCGCGGCGGGCGTGGAATATTATCACGTGGATTACGTTGGGCTGCGCAAACGGTTTTACAGCGCGGAGGGCGAGATGGTGGCCACGTCCATCAATTATGAGGGTTTGCCGCCGGTCGCCCCGGAGTTCGATGCCGCCGCGTTGCGCGCAAACATCCTGGACAGCCAGCGCAACGGCCAGAAGTATCGTGAGTTCACCCGGCGCGCGATGGCGGGCGGTGTGCAGTGCTACATCGCCTTTCTGCGCGGCAAGCGCGTTACCTACTGGGGCCGCACCGGCGACCAGCACACGGAATGGTTCCCCGGAGCAGGGCCGGTCAAAGCCGATTGAGACAGGTTGTTCACAGCGAAAAATACAAATCACCGCCTTGGTCTTAAAAATTTGTTCGTCCGAATTCGACAGACATTCATTTGTAAATCCGTTTAAGGCTTCGTGAATTTGCCGCTGGCAGTATATGCTTCGTTGCGCTTGGCAAGGACACTACGAAACCGGCTTAAACTCGCCGTTTCGTTCCTCCTGTGCCAATGCTCGCTTCGCAAGACGGCGGCCTCTAGGAATTCACGAAGCAGACCATCAAGCCTTCGGCTTTGCGGAATCAGACTGACCGAAAATACGGTCGTTTTGGATGGCCGGACAGTGTGCCGGAAACATCGCAAAGCCTTAACAAAATCGGGTTTTTTGCTTGGCCTGGGTGACGAAATCGCTTTAATGCGGCGTCAACAACATCCATTAATCAACAAAACATTTATCGAATCATGGCCAAAGCACTGAGCAAATCACAAATCGCTGCCGCAATCGCTGAAAAGAACAGCCTCACCAAAAAACAAGCCGTCGAGATCCTTGAGTTCCTCGCCGCGCTGGCCTACAAACACGCCAAGGACTCGTTCACCATTCCCGGCCTCGGCAAACTGGTGCTGGTCAATCGCAAGGCGCGGGTCGGTCGTAATCCTGCCACCGGCGAAACGATCCAGATCAAGGCCAAGAAGGTCGTGAAATTTCGCGTGGCCAAAGCGGCCAAGGATGCGATTCTCGGCGTAAAAAAATAACACCCGTTCTCATTTTGCGAGGCACTCTGATTTTTTCGGAGTGCTTTTTTCTATTGGGGTGGAATCCAAAACTGGATCGCCGAAGTTGCTCAAGTGATTTTATCCAGGATGGCGCGCTTGAACCAGGCCGGTATCTGGTCGGATTTCAATTCCAGTTCCCGGCCCTCGGTGATTTCCGCCAGCCAGGTATGCTTTTTGTCCTGCGTGTGGCCGGAGTTGTCGAAGACGTAAGCGCGGTTCGTGCGCCGGATGGCGGCCATCAATAATTCCAGTGACCGGTGGTAGCGTTCGGCAATTTTATCTTCCGGCACGTCGTGACCGCCCAGCTTCACGCGGCTTTTCACCCGCGAAATGTTGATGGCCGGGTCGTCGGTGGCGACGAAATAAAGGTATGTCCGGTAACCTGCCGCCTGTGCTTGGGCCAGCAATTCCACTTTGCCGGGATGCGACATGACCGTTTCCAAAGTGAAGGAAATTTTCTGTTCCATCAGCTTTTGCCGGAGGAAATCGCTGGCGACCGAGGCGAAATACGAATTAACTTTCACCTCGCCGAATTCCAGCCGGTTGTTGGCAAAAGTCAGTTGCTTGGCGGTTTCGCCGAATCCGGCGGCACTGAGGAATTTGGAAGTTTGGAAAAATGTCAGCACCGCGCCGGCGGTCGTCGTTACGCCGTAGTCGGTGAAATCCAGAAAGTTTTGCCGCCGGATTTCCTGTTCCATTTCATCCGGGTTGAGATAAATGCCGAGCAACGTCGGCGGCAGGTAGGATTTCAGCGTGCTTTTGCCTGAACCATTCGGCCCGGCGAACATCCTCAGCCGTGGCGTTGACGCGCTCACCGGATGGTGAAGATTTTACCGGAAACGAATTGAGTAGGCGGTTCGATTTTCTTCACCGCCACCTTGCGGCCGTCGGGGAAGACTTCGTAAATGACGCCGTCCTGCGATTGCAGCACGCTCTGGCCCGACGCGAGAACGTGTTCACGCGCCGCCGCGAAGGCCGAGCCGGAGACGGCGGGGAACTGGCTTTCGAGCTGTTGGATGTCTTGGTCTGACATGACGAATCTTTCTGGTTTGAATATAAAGCACCCGACCGTTTACAGCAACCTTGTCTTTCCGGTCAACAATTCCAACATCATGCCCTGTTTGAGGGCGTGGGTCTTGGCGCGGTGATTATTTCACCTTCCAAGCTGAATCCAGCAAATCCTTGTCAAAGGTCCCTGGAATCACCCCTTCCGTCGCATAGATGAAAAGCGCACAGCGATAAATGTTGTTAAGCAATCCAGCCAGATACGAAAGTAACGTGGCAACCAGCACAGCCAATATAAAAATTCCACTCAAGAAATACATCAGGTGCCTAGGTTCGATTCCTGGATTTGGAGCGCGGAAAATAAACATGGGAATTCCCATTACAAGAAGAATGCCAATAATCATCGTGCAAAAGGACAATGCGGAGAGCAGTCCAATTCCAACAAAACCCACGACCGTTTCCCCCCATGTCCGCTGGAGCGTTCCAACCGAATTGCGCAACATCGTGATTGGGTTGCTGTGTGCCGTGTCCCGCACCAGCGTCGGGATGATGAAGATACACGCCACGCTCCACACAAAACCCGTCAGGCCGGTGATAATGCGCCCGAAAAAACCAAGTCGCTCCTGAATCATTTGGATTAGCCAGCCGACCAACCCGGCAAACAGCGACCACAGCAACACCGCGCGCCAACGCGCCAACGCGAAACGGAAGCCACGCCGGATGGAAACCGCGTTGCCATTCAACGCCTGCATGATCTCATGATAAAACGCGACGTTGCAAAATGTGGCCAGAAACATTGAAACGAAATACGCTGTTGTGAAAAACAACAATGTAACCGGATGATTGCTTAAGCCATTAACACTCGGGACTTGCATATGCCCGTGTTGATCCGGTGCCACATTGAACCAATTCCCAGCTTTGCTTGCCAAAGCACTCCAATGGGCGGCGGAAAAACAGGAGTGACCGGTAGGATAAAACACAATGGGCGCGATGAAGAACATCGCTATGGCAAGTGCGAAGCCCGTGGTAACAAAAGGGAACAGGAGAAGTTTTCTTTCGCGAAGCAGGACGGCAAAGGCCGCCTTCAATAGTTTGCCGCTGCGTTTAATTGTGTTCATGTGGTTTTCCTTTGTTTAATGAATGCGAGCATCTGTTGTTCGTCTAGCCCGTGACTGCGGGCCTCTGTCAGCATCCGCTGATAAAGCTCTTTGAGTTTGGCGTTCTTCTTTTGGGTCGGCAGCGTGTTGACCGGATCGTCAAGTTTCACGAACGAACCAAATCCACGCTGTCCTTCAATCAACCCCATTAGTGCCAGTTCACGGTAAGCCTTGGCCACCGTGTTCGGGTTCACCCCCAGCAATTCATTCAACTCCCGGATCGTGGGCAGCCGGTCGCCAGTTTTCAATGCCCCGTCAGCCATGGCCGCCGTCAGCCGGTTCGCGATCTGTTTGTAGGCCGGGATGCCAGAGTGCAATTCAATCTTCCAATCTTTTAAGAGGGCAGTAAGGTTCATGCTTGGCTTATTGTGTTAGTATAGTAATACAATAAGACAACCAGTCAACAGCTTTTTATGGTTTTTGCAATTCCCAGTATTTGGCCATCACCGTCGCGCAAGACTTGTCAGCCTGCCGGGCTTCACCACGTCAGCAGCCAAGACTTGCGCTCGCCCCAGTGATGCTCCCTTGGGAAGTTTCATTTCGCCGCCGCTTTATTCCGGTTTTGGGCTGCCCGCTGACCCGCGCTCCCGACCCCAGCCGCCAGGATGCCCTTTTTCGCATATAGCCGTCCGAAAACCAGACGTAGCCGTCAGACGGATACGAATGTTTTCCCGATCAGACGCAGATGTTTCAGAAATTCTTGGACGGCTGTTTTCTGCTGACGCTTGCCTCGGGTCACCACCGCAATGGTGCGTCGTGGGCGCGGGCTTTCCAGTTGCCGGTAGATGAGCGTTGGGGTCGGCTTGATGGCCATTTTGGGAATCAATGAAATGCCGATGCCGGCCTCGACCAGCGATTGAACGGTCGCAACCTGACCACATTCAAACACAATGCGCGGATGAAAATCGTGCTCGTTGCTAAAGCCAGTCACCTGGTTTCCGAGGCAATGGTCTTCCTGCAACAGGATGAATTTTTCAGAGCGCAAATCATCGGTGAAGATTTGCCGCTTTTTGGAAAGCGGATGCCGGGGATGCAGCGCCAGCAACAGTTCCTCGGAAAACAAGGTTTCGGTTTCAAATCCGTTGTCCCGGATGGGCAGGCTGACAATGCCTAAATCCAGTTTGCCGGATTCAATGAGTTGCAACGATTGATTGGTGGTGTTTTCGT
>Ga0302280_1004137_pt1 | contig 10081 bp, 9 predicted proteins | sample III_Fen_E1_1_FD_198771 | JGI IMG/M metagenome (GOLD analysis project Ga0302280, IMG submission 198771) | Peat permafrost microbial communities from Stordalen Mire near Abisko, Sweden - III_Fen_E1_1 | ecosystem: Environmental > Terrestrial > Soil > Wetlands > Permafrost | place: Sweden: Abisko...
AGGGACGTCCGGCAAAGGCAATGATGCCGATGCGGTCATTCGGACGGGCTTCAATGAATTCGCGCGTCACCCGCTTGACCGTGTCGATGCGATTCACCCGGGTGTCTCCAATGATGTAATCCTCCGCAATCATCGATCCCGAGACATCCAGCACCAGCATGATATCGACTCCGCTTGCCTGCACATGCTCGAGGGTGCTGCCCAGTTGAGGGCGGGCCAGTGCCACGATGACGAGCGCCATCACCGCATAGACCAGCGAAGAAAGAATCGCCCCGGCATGGGCCCTGCGCTTCCTTCCAACCGCCACCACCAGCTGAGTTGAGGAAAACAGAATGCCGGGAGTCCCGCCGATTTTTCCCTTGAGCAGTGCCAGCAGAGGAATCAGCAGAAGCCCGGAGAGCACCCAGGGATAGGCAAAGGCAAATCCCTGGCCGACCGCCAGAGAGAGAGTAAGCGGGAACGGGTTCATGCAGCCTCCTTCTTTTCAGACTGCTCACCGCTACGGACGAATGATTCAGCAGATTCAATCAGGGCCATGCGTTGATCCGAGGTCGCTTCCCCCTGTGCATATTTCAGATAATCGGCATGGTGAAGAAAATCAGCGAGGGCCGCCTGTTCACTCTCCAGAAATCGCAGTGAGCCCTGCAGGGAGTTCAGAAATTCCTCCGTCGTCTGCCTCGGTGCAGCTAGGCCGAATGCTTCCCCAAGAAAACGCCTCAGCACATCGGAGACGCCGATGCCGAAATCATGATCACTCCCCACGGCAACCTGCTCCCTCAGTTTTCCCAGTGCGGCGAGGGCGGCTTCGCGGGATGTCAACGGCTTGTCTTTTTTACGGATCAGGAACCACCAGAGCAGTCCTCCGAGGAGAGCCACTACCAGAAACGCGGCAATGATGACCCAGATTGGGCCCGAAAAAAACGGCAACGGCCCCACAATGTCGTGGATCGGGGCAGGGGTCGCCGAAGGCTGGGTGTAACTGATGCCTGGTTGCTGGTTCATGGTTGATTACGCGGCAAGACGACGCCCGCGCCGATCAAAGAAATTGCGAAGCACTGGCAGATAATCCGCATCGGTTCTCAGCTCGATCCCGTCGATGCCGCGTGCTCCGAAGAGTCGCTTTGTCTCGCGAGCCCGTTGTGCAGCAAGATCGGCATACGCTCTCGCGACATCCCTCCTGGAGGTATCGACTTCGATTTGTTCCCCAGTTTCAGGATCCTCCAACAGGATCATGCCGACATCGGGAAGCATCTCCTCGGCCGGGTCGACCACCGTGAGGGCAATCATGTCATGGCGCTTCGCGGTGACGGTCAGGGGACGGGTGAAATCCCCTGTCAGGAAATCGGAAATCAAAAAGACAACGGCGCGCCGGGTGACAACCTTGTTCATGTATTCGAGCGCCCCAGCGAGATCGGTTCCCCTGCCCTGCGGCTCGAAGTAGAGCATCTCCCGGATCAGGCGGAGAATGTGCATCCGCCCTTTCTTCGGCGGGATGAAGAGTTCCACCTTGTCGCTGAAAAGCAGCAGTCCGACCTTGTCGTTGTTATGAATGGCGCTGAAGGCAAGGACGGCGGCCACCTCGGCGGCAAGCTCCCGCTTGCTCTCCCTGATGCTACCGAAATTTCCCGAGGCGCTGACATCAAGCACGATCATCACGGTCATCTCGCGCTCCTCCGTGAATTTCTTGATATAGGGCTCCCCCGTCCGGGCGGTCACATTCCAATCAATGGCACGGATCTCATCACCGGGGGTGTAGGGCCGAACCTCCTCGAAATTCATCCCGCGTCCCTTGAAGACGCTATGATACTGCCCGGCAAACGAAGACTCGACGAGTCTCCGGGTACGGAGCTCAAGGCGACGGATTTTGCGGAGAATCTCTCGCGTATCGTTCATGGACAACTTAAGTGAAAATGATCGGGCTGGCTTGCCGGCCACCGAAACGATCAGGGAACAGGCAATCCCTCAAAGACCTGCCGGACAATGTCCTCAGAGGAGATGGATTCGGCCTCAGCTTCATAGCTCACCGCGATACGGTGCCGCAGCACTTCGGTGCCGATCGATTTCACATCATGAGGGGTGACATACCCGCGCCCCTGGAGGAAGGCATGGGCCTTGGCGGCCAGGGTGAGATAGATGGTGGCGCGGGGCGAGGCTCCGTAGCGGATGAGCCCGTCGAGCTTGAGGTTGTATTTGAGTGGCTCGCGCGTGGCCCAGACCAGATCGACGATGTAGTCCTTCACCCGGTCATCGACATAGATCGAATTCACGACGGTGCGGGCCTCCAGAATCTGATCCGTCGTCACAAGCGCATCGACAGAGGTACGGGGCGAAGAGGTTGCCATCGCATCGAGAATCTGGCGTTCCTCACTGCGTGTCGGATAGCCGACCACAACCTTGAGCATGAAGCGGTCAAGCTGGGCCTCGGGCAGGGGATAGGTTCCCTCCTGCTCCAGCGGATTCTGCGTGGCCAGCACGAGGAAGGGATCGGGCAGTTTGAAGGTCTCCTCGCCGATGGTCACCTGACGCTCCTGCATCGCCTCAAGCAGAGCGCTCTGTACCTTGGCTGGGGCACGATTGATTTCATCAGCCAGAATCAGATTGGCGAAAACCGGCCCCTTGCGCGTGGTGAAGACACCCTCGCGGGGATTGTAAATCAGCGTGCCGACAAGATCGGCTGGCAGAAGATCAGGGGTGAACTGAATACGGGAAAAATGAGCATGAATGCAGGAGGCAAGAGTGCGGACAGTCAGCGTCTTGGCGAGGCCCGGCACCCCTTCCAACAACACATGGCCGTTTGAGAGCAGACCGATGATCAGGCTGCGGACGAGGCCTTGCTGGCCAACCACCACACGGCCCATTTCCTGGGTGAGTGGTTTGACCCAACTGCTGGTTTCCTGGACACGACGATCGAGTTCTTGGACGGATGGATTCATAAATCAGGGGTTAACGTTCTGGGGTGCAAAAATTTCCGGTTGTTTTGGGATGAGTTCCGTAATCGGCTGCATTCTGTCTGACAAGCAGGAAGCTTGGGCGTTCAAATTTTTTCTCAATCTCCACGCGCCAGTTCACGCCGTAACAGTAGAGAACGGTCTTTCACCTCATCAGCTGCTCCAAGCAGGGTGAAGTGGCCCATTTTTCGGCCCGGCTTAGCTCCGCTCTTGCCATAGAGATGGAGAAAGAGTCCCGGCTCGCGCAGAAGAAGTTCCCAGTCCGGTTCGCCATTTTTCCAGAGATCACCGAGGAGATTGATCATGACTCCCGGGGAGCGCAGTTCCACCGGGCCAAGCGGGAGACCGCAGACAGCACGGATATGCTGCGCAAACTGACTGGTGAGCGTCGTTTCGAGCGTGTGATGGCCTGAGTTATGGGGACGCGGTGCGAGTTCGTTCACCATGAGGGAACCATCCGAAAGTACAAAAAATTCCACCGTGATCAGGCCGATCACCCCGAGTTTCTCGGCGATAGAGGCGGCGATTTTCTGTGCGTTTTCTGCAACGGCTGCCGTCAGCGAAGCGGGCGCGACGGTCACATCAAGAATCCCGTTGTGATGACTGTTTTCCTGAACGGGGAAAGAAAGCAGTTCACCTTGAGGTGCACGGGCGCAAATCACCGAGCATTCCGAAACAAAGGAGATACGTTTCTCCAGAACCGCACACGGTGCGGCGATCTCTCTCCAGGCAGATGGAGAGTCATCACCGGGAGAGAGTCGGATCTGCCCCTTTCCATCATAGCCAAGAGCCGCCGTTTTGAGGATCGAGGGCGCATTAAGATCACCCATTCCCTTTTCCAAATCAGTTGCTGATCGGATCACCCGGAAAGGGGCGACGGGGATTCCACTTTGCTGGAGAAACTCCTTCTCCAGCACCCGATCCTGACAAATGCGGATGACGGAGGCAGAGGGCCGAACAGGCACGCGCCCTTCAAGAAACTCCAACACCGATACGGGAATGTTCTCGAACTCCACGGTCACGACATCGACCTCATCGGCAAAACGGCTCAGAGTTTCCTTGTCATCAAACGGGGCCGTGATGGAGAGATCCGCTGTCGAGCAGGCTGGCCCGTCGGGATTGGCATCATAAACGACAACCCGATAACCGAGACTCTTCGCCGCCATGGCCGACATGCGGCCAAGCTGGCCACTGCCGAGAATACCGATGCTTTTCCCGGGAAGGAATATCCCCTCTTTTCCAGTTGGGAAATTCTCCCCTTTCCCAGTTGGGAAAAGTTTACCTTCCGGCACTGCCGGAGCCTCGTTATTGTTAGCAACTTCTCTATCACTCATGGATCGTCTGCTCTATCTGCTGGCTCTTGTTTTGGTTTCGCTCATCCGGTTGCTCCCAATCACGGTATGCTTCGTGCTGGGGCAGTTTCTCGGTTTGCTGGTCTGGGCGATTCTGCCCGGCTACCGCCGTCTCTCCAAACAGAATCTCCACATTGCTTTCGGGTCGTGCTTGACCGACGCGAAGGCAGCGGCAATCACCCGGGCTCATTTTGCCAATCTCGGGGCCAATATCCTCTGTTCGATCAAGATTCCAGCGCTCAGTGAGCAACAGCTCCGATCGCGACTCTCGTTCGATCAGGAAGAGAATTGGATCGACTGGATCGTCGGAAAGAAAGCCGAGGGGCGCGGCACCGTTGCCGCACTGAGTCATTCTGGAAATTGGGAGATCAATGCCCAGATTGCCGAATTTGTAAAACCCCGCCGGGCCGGTTGCGTCTATCAGGCCCTGCGAAATCCCCAGATGGATGATCTCGTCAACCGCGACCGTCGCAGCCGTGGCGTCTCCACCTTTGATCGAAAAAAGGAGATGCAAGGTGCAGCCACCCTGCTCAAGGAAGGAGGAGTCTGCGGTGTCCTCACCGATCAGCACGCTGGGAATGCCGGGATCTGGATGCCTCTTTTTGGCAAGTTAGCCTCCACCTCGCCACTGGCAGCAAGCCTCGCCCAACGCACGGGCGCACTGCTCGCCCAGGTCAGTGTCCGCACTGTCGGCCTGGCCCGATGGGTCATTCACACCAGCGCCCCGATTCCGACGGAGGGACGCGATATTGCCGAGATCACGATGGATCTCAACCGGCTCCTCGAGCAGGAAATCCGGACTTCCCCCGCGGATTGGTTTTGGGTACACAACCGCTGGAAACTCCCCTACCCCGATTTTCTTCTGAGCCGCGTCAAGAGGGGCATTCATCTCCCTTCGGAGTTCACACTTTCCGACCTCCAGAGTTTCAACATCCTTGTCCGCTCTCCAAACTGGCTCGGCGACGCCTGCATGGCCGTTCCCGCGATCCGTGCGATCAAGGCTGGCCGTCCCGATCTCCGCCTCACCATCCTTTCCCCCGCCAAGCTTGCACCGCTCTGGCGCGAAATTCCCGAAGTCGATGCCGTCATCGAAATTCCCGCAAAGGCTTCCCCTTGGAAAGTATCAAAACTGATCAGGAAGGCTGGGCGGTTTGATGTTGCCATCCTGCTTCCGAATTCCGTGCGGAGCGCCCTGGAAGTCTGGCTTGCAGGCATTCCCCGACGCGTCGGCCGCGACATTCATCGCGGCAAGCGCTTCCTTAATCAGACGATGTCTGTTCGCCGCGAGCTTCACCCCACAATGCATCAGGGTGCCGAACTTCTCGCCATGATTCGTCAGCTTGGAGCCCCTGAACCGGGTGCTCCCGCTCCCCGCATCGCACCCATTGGTCCGCTTCGCATCGCCCTCTGCCCGGGGGCTGAGTATGGTTCGGCGAAACGCTGGCCTCTAGATTGCTACAGGGAAGTCATGGACACCGTTTCAACCCGTCTCGACTGCACCTGGGTTATTGTTGGAACGGCCAAGGAGACCTCCCTTGGTGAAACTCTCGCCAAGGATTTTCACGGAAAGGTGGAGAATCTCTGTGGCAAAACAACCCTTCCAGAATTGATCGATCAACTCAAGGGATGCCACCTCCTGCTGACCAATGACACGGGGACCATGCACCTTGCCGATCAACTTGGTGTTCCTGTCGTCGCCATCTTCGGCTCGACCGAACCGACACTGACCGGACCGACCAATACCACGACTCCTCCCCATCGCATCCTGCGTCACAAGGTGGAATGCAGCCCCTGCTACCTGCGCGAATGCCCCATCGACTTCCGCTGCATGAAGGAACTCTCCATCGAGACAGTGGAACAGGCGGTACTCGAAAGCCTAAGTGCAATCCTGAAAACTGAATAGCCACAAGATGCACAAGCCCGAACACAAAATGCACAAGGAAATGATAGGTTTCCCCTTGTGTCTTCGTGTGCTTCTTGTGGCCAATCCCTTTCCTTTCTGACCTTCAACTTTCCCACTTTCCCAACTTTTACTTTTCACTTCTTCCATGCTGACCATTCGTAAACTTAAGAAAACCCTCGGAGGGCGGACCCTCTTTGAAGAGGCCGACATGCAGATCAATTACGGGGAACGCGTTGCCCTCGTCGGTCCCAATGGTGCCGGGAAATCGACCCTCTTCTCCCTGATCCTGAAGAAGGATGAGCCCGACTCCGGCAGCATTGAGCGGGACGAATGGACGATGATTGGTCATCTCGCGCAGGAAGGGGAGTCCACGGGCGAAGAGACCGTCCTCGATGTGGCGACTGGTCGCGTGGGCGAAGTTCACACACTGGAAAGGCGTCTCAAGGAGCTGGAGGACGAAGGCAACACCGACTCCCCGGAATACAGCGAAGCCTCGGCGAAACACGCAGCCCTCAGCGATCCCAAGGTCGAGGCCAAGGCAAAGAAAATCCTCGGGGGGCTTGGCTACAAGCAGGAGGACTTTGACCGTAAGGCCAAGGAACTGAGCGGCGGCTGGGTCATGCGCGCCCACCTTGCCCGACTCCTGGTCATGGAGCCCGATCTGCTCCTGCTCGACGAGCCGACCAACCACCTTGATCTCGTCTCCCTCCTCTGGCTTCAAAACTATCTCAAGACCTATCCCGGGGCCGTCCTACTGATCTCCCACGACCGTCAGTTCATGGACGAGATCGTCGAAACCGTTTACGAGATCGCGGAGAGCCGCCTTCAATCCTATTCCGGCAACTACACCGCCTTTCTGGAAGAGCGCGACGCCCGTTACGACCGCCAGAATGCCGCCTACAAAAACCAGCAGAAGGAAATCACGGCCCTGCGGGAATTCTATGACCGCTTCCGTCAAGTTGCCTCCAAGGCCTCCCAGGCGATGAGCAAGCTTAAGCAGATCGAGCGGATGGAACTGATTGAGAAGCCGGTGCCCCCGCGCAAACCCTTCCGCTTCCAGATTCCGCAACCACCACGCGGTGGCCAGCGCGCCATCATTCTGGAGGGGATCCACATGGCCTATCCCACGGAACAGGGAGAACGGAAAATCTACGCGGGACTTGATCTCACCATTGAGCGTGGGGAACGCACCGTTCTTGTCGGCCCGAATGGTGCAGGAAAATCAACACTGCTTAAGATTCTCGGGGGACAGTTGGAATTCCAAAAGGGCAAGCGGATCGAAGGCCCCAATGCCAAGATCGGTTACTTCAGCCAACACCGCGCGGCCACGCTCGACCCGAACAAGTCGATCCTCGATGAGGTGAAGGCCAGCAACGGCGAACTCTCCGAAAATGACGCCCGCGGCATCCTGGGATCCTTCCTCTTCCGCAAGGATGATATCTACAAGAAAACCTCCGTGCTCAGCGGTGGTGAAAAGACCCGGCTTAATCTGGTTAAGTTTCTGGTCGATCCGCCAAACCTTCTCCTCATGGATGAGCCGACGACCCACCTCGACATCCACACGGTCGAGTCCCTAATTCTGGCACTCGGCAGTTATGAGGGAACGCTCGTCTTCATCTCCCACGATGTCCATTTCATCCGAAAACTGGCAACCAAGGTCCTGCATGTTAACAACGGTACCGTGACCCCTCATCTCGGCACCTACGACGACTTCCTCGAACGCATCGGCGGCCTCGACAACGAACGCGCCGCTCTGACAGCGTAGCGGCGAGCGGCCTTGGGCCGCAGGTTGTTAGCGTTTTAGGCTGAAGACTGTTAGGTCTCAGAGCCAAGGCTGTTAGCGCACCTCTATCAACCGTTCTCCCAGTTCAATCATTTTCACTATCTGGGGGATCAGTGGACTGAGCCATGCGAGCAGCGCACGACGGCTGGTATTACCAATCCGCAGCCAGACAATCACTGGGGCATTTGGAGCATAACCGAGCCTATTCGCAAAATCTTCGTCCTTTGTCACGAGAATGCCCTGTATCTCCAAAGCGTAGTTCCATATTTCGGAATCAGTGGCATTTTTCAGGCCGATATCGATCACATGCTCCGCCTCATGGCCTTGAGAGGTGAGATACCGCGCTAGCGCCGGAGGCAACTGGGCATCAACCAAAAACCGCATGACCTAGCGAATCACCAGAATCGGATGATCAGCCTCATCAGCAGCGTACTCCAGACAAGCGGCGATATCAGCAGCTTCAAGGTAGGGATAATCTTCGAGAATCTCCTGCTCCGAAACTCCGGTCGCAAGGAGATCAAGCACATCCTTTACTCGGATACGCATTCCCCTGATGCAGGGACGGCCTCCACACTGATTAGGGTCAAATGTAATGCGATCAACCATGGCTGAAAGATAGCCCAGCAACCCTAGCTGGTAAAGGATTCATGAAGCTAAGATACTACGACGACTTCCTCGAACGCATCGGCGGCCTCGACAACGAACGCGCCGCTTTGACAGCGTAGCGGCAGAGTGGCCCATTGGGCCACAGGTTATTAGCGGTTTAGACTGAAGACTGTTAGGCTCTGTGAGTCATAAAAAGGCGTCAATACTAGCGAGCAACCCTTTCACCTGAGTATCTGCTACTAGGTGAGGTCTATCTGGGGGATTGATCCTTGGAAAATCAGTTGTGCTATTTATGACAAAACAGACAGGAAGGTGTCGCGGTTGGCAAGTAGTCCGTTCATCTCGTGCTTGTAACAATGCTGGTCAGGCAAAACGATCCCTTTTGTCTTGTCCATCTGCATAAAACAGCTGGGAAGAGTGTAGGATTCCTCCCACTGACGCACTGACAGTCGTTCATCGGGACGAGGCTGGCAATAAATGACATGATCGAACTCGGCTTCCTCATGCACTTTCCCGTCGTGAATGTGAACGGTAGGAAAAAAGACCGTTTCCGTATCACGACGTAGGAATGAAAATGCCATCGGATGGATAGTCATCGCTCCTGGCTTGAGTTTGAAAACAGCGAAACCATAGTTTTCATAACCGGGTAGCTTTTTCCAGACATCATCCGCCAACCGGAAACGTTCATCCAAACGTGAGAAGTCTTTGACGGAAGGAACGAATGAGGCTTCAAAGCTCCCCACCGTCACTACGGCCAACTTACCGGCTGTAGATGGCCTTTTTGTAACGGAGCTACCGCGAGTCAGAGGAGGAGTCGGGAAACCTCTTTCTAAATCGGAAAAGAAATCTGGGTAGGCTTCAAGGTTGATGAATTCTACATCTGTTTCTCCCGCAGGTAATCGAACCGGCAATGGCAGAATCATCGCCAGGTCATCCCGAGCGTCGATAGTCATGCTATAAACCAGATACTGCCGCGTAGGATCACAGGCACGGGCAAAAATCTTGGTGGCGTTTACTGAAATGACTGGGCGGGAAAAACAACACATATGACTGGTGGTATAAAATTGTGAGAAAACTTATGTATCAAATGAACCGCCTAACAGAGCCGAGTTGAGCGGCATCTGCTTACTCAGATTTTTATGGGATTTTTAAAATTTTTCAAGAAGGCGCAGTGATTCTGGATGGAGAGCAAGGCGGACAAGCGACAGCCGTAGAAAAGGCGCGTGGGAACGCGGCTTAGTCATTCGAGGTGCAAGCCGAACCAAGCCTCTGGGAAGAGGCGCGGAGAAATTGCCGAAGGCAAACCCGCCCGGGCGGCACTGCTTTGCGGGAGCAAAGTGCCGTTCAAAAATCTTCCGAACGGTTAGATCCGAAGATGCCTGATCGGGGACGATCGGCAGACAAATCCTACGCCGACCGAGCAGCAATGCTGTGCAGCGCCAATACCGGGCCGTGGGAACGGCCGGGATAGCCTACACGAAGTGTAGCC
>Ga0302280_1004140_pt1 | contig 10074 bp, 4 predicted proteins | sample III_Fen_E1_1_FD_198771 | JGI IMG/M metagenome (GOLD analysis project Ga0302280, IMG submission 198771) | Peat permafrost microbial communities from Stordalen Mire near Abisko, Sweden - III_Fen_E1_1 | ecosystem: Environmental > Terrestrial > Soil > Wetlands > Permafrost | place: Sweden: Abisko...
TTGTTTGAAATAATAATCCTTGGAGATAGATTAAATCCAAAATTATAAAATCAACTTATATTTAATTTTGATTATGCGCTATATAATATAAGATAACATGATAAGGTACTAATACTCATTTAGGAACGATAAGGAAGCTGCTAGTAAATGCCTAATAAATTGTATTTTGTTTCCTTTTCGCAAATATTTCATTATCGGCAAAAATGTCGATGATATTAATCTTTAAGAAGAATATTAATATGCATGAATAAAAGCATTTAACAATATCTTTGTTGTAAAAGTGTGCTAATAAGTCAGCTTTCTTTTATCATTAACTCATTATTCATTAAAGATCAAAAAATAAAGATAAAAATGAAAAAATTGAGTACTGATTTTAAAGACAAATCTCCAAATATTAATATAAACATACCAAAAATGGCGCTAATAAACATTTACAAGTACACCATTAATCACAATAAACTCAGGATAAGTGATTTTACATTTTAAAATGATTTCTATTTGTAAAGCAATAATACCAAAATTGTATTTGACAAAAATAAATTATTGGGTAAGTTAAATTAGAGTCAATTAATGAAGAATATTTTAGCAAAATTACTATATATATGACATAAAATAATATATTGACCAGCTATTGGTTTTTAATTACTGATTTATAAACACGTTTGTCAGAAATATCAAATAAAAGAGCTTTTCAAAAAATAAAATATTAAACATAGTTTTAATTGTATTTTTTGCCATTAAAATTACAATTTTATTATTGAAAATACAATGAAGGAAGATACACCATTAAAAGATTTCTAAACAAACGTTGGAAGTTTTTTGTTAAGACTTAACCTTCTTTCAGGAGATAAAAATGACATTTCTCAATACAACGAAGGCCTTTCAGTATACGCTGCGAACAGAGAATAAAAATATTTTTTTTAAGAGTTCTACAATATTGAAAATATTCCACAATCAGCCCTGACAATATTTTTTGACTTACAGACATTGTTCGAGTATATTGTTTAAAATGTTGAGGACCCTAATAAATTCAAGATTACTTCGGAAGGAATAATAGTCTGTAATATAATCAGGGCAAGGAATACTGAACGAAGGCAGGAAGTTATTTTATAAATGAGCCGAAAACCTCTTCCATAGTTATTTGAAGAGAAAAAAATGATTTAGAATTCCATCGTTGAAAAAGATTTAGCTTAAATAAAATTACAAAAAGAAAAATTAACTGAATTATGCTTGTCTCTTCGGTTATAAGTCCAGAAATTGGTCACCACCAATGAATTAAATGTAAAAAGATTTCAAGAAATCGAATAAAAAGCTAGTAAGGATAACATTTTGCTAAAAAAATAACTTTAGGAAAATAAAAATCGTTTATCGGCCATTGAAATTTAAATGATGAGTTCAAAAGAAGTAATGATGAATGTACTTTCTCAAAATCGCATATTAGTATAGACTATAAACCAATTAAAAAGAGAAATCAGTAATGAAAAATAAAAAAAATAGTAAATACGAGAAGAAATGAAATAGGTTCGAAAATAATTTAGGCTAATTAAGAAAGATAGTTCCAATAGCAGCACAAATATCAAAGATATCCTTGGTCAGAAAATTGATTTAACTATTGATAAAAAAAATCAATTTTTAAACAAATATAAACTCGAAGACGATACCATCGAAAAAATAGATGGAGACTAAACTAGATTTCAAATTTTGGGAAATTAACTTCTGTGCAAAACAAGTAAATCATATTTTGAAGTCAAAGTCATTAACTTAGTTAACAATGGGCTACTTATTGGAATCGTGGATCAGAGTCGGAAAGGCCAAAGACATTCTTATGATCAAAAAGAGTGTATCTGTTACGATGGAACTGGAAAGATATTCGATATGGGTAGAAAGTCGCCTACTCCAGTTAAATTTATGAGTGGACATGTTGTGCGAGTTGTAGTTGATTGCGAGCAGTCATTGATAAAATGGTTTCTCAATTACACTGAAATTGGTTCTTGCTTAATCCCCAATTCATTGCGCAATTGTCAGTTAGTTCCTTACATTGAGCTCAATGAGATAAAGGACAAAATATCATTAAACAAATGATGATTTAGCCAATGTTAAAGAATAAATATATTATTTCTATAACACACATTTAAGTTAAATTATTTAAATAAATAAATAATTTCTATGAGTCCAAAATGATAGTCAGATTAATGAAATCAAATATATTAATGATTTCCCAATTGGAAATATCGCAATGAATAAGTTCATGAGACGATTATTATAATTTTCAAATAATTCTAATGAACAAAATTATTTAAATTATGAACAAATTGCTATTGCTTTTGGATACAACAGTTTATAAATGGGTCGGTGTATTTGTTTTGATTCATTAAATATTCTGCTTTGGATCTCGATTTTGGAATATACGAAAGTAAATTATTTAGAAGTTTTATTATAGAATAGAAAAAAGTATGAATATCGAAAATTCTTGTCGGCAATGGGGGACGTACTCTAATAAGGAAATGCGGATTGTCACTAAATACAGGGAGCGCATTAAATAAATATAAGATAAAAACATCTCCGATAAAATCGTCAATAGTGATACAAATAGTTTGGACTTTTATAAAATTACTCCAAAAGAAGAACTGCCCAAATTTCTACAAAAAATGCGTTTTCAAACCCTTCATTTCAAGGAAAGTACTACTTTTACTAGATAGAGGATATTGCTAAAAGCATAAAGATATTTAAAAAATAAAATAAAAGGCCTGAAGAAATTCATATTAGAAATAAACTCAAGCAATAGGGACATCTCATGCTTATCTCTGAAATGTAATCATTTTGTAATTGAGCTATCAACATTTTGATTAGCCCTGCGAGTCTAATAAACGCAATACTGCTCCAAATTAAATTAGGCCAATTTAGCAGACAAGCGATCTTTAAGAATGGTAAAAATTGAGAAAAGAAGAAGAACTATAAATTATCAAGAAATTAAAGAGAGAGAAATCAACTGAGATGAGATTTTCTCGCTACAAAGACAGTAAGAAGGAAATACAACATAAAAATAATGATCTAGCTGCTTCAAAGCAATTTAAAGACGGTGCAGACTATAAAAATTAAATCGAAAGAGCTCTCTAAATTATTGAAATGACTCATTCCAGTGAAAACAATATGATAAATCGCTATATGCTTATTGAAAATAGCTCCAAGCTGTTGAAGAAAGAACTTGATAATAAAAAAATGTAGCTGTAGGTTAGTATCAAATCACTCATGAAACATCTCTATTAGGCACGCACAGAGTACCATAATTTCTTTCAAGAACGAAACCGACTTCAATTGTAATAAAAATTGATGACTGAGTAGGTTTCTAAAGAAGAAAAAGGTCGTTGTTCTCATAAATCATTAGGTTCCTCCTTTCGAATAGATAAAATTGAAGAGTAGTGTTGTCAAAAAAGAGATCTGATATAGATTAATGAAACTAAAATTAATAAGGCAAAGAAAGCCATATAATCGCTGGAGTAATCAATCACCAATTTGTAATAAGAGTTGAAAAAGGTAATTTTGGCTGAAAAAACATATTATAAAATATCCTTAAAGATTGGAAATGATGTGAGAGAAAGCGGGTTGGTGTGGATCATCAAGAATCTACACATAAAAGAGAAAGATATGAATAGCTATGAATTTCCTGAATATCTTGATCCCAAAAGTCGATTATTCCTTATTCAAAAAGCAATGAATGAGGACCAAGAGGATTAACTACTCTAAGAAAAAAGAAAATTCGTGAATTAGATTGGAAAATCTTCGGTTTAAACGAAATCAAATAATCAAAGTCATACCCTAACTCCCAAAGAATTGTTTTTTAATGACCATATCATAGAAGGATAATTTAATTTTTAATCTGTCCCCAAAAAATATCGTCGCTCTCTCAAAAGAATAACTCAACTCACTTAAGAATACATAATTAATTGTTCTTTATTATCTGATCTAAAGTAAAATTAGCGAAACAAAGCCGAAATAAGCGCTGATTTAGATGGAATGACTAATAAATAGATCTACAATCAAATAGGAGCTCGTATCCAAAAACTAGATTTATCTAAGCTTAAAAAGGATAAGTTAACAGGTAGTAAGAATATGCGTTTGATCTAGTATCAAAATCTGCTATAGAAGATAAAAAACATCCATATAAAACTATAGGAGATGGATATTGAGCATGAAGATCACTTATTAGCTCATTACCAGGATAATAAAGATTTATATCTTATGCAAGCTGCAGCTTGCTTCGGCTACAAGAAGGCATATTCAATGATAATTAAGTCATTCTCTTGGAAAACCTATCATGATGCTCCAAAATGATTTTACATATTTTTTAGATTGGTCACCAAGGATTGATACTGCAACTTCATCAAATTTTATTTAAATTATATTGGATATTATCAATCTACAAGATGGAACCTCTCGAGACTAGATTGCCAATCTACATACTTATGGCGCTTGTCACTATCTTAGGTCAGACTTTGATTATGTAGGCACGTATCTATTTATGAGTTGGACTGCAGATGAGGGCCTATCTGATATTGTTAAACTGCTGTATTCGCAGCAAAAGATTAAAACGTTTTCGCAGTAGCTAAAAATCATTGTTACAACATCATATTACTTCGCACTGATCATCATTGCAGCTTTCTCAATTGCTGAGGTATATAAATTTGTCGTATGCAAAATAAAAAGTCTTAAAGGGGTGGAAAAAGCATAAGAATAGCCTCTTTTTACAACTACTACAAAAAATTCTTTATCTGTTATTTTCCACACCTTTATAGTATTCATTGCCTTCTTTTACTATCTGCTTCGAAACGATGGAGGTACTTGTGCTGGGATATAGATGATCTAAGCCGCAGATACATCAATTTGCTACCTTTCTGGTTTCTTGCCAGTATGATCATCTATCTGTTGGGTGCTTGGCTATCGAAATGGGCACGACTTAAACTCTATATCAACGGAATCATCATGAGCTTAATTATGTGGGGTCTCATCATTGGTGAAATTGCAAGCAATGGTTTCATACATTCCGTCTTTAGTTTATGATTCATTTATACTCATATATAGTGAAGAAAAACTATCATTGGTGAGATCCCAAAGCCAATCCTCGCAAAACCATTTTTTTACGCTATTGCAGACGAGGCTTATATCATAAATATGGAAATAATTACTGCGAAGTTTGGAAATTACTTTTGCATCAGTGAACTTGTCTTTTATTATGTAGATATAAGCAGGAGGTTTTAGATTTTCCTCGAAACGATTTCGGAGCGTATTTTCGAAATATTGATCCCCATAAACTTCTACCAATGGACGGTTATAGTTAATTTCGTTTATAATTGCCATTTTGTCATGATAGGACTTGAACTGTTCGTCTGCCCACTCTTATTGCATCTCTGTTCTAGTTTTGACTAGTCTGTTGACAGCTACCTTAGATTCAGATTTAGGTCGCAGCATAAATTCTGATTTATGGGTACTTTTGTAGAAATTTCCTTTTGTTCTTAATTTAAAGCTACTACCTTCTGGAAAGTAGGTATAGCTGGATTTAAATTCTTATTCTTTGGTTTCACAAGGCTAACTCTTACGAATTTACTTTATTTGAGCTTTTTCAGTCACAATACTACCTTATGTTTCAAGTCTTTATCTTTTGAACCGATTTCCATTGCTTGAAGTATTGATTATCCGTTGCGAAACTTCAATATTTGTTTTCTTTGAATATTTTCGATTTTCATTATTACGATCTCTTGCCTGATCCATTTTTCGAAATAGCTACATACCTCCAACAGGTCGCGCGTTTGCTTGTTCGATAGAATATTTCTTAGAGTAATGATCCATCTCGCGGAAAATGTTTGAACGAGTATGTTCATTATCTAGAGTTCTATAGGAGTCATTTGCATTTTAGGGTTTGCGAATGACGTTATACGTGCGATCATGACGATTGTGATGTAATTTGGCACTTGTATTAGTTGGAAAGAATGAGGAACCAGTTTTCATTATAATTACTTATTTATATCAGCAATAAGATGTACTGTTTCATGATTTGATTTTACTAAACCGATGTAATATAGTTCATTTTTGATAGAACAGAAATAAATATTTATGGCAACTTTATTTATGTGTTTGAGATGAAGGTTAAAAATATTATGCAAATTAAAACCGAGTATTTTTGCTCGTAGGTAATATTTAATAAATAAAATGACTCTAAATTTATAAATTTTATCATTAATTTATATCTATGTTATTTGCTAATAAAACTACAGGAAGTATTCATAATCGTTCAAAGACTCCGCTAAAGAATACTTCAATGCAATCAACTCTTACAAAAATGGGAAGGAAATAGCCAAGTCGAGCTGAATTATTGCCAAAATAATCGCGTTCTCGATCTAAATAAAACCAGGCAATAAAATATCGAACCAAATAATCTTATCTAATCTTACAATATCTGTAGGATATATACAATGAACTGCATTTTAACTAGTTCGATGTTTTTCCTCTATAAAAGATAGAAAAAGCAAAAAAGAATATTTAGAATTTAGTTACTTTCCTTGGGGAAAAACCAGTCTGTCGCTACCATCAGGATTTATTAAATCTCTATTGCTAAAACGATAAATCAGCACTTTGCGTTTCATGCATATATAAAGCAGGATAGCATAAGAATCATAAGATAAAGTCTTTATAAGCTGTTTAAAAAACCCTAGATTTATAAACTATTAGAAACGAGTAAAAAACAAAAGCCTTAATTCATCAATTGCAGTAACTTCAGGATGAGATTAACTACATGATCAAAGATTTGGGATAAAACTTTTCAATGATTAGCAAATATACATTTAGCATTATTGACGAGTCAATCAAGGAATTAACTTTGATGAGAGTTTAAATGTAGAAAAAACTGAGTTTAGCTTACCGTCGCACGAGTACTGTTATTGATCGTTACAAAGAATCTCTTGAACTTGTGGTGAATCACCTGGAAAATAGCGTTGAGAAGACAACAGTCATGAATAACCTATCAAAGTACATGCTCTTCAAAGAGTTAACATTCGAGAATGATCTTATTGGAGAGTTAGTTGGCAAATTCAATTAAAATAAAGAATTGATTGACCAATGGAATAGATCCAATCGATAGTTTTAGAAAATTGTCCTAAAAAAGAGAAATAGCATCAATTAGAGGATAGATTCTATAGTTGTTACCTAGTTTTGATTTATAATAGCTGTAGAAATGCGATTTATTATTAGCAATTTAATTTAATCAGCTAATTTTGAACTAAATATTCTTAAGATTGTGTTTCTTATTATTGTATCAATAATCAATTAGCATGCTGAAATATAAATGTCATTGATTCCACTTCATCTTGCTGTCAATAAAAGTTAATACATCGTTAATATCTTGACGATTTCGATATTTTCTGATTGAATCAGCCAAGTCCCGTATCTATTTTGACTGAAGAATGTGATCCACCTCCTATCTATACCTTTAATTTGCTGCAAATAACAGTGCTGAGTCAAAAATTAGGTATAAACAATTTTTAACATATTCCTAAATCAGTCAAGATTTACCACAGCGGGCTTGTATTTGATATTGCAAGTGCGAACAATGAAAGTGCATATTAATGGAAAGTGAGCTGCCATTTTAGAATTGCAGTGAGATTGATCATTTATAGAAAAAAGGACACAATGATACATTTAGATTAGGGATTCTTTCAACTATTAGGTATATGGACGTTCATTTTCTATGTCTAAATGCATATATATTTACCTGCAAGTTTATAAACGGCTTCATAACAATTGCAACTAATATTGAGTATAGTGTCAACATACATTTATCCATATTTTTTCATTCCCAAAAGCAAATCTCCTAAAGCTTTTAGAATTTATGATTTCAACTCTTTATCAATGTTTTACCCCATATAATGAATCATTTGATGAAATACATTCATAATTTTATCGTAAATTTAGTTTTAATATGTTCTAGCTATATCTGCCACACAGTTCAGTGCTGCTTTAAACAAGATTTTTTGATCAATATTCATTAGCCCTTGGATAACTATATTCCAGTAAAAATCAAGCTTATTTTTAAATTCATTTTTGTAGCAGATGGAAACAGCACTGATTAAGTTGATTGCTTCTGAATCTGGACCATAGTTCTTAATATGAAAATCAATCATTTCAAATACTCTATCTTTAGCTTAGCTATGGCTAGCAAATTTAGATAGTGACAAGATTGAGGTGTGAATAAGAGTCATAATAGATTCCAAAATGATCTATTTGTCTGAAATATTGATTTTAAAGAAGTAGTAATACTGATCAATGATAAAATTGATTAACTGGTTGATAATTTCCTTTTTTTATGTGTGCATAATGAGATTCATTATAACCAGGACTAACTTTTCGTTTGATTATTTTTCCTATCTCTGCTTGAAATTTTATATATAATTCGTGACCAACTCACTTAAGTAAATGTCTGGCTATTGTGAGATTGGATTAGGATAATCTTTTAAGATTTAAGTGATATTACACAGGATAGTAAGACTTAAAATGCGTATATCCTCATCTTTGTCTTTCGACAGAGCTATTAAGTGGTTGAATATCTCTCGAATGCTGGGATTTTTTAAAAACACCAGCCCAAATTATTCAGATAGAGTCACAAAACCATTTAAAGTATTTTTACGAACAATGTACTCAGGATCTGATAATAATTTAAATAGATGATTAAACCCATTTGAAAAGCAAGTTTCCACATATTATTTGTCATCGAATTGACTAAGACAGCCAAATAGAAGGGCGCTGGCTTGCCTCTCTCCAGGATTACTACTTTGAATAATTCTAGACACTCCGTCCGTCACTTTCTCAGCAATTTCTCTATTACCACATTCAACAAAGGTGCCCAAAGTTTTTACAGCAGATTCTCTCAGCTATGGAAAATCAATATCTTTTTTGTTCATAATAAGAATGCATGCCATAACTTCCGGAAGCACCACTTCATGAGCAATTTGGAGGATATTTTGTAGAGTATAATTCATGACATTAATTCTCTCCCTTTGTTCAGTTTGTCTCTCTAAAAACTATGTGCCAATTGTATCCCAAAGTTCAAAAGCCAGAACAGAATTTTAATTTCTTTGTTGAATGTGCTTGATGGTGAATTGAACAATGGAATTGATGTAGTTATGCAGTAGTTGATAGCAATGCTTTCCAAATTAGAAAAGGATTTAGTATATCTTGTTTCGATAGCTATCATTTTCCAACAAATTAAACAAAATCTACATGGTCTTACTGCAAAACTGTTAGTTTTATAAAATAGTCTTCAAGAATGGAATGCTATCCCGAAGTGCATGTAAAGATATTTCTATCATTTATGCTTCATTTCTCTACCCAAGACCTAACAGCAAGCAACCCAAAATTTGCTCACAAGATAAACTGTTAATGCTAGAGCCGACTGACTTGCACTATTAACAAATATAACCCAGCGTTGTGATTGAAGCTCTGCGAATGTTACCGTCTTAGTGAGTAGTATTTTGAGCTAGTGTATTGATAATATCCAACCATTCGCCTCTTGAAATTTATATAGCTGCAATTTGAGCGATGGCATTTGCTCCAGCTCTCATAATATTAAGGTCAGCAGAAATTAATGTTGAAAGGAGGGCCTATTTTATTTGGGGGCGGACATTAGGATTTACGCTATCCCAAAACCATTTTCCTGTTTAATCCTTTATCAATTAAAGTTTACCTTTCTAGAGAGGAGAGTTTTCATGATGGAAGCTGTGGACTGTCTAGGCCCGATATCTTTAAACTCATCACCAACGATTGTCGAGCAATCCAAGAAAAACTTAGTGATATTTCCTTTGAAGAGACCAAAGATTTCAGCTTAAGCCTGAGATCGGAGTTGGTTGTTGTCCTTCACGTGAAGTGCTTGAAATATCAGGTCTTAAATTCGGTGCATGACTTATATATAACTCGAAGTGACATGCTCAAATAATATATATTAATTTGCGCTCGAACTCACTTAGCTTAAATATAATTTAAGCTCATGTGAATTGAATATTAGCGAATTGATTGAAATATAAAATAGTT
>Ga0302280_1004141_pt1 | contig 10072 bp, 6 predicted proteins | sample III_Fen_E1_1_FD_198771 | JGI IMG/M metagenome (GOLD analysis project Ga0302280, IMG submission 198771) | Peat permafrost microbial communities from Stordalen Mire near Abisko, Sweden - III_Fen_E1_1 | ecosystem: Environmental > Terrestrial > Soil > Wetlands > Permafrost | place: Sweden: Abisko...
GTTGCCGGTAAGAGTTGCACAGCCGTTTTGCCCCCCTTTGTATCCGCAATTATTCTGATTGCAATGGTAATTGTAAGAAGTATCAGGAAATCCGCTAACGCTTTCAATATAAACTGAATCAATTGGTATTGTTGTGCCAAAAACAACAGTGTCTTTTGGGAATTTGAATTGGAGGACAACGCTATAAGGCTTCATTGCTACCCCATTAGGAAGCGTGGAAGGATAAACACCAGTATTTTTTATTGAGGTATCTGGAGTACAGGTTTGAGCATTGCTAATATTCAGAATGATAAAGGTAAACAGTGTGATAAGTATTAATCTTTTCATAGGTTTGAATTTTATAAAATTTCCAAAAAGAAAATGTTCCGCAATTTACACTAAAAATATTAAAAGCCGTCATCAAGGTCATCATCGGGTTCATCCATCAATTCGTCTTCCAGTTCTTCCATAAAGATATAATCGACAGCTTCATCAAAACTTGGGACAGTAAGAATATTAAGTTCATTGCAGCGCTTTTGCATTTCATCATTGAGTTCGGTAATGAGTATATTGCCCTTTGTGGCCTTTGCGGTTTTTTGGGTTTTCAGCATCCATGGATAAAAAGCATCTTCTGCTTTTTTAATGCTTCCTGCATCAATAATAAAATTTCTTACTCCATCTTTTTTAGATGCCACCAATTCCTTGTCCAATTGTGCAATGTCCTTTGCATCAATTTTACTTCCGACCATTCTTAAATGGCTGTATTTATCAGCCTTTACAATTTCAAAACCCATTTTTCATATTTTATTCGGCAAAAATAAACAAGACAGAGATAATTTCGCCTGCAAGAAATTTTTTTTATTGAAAAGCGGATAGCTTAAATTTGCGGGATGATTCAAAACACTATGTTAAAATTTCATGATTACAATTTCGCAGGAAAAAAAGCCCTTGTGCGTGTGGACTTTAATGTACCATTGGATGAAAACAAAAAAGTTACGGATGATACACGCATACGTGCCGCATTACCCACAATTAATAAAATACTAAATGACGGCGGTTCGGCAATCTTAATGTCCCATCTCGGAAGGCCGAAAGGTAAAGTGGATATGGAGTTTTCTTTGAAACCTGCTGCTGATAAGTTATCTGAACTGCTAAATGGTAAACAGGTAATAATGGCTAATGACTGCATTGGAGAAGATGCCTGCAATAAAGCTAAGGCATTGCAACCGGGGCAAATATTATTGCTTGAAAACCTGCGCTTCCACAAAGAAGAAGAGGCCGGAGATGAAGGGTTCTCAAAATGTCTCGCCGATCTTGGGGATGTATATGTGGATGATGCCTTTGGTACTGCCCACAGGGCTCATGCTTCTACTACTGTAGTGGCTAAGTTTTTTCCAAAGGACAAGTTGTTTGGCTACCTGATGGAAGAAGAAATAACCCATCTTAATAAAGTATTGAAAAGCAGCGAGAAACCTTTTACTGCAATTATAGGCGGCGCTAAAGTGAGTGATAAAGTGGGAATCATAGAAAACCTGATGCAAAAAGCTGACTATATTCTTATTGGCGGGGCAATGGCCTATACTTTTATTAAAGCGCAGGGTGGTAAAACAGGCAAATCTCTTGTAGAAGATGATAAACTAGACCTTGCTAAACAGTTGCTGGAAGAAGCTCGAACACGCGGAGTAAAAATAATGCTGCCGGCAGATAGTGTTATTGCAAACGAATTCAACAAAGACGCTACACCGTCAGTGGCGAAAAGCAATGATATACCTGATACGATGATGGGGCTGGATATAGGGCCGGAAGCAATAAAGGACTATCAGGATATACTTTTAAAATCTAAAACCATTTTATGGAATGGGCCCATGGGGGTTTTCGAATGGGATAATTTTGCCAATGGCACCAAAGATATTGCCCATGCAGTAGCTGATGCAACTACCAGTAATGGGGCTTATTCCCTTATCGGAGGTGGTGATTCTGTGGCAGCTATCCATAAGTTTAAACTTGCAGATAAAGTGAGTTATATTTCAACAGGTGGCGGCGCCATGCTTGAATACCTTGAAGGCATTACTTTGCCAGGAATAAAGGCTATTCTGAATTAACTTTATCCGGCCAAAATTCGAAAGTCAATAAGATAATATTTGACAACTTTTCGAAGTTGCTAAATCTCCTTTTTTATTCAGCTTTGCCAAATAAAAAAATCTATATTCGCATTTATTACTACTTGTAAATATGATACTAAACTGGCTTGACTGGAGTGCTATTGGACTTTTCCTGCTAATGACGCTTATTATTGGGTTGAAATTTGCGGGCAGGGCAGGTAAAAACATCGGTGAATTCCTGTTGGCAGGGAGGCGGCTACCCTGGTATATAGCCGGTATTTCAATGGTGGCTACCACTTTTGCAGCGGATACACCATTGGCTGTAACAGAATTGGTGAACTCCCAGGGAATAGCAGGCAACTGGCTTTGGTGGAACTTCCTGATAGGGGGCATGCTTACCACCTTTTTCTTTGCCAGGCTTTGGCGCAAAGCTGAAATTTTTACGGATAATGAACTGATCGAGCTAAGGTATAAAGGCAAAGCCGCAGCTTTTTTGCGCGGCTTTAAAAGTATTTATCTTGGCCTTTTCATCAATGCAGTGGTAATAGGTTGGGTAAATAAAGCTTTGATAACTATATTGGTAGTGTTTTTTAATATACCCGAAACTCAGGCGCTATGGTATGTGGCAGGAGCTATGGTGTTCACAGCCGCTTATGCATCTCTTTCTGGTCTTTGGGGTGTAGCAATTACAGATTTTGTACAGTTTTCTATCGCTATGACTGGCTGTATCATCCTCGCTGTGAAAATGATGATGCTTCCTCAGGTAGGAGGGATAGAAGGTTTAAAGACGAAACTGCCAGAAGCTACTTTACAGTTTCTGCCGAATGTTTCATTTGGTGGCTCCAGCGCTTCAAGTATTGCCGGTGGTCTGACTATAAGTTTGGCTACATTTCTGGCATTCATAGGGGTGCAATGGTGGGCATCCTGGTATCCAGGCGCAGAGCCGGGAGGAGGTGGTTATGTGGCCCAACGGATGATGAGCGCTAAAAATGAAAAACATTCCCTCTGGGCTACCTTGTTTTTCCAGATTGCGCATTACTGTATACGGCCATGGCCATGGATATTGGTGGCATTGGCAGTGATAATTGTTTATCCCGATCCGCATAATTTTACTTCCGCTCAATTAGTAGATTTCCATCGCCACAAATATGTAATGGCGATGCGTGACTACTTGCCAGCGGGCTTGCGTGGTTTGCTGCTTGTTACATTCCTTGCTGCCTATATGAGTTCAGTTTCATCACAACTAAACTGGGGCGCGAGTTATCTGATAAATGACTTCTATAAACGTTTCCTTCGCCCGGAAAAGTCTTTTTCTTCAGTACAAAAAGCACAGACTAATTATGTATTGGTAAGCCGCCTCGCTACGCTATTCATAATGGTTTTCTGCCTTTTTGCAACTACGCAAATGACAAGTATTTCAGGTGCCTGGAGCTTTGTTATAGAATGCGGTGCCGGGCTCGGCCTGGTGCTTATCCTTCGCTGGTACTGGTGGCGCATCAATGCCTGGAGCGAGATCACGGCTACCATAGTACCATTTATAGTTTATGGCACTCTCAAATTTACAGGCTGGCTGGTGTACCCTTATAGTTTTTTTGCAACAGTAGGCATCACTACAATATCATGGCTAACGGTTACATTCCTTACCAGGCCGGAAAAGCTTGAAACCCTGCAAAACTTTTATATGCGTATCAGGCCAGAAGGAGGTTGGGGCCCGGTAAGGGATTCGCTGGGTATAGCTGCGGGTAAAAACAGGATACCATATTTGCTGCTTGCCTGGTTTAGTTCCATTATTATGACTTATTCGATTCTATTCCTCATCGGCAATATCATATTTGCCAATTGGGAATGGGCAGCGATACTTTTTGTTACCGCATTAGCTGGTTTCCTTGCATTGCGGTTTAGTTTTAAACCGGCGGGGATAAGTGAATAGGGGAGAGCGGATTTGTTGAATCTTATTACATCTTTTTCCTTATGAAAAAAGTGATCAATAGTATTGAGATTAAAAGCAACTCCAATAGTAACGCTGTAATTATTACATAGCCTGAATATTTTATATGTTCAATTCTAAAGAATGCACCAGCTACAACGATTACTGTTATGATAATACCAATAAAGATTAATGATTTATTGTTTTTTATTTTATTTATTGTTTTAATTCTTCCTGCAATTTCTAAGGCACATACTCCTCTGAGGCATTGGTTTCGTCATACACTTTGCAGTCTATCTCTACACCAAGGTCTTCCTTGGGGCGTTCCCAGTCTTTCAGCGGGTCTATACCACAACTTTTATCGGCATAAACTTTTTGGATGAAATAGGCCCATATTGGCAGCGCCATTGCTGCGCCCTGCCCGTCTTTCATGCTATTGAAATGCACAGCGCGGTCTTCTGCTCCCACCCATATTCCGCCGGTTAACTGCGGTATCATGGCCATAAACCAGCCATCGGAGTTGTTTTGAGTAGTGCCCGTTTTTCCTGCGGTAGGGGCAGTTACTTTATATGTGCCCCGAAGTCGGTAACCCGTACCATGGTTTACAACCCCTTTCAGCATATCAAGCATGATATAACTGTATTTGTCATTCATAACAGGTTTGGTAGGGGGGATAAAGGTTTCGAGCACTTTCCCGTTCTTGTCTTCAATACGGGTAATTATCTGTGGTTCTACATACAGTCCTTTATTATTAAAAACATTAAAGGCCGAAACCATGTCATATACATTTGCGTCCATCACACCGAGGCATATACTTGGAACTACGTCTATATGGCTTTTTATGCCCATGGCATGGGCGAGGTCCACCACGCGATCTATACCTGCCTGGCTTATTACCCACGCCGTTACGCAGTTAATAGAGCCTGCAAGCCCCTGGTAAAGGTTTTTTTCTCCTCCATATTTATTATCACTGTTTTTGGGAGACCAGTTATCATATTTATCAAAGACGATTGGTACATTAGCGACTTCTGTGCAAGGGGAATTGCCGTCCATGATGTACCTTGAATATACAATCGGTTTAAAGGTAGAACCTACCTGTCTGCCGCCTCTTTCCCAAACTGTATCTTTTCCATAGACCATTTTAGTTTCGGGCGGGGATATATGGTCGTATTTGAAGTATTTGAAATTGATACCGCCAACCCATATCCTTATCTGTCCTGAACTTGGGTCCATAGCCATAAAGCCTGTCTGGAGGAAATATTTATAATATTTTATACTGTCTAATGGTGACATCGTTATTTCCTTTTCATTTTGTGCGTTGTAGTCAAATACCATCATCTTTCGCTTCCTGTAGAAAGAGGCCATTATTTTGTCATCCGGTATACCGGCATTTTTCATACGGCAATATCTTTCAGAGCGTTTCACAGTTGACATAATTATTTCAGGGTTTTTCTCCCAGGGCACCCTGCCTTTCCATGTCTCATAAAACTTTTTCTGCATTTCGCTCATATGCTGTTGTACAGCTTGTTCTGCATATGCCTGCATATGGCTGTTGATGCCTGTATATATTTTTAGCCCATCGGTATATATATCGATATCTTTACCATGTGTTTCAGCCCATCTCTTAACCAGGTTACGCACATATTCCCGCAGGTAGGTGGCCTTTCCCTCGTTATGGCTTTCAGCCTTAAAGTTTCGCAGATCTATTGGTGCTCTGCTCAGGCTTGCAAACTCATCTTTTTTCAGATAATCATATTTCTCCATTTGGCTCAACACCGTATTGCGCCTTTCTTTGGTGCGGTTGACATGGTTTACCGGAGAATAATATGAAGGCGCTTTCAGCATTCCTATAAGCATTGCTGATTCATTTACTGTCAGGGCATCAGGGGCTTTATTGAAATAAGTGCTTGCCGCTGATTTTATCCCAATGGCATTATTGCCAAAATCAACTGTGTTGAGGTACATGGCTAATATTTCCTCTTTGGTATAAAGGCGTTCCAATCGTGTAGCAGTTATCCATTCCTTTGCCTTCTGCACAGCAACCCAAATACCATGAAACCTCTTTCTGGGGAATAAATTCTTTGCAAGTTGCTGTGAAAGCGTACTGCCCCCGCCGCTGCGGTGGAAAGTTAGGACTCCACCCAATACTCTGAACAGAGCTTTAAAATCTACCCCTGAATGGTCATAAAAGCGGGAGTCTTCAGTGGCTACAAGGGCATTAATTACATTAGGACTAAGGTCTTTATAGTCAATAACAGTGCGATTCTCATTAAAAAACTTACCCAAAACTACTCCGTCTTCAGAAATCACTTCAGAGGCGAGGGCTATTGGCGGGTTTTCAAGTTTTACTGTTTCTGGTAATGGTCCAAAAACGCCAAATGCCACTAAGGCAACAAATATTATAGGAAAAACAATTAAGCTGATGGAAAGTATCCAGAACAAACGAAGGGAAACCCTTTTTTTAACATTTTCCTTAGCCATTAATCGATGTAATTTTCTTTATAAAAAGTATCATAAGAATCCAGGTTTTTATTTTTCAAAAGCGCCTTATAATTGAATTCGTCAATAATATAATCTTTATGGTCGTGGTTTAGTTTTGCTTTTTCAAAAAGGTCCGGTTTTTGTTTCAGCCTCTTTAAATAGTCCATAGCCGTTTTCCTGTCAGCGAACCCATCAATATATACCAGATCATATTTAGTTCCCATACTTGCAGAGTGAGGACTATAGTTAAACCCGGTATATGCTTCATAATTATAATCAGAGAAAGTGCTTTTTACAAGGTTTAGGTCATAAAGACCTTTTGCAAAGAAGAATATTACAAAATGAGGACCCTGGTCGCCTTGAAGGTAATTTCCTGCCTCGGCATTTTTTATTGAATCAATTTTCGATACCTTTTCATGCTTTGGTTTGGTTGTTAAATACTTATAAAGGTCTTTAGCCTGGGCTGCAAGAGGGTCATTAGGGTATCTTTTAGCAAAAGAGTTTAGTGAGTCGGCAGATTTACCCGTACTGTCGTTTTTGATAAGGCAAATAATATGTAGATATTCAAATTTCGATCTCAGGTAGTTGTCATTGAATTTTTGGTTTGCTTCATTATAATATGACGAAACCTCGCTACATTTATTAGCCTTGAAAGCCTCATAAGTTTTATGATATAGTTCTTCAAGGGCAGGATTGGTATGTTTGTTCGACGATAGTCGTTCCGGATGTTGTATCAGGTTATCGTAAGTGCCATCCGGGTATTTTTTGTGAAGGTAATCTTTATATTGGTTGGCTTTTACAGTATCCTTCATAGCCAAATAGTCTTTATACAGGTAGTAGTTGGTTTTTTCCAGGTATTGGTTATCAGGGAACCTTGTCAGCAGTTCTTCAAGTGCATCTGCAGATTTTCTATATTCATCCAGGTTCTGATAATAGATATAGCCAATATTGTAAAGTGCATCCTGCAATTTGTTATTTGAATAATTCCATTGTGTAGGGGTAGTGAGAATAGCTGCATAATATCTTTTTGTACCCTGTTGCATGGAGTCTTTCGGTGCCTTAGCGGTATCATTTTTATTTTTTTGTTTGTCAGGACTATTCTGTAGCGCCTGCGCCTCTGCTTTTATTGCTTCCTGTCGTTGCCAGTTGTCCACTAAGGGCCTGTTTCCCCATTTTTTTTGAAAATCAGATTTCCATCTTTCTACCACTGCAGGGTTATCAAAAGGACTTCCACCTGAATTATCGGCAGCATCTGTTGTTGATTGCAGGTTTTGCTGGCCATAAAATACATCGCTGTTTTTTTCTGAAACATTGTTTTCCAGGTCCTGCTGCTGCTTTTTATATACACTGTCAATGTATTGTTTCAGCCTGGGCTTGGTAAACAGGGAAATCCTCTGGATACTGTCCTGGTCTTTTTTGGTTATAAGGTTGGTAATAAGCTCCCCAAGGACTTTCTGCCTCCTGTTAAATTGCTCGTAGTTAGGGTATCTCTTGTTTATATACTTCCCTGCGCTATCATAGTATTTTTTCGCAGGAGGATAGTTCTGGTCGGCAAAATACAAATCGGCCAGCGTAATATAGCTAAGGGCTTTCTGATTAGTGTTTTTCTTGCTTTTGCGGGCGGATAAAACCAGGTATTCCATCGCTTTAGGCTTGTTTCCTTCCTGGAGTTCCAGTTTAGCCAGCGCAAAATATATCTGGTCAAAATAATCAGCATTTTTCTGGTCTTTGGTCAGTCTTATCAAATATCTTTTCGATTCCTCTTTATTGGCATCCGTTTCCGCCAGGGCTATTTTGGCCTGGAAACTCAGGTCATAAGGAGGGTTGCGTTTTATAACTTTTTTATAATAATAGGATGCAGAATCGTTCTTTAGAATTCGCTGGTACATCTGGCCAAGGATAAAATAATAACGTGTGCGGTATTTCCTGCCTTTTACCTCCGGCATAGCTTTATTCACCATATTTATGGCAAGGCGGTATTCACCGCCGCGTATGTAATAGTCGGCCTGTACCAGGTCAAAATCGGTATTAAGGGTTACCGGGAAATTTTTATTGTTTTTAATGGTTGTGATAACGGCCAGGGCTTCGGCAGGCCTGCCCATTTCAGACCTCGAACGCGCCTCCCAGAGTGGCGACTGCGGCGTATATTCCGAATTGGGGTATTTTGTAGCGAGGTATTGGAATATTTCCATGGAAGCAAAGTAGTCTTTTTTATAAAAATAAGCCTTCCCGATAAGATAATAGCAGGCAGGGAGCCATTTACCCCCATCATGCTTCCTGATATCCTCAGTACATTTTTTGATAACAATATCAAGGCTTGCGGTTTGGTTTTTGGCAAGTGTGCTATCACCTGTTGGATATATATTTAGCACCTCATCGTAGTTTTCGATAGTGTTATCAAAATATACCTTCTCTACTTCTTTTAGCTTTTCACGGGCATTAAAGTAGCCATTGTCCCTTGAAGAGAGATCATTGAGGAATTTTCCAACAGCAGTTTCCTTAAAATGCCTGCATGCCCCCAGTGAAAGAACCAAAAGCGCCAGAATTGTATATTTTTTATATTTATTCAAACAGATATACAGGTTAATTTTTCTCTTATACGTAACTTTGAAAATGCAAAAATATTTTAATTTTTACATTAATTCTTATCTTTTACAAATCTATTCATGAACGAAGGCAAAAGAAAGCTATGGGACAGGCTCTATAGCAGCATATTTAAAAAATACCGTGTGGTGATATATAACGAAACCAGCCTCCAGGAAAGGGCTTCGGTTGCTTTATCGCCAATGAACATTATTTCCCTGCTCATGATTTTGGTTTCTATCACTTTTCTTGTTTCTTATTTTTTATTTTTCTTTACGCCTTTAAAAGAAACCATTATCGGTAAGATCGGTAGCGGTGATGTGGACCCTGAACAAGTCTACCAACTCCAACGCCGCGCCGATTCCCTCGAAAAAGAGATTATCGCCCGGGATGATGAATTAAAAAGCCTTAAAAGAATGCTCAAAGGTAACGATTCTATTTCCTCTTTTTTAGTTATCCCTGGTCATAATTCCAATAATCAATTCCGAAATTTTGGTTTTAAGCCTTTTTCTTACATTTTTGTCAGTGAACCAGTAACTGCACAGAATCAGCAAACTTTACCACCACAGCAGGGTAAGCCCATAACAGCCAATATGCAACAATCAACTGTTCAGGCGCCGTTTATGTTTCCTCCGGCAAAAGGGTTTATTTCCAATGCGTTTTCAATTGAAAGAGAGCATTTTGGAGTAGATATTGTGGGCATAAAAAACGCTCCGGTGAAGGCTACTCTGGATGGCACAGTAGTTTTTGCCGATTGGACTGCCTCTACTGGCAATGTGATTATATTGCAGCATAGTAATGATTTAATATCAATTTATAAACATAATTCGGTGTTATTGAAAAAAATTGGTAACTTTGTTCATTCGGGAGAAGTAATTGCGCTAATGGGCAATAGCGGTGAATATACTTCTGGCCCTCATTTACATTTTGAAGTATGGTCTAAAGGAAGCCCAATGAACCCCGAGGATTTTATTTCATTTTAAATTGAAGGAAAGATGTT
>Ga0302280_1004142_pt1 | contig 10071 bp, 5 predicted proteins | sample III_Fen_E1_1_FD_198771 | JGI IMG/M metagenome (GOLD analysis project Ga0302280, IMG submission 198771) | Peat permafrost microbial communities from Stordalen Mire near Abisko, Sweden - III_Fen_E1_1 | ecosystem: Environmental > Terrestrial > Soil > Wetlands > Permafrost | place: Sweden: Abisko...
AAATTATGGATCGAAGCGAGAAAGATGTGAGAAGCTTGCGCAAAGAATTAGGTATTGTTGCGACCTTCAAATTGGTGGATACCTGTGCCGCAGAATTTGAAGCGTATACCCCTTATTATTATTCGACTTATGAAACTGAAGATGAAGCGTTGATTAATAATAAGAAGCGTAATTCTAAAAAGAAAAAGATCATGATCTTAGGCGGAGGACCTAACCGTATCGGCCAGGGGATTGAATTTGATTATTGTTGCTGCCATGCAGCTTTTGCGCTCAAGGAAATGGGATTTGAGACGATCATGGTTAATTCCAATCCGGAGACAGTGTCTACTGATTATGATACATCTGACCGGTTATATTTTGAGCCTTTAACTTTTGAAGATGTGATGAATGTGTATGAAGTAGAAAAACCCGATGGTGTTATCGTTCAATTTGGCGGACAAACACCCTTAAATTTAGCCCGTCGGCTTTCACAGGCGGGGGTTCCGATTATCGGGACAACTGTTGATTCGATTGACCTTGCAGAAAATCGGGAACATTTTTCTAAACTGATGGATAAATTAGGTTTGAAACAGCCAGCAAATGCATCTACCGTCACCAAGGAAGAAACACTGGCTGCAGCGGCCCGCATCGGGTATCCAGTATTAGTGCGACCGTCATACGTGTTGGGTGGACGGGCGATGCGTATTGTTTATGACGAGGAATCGATCAAATCATTTTTAGATGAGGTGCATAGCGTTTCCCGTGGCCATCCAGTCTTGATTGATAAATTCTTGGAAGATGCCCAGGAAGTAGATGTGGATGCGATCTGCGACGGGGATCAAGTTTATGTGGCTGGTGTTATGGAGCATATTGAAAACGCGGGTATTCATTCAGGTGATTCTGCATGTGTCCTGCCGCCCCATACTTTAAGTGAAGAAGTCATCGAAGATATTAAAAGCCACACGGTACGTTTAGCCAAGGCCTTGCAGGTTGTGGGGCTGATGAATATTCAATTTGCCGTGAAAAATCGTCAGGTCTATGTTTTAGAGGTAAATCCACGCGCGTCGCGTACGACCCCATTTGTCAGTAAAGCTACAGGCATGCCCTTAGCCAAGATTGCAGCCCAAGTCATGGCAGGGAAGAAACTAAAAGATTTCGTTTTGGTTAATCCTGAAGATTTAAAATATATTTGTGTTAAAGAATCCGTGCTGCCTTTCAGCCGTTTTTCAGGAGTTGATATTATTTTGGGACCAGAAATGAAATCCACCGGCGAGGTTATGGGAATTGCCACGAGCTTTGGCGCGGCCTTTGCCAAGTCTCAGATGGCGGCGAATCAAGCCTTGCCTAAGGCAGGAAAAGTGTTTATTAGTGTGAATGACCATGATAAACGGGATGTGGCCCAGATTGCCCAAAAATTAGCAGATTTAAAATTCAAGATCATGGCGACCAAAGGGACGGCTCAAGCGTTGCGTAAGTCAGGCATCGATGTGATCATTATAGACAAACATCATGAAGGTGAAGAAAACGCGTTGACATTAGTTAAAAAAGGTGAGATAAATCTTATTATCAATACACCATCTGGAAAGAAAAGCCAATCGGATATGCGCGTGATCCGGGCGGCAGCTATTTTGCATAATATCCCCTGCATTACAACCTTGCAAGGCGCATGGGCCGCGGTCAACGGGATGGAAGCAAGTGTGAAAGAAGAATTTACGGTAGAATCACTACAGAATTTATATGCAGGCGACAGCATTCAGGTCGAAGACTAAGGCGGTTTAATCATGTGCGGCATCGTCGGGATTAGTCATCATAAAGAAGCAAGCAAAATGGCCTTTTTAGGCCTTTATGCTTTACAGCACCGTGGGGAAGAAGCCGCAGGCATCGTGTCGTATGACGGCCGTGAAATGCATATCATCAAGAAAGATGGTTTGGCTGTTGATAATTTTGATGAAAATAATATTGGCCGCCTTAAAGGGCACATGGCCATTGCGCACACCCGGTATTCCACGACGGGTGGTTCGCATACCAAGAACATCCAGCCCATTTTAGTCAATCATCGCAAGAAACCCATCGCGATTGCCCATAATGGTAATTTAACGAATACCGATGAGCTTTATGCCCGTCTTGAAGATGAAGGATCCATTTTTCAAACCTCCATGGATTCAGAAGTTTTTGTGCATTTATTGGCGAAGACATCTAATGGGGATATGGGGCAATGGTTGACCAAGGTTTTTTCTCAGGTTAAGGGATCGTATTCATTAGTACTTCTTTTGGAAGATTCTCTAGTGGGTGCGCGGGACCCTCAAGGATTTCGCCCCCTTTGTTTAGGAAAATTAGGTGACGGATATATTTTAGCTTCTGAAAGTTGTGCTTTTGATTTGATGAAAGCCGAGTTCATCCGAGAGATCCAGCCTGGTGAAATCGTTATTATTAAAGGCAATAAAATAGAATCCTTTTTCTTGCCTGGCAGCAAGACCGAAAAAAAAGCTTTTTGTGTTTTTGAAAACGTCTATTTTGCTAGACCTGACAGCCGTATATTTGATGATAATATTTATCAGGTCCGCAAACGCCTAGGGGCGCAATTAGCTATTGAGCATCCAGCGCAAGCTGATTTTGTCATGGGCATTCCTGATTCAGGCAATTATGCCGCCTTAGGGTATGCCCAGCAATTGAACATTCCATTTGAATTAGGGATGGTGCGTAATCACTATATTGGGCGTACCTTTATCCAACCAACACAATTTTTGCGCGAATTTCGTGTGCGAGTTAAACTTAATCCTATTAAAGATGTGATTAAGGGTAAAAAGGTCGTGGTCATCGAGGATTCAATTGTTCGAGGCACAACATCGCGCAGCCGTATTGATGAATTGCGTGAGGCAGGGGCCAAAGAAATCCATATGCGTATCTCATGCCCGCCGATCATCTCTCCTTGTTTTTATGGGATTGATTTTCCATCGTCAGGGGAATTGATTGCGCATAACAAGACTGTACAACAGATTGCTGATTTTATTAAGGTTGATTCTCTAGGCTTTTTAAGTTTAGAGGGCATGTTATCCGTCATGAAAGATAAAGGCAGTTTTTGTTCAGCCTGTTTTACGGGTAAATACCCGACGCAAATCCCTAAAAATACAGACAAATTAAAGCTGGAGAAAGTATCTTGAGTAAATATATTTTTGTAACAGGTGGGGTAGTTTCAAGTTTGGGCAAGGGGCTTGCTGCAGCATCGATCGGCAAATTGCTGGAGGCGCGCGGGCTTAAAACGGCCATTATCAAATGCGACCCTTATTTAAATGTCGATCCCGGCACCATGAATCCCTATCAGCATGGAGAAGTTTATGTCACGGATGATGGGGCAGAGACAGATCTAGATTTGGGCCATTATGAACGTTTCACCCATGCTCAGCTTTCCAAGGATAGCAGCATCACCGCTGGCAAAGTATATTTTTCTGTTATCAGCAATGAACGTCGCGGTGATTATTTAGGAAAAACTGTTCAGATTATTCCTCATATTACAGATGAGATCAAGGAACGTATCAAGAAGGTTTCTCGGGCGACAGATGTGGATGTGACCATTGTCGAAATTGGTGGTACGGTTGGGGATATTGAAAGTTTGCCTTTTTTGGAAGCGATTAGGCAATTGCGTTGGGAATTAGGTGAAAGTTATGCGTTGAATATTCATGTCACTTTATTGCCGTATATCAAATCTGCCGGTGAACAAAAAACAAAACCTACCCAACATAGCGTCGGTAAATTACGTGAAATCGGTATTATTCCCCAAATTTTGATGTGCCGTACGGAGCGTCCTATTTCTCAAGAACAACGTGAGAAGATCGCTCTTTTTTGTAATGTGGATGTTGAGGCAGTCATTGAAGCGGCAGATGTGAAGCATATTTATGAAGTGCCTTCTGCATTGAAAAAAGAAGGTTTGGATGATCTGATACTAAAAAAGCTTAATATTAAATTAGCTGATCGCGGCATTAAAAGTTGGGAAGATGGGGTGTTAAAGCGCCTGCGTTCTCCGGCTAAGGAAGTTAAAATTGCGGTTGTAGGTAAATACATTGCTCTTCAAGATGCCTATAAATCCATTTATGAAGCCTTGGTGCATGGCGGTATTGCTAATAATGCGCGGGTTAATATTGTTAAGATTGATTCCGAGGAAGTTGAAAAAGCTGGATTTAAAAAGCATTTAAAAGATGTTCAGGGGATTTTGATCCCCGGCGGTTTTGGGTCTCGTGGTATTGACGGTAAGATTGCAGCGGTCAAATATGTAAGAGAAAATAATATCCCGTTTTTCGGAATTTGTTTAGGGATGCAGATTGCAACCATTGAATTTGCCCGTAACGTGGCAGGGCTCAAGGGGGCAAACTCAACTGAATTTGATCCTGAGACACCACATCCAGTGATTAGTTTGATTGAGGAGCAAAAGAAGGTTAAGAATTTAGGAGCCTCCATGCGCTTGGGCGCTTATGCCTGTATGCTGGAAAAAGGGACGAAAAGTTTTGAAGCATATAAAAGTGAAAAGATTTCTGAGCGTCATCGCCATCGGTATGAATTTAATAATGCGTATCGTCAGCAATTAACTCAAAAAGGTTTAATGATCGCTGGGTTAAATCCCGAGCAGGATTTGGTAGAAATTATAGAGCTTAAAGATCATCCATGGTTTGTCGGCTGTCAATTCCATCCGGAATTCAAGTCCAAACCCGACATTGCCCATCCTCTCTTTAAGGGCTTTATCGCGGCAGCATTAGGTCATGCAAAATAAGATATAGGCGCGGGTGGTCTGCCGCTCTCTGCGGCAGACAGGCTATTAAATTTGCAATAGGATAAGCTCGCGGAAACAATATTACCTGTTACTTGGTTAGCAATGCAGAAATTTTAGAAACATTTACGCGCGGGTGGCGGAATTGGTAGACGCGTACGTTTGAGGGGCGTATGTCGTAAGACGTGAGGGTTCAATTCCCTCCCCGCGCACTTTATAGCCCTTGGCATCCCCGAATGTTTTTTCAGGGATCTGTTTATCATGAAAAAATCTATCGAAATATCTGCTAGTATTCTTGCGGCTGATTTTAGTAATTTAGCCCATGATCTTAAGCGCTGTGAAGTGGCTGGGATTGATCGTTTTCATATTGATTGCATGGATGGTCATTTTGTTCCTAATTTGACCATTGGGCCTGTGATCGTCGAGGCTATCCGCAAACACACCAAGCTTCCTTTAGAAACTCATTTGATGATCGAGCATCCTGGCCGATATATTGAAAGCTATGCCAAGGCCGGTGCTGACATCATTCAAATTCAAGTAGAATGTTACGGTAAACGCCGCTCGTCTAGTCTCGCTTGGGATCAATGGCCCAAAGAAATTGATCATATTGATATACTAGCTCTGCGTGCGGACATAAAAATGATCCGAAATTTAGGAAAGAAAGCCTGCGTAGTTATCAATCCAGGAACACCTTTGTGTGAAGAAATTCTAAATGACTGCGATGGGGTTTTGATCATGTCGGTTAATCCCGGTTTTGCCGGCCAGAAATTCATGGCTGAAGCCCTGCCTAAACTTGCACGACTTAAAGAAATATTCAAAGGGGATATAGCCATTGATGGGGGAGTCAATGCCCAAACAGCCCCCTTGGCTGTCAAAGCTGGTGCGCATGTCTTGATTACAGCCAGCTATCTTTTTGGGGCTGCGGATTTGAGCAGTGTCACCAAAAGCCTTAAAAGTCTTGCCTGATATTTTGATCGATTGTTCGCCTTCTGCAATTTAATGTGATATATTTGTATATATATGTCGATTTTCTTTGCCCATAGATTCAGACAAGGCCAGTCGTCTTTAGAGTATCTATTGCTCTTAGCCGTGGTGGCGGTTATTGTCATTGCCAGTTTTAATAAGGGCTCCCTCATTGATCAAGTCCATGACACCTCACAAAATTATTATAATTCCGTATCCCGTGTCATCATGGGAGAAAATCCTACACTCATCGATGGCGGCTGGTGTCCTGTTGCAAACCCTGCTTCCAATAGTGCTGGCCCTAAAATCATGTACCGCGCTTGTGAATGCCCTCCGCCTGCTTTTGGAGGGAAGGCTTGTACAGATCCGACAAATCCAACTAATAGTCCTAATTCTCCTTCCTGTCAAGCAGGTCAGCAGTGTAATGGCCCAGAAGTGATTTTACCCTTCGTCACTGCTTGCGGGCCTTGCCCTTCAGGTGAAGTTTGTAATGCCCAAGGTCAATGTGGTTGTTCCAATGGATTGACATGTAATGGTCAAAACGGTAGCCCTGCAGGCTCTATACCGCTCAATGGATGCACATCATGCGGTTGTCCGACGGGAACTTACATAAATGCAGGAGGGACAGCTTGCGTTACTTGTACGCCAACAGGTAGCGGCCAATGCACCACGACATCTAGCAATGGACAAGGTTGTACAGCCTTAACTGGACCTGGCGGCGGCGGATGTGCGACCAATATGTATTGTGACACAACATCAACAGACACAACCTATAATTCCTGTCAATGCGAGGCTGGTGCCTATTGGGATCCATCTCTCAATGGCGGGAGTGGCGGATGTCAGACTTGCCCACAATGCCAACTGTACAGCACAGCGCAACATCAATGTGTGGATGCCTCAACGACGATATGTCCAGCTTCAGGCAATTGGACCTGTAGTACAACCGTGGCCCCAAGCCAGGAATGTCAGTGTTGGACAGGCTATGGCCCGAATGGAAAGAACACAGGATGTTCTCCATGCACCGCGAATTGTACGGGCAAGGTTTGTGGCAGCGATGGTTGTGGCGGAAGCTGTGGCACTTGCCCTACGGTGAGTAATCCCTTAGCAACTACGTGTAGTAACTTAGGCCAATGCGTTTGTACACCTCAATGCCCAGTCAATGCGACTTGTGGGGATAGTAATGGATGCGGCGGGCTTTGTCAGGGAGTTTGTTTTACCAGCGGACAGGATTGTATTAGTGGCAGCTGTCAATCTAGGTGCTCAGATTTGGTGGTAGGCAGTGGCGCCTGTACCGTCACCTTGCCTTACGGGACGATCAGTGGTACGAATGTGAGCCTTCCTTGTCCTTCAGGTTGTGCTGTAGGACCGGTCACAGATACATGTAATAATGGTAGTTGGTCAAATTCATCACCAGCTGCCTGCGCCCCTGGTTGTACAGGAGAAACAGTGACCAATGGGCCATGTTCAGAGACATTTGGGACAACAGCTGATAATAACACAGCCACTGGGACCTGTTCTGCAGGATGTTCAGGAACTGTTCATGCAACATGTTCCAATCAAGCTTGGGGGTCAGTAACTGGTACTTGCATCATGGCTTCATGTGGAAGTGTTGGACAAAACTGTTGTATAGGCAGTTCTTGTTATAATGGTGAAATTTGTTCAAGCTCGAATAAGTGCGAAGCGTGTGGAGGTGTTGGAGAGCCTTGCTGTTCCGGTAGTTCTTGCAATAGTGGCGGGATATGTTCTGGAGGAAGTTGTCAAGCTTGTGGAGGGTATTATCAACAGTGTTGTGCTAACAGCACATGTAGCACTGGAGTTTGTTCTTCATACAATGTGTGTGTCAATGGATGTGCGGCTGCTACGTTACGTTCTGGTACTGGTTGTACTGTATCAGTTCCAGCTGAACCTAATGGTGCTCAAGTAGGTGGATCATGTTCTGCTGGTTGCAGCAGCTATTCACGATATGGGCCAAGTGCAGTGTGTAGTACGCAAAATTGGTCTATTATTACTGGATGTTACAAATATTGATAGTTATGAATTAATAAGTGTAGATTTTTAGCGTTAGTAATCGATAATAGGTAAGTATTATTTTTTTCGTTGATCCCGCTGAAAATTACTTTTCCCAACCGATTTAGCAAGTTTCTTTAAATCAGCCCCAAGTTCCCCGATCTGGGCGACATGGCTGATCTTCTGATGCACATTACTGACAATACCGATCGAAACAGAAACAAGTCCTGCCTTTATGGTATTGCCTTGACGGTCCACACCCATGATAAAGCCAGCGGCACGGTCCTCCTCATTGTAGAAGGTGGGGGAAATCTTATCAAAAGCATCGACCACATTTTGGCTGATCGCATTTGCCTTGCTGTCATCACAAATAAAGACAAAGTCATCCCCGCCGACATGACCCACAAAGGCATCTTGCCCGCAGAATTGCTGGGTGGCATCAATCAGGATACGGGCTAAGGCACGAATAATCTCATCACCATGTTCAAATCCGTATTTATCGTTGTAAATTTTAAATTTATCCAGATCTGCATATCCCACGGCAAAAGGCTTGCCGTTATCAATATAGCTTTGAAATTCTTCCATGATTGACGAGTTTCCAGGAAGATGAGTCAGTGGATTAGCATCCAATGAGCGGATCGTGCGTTTTAAAATCATCCGTATACGGGCTAATAAGGTTTCAGGCTCAAAAGGTTTGACCAGGTAATCATCAGCGCCAGATTCAATGCCAGTGACCATGTCCTTGGTTTCGCTTTTTCCGGTTAACATGATCACAGGCAGATGGCGTAACAAAATATCGCGGCGCAATTGCCGGCAAAATTCCGGTCCATTCATGATGGGCATATTATAATCGGTGATGATTAAATCGGGATTCTTGGTTTTGACCATTTCCAGTCCTTCCTTGCCGTTGCTGGCAGCAAAGACCGAAAAATACTCTGATAAACTTAAATCGAGCACATCGCGGATATCAGGATCATCATCAATAATTAAAATACGTTCTTTACGCATAGAATTTTTGCTCCAGGAGATAGTATATCTGATTGGGCCTTAAGCTTGCAAGTTCTTTTGAGAATCTGCTAAGATCGTCGATGAAGTCTCAGGGGTTAATTTCTCTTCAAAGGCTTTTTGAGTCGTAGGCAAGGTGAAATAAAAAGCAGTGCCGATACCAACCTGGCTTTGAACCCAAATTTTCCCACGATGTGCCTGCACAATATTTTTAGCAAGGACCAAGCCTAGCCCGCTACCTTTGACATTTTGATTGATTTCATTCTCAACGCGGAAGAATTCACTAAAAAGTTTTTGTAATTCTGAAGCAGGTATTCCTATGCCTGTATCCGATACACTGAACGTGGCGTAGCCGTGATCAATGGTGGGAGATACAGCCACTGAGATGGTGCCATTAAGTGGTGTGAATTTAATGGCATTACTGATCAAGTTGATAAAAACACGTTCAACTTGGGAATAATCCACATAAACATTTTCAATTTCTTCTGGGATTCGGGTATGAAGCTTCACCCCCTTGTTGCTAATTTGAGGGCCCAATAGGTCAGCAACATTATCAATAATTTTTTCGATATTACTGGTTTCAAATTTCATTTCGTGACGGCCTGATTCGATACGGGCGATGTCCAAGAGATCATTGATTAGAGAAACCAGATTATCTGAATGGGTATTGATTTTGGCTAGACGATCTTTGACAGCTGGAGGCACTTCTCCGATTTTCCCCGCCATCAGGATTGCGGCATACCCTTTGATGGAAGTGAGGGGTGTTCGTAATTCATGCGAAACAGCGGAAATGAATTCAGATTTCTTATTGTTGATGTCATTAACTTTTTGAAGGGCGCCAGCCAACTGCTTGGTACGATCAGCTACTTTAATTTCCAATTCTTGGCTCGAGCGGAATACTTTTTCAAAAAGCAGCGCATTTTCAATAGATTGGCCTATTTGTCCAGCGAGAATGGTCAGCAACTCTTCATCACCTTGAGTCACGGGAGAGGCATTGTAGCGGTTTCCAACGAATACAAAACCAATGCTGCCGTTTTGGGTTAAGATGGGCGAAAAAATGAAGTGTTCCGCTTCAAAGGTTTGGGTGATCTTATCTCTAATTTTATTTGAACAATTAATCGAGGATATGGTGTGTGTTTCATTAAAAATTTGCTTTAAGAGCTCATCCGATAGAAAATCATTTAATAAAGTTTCAATGCGGAGTTCCTTATAGCTTATATTCAGGCGTGTTTTCAAATGTTTATTATCATCGAAGGTGGAGATTAGAATACGGGCAAAACCTAGGTCTTCAAATAGAGTTGGAGATATCCGCTGAAAGATTTCGCTGGCATTAAGTGCCTGGCTAATTTGACGGGAGG
>Ga0302280_1004143_pt1 | contig 10069 bp, 12 predicted proteins | sample III_Fen_E1_1_FD_198771 | JGI IMG/M metagenome (GOLD analysis project Ga0302280, IMG submission 198771) | Peat permafrost microbial communities from Stordalen Mire near Abisko, Sweden - III_Fen_E1_1 | ecosystem: Environmental > Terrestrial > Soil > Wetlands > Permafrost | place: Sweden: Abisko...
GCCGGTACCGAATTCCTGTTCAACATACGTGTCTGTAATAATGGGTACTTCACGATTTATTAAAGGCACAATGGCTGTTTTACCATGAAGGCTTTTATACCTTTCATCTTCAGGGTGAACACATATAGCAGTATCACCCAGCATGGTTTCAGGGCGTGTGGTGGCAAGAGTTATATAGGTATCTTCTCCTTTGATCTTATAACGAATATAATAAAGGTTTGACCGGCGCTCCTCGTGTTTGACTTCTTCATCAGATAAGGCTGTTTTGGCCTGTGGGTCCCAATCTACTATCCGCGAACCGCGATAAATATAACCCTTATCAAAGAGATCAATAAACACCTTAATTACAGAAGCATAATAGTCCGGGTCCATGGTAAAAGTTACCCTGTCCCAATCACAGGAAGCACCAAGCCTTTTAAGCTGTTCTAAAATGATGCCACCGTATTTATTTTTCCATTCAATGGCATGGGCTAAAAATTCATCCCGGGTAAGTGATGATTTGGCAATGCCTTTTTCTTTGAGCAGCGCCACCACTTTTGCCTCGGTTGCAATAGAGGCGTGGTCAGTTCCAGGAACCCATAGCGCATTCTTTCCCTGTAATCTGGCCCGGCGGATCAAAATATCCTGTACCGTATTATTTAAGGCATGACCCATATGGAGTACTCCAGTAACATTTGGGGGAGGAATGACGATAGTATAAGGCTCGCGGCCATCCGGTTCAGAATGAAAAAAACGATGCCTAAGCCATTCAGCATACCATTTATTTTCAACGCCTTCGGGTAAATATGTTTTTTGTAATTCGGTCATTTAAAATCATGTTCAAAATGCGAAATTAGGAAAAAGAAGTCGTTTCTTTATGGTTGATCGATGTTTGGCAAACGTTTTCCGTAAATTTGCTACATGAAAAAGCTTAGGGATTTTTATAGAAAATATAAAAACTATTTTATTATAGACCTTGTCATGTATCTTGTCCTGATAATAGGCATCATACTCGGTATCGTTTTCTTTGGCTAAGCAATTGTTCGGAAACAATACTTCTAATTTTAAATATTAGTTTTTATAAAACTAATATTTTGTCCCTTTTGTATTTTACCATGACAGGCAAGGGTGCGTATTTCGTTTTTTTAGGGTTTGAGAAAAGTGTATTGAAGTGAGCAATTCCTGCCTGTTATTTTTTTACCCTTCAAAATAGAAAGTAAAATACAATATATTTGAGCGTAAGCTGCTGAATGTTCCATTGTTGTAAGTATCGTTATGCGGAACATATATATTATTGATACCGCGGGCCAACTGAATTTCAGGAGAAAATTTAAAATACGGATAAAATAAATCCAGGCCGGCGCCAAAAGTATAATATAAATTAATGGGATAAACTGCTACATTAGGATTTGCGGGATTGCGTGCATTAAAAGCATTAGAGGCAAGGTCGTACGAAAATTTAAAACCGCCAACAGCATACAAACGCACATTGCCAGGCCTGTCAGAGTGTATTTCAAATAACATCGGAAATTCAACAAGGGCAGATTCCACACTTTTCTGGTTTTGCGAACTATCATAAAAAGTATAGTTGATAAGCCTTTCAGTAATAGTTAGCGTAGGGGTAAACCTAAAGTCAAAACGCCTTCCAATATGTACATCTGCCACGGCGCCTAAGGAAATGCCCGGATAGCGTACCATATTTACCTGCTTAATGGTGTCCTGTTTGCGGAATGCATTGGAATTGTAATATTTGAAAGTGGAAAAATTGGTGCCAAGCAAAAACCCAAAGTGTATCCTGCGTTCGGTATCCCAATGTATCCAGTTCTGGTTTTGGGCAAAAGAGTTCAGGGATAAAAATACCCCTATAAACAAAAGCGCTATTTTTCTCCAGTGTAGATTGTGCATATTCCAAATGTTAGTTCTTTCAATGTGTTTTTTTTTAAGCCAGCCTCTTCCATTTTACTTATAAACTCTTTTCCGGAAGGAAAGTTGCTCACTGATTGCGGCAAATATGTATAAGCTGCGTTGTTTTTGGAAATCAGCCTGCCAGCCAATGGTAAAACGAAATTAAAGTAAAAATGATATAATTGTTTAAAGGGAAATTTTTGGGGATGGGAAAACTCAAGGATAGCCATAGCCCCGCCAGGCTTTAAAACACGGTACATTTCCTGCAGGCCTTTATCTAAATTCTCAAAATTCCTTACACCAAAAGCAGCCGTAATTGCATCAAAGCTATTGTCTGAGAATTTTAATTGCTCGGCATCCCCTGTTTCAAGCGTTATTAAACCATCAAGTCCGAGGGTGGCAATTTTTCTTCTCCCGATATCCATCATCCCTTCTGAGATATCAATTCCGGTTATATGCTCAGGTTTTATTATAGCAAGTTCTATCGCAAGGTCGCCTGTGCCGGTGGCAATATCCAGTATGTTTGCCGGATGTTTTTGGGCAATGAATTTCCTGACTTTTTTCCGCCAGCTTTTATCTATTCCCATGCTCAGGGCATGGTTCAGGAAATCGTACCGGGGAGAAATGTTATCAAACATTTCAGAAACCTGCTCTTTTTTGCTTCTAACCGAATCTCTGTAAGGTATTACCTGCTCCATAATCTCAAAATCCCAATCAGGATTTTAACATTCATTTTCATTGTGTTTCAGGGTGCAAAAATACCAAAAAAAATAATCATAACTTTGAATAGTTATAAAACCCATCGTAAACGATTAATAACCAGTATGCTTTTCATTCATACCGCCGAATATTCCCTGAGCAGCCCAGACCTGCAAGGCTGCCCCACACCTGATAAGGCCGAATTCGCTTTTATAGGCAGGAGCAATGTGGGCAAATCAAGCCTCATTAACATGTTATGCAACAAAAAAGGCCTGGCGCTTACCTCCAATAAACCGGGCAAAACCCGAAAATTTAATTACTTTATCATCAATGATGATTGGTACATTGTTGATTTACCAGGATACGGCTATGCACAAACTTCACATGTTCAAAGGGATACCTGGCAGAAAAACATGGAGACGTACCTGATTAAAAGAGAGTCTCTTGTAAATGTATTTCTTTTAATAGATGCTAATATACCGCCACAAAAGAAAGACATTAATTTCATTCATTGGCTGGGCGAAAACAATGTCCCTTTCTGCCTGGTATTCACCAAATCAGATAAACCTAAACGGATCGCTCTCAAGAAGAATATTGAAGCAATGAATATAGAACTTTCCGAATCATGGGACCAATTACCGCCTGAATTCATCACATCCTCAAACACCATGCTGGGCAAAGACAATATACTCTCTTATATAGAGGCTTGCCTTGCGGAGTGGAAAAAAGAATTGCATCCTTAGCAAAAATTCTAAACATTATCCTATTCTGTTCCTTATCATAATCAAGAACATAGATTTGTTCATAATTAACTGATAATAAATAAGAATATGATAAAATTGACATTAAAGATGCTGCAATGCGCAGCTATTTGCACTATGCTTTTCATGACTGCATGCAGTGTAGAAGGAGTAGCTACCATACCTGCAGAACCAGGTGAAACGGCGATAGGCGTATCACCTTGGCCAGGTGGGGTTTGGATAGCCGGCGAATGGAACTGGAATGGCGCCCAGCGCAGATATGATTGGCAACAAGGCTATTGGGAACACGCTCACCGCGGCACATGGCAAAGGGGCCATTGGCAGCAAGGCCGCCACGGCAATAAGTGGCAGCATGGGCGCTGGAATTAAATTCTTAAATACCAGTAATTATAAAGCTAAAAAAACAGGCGCTTGCGGTTTTCAAAACCGGAGCGCCTGTTTTTATTTATAAACTTTCCTAATCCTTTAAACTCCTGTCTACGTTATTATTAATTTTTGGCACGGTCTGGATATAAGCCCAAACGCAATTGATCTCAGCGCTATCCAGCTGCAACCATGGTTTCATTGGGTAACGCAGTGCGCCATGCGGAGATTGCCCATACCTTACTGCGCTAATAAACTGGTTCCTTGTCCATTTCCCTATGCCCGTTTCAGGGTCCATGGTAATATTTGCCGAAAGGATTTTCTTTTGTTCGTGTGTAAGCAACCCATTTCCTCCACCCATATAGCCGGGAGACTGTTCCGGGTGCGCAATATTAAGTGTTTGGAAATCTGCTGAATGGCATTCGTAACAGCCAATACCCTGAACTACATATCTGCCATAAGCAGCCGAGTCACTCATAGGCGGGGAAATGACTTTTTCAGAAGGATAGGGTAGGGGCTTAAAGGCCACAAAGCATAAAAATTTAGTTAAAAAAGTATTGGTTATTTCATGGCTGGGTATGGCTGCAGGTTGTACTATTGGGTCATTTGAGTGTAAAAATGCAATGATAGAATATATATCCTCGTCGCTCATGTGCGGAGCGCCCGGCATATATACAGGAAGGTAATGGCCATCGGGCCCAATATTGGTACGCAGCAGGTAGGCAATTTGTCCGTCAGTAAATTTCCCTATACCATAATTACGGTCCTGGGTTATATTATGGCTCCATATTTCGCCGAATTGTGCTGGCGCATCATCCATAAATTTACCCGAAAGTTTTCCTGTTTTAGGGTCGAGGTGGCAGTCAGCGCATAGAAGCGCTACGATCTTTTTACCCCTCTCCACTCTCTGAGGGGTGACATCTACGTTCAACGTCAGGTTGCCGGGCGTATAGTTGGGTATGCCCCGTATCTCTATAAAAAGCCAAAAGCCCCCTGCCAGTACTACAAGTACAATAACAATGATTAATAAAGCTTTACCAAGTTTGCGCATGTTTTCATTTTTTTAGGTTTATTAAGTGTGCGGCTACGAATATAAAAACATTTTTGAATTTGTCAAGAGGTTGACAGAAAAATTATTAGGTGTTGTAACATTGAACTTGGGGTCAAGAATTTAATTACAAATTAGGAGAGGAAAACATCAAGTGAATTTAAAGGGGGATTTATTCTCTGATAAATTTACCTTTAAAGGACGAATTGTTACCGTTTACAGATATTAAATACATTCCCGCCGGCAATTGCCCCACATTGATCGAAAATAATTTACTGATTCCGGGAAAGTATTCATTTATCAGTTCCTTGCCGGTTAGTGAATAGATCCTTACCCTAACAGCCCCATCTTTTGCTTCACCTGGTTCTATTGATAATATAGAAGAAACGGGATCTGGGAAAATAGAAAACGAATATGCCGGTTTTGTGGCTTTCTGAACAGACGTCGAGGTAGAGCAAGGGTAAGGTAGATAACAAGTAGCGCCTCCTGTGGGTGAAGTTAAAATAACAGTGCATTTGGCAGGAATGGTTTTTACAGAGCTTGACATTGTATAGGTTAGGGTGGTTTTTCCGAGCTGGCCATAGTATTCCACGCTTCCGCTCTTGTTCCCTATGGTATCTCCATGGCCAACAACCCTTAAGGTGGGATAATCAATAAACATGCTACTGCTGTTATACAAGACCACCTGCATTTGGGTATTATCGGCAGAATCCATCTTAATATTCTCAACGCAAAAAGAATCACATGGATAGGCCTGCTGAGCTTTAACCGATAGCGTAGCAAAACAGGAAAAAATGATCATAAAGGTCAATTTGGCAAAAAATAATAGCTTCTTCATTGTTTTATTTTTTTATCAAATATAAAAACCAATATTTAAGGATTGGAAAACATTATAGAAAAATATTACGCGACTTAGCCTCAATTATTGACAAATTTTCTCAAAATTTAGTAAAAATTGCACTACGCTTAGTGGGTTATTAAGAAGTTTAGGTACATATTTAGTAATGATAAACGCTGTTTAAACGCTTCCATGGGTGCTTTCTCACTAAAGTAGTGTGAAATAGTGTGCCGGTATCCCCAAAAATTACGCGGGTTAATAAATGTTGCTGCGAATACAGATGCTGATGCGGTATTTTTTTTCAGTAATTGACCGCCCAAAATGGCGGCTGAGAGAGGTCGTTTTTTCATATAGGCAAGATAAGTAAATTATTTGGGATTTGCAAATTATAATTATCTGAATGTTCATTTTAAATCCTGTCTAAAAATATAACTTGCCGTCATTTTGACATGAAACCCCGTTATATTATAAAACATGGCTCAATCTAAAATATTAACTTACAGCACCGAATCATTCCTTAATAAGTTTATGCAACCCATTGACGTATCTGGTGAAATGTTAAAAAATGATTTCGGAAAGTTTTTTATAGTTAAGGTTGAAAATATGATTCGCCTGATAAGACTTCCTGTACCCCCTGCCAGGGCTATTAATCATACACTTATTTTCCTAACCGAGGGAGAGGCTATAATGTCAATTGGCAGTGAAACTCACAGGATTTTTAAAAATGAATGCCTCATTGTTCCCGCCGGACAGGTTTTCTCATTTAAAAATTTAGATATTAATCGTGGTTATTTGTGCCATTTTCACAATGATATAGTTATTGGGAAATTTGGTAAAAATAATATGCTCAAAGATTTTGAATTTTTAAATGTTTGGGGAAATAATATGATATCCCTAAGCAACCAAACCGGTGAATTTGTTGAACATTTATTTAAAAGGATTCTTATTGAATATTCTGAAAACGGATTGAAATATCCTGATATTATCCTTTCCAATCTTATTGCCTTGCTCTGTGAAATAAACCACGCGTATAAACCCTTTGCAGTTAGCAAAAAAACGAATGCTCTAAATTTGGCCAATCGGTTCAGAGAATTAATTTCTAATAATATTACAAGCAAACACTTTGTACGTGAATATGCTGATTTGTTAAGTATAACTCCAAATCATTTAAATAAATCAGTTAGGGAAATTACTGGAAAATCAGCCACAAAATGGATAGATGAAACTTTAATGCTCGAGGCAAAGGTCTTGCTTTATCAAAGCAATATGACTATAAGTGAGGTTTCAACAGAAATAGGGTTTATGGATACTTCTTATTTTAGTCGTTTTTTTAAAAAGCATGAAGGCACGACTCCGCTGGAATTTCGCAAAATGATTGATAAATCCTAAATTATGCTCCACTTATCCTAACCCACGCTGAGTTTCTCCGGCCATCTTTGTATAAAAATTAAATCAAAGGAAATGAGTTTACATTCTTTACCGGACTTTACTTTAATGAATGCACTTGCAGCCATATTCATAGCAATCGTATTTATAATATTGGGTTCTCTTTTCAAAGAACCCAAAAGGCAAAATTTTATGGCGATAATGATCGGTGGGGCAGGGGCGGCTTATCTCAACGGTGGCCTTGGATATTGGGAATTCGCTTTTTGTGCGCTTATTACTTTCCTGGCTTATAAAGGTTTAAAACGCTATTATTATATTGGCATAGGTTGGCTGCTACATGCAGGGTGGGATATTTTGCACCATTTATTTGCCAATCCTATCGTGCCATTTAGCCCTTCTTCTTCAGCAGGTTGTGCAGTTACCGATACAATTCTGGCAGTCTGGTTTTTCTTCCATGCCCCATCAGTATTTGATTTGTTTAATAAGTATAAAACCCAACCATTAAAAATAAACTAAGATGTATCCCGTCATTTTAGCAGTTCATTTCTTTTTTCGCTGGGCAGTAGTGTTGAGTTTGGTTTTTGCTACTTATAGAGCATATATTGGCTGGTTTTCAGGTAAAACTTTCACAAAAACTGACAATTTGGTCCGCCACATAACCGCAACCATTGCTCATATTCAATTGGTTTTTGGCCTTTGGCTATATTTCATCAGCCCACTGATAAGCTATTTTCTATATAATTATCATGAGGCCGTCCATGACCGTCAGATACGGTTTTTTGGCATGGAGCATAGTATTATGATGTTAATTGCAATTACAATAGTGACTATTGGCTCGGCTATGGCAAAAAGAAAAACCAATGCTAAAGAGAAATTCAAAACGATGGCCATTTGGTACAGCATAGCACTGATTATAATCCTACTGTCCGTACCCTGGCCCTTTTCACCGATGGTTCAAAGGCCTTATTTGAGGATGGTTTAAAGAGAATTCTGTTTTTTAGAGGCTTAAATCACTATCTTTGTTATTGAAATGATAAATCGCCGGTTCGCTATATTTAAAAACAAACTATCCAAAAGATTGCTGGCGGTTATTTTGTTTTTCAGCTTATTTGTCTTTTCCGGGTATACCGGAAACTCCCAACCTCAAACACCTCAGGAAACATATACCGAATTAGTATTCTCTCCTAAATACAATACTCATAAACGGGCTTTTTTATACCAAACTATCTCTGCGGCCCCAAAGGCGCATATTCTCATAAAGAAGGCCAATCAACACATTTGCAGCCTTTTATTAGCCCATAACAGGCTCTATCGCGAAAAAATTAGCAGTATTTCAATAAGCTACTTTTCTTTTAAAACGGCTCCACGTTTCACCCAGGTAAAAACCATTCCTCAGGGTTCTGTAGATGATGCGTTTTCTTCCCTAATAGGATAGTTCCTATCCTGTTTGCTACTTAGTGGCACAATCCCCTTTTTTTAAAAATTGCCGGAGCAAATACATACCGGCATTTCATTCATCTTTCAAAATGTAAACTATGAAAGGTTTCAAAAAACTATTGAGGCTATCAGGCCTGGGCCTGCTCATCTTCCTTGCATCCATTGGTATAAGCATCAGCGGAGGTGCGCCCGTTCCACCCTCTAACAAGAAAGAAAATACCATAGAAATAAAATCGGAAAATGCGGAGCCCAAAAAGGATGATGAAGTAGAATTAAATATAAGAGAATGAGATATTGCCAGCTTGCTTCCTTTCTCATTCATGAGAGGGGGACTTGCTCAATTCAACAATCAAAACAATTCCCGGGGAAAGGTCCTACGACAACTGCATCTTCACCAGCGAAGCATAAATACCATCATGGTGGGTAATAAGGTCTTCATGGGTGCCCATTTCGACTATTTCTCCTGAATTGATAACGAATATACTGTCTGCTTTTTTCACGGTAGAGAGCCTGTGGGCTATTATCAGGGAAGTTCTGCCAACCATTAGTATATCAAGCGCTTCCTGTACCAGCCTTTCACTTTCAGCATCAAGGCTTGAGGTAGCTTCGTCGAGGATAAGGATGGCAGGGTCTTTCAATATGGCGCGTGCAATGGCTATGCGTTGGCGCTGACCGCCTGAAAGCTGTATACCCCGCTCGCCCACTATAGTTTGAAACCCTTCAGGGAAAGACTCAATAAAACCAAGGGCATTGGCTTTGATGGCTGCCTGGCGTATTTCTTCGTCACTGGCGCCCGGTTTGCCGTAACTTATATTCTCAGATATGCTGCCGCCAAACAATATCGTTTCCTGCGGTACTATGCCTATATTTTTACGCAGGGTTTCTATCGGCAGGCTTTTTATGTTTTTGCCATTGATCAGTATCTCGCCGTTGTCAGCTTCATAGTACCTCATCATGAGTTGGGTAACGGTAGATTTCCCTGAACCTGATGGCCCAACAAGCGCGACTTTAGCGCCTGACGGAATGCTGAGGTTTATCCCTTTTAGTACTTCGATTTCCTTGCGGCTTGGGTAAGCAAAATTCACATCCTGAAATACAATATCACCGTTTAATTTTTCTGTAGATACGCCGTTCTCATGGATGCTTATTTCGCCAGGCTCATCCAGTATTTCAAGGATACGTTCTGTTGATCCGACTGTTTTTTGTATTTGCCCGTACAGCTCCCCCAAACCTGCGACAGATCCACCAATAAATCCTGTATACAGCATAAATTTAAGCAGATCGCCTGCTACTATAGTATGGTCTTGTACCAGAATAGCGCCACGCCACATCACGAGCATTATTCCACCAAATAGGGCAAAAATGACAAAAGACACAAAAGCAGACCTGTATTTTGCAGCCTTTAATGAAGTTTCTACTGTTTTATCAAGCGATTTGCGGTAGCGTGTTATTTCAAGCAATTCATTGGTAAAGGCTTTTACCACGCGCACAGCCTGTAGCGTTTCTTCTACTATCACATTAGATTTTGCCAGTTCATCCTGCCTGCTTTTTGATAGTTTTCTTATAAAAGTTCCGAAAACAAGGGCAGCGATAACTAAAACCGGGAAAGTAGCAAGCATAAAGCCTGTCAATTTTGCTGATATAAACAGGAGG
>Ga0302280_1004144_pt1 | contig 10065 bp, 9 predicted proteins | sample III_Fen_E1_1_FD_198771 | JGI IMG/M metagenome (GOLD analysis project Ga0302280, IMG submission 198771) | Peat permafrost microbial communities from Stordalen Mire near Abisko, Sweden - III_Fen_E1_1 | ecosystem: Environmental > Terrestrial > Soil > Wetlands > Permafrost | place: Sweden: Abisko...
CCAGAAAAATTATGACGGCTACAGCGAAAACGATCCCACGGCGCTTATCGTTTTGAATACCGTGATGCAAAAATACCGCAAGCAAAGCATCCTGTTCGGGGAGATATTGAATAAAGAATTTGTGAATAACGATGGCAGGCGCAGCCTCGGCGTAAAGGAGCAGGGTGTTTTGGTTTTAGCCCATAGCGCCATGCCGGCCGTTTTAGTTGAAACCGGGTATATCAATAACCCCACCGAAGAAGCCTACCTCAATTCGGAAAAAGGACAAGATGAAATCGCTGCGTCTATCGTTCGCTCCATTGAACTCTACCGAAATAAGATCAAAACTTTATAGCGATACGCCTTTTTACACATGTATTAGAACGTTATCTCCCGCTGGTTTGTAATTTTTTTATTGAAGTCGATAAACCTGCGTACGGCTCATTAATTTTAGGGTATGAAAAAAATACTGCCTATCTGCTGTGTCGCGCTGCTATTTGCAACTGCCGCCACAGCTCAAAACCGCTTCTCCGCAGAAGATTTCAAAAATAACCTTGGCAAAACGGGGACCTTATGTGACACCGTCGGCTCGCTAAGGGTTTTTAGCGATACGCTGACATTGCTGAACATGGGCGGGGTCTATCCGAATCAGAAGTATACCATTGCCGTAAAAGGGGACAAGATTAAACTGCCCTGGGATAAGCTCAAAGGCAAGTCGATCTGTGCTACCGGTGTGTTTGAAATGTATAAAGGCCGCCCCGAAATAGAGATTACTGATCCGGGCCGGATAATTTTGGGGAAATTGCCAACAGACTAATGCGCAGGTTTTTCTGGCGCCTTAGGCGCCCAATTCATATTCCTAAGCTTCCACCGGCTGCCGTCAAAGTGTGCCGTAGCGGTAAAATACCCATCGATAGTCAGATTTTGTCCATTGGCCATGTTGATGTCCTCGTGAAAATCGGCGCCCAGGCTGGCATATGTGGCCGTTAGTGGATCGACTCTTAAATTTTTCCAGCTCAGCCTAATCTTTTTAAAGTTCTTCACGACGGGGCCTAGCGTAAACGATTTCGCAGAAGGATAGTCCCTGAATGCCAGCGCCCCATCCGAGCCCATAAAAAAACCTGCGTTGTTTTCAAAGTAATTTATCCATGCAGCAGGGCCATGGGTAGATACATCGGTGCTGATGTGACCAGCCATTTGGGTAACACTGTCCTTTACCGCCGAACTTTCGACCGCGCTCAACGGTGGATTGCTGCCGGTACAACGGCCTAAAAGCATCATCATTGTAAATGCGCAACAAGGCGTCATCCGATAAACTGTAAATTTTTTCATGACCTTATTTTAAATCGTTTCTCATCAATCCCAATTAAAATCAACCTCCCTGTCATTCAGTTTCCATCGGCCAGGCAGCGGGTTGTCCATCCAGTCCAAAGGTTCACCAATGGGCTGAACTTTAGCAGCCTGGGCAAAGCATTGTTTTACAAATGCCTTTTGATCGGCGCCCAGCGCTTCGGGTTGGGCCGATATGAACAGCGGGGCACTGCTTTCGGCCAGCAATTGCATCCATTGTTTATTCTTTTCCCATGGCACTGCCGTAGTTAAACCCACACAGTCGCCGTCGACGGCATAAAATGTGTTATGCTGTGGCATTCTGAACCCCATGGCATTTACGCCCATTTTGCGGGTACGGGCCCATTCCTTACCGCTGGTATCGTCGCCTATGCGGTTCATCTCAAAAATACCGGCGGACAGGTGGCTTAGCGTGTTACAGCCGATGAGGTACATATCACCGGCCGCGTCGCGGATAGCGCTATATAAATGTTTAATGATCTCCGCCGTCGTTTTGCTCTTATCGTTAAAGCCCCATCCAGGCTCGGTGATGCTGTCCGTCATCTGGAAACCCCACCTGCCGGTTATATCATAGGTGCTGTAATCGTGCTTTACCAATTCGTATCCCCATTGTTTGTAAATGGAAATATTGTTTTTCACGCGTTCGATATTTTCCGGGATAGTTGGATCGAGTACCGGGTTTTTAGGGTCATCACGGCCCTTTATTTTTGGCAGCAGCAGCTTTGCATCATCGTTATATTTGGCGCACAGCGCACGCGTCCACAATCCCGGGCGCATTCCGAGAGCCTTAATATCATCGGCCATCCGGTGCATATCCTTAAACTTATCGTTCGGTTTTGAAAAATCATCAGCCCAACCGCCATCGCCTGGTAAATAGGGAGAATACTGTGCCCAACCCGCGTCGATCACCGAAAAAGCGCGGTTATTGGTGTCCGTCACCAATTCGGCCATCATAGCTGTCAGCTTTTTTATCAGTTCCGCTGAATTATTGCCGTAAGCGTAATACCAATCATTAATACCATAAACAGGTTGTTTGGGCAGCAACGGTTTTTCGCACATCATTGTGCAAAACCGCCTGGCTGTTGCAAAAGTATTTTCTCCCGCTGAATTTTCGCAAGTGACAATATCTGCGGCATTTAAAACCCTGTTGCCAATTTTAACACCTACTCCACCAGAATATGTATCCAGGAGCAACGCAATCCCGTCAGCAAGTAAAGTCCACGAACAGATCGTGTTGCACCCTGTCCGCACACCAAAGCAGGCGGTTTGTTCATCGTCATGAATCAGTACGTACCAGGGATTTTTTACCGCGGATGAAAGCGGGGCCCATGATGCATCGCCGTAATCACGCTCCCAATGGTCGCCAAGACTTCTTGAATTCGCTTTCATCCCGTGCTTCCATAACAACCGTATGCCTCTTATGCCAAACGCGGTTGACTGAACGATTACCCGCATTGCGCCTCTAACCGGTGTAAATGTTATGTCAATGCCGGCAAACGTAAACGTTTTGTCACTGTCACGCTTTAATCTGAATAATCCGGAATCTGTTTGTACCCAAACCTCGTCGGGCAAATTCACAAGCCGGTTGCCATCAGCAGCATAAGTAACCCTGCTAAACAACATTGCAGCGCAAGTCGCGCCCCACAGCTTTACAAAATGCCTTCGGTCCATAAATAAAGATTTAAAACGCGGGGAATCTTTTGCTTTCTTTTCCGCGAATAAAAGTAAGATTTTAAAATAGCTTTTTGATAGCATCAAGCATGCCATCTGTACGAAGATCAGACTATGAATGAACCGATCGAAAAGTTACGGCCGTATTTTAATGATACGACTTTCGGAGCATCAGCCTGTTTCTTTTGCATCTTAAACACCTGTAGCGCTTCAGGGGAAGCCAGAAAAGAAATGTTTTGACCAATACCCCCCGTGGAATGCGTTCAAGTTGTGCCCGGCTCGTTTTGCCACATGGGCACAAAAGCTCGGCTGCGGGATCTTGTGGTGAAATATGGGCTACCATGGCATCATTGGGTTTAAAGTAAAACCTTCAGTGAATCACTTCTGCACAATGACCTATAATTGGAGTTATCCAAATATACGTTAAAAGCAGTTTATTTGCTACAAAAAAAAATTAAAATTGCGTTAGAAAGAAAGTGAATATGTCCTGGGCTGTCTTATCTTATTTTTTTATTGCCTCGCTGAAAACGCGTTTTCTCCGGGCCATGATGCGCGTTTGTTGAAGATAACGATCGGTCATTTAATGTAAACATAAATTTGATTTTATGTTACAGAAATCGAATTATGCGATATATTAGCGCCTTAAATGGTCAAACAGATACGGGCAAAAATTAATGACTAAACTGCTTGTCATCATCCCCTGCTATAATGAAGGAAATTCTCTTCCGCTGATCCTTGAGCAGCTACTACAACTTAACCTGCCTGCTCATTACCAAATGGAGGTAGCTGTAGTAAACGACTGTTCAAAGGATGATACCAAATGGGTTGCTGAGCTATACCCTATAGTGGTGCTTGACCTGCTTGTAAACCTGGGCATTGGCGGAGCGGTGCAAACCGGTTTTTTATATGCCAAAGAAAATGGCTTCGACCTGGCTGTGCAGATAGATGGCGACGGCCAGCACCCGCCCCGTGAACTGATAAAACTGATCGATTTTTACGAAGAGACAAAAACAAACATCACCATAGGTTCGCGATTTTTGGCCGAAGGCGGCTTTAAATCATCGTTTACCCGGCGACTGGGGATCCGTTACTTCCACTGGCTTAATAAAGTACTTACCGGTAAAAGCATTTACGACAGCACTTCGGGCTTCAGGTTATTTGATAAAAGCGCCATCCTCATCGCGGCGGAAAAATACCCGGACGAATATCCCGAGCCGGCCTCATTGGTGTTATTTTCAAATGGGGGCCTTTCCATTAAAGAAGTACCGGTTTTAATGAGCGAACGCCTGGCCGGGCAATCATCCATCCGTAATTTCGCATCGGTATATTATTGTATTAAAGTAACCATGAGCATGTTGTTCATATTTGCTCGCAAATCCAGTTGGCTATGACCCGCATACAGATCATTACTATCGCAATCAACTTTGTCTTCATCGCCTATATCGCCAGGCTCATCACCAAAGGTAAACTAAGGGAAGAATACGCAATTGTTTGGTGTTTTTGTACGCTCATCCTTATCGTCTTTTCATTTTGGACGAAAGGCCTGGAGTTGATGTCGAAAGTATTCGGGGTGTTCGATCCGCCAAATCTAGTTTTTACGGCGTTTATATTCATCATCCTTATCTACCTGCTGCATTTGTCCGTAGTCAGCTCAAAATCACATCATAGTATTACCCGGCTTACACAGGAACTGGCTTTGATGAAGGAAAAGATGAAGCGGGAAGAACAGGAACGGAATAAAGCGTAATTTTGATTCAACGAAGAGAAGGATTTAAATGGACCATATTCAATGCCCCGTTTGCGGCAACTCATCCAAACTGAAGTTCAGGTTAAAGTTTAACGTATACAAATGCACGGCTTGCGGCTTATTTACGTCGGATGCAGGGTTCGATTTTTCTTTTAAATCAAAGCTGGATGAAGGGCCGCGCGAAGTCGGATTAAAAACACTCCGATTTGGTAATTTTTATACCATTGTTGACGAATTGCAAAAGGTTAAACCCGGCGAGCTCAACGGCCTGGAGATTGGCTCAGGAAACGGCTGGTGGCTAAAGGTTTGCCAGGAAAAAGGCATCACCTGCACCGGCGTTGAACCGGAAAAATCTTTCGAAGCTTATCATAAAGAAAACGGATTGAATGTCTTTTATGGGTTTTATCCAAACGAAGCCGTATTAAGCAAAACGGGTTACGATTTTATCATCTTTAATGATGTGTTTGAGCACATTAAAGACCTGGACGAACTGATAGCGGCGCTGAAAGAAGACCTGGCGCCGGATGGCGTCCTGATCATTAACCTGCCCATGAGCGACGGTTTTTTCTATCGGACCGCTGTACTGTTAAATAAGTTCGGCATCAAATCATACCTGGAAAGGCTTTGGCAGTTTTACTTCCATAGCCCGCACATGAACTATTTTAACCAGGAAAACCTGAAAATGCTATTGGACCGGCATGGATTTAAGAATATTGCCGACTTTAAACTGAATTCGCTTGATTTCACCACGCTGAAAGAAAGGATACGCGCCGATGGAGCTGTGAGCAAAATGAAGGCAATATTTTTGACAACCGGAATATCCGTATTAAAACCGGTTATCGAATCCTCCAAACCCGATGTGAGGGCGTTTTTCTTTACCAAAGAAAACCAGTAGTCATTCTATTTTTTCGCGCTATCCCTGCCTTTTATGGCTTCAGCAAGATTATTTTTCAGGAATTCATTATTTGGATTGGACTGTAAGCCTTTTTTTGCCGCAGCGATGGCTTCCGGATATTTGCCTAGTTTGTTGTACGATGCGCATATATTGTTATACGCAAGGTCATACCCTGGTTTAAGCGCAAGCGCCTTGTAACAGGCATCGATGCAATCCTGGTAACGCTTATTGTTGAAATAATAAAGGCTTAAATTAATATATCCCGCAGCTGTTAGATCGGCAGCTTTAGGTCCCTGGCTTTTGAGCTCCCGCTCTGCCGAGTCCAGGTTATTCCTTGCCAGCGCCAGGCTTGGCTTTATCTTCAGTGCCTGTTTCAGGGCGTCTATTGCTTTATCGTACTGTTTTAGTTTGACATAAGCGGCGCCGATGTTATTGTAGGCTTCTGCATACTGTGGATTAACATCGATCGCTTCCTGCGCGGTTGCAATACACTGTTCATAGCGTCTGAACTGGTAGTTTAATAAGCTCAGGTCTGCAAATTTCAAGTAATCAGGGTGTAGTTTTATTTTCTCGTCGACAACATCCAATTCGTTCTCTTTTTTTTCAGCCGCTTCCAGGTAATCGAGCACATCAGGGTTTTGCGGAAAAAGCAAAAGGGATTGCTGCGCCAGTTCCCGAAGTTTGTCCCAATCGGCTGTCATCGAATAAATAGTCATCAATAATTTCCGGGCCTCAATATCCATAGGTGAAACAGTGACCGCCCTTTGCAAAAGCGGTATCGCCTCGGTAAATCGCCACTGTTTAATTAAGAAGCGGCCATAGAACGTTGGTGGGTCGGGATAGTTGCTGCCCAGCTTAACGCCCGCTTTAAAATAGTTTTCGGCCATGACGTCCTGGCCCTCCATTTCCTTTACCAACCCTAAATTGGTATAAACCGATGCATATTCCGGGGTGATCTTTTCCGCCAGCTTCAGGTATTTTTCGGCATCGTAAAAATCTGACTGGCTGTACAACGCCAATGCGTAATTCATCATGCCACGGCCATTCTGTGGGCTTTTTATGGTCACATCACGCCATAAGCTTTCTTCACTGCGCCAAACAATATTGCGTTGCCACGTGCCATAGGCATAGACGGTCAATGCCAGTGCAATGGCTATAAAAATCAACTCCTTTTTTAAAACCGAACTGTATTTTATATACAACAGGCCTAATGCCCAGCTCACGCTCATCACCAGGCCTATAAATGGGAAATACATGCGGTGGTCATTCAGCACCTCCGCGAGCGGGATGATGCTTGATGTAGGTATGAGCGCCAGGAAAAACCAGATTATACCAAAGCTTATAGGCCGTAAGCGCGCCTTTGTGGATGTATAAACAGCGATAAACAGCATTATCAGGATAAAAGCAATTCCCAGAAAAAAGCGGATATCCCAAACTGATGGCAATAACTTCCAGTCAGTATCCGCACTAAGGCCTGTCGGCAGAAAAAACTCACCAAAATAATGCAGTATGACAAAAGGCTGCGTAATCAGGTATTGCATGGGAGATGCCCCTCCTGGTTCCCAGGTTTTGGGCGTCATCTTATCCGTCAGCACGTACATCGCTGCGCAGAATACGACAGACGGCAGGGCTTTAACCAACACTCGCCAAATTTGATTTAGCCGGTTTTTTTTGAAGAGCTCATTCAACCCGATCTTTTCTTCAAAAAACAAAATATAGAAAAAGAGCATCGGGGCGAACATTACCGCTGGCGGTTTACACAAGGCGCCAATTCCAACTGCGATCAAATACAGATAGGTCCGTCGGCAAAAAGGCGAAAAAATGTACATCACCAATCCCAGCAAAACAAAAAGGGTGGATTGCACATCGGTACGGGCAATAATATAATTTACCGTTTCGGCATTGGCCGGGTGCAACATGTACCAGGTAACGGCGACTAATGCGATATAAACATTCGGCCCCAGGATAAAAGACCGGTCGAAAATTTTTTTGAACAGGAAAACCATCAGGACACCTTGTATAAGGAACAAAATGAAGGTTGATGTTTGAAAGTAGGATGGATAGTAGTCGCCGGCCAGCCAGTAATCAATCGCCAAAGAGAGCACGGTTACCGGCCGGTAGGCCTGGTTTTGCGGTAATACGCTGCTGGTGCTTCCATCGGTAAAAAAACGCGGCGTATTCTTCAACGTGCGGATATTCGCATTGTTTACAATGGTATGAAAGTCGTCGAAGTGGAAAGCGTTTTCAAAATGATTGAGATAAGTTATTAATGTAAGCAGCAGCATTAAGCCGATGCCGGTGGCCAGGGGACGTTTGATCATCTGCACTAATCAGGATTTTATTAAAGGTTTTGCAATTATTATTACAGCGTAAATATAATACTTGTGTTAAAACATGCTTTTAAAAAAATATATGAAATGACCAAAATAAGATCGCTGGTTGCCAAAATACACTTTTGTGATGATCGTCATTTTTAACAGTGGGCAGGAAGGATAAATTGGCACTCTTATTTGTTTTTGGAATGGCAATAGCGTCAACAACTCATCCTTTAAACGATGTTTCACCCCGCACTTTAATTATTTGGAAGATCGCCCAGGCTATCGTGTGGCTTATCAGTGCGGGAATTTTCTTTGCATTGATATTTTATCCGCACATCGGCTTATTGGTTTTATGGAATGTGTTGATACCGGTGGCGCCCGCCTTACTGGTTGTGGCATGCGGGGTTTGGCGCAATGTTTGCCCGCTGGCTACCACAAACCTGCTGGTCAGGCGATTCAATCTTTCCAAAAAGAAAAAAATGTCTGCCAAATTGCAGGCAAAACTGCAACTGGTTGCCATTATCGCTTTGTATTTAATTGTACCGTTGCGCCATTTTATTTTCAATACAAACGGAACGGCCACAGCCATCTTTCTTTTCGCAACGGTGGTGGCAGGCATCTCGATCGGCTTTGTGTACGACTGGAAAAGCGGCTGGTGCAATTCGCTGTGCCCTGTTCACCCCGTTGAGAAACTTTATGCACAGAATACAGGTTTTGCTGTACCCAACGCACACTGCGACAAATGCGCAAACTGTTCGGTGCCCTGCCCGGATTCAACTCCCAATATCCATCCGTCCTCATCCAAAAAAACGGTATATAACGAATTGAGCGGGTTACTAACCATAGGGGGACTTCCCGGTTTTATATTCGGATGGTTTTTTGTGCCCGACTACACCGGGACACCCACAGCCTTTCATTTGTTTGGGGTTTACAAGTTACCTATGCTCGGGTTTTGTATCAGTTGCCTTTTATATTTTAGCCTGAAAAGGTATTTTACAAAGAAAAATGAGCGTGTGCTGATCAGTTATTTTGCCGCCGCAGGTGTATCCTGTTATTATTGGTTCAGGATACCTGCATTGCTCGGTTTTGGCAGATTTTCCAGTGATGTGGTCCTGTTAAACCTGAGCAACACGCTGCCACACTGGAGCATACAAATTACCGTGCTGTGTACTACGGCATTTCTCTTTTGGTGGCTCGTTTTCCGCAAACCCAACCATAAAAGCTGGCTGCAGCGGCCGGCTTTTGTCGACCGGCAAAAGGCCGGTTTTTAACCTGTCCATTAATTCCATTCATCCAAGCTCACCACATTTGCCTGTCTTGGGAATATCTTCGTGATAAGCAATTGGTGAACTTCTTCATCCGGATCTGCGCAGCAATCGGCTAAAATAGTAATGCGGTAATCTTTGTCAGCTGCTTCGCGGGTGGTCGACAACACTACCCCACTTGTAGATATTCCTGTCAACACGATGTGCTGGATGCCCTGTGCGCGCAAAATAACCTCCAGGTCGCTGCCGGTAAAGGCGCTTACCCGGCGTTTTATAACAGTAACTTCGCCTTCTTTTGGCCCGATCTCGGGCGCGATTGTCATAAAGGTCTCCGGCGGTATATTTCCAAAGCGCTCTTTCGCTGCGGCGAACCCTTTGTTATTCGGGCTTACCTCCGGCGCACCGACGCGGAAACTAACAACAACGTAAATCACAGGAATACCGGCTGCACGGGCTTTTTCGATTGCGCAGCCGACTTTGGTTACGAGTTGTTGTGAATTCGGTACCATGCCCACCATGGCAGTTTGCATGTCCATGATCAGCAGGGCGGTGTTTTGCGTGTTTTCCATTTCGATTTTTAGTTTCTTGACAGATTATTGAATTAATTACAAGCGGACGTTTAGCATTGTTTTTGGCATGTCGCTCCATATAAAAACTTTGCGAATATAATGGCGGTACTGCGCTTAACAACATCAGCACATAACTTTTACAAACAGGTGGAGCCGGCGGCTTTATTTTAAGTCGCTAAAAAAGCATGTTTTTCACAATCACTTAATATATTTGCACCCTGAAAAAAATCAGAACCCGGAGAGATGTCAGAGCGGTTCAATGTGCCTGATT
>Ga0302280_1004145_pt1 | contig 10063 bp, 8 predicted proteins | sample III_Fen_E1_1_FD_198771 | JGI IMG/M metagenome (GOLD analysis project Ga0302280, IMG submission 198771) | Peat permafrost microbial communities from Stordalen Mire near Abisko, Sweden - III_Fen_E1_1 | ecosystem: Environmental > Terrestrial > Soil > Wetlands > Permafrost | place: Sweden: Abisko...
TTTAAAACTTCAGGACGAGCCCGTGAATGAGTTGTAAGCTTACTTTTCTTTCTTAAAAGTTTATATTTCGGATTCTTATCGAGTATTTTCTTAGTTATGGTTACATACTCGTGTTAATATATCTTTAAAAGTGCAAATGCCCGATTAATGAGCTCTATTGCAAAATTAAATTAATTGTTAGACGCATACTGCTTTGCTTCATAAAGCTGCATTAGAATGCACTCAGAGTAATGGGCATAGTTTGGGAAAAATGCCTTTTTTTGAATACTTAAGAAAATTTTAGATTAATTTAATTTGTCTTTGGTCTTTTTTGCTTAGAACAAACGATTTGACCGATTTATTGAGTCTTTTTTTACATCAAACAGTTTTTGAAATTCAAAATATCTCAAGTAGGTAAAATTTAATTTAAATAACCTCCTAATCAGAATGATCTCAAGCTATTTATAATTATATGGAACTCGTCTATTTTGCTTTGACTTTACCATCTAGTCCATTGTGCCATACTCCATTTATATGGCATGTATGATTAGATTAACACTCTCTTTCAGAGCATTGATAGATTTATCAAATAATTCCAAATAACTATAAGCTTCTCCGATATTTTCAAGAAGATTACCAGGATCATAGTTGAGTTTTCTTATAAATTGTAAAGCTTCGTTGTACTTAAATATTTTGTCAGCAAAATGCCCCGAAAAATAGCTATTAGTACTGTATCTATGCAATTTGTTAATAATCTTCACTGATTCGTAAACTTATTTTATATCTTTGGTGCCAAAATAATCAGGAATCTATACATTAATGTCTCCCTCAACAATAAATTGACATAGACTATCGAGTTCAAGTAATTCATCATCAATACTATTCATTAATTTTTTTAAGATAAGTGCGCTAATGATTGAACTTATCAAGGTCAACAAAACAATGGGAACGATAAGATTAGTATAAGCAATGCTGGTATTAGTATAATTAATTGGCGTAAAAATGTTCCAACTTACAATAAAGTATACGCACTGAACCTGTGAGCTGTGATATGATAAGGTAATGGGCTGAATGTAATAGATAAACTATGAGTTTTTTAAAAAAGTAAATTAATTGGATTGAGCTGATGATTGATTTAATATTGAAGAGTCTATTCTATCCTTCAAAAGCGCTAATGATTAATTGAGATAGTCAGCATTGTCATTGGAAGTAAATATCAATTAAAAATTATTAGTCAAGGCTAAAAATGAAATTTAAAATGAATTTGATTGCTTAACTCCAATATTTTCTGATAAAATTTCTTGTAATTACTATTAAATCGATGATGAGTTGATTCGGATACAGATTGTACCAAGGGTTTGATTATTTAACTCGAATCTCCTGCAAAATAAAATATTGTTGTTTTCTGATTCCAAAAACATTGTTATTGAATTATCGGCTTAAAAGGCTAATTTTTCATTAATGGAATATACTAAGCTCTGATTTAAGATAAACTTTTAATCAGAAAATTATTTTTTATATCGACTTGGGTATTCCAGGTAGCAAATTTAATTGCTATTTATTATGATCGAGTAAAAGCCAATAATGCTTGGATATTTCAGACCGAAATTTATTGAAAAGATTATAGATAAATAATCAGCCGCAGAATATATTTAAAACTGTTTAAAAGAGTCATTGGAGAATGATGAATTACTATTCATCCAAACCATGCCCTCAGCCTCAGTGTAATTTAAAGAAATATTTTGTGAAATGATCCACCTTGAAAATTAATCTGCTTTATTCAACTATTGCTAACTGATAGTAAAATTCATAAAGCTGAATGTACTACTAATATCTTCGGTAATTTAAGTTATCATTTGTGAATATTTATTAATTTGGAGTTGCATGGTTAAGGCTGCTATATTTGAAATACACATAAATGATGTCATTTGCTGCTGTAGACGAAGTCGATAATTGTATTACTAGAGAAGCGGTATTGAAGTTGTAGTTAAGAGAAGTGGTATGAGGAGATGGATAGATATGAGTGATATGAAGGGTAGAAGGATAAACAATAGCCACCGTATGTCCTTTCTAAATTTCATTTATTTGAGATAAAAGAATCACAGTAATAAAGATGAAAAAATATCATAAGAATAAGTCCATATTTTTTAGAATAAAAAACAAAACAGGAACTTTTTTTCCCTTTGTTATAATTTTAATTTTAAGTATTAAAGCTGGTTATGAAAATGATTTTATAAGAACTAATAATTTGTTTCTAATATTTCTATCATATATAGATCAAATCGAATTTTGTTTAAAGACCTGCTAAATTTAAGCTATTAATTTTTTGGGGAATTTTTCAGCAAGGAGTTATGAATATAATCTTGTCACATAATTTTAACTTTCTTTATTTTTTGCTTCAGATATCGAAGAACATATTTTTGCCTTCTTCATATATTCTTGACCTTCGTTACTAAAACCTTGAGTGCTTAACTCATGGATGCGAATTCCAATCTCCCTTCTCGCAACAGCATTGTTTTAGCTATGAAAGGCTTCTTGATAGCATTGTATTGCAAGATCTATTCGAGAGTATGAAGCTGCATACCGAGCGTATTCACGCAGTTATTTTACTAGCACTGATGAATTGGCAGCTTTTTTAATTTTTTCACGAAATATTGAGAAAATCCCTTCCGGACTATTCACATTTTCATAAATTTCAATAGCTAACAAAATTTGATTTAATTTAATTAAAATGCTTGCTAATATCTTGGACGTAATAAAAATTGCACTTTGTATCTCATCCTGTAACTTTTTATCAGGGCTGGCCATAAAATCTTCAAAGTAAATTCTATAATTAAGAATTTTTTGTCCAATTAAACTTAATTTTTTCGGAGTGCTATTTGCATTATTCTCATAGTATTTAACAACAATATAGACTAACTTTAGTTTAAGATTCACATCGAGACCTTTGAATGATTCAAAGAAATTGATAACCTCCATATTGATAGGAAAAGTTAATTTATCGAGATTTAATTTCTAAATATATTGCAACTTCATTTTTTGGATTTAAATGCCTGCCCAACTATTTATCAAAGTTTTCATTTAGGTATTAATCAATGCTTAAACTATTCTGTTTTGCTTTAACTCAAGTAATCTTTCTCTAATTTCTCCATCACCGAGCAAAACTAGTACTATAATTTTAGTCTCTTCAACTAATCTCTATATCAGATAATATGATTTGGAAATAGCTTTCCAAGAGAGCTGATCTAGTTGGGAGTAGTATATTTTCTGAAAAATACGTATTAAGAAATTTTTTATTTCTTCTAAGGAATTAGGAGTTCTCTATGCAAATACATCGTCTTTTTCATCCATAAATAATTTAGATTTTTATTGTATATATTCCAGGAGTTAAAATTTTTTAATAAAATACATTTGTCTTTTTTATGCTTCAGTTATTTAATCAATTTTCATTGCATTCATCAATCTCTTTTTTTTTTATGGATTTTATAAATCGTTTTCGAACTGAGGATTTGTTAAAAGTAATGATTCCAAGTCTTCTCTTTTGTTGTTGAATTTTTAATCAAAGTAACCATAGTTCTAACGATATAATTTATCCATACTTGACAAATATTCACATGAATCAGACGAAGCCATTGCATCTTTTTCCAAAAGTTTTACTATTTTTGCTACAGAAAATGAGTTTGTTCTAAGAAATTTAGAATGTTTAAATTTCATCTCATCAAGATATGAATTAAAATTTGAATCAAATGCTTAGCTACCATTTGAGACGGTTAAGTTATCAATAACCTCAGATGTCACAGAAAAATTGATATTTGACATATCCACTTTCCCATTTATTGTTTGTCTAATCCAAAAGCTAGTCTTTTTATCAAGATCCTTTAAGATTGTATTTTTTTCATTTTTACTTCCTACTTACTTTGGCCTTGGGATCAAAGCTATTTTATTATTGTTAACCATATCCTCAACAAACTAATTAAATATTTTTGCGTCAGCGGCACTCATACCTTTCATATTAGTTTTAATTTTTGTAATAAATTGCTTGACTACATCAACTGAAACGCCCGGTTATATTTTAGTTATCAGGATTGCTGTTGCTTTTAAGATTTGAGTTTTTATTTATGAATAATTTTTAAAGAAATTAGTAAATAAAAATATTACCTTTCTAAAATTTTCAGCGATTCCAGTCAAGTCTGCTTTTTCAATAGCAATCAAAAATTTTAGTTTGGATACTTTTGAAAAAGTTTTATAGTGAAAATATCCATTAGCCAAAAGGTCATGAAATCCTGCACTATCATTAAAACCTGGTTGATCAAATACAAATAAGTTTTGACTGGCTCCTTTTTAATTTGTTTATGTTGCTCTAAAGATATTTGGAATTTTAGTTTATGACCATGATTAACCACCAATTTTGGCATTGAAGAAGTTACTATTTTGATCTGCTTCATAAACGAGTCCTTAAAAAGTTCCAACACCTATAAGAGGAGAATTGCATAACATATGACCAGCAGAAGTTTTACCAGCCTTAGTGAACCCAAAGATTGAATACGATTCACTGAAATTTTATGATAGAACAAAATCACCTGCTTAAGCTATTTTATGGAAATTTTAAGTCATCGAGGGTTTGGATACTTTATTTTATTTCATTTTATCATTACTCTTGCCTTAAACCTTTGATTATCTCCCTAAACAAATCATGTTATATTTTTATACTTTTTAAACTCTTTAATTAGCAATTTATATTTGAGATGGATAATTCTCCTAAAAAGTAATTACTTTATCATTAATTTCATCCTATTCATTGAAATTTTACCTAAAAATCAAATAATAAGCAATGATCACCTTAAAATCAATATTTTTCTCACAAAATGAAAACCACTTAATTTTATTTTTCCCATCATATATATAGTCCATAATTAAAACTTATTAAATTTAATAAAAACATTTTTGAGCTTATTGACAGCTGAGAACAGACAATTAAACTGTAATATTCTATTAAAAAATAAAATGTTTATATTTTTAAACTTATGAAAGTTGCATTTATCAGAACCCAGTTACCCAGATAAACAAAAATCTCAAATGAATTTTATTCTGTAGAGGATCAATCAGTTTTACAATTTCTAGTTACAATGAATTTTAGGTTTACAAATTCATGAGTAAGGATTCTTAGAATAAAATAAGTTAATAACTTTCTCAATTTACAATTTGAGTTTTTCAAGTGTTAAAAAAGTGGTTAGGAGAGTTTATAAGAATTAAGTAATAAAAATTACTAAGTTATCTCTAATATCTTTATTATATATAGATCAACTAGAATTATTTTCGAAGACTTTTTTAATTTATTTTACTAAATTCTAGGGGAGTTTTTCAGCAAGCAATCGTGAATTTAATCTTGTCGCATAATTTTAGCTTTATTTATTTTTTACAAGAGATATAGAAGAAGATGTTCTTGTTCTACGCATATAATCGTTGCTGTCATTGCTTAAACTTTGAGTACTTAAATAATGGATCCGATCTCCAATATTCTTTCTATCAGAAGGGTTTTCTGAGCCATTAAAGGCTTCCTGAAGGCATTGAATGGCAAGTTCTGTTCGAGAGTATGCAGCTGCAAATGATGCATATTAAAGTAGTTACTTAACAGGCACTTATGAATTTGAATCATGTTTTGTTTTTTATCTATAGATTTCGAAAATTCCTTCAGGATTATTGATATTTTTGTAAATTTAGATAGCATATGGAATGTAATCGAGTTCAATCAAAATTTTGGCTATAATCTTGGATATGATAAAAATGATTCTCTGTATATAGTCCTACTATTATTTATTAGGATTATCATTCATATATTTTTCAAGATAAACTCTATAACTTAGCATTTTGTGTCCAATTATGCTCAATTTTTTCCAACCACTGCATGAATTCTTTCTATAATATTTAATAAGGAGTTAAACTATCTTTAATTTAATCATTTGCGGAGAAATGTTTATTTATTTACATATCTTTTGTTTAAGATTATCGTCAATGTTTTAGCATGATTCAAAAAAATTGATAACTTCCATATTGATAGGGAAAGTTAGTTCATTGAGATTTAAATTTGCAATATATAATAATTTCATTTATCTTAGTTTCATATTTGCCCATTTGTTAGTTGCCAGATCTACGATTAGGTCCGATATAATCGATTTATGAATATTTACTCCTCTTTATCCCCACTCATCCTTGTATCTTTTATCACTCAATAAAACTAATACTATTATTTTACTTTCTTATATTAATCTCCATATTATATAATAACATTTTGCAAAAAAATTTCCATGCGTCTCATCTATTTGAGAATAATAAATTTTCTTAAAGATACTCTTTATAAATTTATTGATTAATTCCAAAGATTATGGAGTTCGGTATCGAATTAATGGTTATTCGAGAAATTATTATGATCTCTTCATAATGAACTCCAATATTTAAAACTTTTTAATAAAATACATTTCCCGTCTTTATTTGTCGTTGATCTAATCAATCTTTGCTGAAATATTATGTTTTTATGGATTCTACAAATCTTGGTCATCTAAGAGAAGAGAAATTTCCATATTTTATCTTTGGGTGTTGTATTTTTAATCAAAGTTCGTATAATTTTATTGAATGAATTTGACCATACCTTTTAGATACTCACATGAATTAGAAGAAGTCATTGCATCTTTCTTTAAAAGCTAAGTAATATTCTCCAAAGAATATGAATTTGTATTAATTATTTTTTTATTTTTTTATTTCATCTCATTCAAACATTTATCAAAATCTGAATTAAACTCGTGATTAATAGTTGTGGCGTTAAGTTTATCTAAAACTTCAGATATAGCTGAAAAATTAATATCTTTCATATCTACCTCACCAACTTTTGCCATCTTTCTCACCCAAAAACTCGTCTTTTTGTTGATATCTTCTAGAAGAGTATTTTTTACAGTTTTAACTCCCTCTTATTTCGGTCTTGAAACAAAGAAAATTTTATCATTCTTGATCATGTTATCAATAAATTCATTGAACAATTTTGTTTAATTAGGGCTCATGTTTTGCATATTATTTTTAATCTTTGTGATAAGCTACTTCGCCGCAAGTGGTTTAAGATTTGATGGAGTTTTTGTAAGCAAAATTGCAGTAGCTTTTAAAATTTAAGATTTGATTTATTAATAATTGATAAAAGAATTCATAAATAGAAATATTGTTTTTTTAAATTGTTCAGCGACCCCATCTAAATCCGCTCTTCTAATGGCTATTAAAAATTTCATTTTTGGAGTTTTTAGGAAAGATTTATAGTGAAAATATCCATTAGCCAAGATACGATGAAAACCAGCGCTATCACCATAACCTGGTTGATCGAATATTGCCATATGATGAACCATTCCTTTTTAATCTTTATAGTTGGTTTTAAAAATATTTGGAATTCTAGTTTATGATATTGAATCATGACCTATTTTAGCAGAGAGAAAGGTATTATCTTTATCCACCTTATAGAATAATTCATCTATATCTTCAGCGCTTATGAGCGGATTGTTACATATCATATGCCCAGTAACAGTTTTACCAACCTTTGTGTATCCAAAGATAGAAATTGCCTCATTAAAATTCTAGTCAAGGGCAAAATCACCTGCTTAAACTATTTTATGAAAGTCCTGAGTTTTAGTTAGCAGCATTTATATTTTTATATTTTGTACTTTTTAATTAGCAAATTTATAATTAGGATTTATTTATTTACTATAAAAAGTACAACATTTTTATTATCTGCAACAAAACAATCTCCTTTTTAAATAATGCTTTCCTGCATAAATAAATTAATTTTAGCGAATAACAACAACCCTATTGATTATTATTGTGGATATTTTATTCTCAATGACAACAATTTAATTAACTATTCTTTCCACAATGAGCTAATTTATATTAAAAACAAATAAACAAAGGAAATTTGATTTCTCTTTGCTATTTTCCTATAAATTAAATTTTATTTATTTTAATCTTCAATTTACACCAACAATCATAAACTCTGATTTTAATTAATGTTTATCATTTGGTATTTAAAGATTTGAATAACAAAATTAATACTCTAAGATAATTTTAAACAGAAAAACATTATTTTTTTTAAAAAAAATAGAGAAAGGTATACTTATTATCAATTATAATTAAATTTTAAAAATGAATTCTCTTCAATAAAGGATCAACCGGCAATAAAGTTTTTCCATATATAGACATGCCATACATTAGATCCAAGGCCATAATTAGTATACTCCACCCACTACTCATATTGAGATCGGTAGCTATACCAATAATTAGGCAAAGATTCGAATCGTGTGCAAACTTACCAATGCGTGTTTAAGTTTGTTTGGATAAGATCTTGCAAATTTTTAGAAAAACTAATGATGTTTTTATTCCAAGTATAAGCTGTTGTAATAGCCAAATCAATTCCTTTCTCTTAAGCGAGAGACACATAGGGGCTTTTAGTTTTTGAGTATTGCAGATTTGTCAAATGGTTGGCTTCAATTGATGTAGTTTAAACAAGATGCTGGACTTCATCTTCAGAATTAAGCTTGGTATTATTGTTCTCAAGGATATATATACTGAAGCCAAAGGGGGTATTCTTTTGCAACAAATATTTTTTGTTTTGATGGTTAGAGTCATATGTCCCCGTCATATAGAATTTGGCATTAAGATCTGAGCTGTCAAAAATAGTAACGCTCCACCAACTTCCAAAGAATTGGCCCATGTTATCATTTACTAAGTTAGCACAGGCTTGTATGTTGTATGGATGAAATTCAGCCGCAGAAGTTATCAGCATTCTTACTTGGACAAGATCTTCTTTTGAAAAATTAGCTGAGGTTTCTTCCATCTGAGGAGTTTCATTTAATTGAGTCTCCAAGTAGACATAGCCTACGGATAAGAGCGCGGCAATAGCTATTACTGCGTAAATTGAGCTTTTCATTTAAATGTAATAAAATGAATATTATACGAACCATTAATAAACCGAAAGATATATTGAAAAAGATATCAAGATGCCTTTAATAATATAAATTCTAATTAAAAAATATTCAGATAGATTAATGATGAATACAAAACTCAAATTGACTGATGGAGAGAAAGAATTAAATAATCAGAATTCGATGTTGAATAAAATAATTATTGAATCATAATGACGAGTTATAAGTAAAATAATCATATAAATTTTTTCAATGTTTCATTTATGGAAGGGTATTTTTTGATTTTAGAACTGCAATCATTTAGTTTTAATTTTTATCTTTTATCCATATCTGCAATAGAAACATTATTTTATAAATTAATTCGAATATTGTTTAGATTTAACCCATTTATTTCTGTTTCCGTGTTTGTAGCTAAGCGACTAGATTAATAATGACCCAATCTTTGCTTGTCCTTCATGGTAATATACTCATTTATCTTGACAATTATCGAGTAAACAATCTTTAAATCAATCTATTTTTTCGTGTAGAAATCGATTAGCAACAACCTCAGATCATATGAGTCTCCAGATCTTTGTATGCATTTAATTTTTAACTCATTTAACTTGATCAAATTTGGTAGTTGCTCCTTGAACATATTTTAACAAATATGACTTAATTTTTTTAAGGAAGAGCGAATAATTTTATAAAATCTGCTTCGCAGAGCTTCGATGGTAAATATTTCTCTTTACCTTGGATACATTTCTCTAAAGTATTATCGAATATCCTTGAAATCATTGTGGTGATGATAAACAGTGATCAATTATTTTTAATAAGTCTCCGACCACTTTTTATCTAATGAGGAAGCACATGTGCTCATCGAATAATTTGAGCGATTCTGTCTTATATATTTCTAATGTTTGACTGCAGGATATGATTTCTTATTGATCAGCCTGTTTATAAACACTTATTGAATGGTAATATAAAGAATTTTGGCTTATTGCTAAGTGATTGTTACATTTTACATTCCATACACCAGTTTTGCAAACTTATGAAATGTTTCCGTATTGTCTTAATCGAAATATCTGTTGCAGTTCAGCAAAATTGTAAAGATAGAACGCATTTAAAATCTGTCGATCGGCTTGACTTTCTTTTTG
>Ga0302280_1004149_pt1 | contig 10054 bp, 10 predicted proteins | sample III_Fen_E1_1_FD_198771 | JGI IMG/M metagenome (GOLD analysis project Ga0302280, IMG submission 198771) | Peat permafrost microbial communities from Stordalen Mire near Abisko, Sweden - III_Fen_E1_1 | ecosystem: Environmental > Terrestrial > Soil > Wetlands > Permafrost | place: Sweden: Abisko...
TCGAAAAATATTCCGTATCAATTGCTCGGCACTCGTTTCTTTGAGCGCAAAGAGGTGAAGGATGTCTTGTCCTATCTTCGGGCGGCACTGAGCCCTGATTCAAATACTGATCTGAAGCGCATCATCAATGTTCCTGCACGAGGAATAGGGAAGGTAACCCTTCTTAAAATTCTCGAAGGTAATGAAGCCACTCTTCCACAAGGTGCTCAGCAAAAAATAAATGAGTTTCGTACAGTACTTCGAGAAATTGCCGTCAAAGCAAAAACGGAAAAACCTTCTGACACCATTCGTTTTATTCTCAATCGTTCCGGCATTGAACACATGTTAAAGCATGGCAAGGAAGAAGATCAGGAAAAACTCGAAAACACTCGCGAGCTCGTTACATTAGCCACTCGCTATGACGCTCTTTTTCTAGAGCAAGGCGCTGAAGAAGCAGTGGAGAAATTACTTTCAGATGCGGCACTGGCTTCAGATCAAGATGGCCTGATGAAGAATGAAGTGGCTGTGAAGCTCATGACTGTACACGCATCAAAAGGATTGGAATTTGATTACGTCTTCATCACTGGCCTTGAAGAAAATCTTTTTCCACATCAGCGCTTAAACGAGGACAAGATAAGCGAGGAGGAAGGGGAGGAGGAGCGTCGTCTTTTCTACGTTGCTCTCACTCGCGCTCGCAAAAAATTATACCTTGCCTATGCCAACACTCGCACCATCTTCGGTTCAAAGCAGGTCAATATTCCTTCTGAATTTGTCACCGATATTGATGACGCTTTGCTCGAGCAAGCGGCACGCCCGACAGGAGCGAAGGCCATCTTCATCGACTTCTAATTCAGTCAGCATCCTTACATCATGCAAGCAAAAAAATCACTCGGTCAAAACTTTCTAAAATCCAAGGCCGCTATCGCCGATATTATTAAGGCCGCCGAGCTTACGAAGGACAATATTGTCCTTGAAGTTGGCCCTGGAAAGGGAGTACTCACTGAAGCATTGCTTGAGAAAGCAGGGAAGGTAATTGCGGTTGAGAAGGACGACCGTCTCATTGAAGTGCTTGAAGAAAAGTTTGCTGCAGAAATTAAGGCAGGGAAATTTCAAATCATTCACCAAGATATTTTAGAATTTGATCCGAAAGAGGCAGGACTTGTGCAAGGGAAGTACAAGCTTGTAGCCAATATTCCATACTATATTACAGGCCAACTCTTCCGACTTTTTTTACAAAGCGATCATCAGCCCAGCCTTCTCGTCCTCATGGTACAAAAAGAAGTAGCTAAAAGAATTGTGGCAAGCGATGGCAAGGAAAGTATTCTGTCACTGAGTGTTAAAGTGTACGGAACTCCAAAATATATCAGCAAGGTTCCTGCAAAATATTTTTCTCCTGCTCCACGCGTGGATTCTGCAATATTGAAGGTGAGTGATATTTCTAAAAAGGTCTTTACCGAAAACAAAATCGACGAACTTTCTTTCTTTGAATTAATTAAAACAGGCTTTGCTCACAAGAGAAAATTAGTTATTAAAAACCTAGAATCTCTTTACAACAAAGACATGCTGCTTAAGATTTTTACCGAACTTTCAATACCGACAAAGGAACGCTCTGAGACTCTTTCTTTAGAGACGTGGAAATCTATTTTAGTTAGAATTACTGACCACCTCCAGAATTAGCTGGCTGTGCTGAAGTTCCGATACCTCTAATCATATCTACCGTTCCGTCTATTTGAGTAGCTTGGCTATTTTGTTGACAGGTATAATTGCTCGTATCTAGACATTGTCCACCTTGTTCATAACCGCCAAGTGTTCCTTGCTGTTCAGCATCATAAATATTATATGCGTCATAATCTTTTGAATAGTAATAACTATAGAAAAGATTTTTTTCTTGATCAATTGAACTTTGAGCTAAAGCTTCTTTTACAAAGCCAAAAAAAGAAAGTAGTTGATTTCCATTTGAAGTGTTATAGGCTGATGCTCCGCCTCCACCACCTCCTGGTGGCTGTACCTGCAATACCTCTCCTGGATCGTAATAGCACGTGCAATAAATAACCTGGGTAATGGTGCCTCCAAAAATATCAGTATCACTTTGGGCTCGGATCTTTCCAGCAAAATAAAAGAAGGAAAAAAATAAGACGATAATAATTGTAATAGAAATATATTTCATTTAATTTGGAAAGTTAGCTTCAACTGTTTGATTTTGTTTTGTCACAGTAGCCACTACAGTAGAAATATTACTTGGAATAGCCCTAACAGATGGATCATTTACCACAATAAAGACTGGGGTAAACGGCCTACTATCCTGAGAGCCGTTTTTTACCCATATATATAAAACCCCTGCATATTTTGGCACAGTAAATTGAATAGTGGTAGATGATACTATGCTGTAACTCGTAGCAAGAGTAGTTCCCAAATAGAGAGTGGAACTGCTTGTAAAATGCAAACCTGTGATGGTAACAGAATTTCCAGGAGAGAAGACCACACCTGATGTAGCCTTGATTAGGGGAGCACTTGGTATAGAAACAAGATTGTTTGTTGCTACTGAAGTGCTAGTTGGGGTTGGAGAAAGAGTAGCAGTATTGCTGAGCAAAGTAAGCTCATTTCTCGTAGAGGCCCCGACAAAGCCATTTCCTTGAGTTAGTCCTACTGGGCCCAAGATGGCCGCGGAGTAGAAATTTTGAAAGGCAATAACCGCTTTTTTAGTAAGTGTTCCAAAATAAGAGGTCTCTTGCCCAGGTGATCCAGAGCCAGATGAAGCGATTTGAGTCAGTGGATTGCTATTCAATATTTTCTGTAGAGCAAGAACGTCGCTTCCACTCATTCCGACAGATAAATTTCTGTCAAAAGTCGCCGCAAGGGCAATGTCGACAGAAATTAAAAGCGAGAGAAGCAAAACGAGAAAAAATAAGACTTTTTTCCACCACATATAATTGTATTGTAGCACAATTCTTGTATACTTTAAGTATCTTGATCACTCGTCCTAGCAATAAAATTATTGCCCTTCTTGCCATCGTCATTCTCATTGTCGGCGCTGTGGCCTACAACCAGTTTTTTGGCTCCAAAAACACTTCGAATAATGGCATTCTTTCATATAGCACATCTGCCGATGATGCCAGTACTACGGCGGGCATCAATTCTGACGGTACCTTTGCCATTTCTCCTGATTCTGCCTTTGCAAATAGCGACTATTTCTCTTCTACCGACAATCTTACTGACCGCTTTGCTAAAACAGCCTTTGCTACCTATATAGATCTTCAAAATTCAGGGGCCTCAGATGCAGATGCTCAGACAGAAACAGTGGGAAGCCTCGCCACTCAAGCCTCAGATGTGGCTAATACAGACGCTTATTCTCTGTCCGATATTAAAACCTTCTCCGGACACGACAGTGCCGCCCTACATGCATATGGCAATAGTTATGTTTCAATCCAAGAGAACAATTTGGCCGTAATAAGCAATGATACAGCTAAGTACAACAACGACCTTTCTGCCATTGCCGATGTTTATGACACTATTTCTACTCAGTTATTAGCCCTCGCCGCGCCTGCTGACATTGCCAATATTCACCTTGAGACAGTAAACGACTACCACAATATCGCCCTCGACTTCCGTGACCTCGACAGTTACTCAAATGACCCTCTTAAAGCTCTTGCTGCCGTACAACAAATTACCGATCTCGAAAGCGCTGAGGCTACATCCTCAGCAGAGCTCTCGGCCTATTTCAAAGCTAATGGTATAATCTTCAGTAGTAACGAGTCCGGATATACCCTCAATTCAAACTAATATGACACTTCAACCTGTGCACAAATTTTTCAAAGAAAAAATCTACTTACTTATTACTTTTTCTTTCATATTTTTAATCTGTGTGCTACCCCACACAACTTTAGCCAATGTTACCCTTGCCACTAGCCCTGGAAGTCTAACAACAAAACTATCCGAGGATTCTTCTGGAAACCTTTATGTTAATGGAGCACCTGTTACATACGTGACTGGTAGCAGTGGTATACAATACTACCAAGACCCGAGCTCAGGACAGTATTACGGCTACAATCCATCAGCTTCAAACGCAAGTGGTGCTGGCACCATTATTCCTCTTCAACAAGACCCAGGTGGTGCAGGAATACTAGACTATACAGACCCTACGTCTCAGACAAGCTATATTCTTAATCCAAGTAATGGTCTTGTAATGACATCTAATAATGGCAATCCCCAAAATAATGCTTTAGGACAACTCGAGCAGTCTCAAGGTGTAGATGCAAACGGAACACCTGTTTCAAACAATCCAACAGCAAATGTTCCTCAAGATATTACTCAAACAGGTAACGCCCCCACAAACAGCAGCCCCCAACTCGATGCAAATGGATACTGTCTTAATGGAGATATCGACCCTCCTTATTGTGTTACTGCATATGATCCAAATGCTTCTTCGCCTCCATCAGATTCTACAGGGGGCTCAATAGCTGGTCCTGGCGCAAACTCACAGGTTACTGCCACAGGAAATACTTCTGCGGGACAAGGACAAGCAGCAACAGCCGCTGTTGGAAATGCAGGAAGTTGTTCTGTTGGCCAAATATTAGCTAATGCAATCACTTCTACGATTTCAAGTGCTCTTGGCACAGCAAAAACTCAATCGAACAATCAAACCAATCAAACCACTGTCGGAATACACAATCCAAATACAGACATACCTACAAATGGCTCTGTTGCGGCTCATACTGGATCATTCACTCCGACAGGAACTCTAACTGGGGTGAGTTGGGATTCAATTGCGTATTGTGTTGGCAATGCACTCATTCAATATATTGGCAATAGCACTATTGCTTGGATTAACGGGGGTTTCAATGGAAACCCCGCCTTCGTCAATAATCCTCAACAATTTTTTCAAGACGTGGCTGATCAGCAAGCAAGCACATTTGTTAACCAGCTTGGTAGGGGATTATCAGGAATTGCTCCTCCATTAGTTAATTCCGTTACAAACAATCTCGTAGGTAATTACAATTCAAACTTTTTTGGATCTCAGCCCACACAATGGTCTGCGGCACAAACATCCAACTACAACAGTTTCATTTCTGGTAATCCTAATGCTTTCAATTTAAATAGTTTTTATTCTGTTAGCCAAAACCCAAATCTTAACTACGTAGGAGCGAACTACCAAACACAACTTGCTTTACAACAGAAATTAGCTCAGCAACAAAATCTTCAACAGCAGCAATTACAATGGAATCAGGGCTACAATTCTGTAAAAACTTGTAAGACTAATGCTGATGGAACTCAGACATGCAACACTACAGTACCAGGAACAAATATTAATCAAACAGCGCAGGCTAATATGAACTTAGCGGGACTGCGTGCGGCTGCTTCACAAAAATTTGATCAAGTTATTACCGTTTTAGTTAACGAACTCATCAAAACTGCTCTTAATAAGGTCTTCACACAGAGTGGACATTAATTAAATGCCTTTCTTGTCAAACAAAAAAATATCTTTTACAAAGAAAACTTTTTTTCTTTTTTTCTTAATTATAGGGTTATTCTTTATGAGCAAAGGAAGTGTATTTGCTCAAGCAAGGGCTGACGTATTTATAAACACTGATTCAAACTCTTACAACACATATGCTAACCAAATAATTCCAAATAATTTTCAGGAACAAACAAATGGGGGCGTTCAAATTTACGAGACTCCTGGCGGAACTTACCTTCTTTTCTTCCCAAACGGACAAATTGTAGACTCTGCTGCCACAGATCTCGGAAGTGCTTACAATGATGCTGCGACCTACCACCAAGCTGCTGATGGAAGTTGGTCACAAAATACATCAAGTAGCCCCACCGATCAATCAACAGCTACAATCACACCAACTGGGCAGGGGAGCACGGTGGTCCCAACAACAAATCCAGGATCTCTTGGAAATGACTGCGGTCCCTCCACTTCACTCAAGGGAGTTGTCACAGGAAATGCAATTAATGGAGGATCACTTATATGCGATGTTGCATATGGTGTGGGAACAATACTCTTGAGAATCTCTGCCTTCTTTATGTGGTTAGCGGCTACACTTTTTAATTTTGTTATTTCATACACAATAGTAAATATCACTACAAATCTTTCTCATTTAGGAGTGATTACTACAGCATGGACAGCCTTCAGAGACCTCGCAAACATATTCTTCATATTTATACTTCTTTATATTGCCATTGCCACCATCCTTCAACTTGAAACAGTAAACACAAAAAAGGTTTTAACTAGTCTCGTAGTTGTTGCTCTCCTCATAAATTTTAGTCTCTTTTTTACGCAAATTATTATTGACGGTTCAAACATATTTGCACTTACTTTTTTAAGTAAAATAACTGTTAATGGTCAAAATCTAGATAATCAAGCAAACTCGACTAGCTTTACCAATAACGGACTGGCAAATGCTTTTCTTGCACCAATCGGAATAGGATCACTTTTCGGCCCACCATCCACTGTCAGCCCAGGAAACCTTCCCGCTTTTACAAAAGATTCTTATGGAAGTGTTTTGCTTATTGCAATTTTTAGTAGCGTTGTTATGTTTGTTCTCGTTTTTGTTTTTGCAGTAATGTCTGTCTTGTTTCTAACACGCTACGTGGTGTTAATATTTATAATGATTTTGTCACCTTTAGCCTTTGCTGGAATGATTTTACCAAAGACAAAAGGGATGATATCTGATGAGTGGTGGAAAACCCTTTTTGACCAAGCCCTTTTTCCACCAATTTTCTTCATTCTGATGTGGGTCGTTGTAGCCATAATAAGTAGCAAGACTTTTGTTAATTCACAAGATCTATCTGGGTGGGGGGGATTATTTTCAAACGGATCAGGTGGGGGAATAAACCTTGTTTTTAATTTTGCTGTTATAATTGCAATGTTAGTTGCATCAATAATTATTTCTAAAAAATCAGCAAGTAGTGGTGGAAAAGCTGTAGCAAGTGCAGTAAATGTTGGGACCTCTGCTATGGGTGGTTTTGTGGGAAGAAGCATTGTCAGAGGTACCGGTCTTGGGGTATTGGATGATAAATTTAAAAACAGTCGTTTTGGAAACACATATTTTGGAAGTGGTCTGAGAAATATCACTACGGGAGCGGCAACAAATGCAAAGTTCTTTGGCTCTCAATCTGTTGTTGAGAAAAACAAAGACACAAAGGAAAGAAAGGCCAAATTAAATGCAGTAGAAAATAGACAAAGACTCGAAGCTCTTGCTCGCAATCCTTCAACTTCACCTACAGAAATAAGTCGTGCTGTTCGAGATATGGGTAATGAAGTTACAAATCTTCCTGCCTCCCTTCTCAAAAATGATGCCGTCGTTAAACATCTCACCCCTTCCCAACTTAAAGCTATCGATAGAACTACTGACAAGTTTAGTGATAAGGATAAAAATGCTATTAAACAGGCACGCATTAAGCCTCTCACAGAAGCAATAAACGACAAGACGGGCACAAAAAATGTTGAGAGTGCTTTAGGAGAACTACATCCTTCAGAAATTGCTGACCTTCCTTTAGGTGTATTGAAGGATTCAAAAGTAAGTAAGCACCTTACTGTATCCATGCTTTCTAAAATCCAGGAAACAGTAAGTAAAACTGATAGGATTGATATACGAAATGCGATTACTGCTGCCACTTACGCTAAAGGAACCCCTGGGTTTGCTGCGCAAATGTGGTTAAGGAATCCAAAGGGAGGTATTGATTTCTAAAAATATGAAAAACGATAACCAAAACATTCCTATAACGTTACAAGAAGCTATTGATTCAGTTGATTACGCAATTGAAATTCAGCTTATTGGGGCAAAGTACGATCTTATGATTAATAAGATTGGAGATTTAGAGACCGAAACTCATAAAGTTTTAACAGGAATGACTCATTCCGATCAATTTGTTGCCAGACTCGAATCAGTTCTTGAACTTGATAAAGATACTGTGCGCCTCATTGCAAGAGATGTTGATGAAAAAATACTTAAACCTATTCAAAAAAATTTAAAGGAACCTGAATTAATACCCCACAGAGATGACATCTTAAAAGAAATAGAAGATCCTGTTACTGATGTTCAAAAAATTGAAAGTATACCTGTTCCACACAAAGAAACTTCTGAACCTCCTAAAGAGATTGTGCCAATCAAAAAAGAAGAACCTCTCACCACAAACTTAATAGAAGATAAAATAAACAACATTGTCCACTTGCCGCAACAAACTGTGGATAACTCAAAACCTCAAAAACTCCCTGAAAATTCAACTCCTAGAGTAGATCCTTACCGCGAATCAGTCCTATAGTAGTGTAATAACTATTTACCTAAGTCGTCTTGTGTGTTAGTATAAAGATGAAACATCGGTTCTTTGCAAATAAGACTGCATTGAGCTACCCACAATCAACCAGGAGGTTAAAATGAATACTCTTCGTATTCTGTTCGCATCAGTTTTTCTTTTTGCTGTGGGAATACCCCAAAGCAAAGCAGACTCGCTATCGAGCGAAAACTACACTTCAAAGTACTCGCTCTTTACGCTTCAGTTCAGCAATATTACGCCCAAAATCTGCAATACCGGCTTCGGGACAATAACGGTTGGACTCATTGCAAAAATCAAGGTCATCTACCCTTCAAACATCCAGGTCATCTCGATCGAAAAGCAAGCCAATGAATGCCGCGTGGTTTTCAAGGATGCCGATGGTATCCAACAGACTGTTGCCTTTGCGTACGAAGATGCTCCTATGCCTTCGGCGCTGGCACACAAGTATCGCTTGCAACAGAATTACCACGTTTGGCCACAAGATCCAAACACCGTACTCTGGCAAAAGGACACCGACACTCCTCTCGCCGCCAACTAGCTTTGAGCTTTCACCCTGAATAGAGGCTGGTTACCTCGATCTAGTTAGCACACACAACACAAAACACCCCTTGGTGTCCGTGCTGTGTGTGCTTTTTCATTGCTTACAACACTTTTTTTATTTCCAAATTTGCTATACTTACCTTAATGCGATACCAAGTACCTCAATTTATCGAAGTGGAAGACAAGATCTTCGGGCCGCTTACCTTTAGACAGTTCGTCTATATTGCAGGAGGAGCGGGTATGGGCTTTGTGGCCTACAAACTTTTACCCTTTATTTTAGCCATTCCTGTGGGACTTGCTGTAATTGGTTTTGGCCTAGCTCTCGCTTTTTACAAAGTAAACAATAAACCTTTTATTGATGTGGTTGAATCAGCCATTACCTATTTTTTTGCTAACAAGCTCTATATTTGGAAAAAGACTGATAAAAAGCCAGTAGCTAATGCCTCAACCGCCTCTCCAGCAGTATCAGCCTCCGTCCTCGTCCCGAAACTTTCCGACAGCAAGCTGAAAGACCTTACCTGGAGCCTCGATATTAACGAGACAATGTATTCAAAAGATTCTAAAAAAGATATACTGTAGGTATATATGGCATCACCTGTAGTATCTTCAAAGGCTAGTCAGGATTTTGTTCCTATTAAAGAAATCCGCGACGGCGTCGTCATGCTAAAAGACAGTGGCATGCGAGGCATTGTCATGACTTCTTCTCTTAACTTTGCCCTTAAAGGAGCCGACGAGCAAGCCGCCATCATTGCTCAATTTCAAAACTTTCTCAATTCACTCAATTTTTCCATTCAGATCTTCGTTCAATCACGTCGCCTCGATATCCGTCCATACATTGCTCTATTAGAAGAGCGTCAGAAGGAGCAGGTAGGGGACTTGCTTAAGATTCAGACCAAGGAATATATTGAATTCATCAAAAGCTTCACTGAAAGCACCAACATCATGACGAAGACATTCTTCATTGTGGTGCCCTATAGCCCAGCCCTTCTTCAGGGTCCTGGAGCAAAAGGATTTGGAAGTGGTCTTTTCAAGAAGAAGACAAAGAAGGAGGAGGCTCAGAAGAATGTGGATGATTTTGAGGAAAATAAAAGCCAGCTCGAGCAGCGCCTTGAAGTAGTAGAGCAGGGCTTGGTGCGTTGTGGCATACGAGTAGTCGAGCTTGGCACAGAAGAATTAGTAGAACTCTACTACAAGCTCTTCAACCCAGGAGAAATAGAAAAGCCAATTCCAATCACAAAGTAAGCAAGAGTAAAGA
>Ga0302280_1004150_pt1 | contig 10051 bp, 4 predicted proteins | sample III_Fen_E1_1_FD_198771 | JGI IMG/M metagenome (GOLD analysis project Ga0302280, IMG submission 198771) | Peat permafrost microbial communities from Stordalen Mire near Abisko, Sweden - III_Fen_E1_1 | ecosystem: Environmental > Terrestrial > Soil > Wetlands > Permafrost | place: Sweden: Abisko...
ATTGGCTAAACAAACCTATACCTCATTAATTAAAACACACGCCAAGCGTTTGGGTTTTGAGTATTGCGGTATTTCTAAAGCGGAGTTTTTAGAGGAGGAGGCACCCCGTTTAGAGAAATGGCTGAACAACAATATGCACGGACAAATGAAGTATATGGAAAACTACTTCGATAAACGTTTAGACCCTCGGCTATTGGTTGATGGTGCCAAATCAGTAGTGTCGTTATTATTGAATTATTATCCCGAAAAGAAACAGAATGCAGACGCCCCACAGATCTCTAAATATGCTTATGGAAACGATTACCACGACGTAATAAAAGAAAAATGCAAAACACTAGTGGATGTTTTAAGAGAAGAGATAGGCGAGATAAACGGACGCTGCTTTGTAGATTCTGCACCGGTTATGGATAAGGTTTGGGCACAAAAATCGGGTTTAGGATGGATAGGAAAAAACAGTAACCTGATTACCAAAAGCAACGGGTCGTTCTTTTTTATTGCCGAACTTATTTTAGATATTGAGTTAGCGTATGATGGTCCTATTAAAGATTACTGCGGTACTTGCACACGTTGTATAGATGCCTGCCCAACAGACGCTATTGTTGGGCCATACATAGTAGATGGCAGCAAGTGTATTTCTTATTTTACCATCGAGTTAAAAGAAAACATACCTGCTGATTATACAACCAAATTCAATAATTGGACGTTTGGTTGTGATGTTTGTCAGGATGTGTGCCCCTGGAATAGATTTAGTAAACCACACACAGAATCCTTATTCAACAACCATACTGACATGCTCGATTGGGACACTAAACAATGGCAGGAAATAAGTCAGGAAGTGTTTACTAAAACATTTAAAGGTTCTGCGGTTAAACGTACAGGCTTTAAGGGTTTAAAAAGAAACTTGGATTTTTTAGCGCCAGATTCCACAGATTAATGCAAATGCATGTGTGCTAATCTGTGGTCTTTATTTAGGAAGCCTTTCTTGGGCACGCAATAAACTCTCTTTAAAATCTTTATCGTGTGGGTTTAGTTCAATGGCTTTGTTATAATCATCAATTGCTTCTTTATAATTACCCAAATTATATTTTGATAAACCCCGGCTATAATAGGCGTACGTATTTTTAGGGTTTAATGCAATGGCTTTGTTATAATCATCAATAGCCTCTTTATAACTACCAAAATCAAATTTGGCATTAGCCCGTGCATAATATACGTAAGCACTTTTCGGGCTTAGATTTACAGCAGCAGATAAATCATCAAAAGCATCGTTATATTTTCCCAAATCAAACTTGGCATTGCCCCTTGTATAGTAAAAGCGAACCCCTTTCGGGTTCAGTTCAATAGCTTTGGTTAGGTCTGCAATAGCTTCTTCATATTTACTAAGTTCATTTTTTGCCGAACCCCTATCGCCATAAGCATCAGCATCTTTTGGGTTTAACTCAATTACTTTTGTAAAATCTTTAATAGCATCTTCAAACTTTTCCAGCTGGTAAGCCGACTGACCCCGGTTATAATACGCATCGGTATCTTGCGGGTTTAACTTTAATCCTTTAGTAAAATATTTAATGGCTTCTTTATATTCCTTTTTTTGTGCAGCCGTATCTCCTTTATCAAACCAATAGCCCGCGTCTTTTTGTGCACAACATAAATAAGAGTTCAGAACCAAGATGTAAGATACTAATAGCCTCATAAATTTTTTATCTACTCAAATGTAAGCATTATTTTTTTGATGATTATAGTGCCTAGTCTAAGCAATAAAACGTATATTAGTGCGATAAATTCTCTTATGGAATCGCTGCAAAAGGATATTCAGGCACTTGGCATCATTGGCCAGCAGATTACTTCCACCCGCGATTTTGAAACCATCTTCTTAAAGCTTCATCAAAGTGTAAGCAGCCTAATGGATGCAGAATCTTTTGGAGTAAGAATTTATAATCCCGAAAAAAACGAAGTAGAAGTTAAATACGAATTTGATAAAGGGTTGCGATGCGAACCCTTTTCTTTTTCGATGGATAACGACAATAATTTTTCGGTATGGTGCATTAAAAACAGCAAAGAAATTTTTATTAATGACAACACCAACGAACATAAAAAGTATGTAAAAAAAATAATTGTCATACAGGGTGAGATGACGCAATCGCTGATGTTTTGCCCTATGATTATGAACGAAAAGGTAATTGGCGTAATTACCGTGCAGAGTTACAAGAAAAACCAGTACACCACTAATCACCTTAATATTATAAGAACGCTTGCTTCTTATGCTGCCATAGCGTTAGAAAACGCACGCTTGTATGAAGATATGGAGGCTGAGGTTAAAATGCGGACTTCAGAAATCATCAAGCAAAAAACCGAAATAGAGAATGCTAATAAAAACATTGAGCTGTTGAGTAAAATAGGGCAACAAATTACCTCCTCCTTATCTGTAGAAAAAATAATAGAAACCGTTTATCAAAACGTAAACCAGTTAATGGATGCTTCTTCTTTTTGGATTGGTATTTATAATAAGAAAGACCAGCGATTAGATTATCCGCTGGGAAAAGAAAAGGGAAAAACGCTGCCTTTTGCCTTCTATAATTTATCAGATGATAAGTGGTTGCCGGTATATTCTTTTAAAAATCAGCAAGAAGTAATGGTTAACGACTATATAAACGAGTATAGTAATTATATTACAAATTTTAAGCCTCCTGTTCCCATTGCCGGAGATATGCCTGAATCATCTATTTGGTGCCCTCTAATCTCAAAAGAGAAAAAGACTTTAGGTATTTTAACCGTTCAAAGTTTTAAGAAACATGCCTATAGCGATTATCATTTAAGCATAGTAAGAAACTTAGCTGTGTTTACTTCTATAGCTATTGAAAATGCCCTGTTGCATGAAAATGTAGAGAACGAAGTAAAGAAAAGAACAAAAGAAATTATTAAACAAAAAGAAAAGTTAGAGGTATCGTATAAAAAAATAAAAGTGCTTGATGATATCGGGCAACAACTAACCTCCATACACGATTTTGAAACTATTTTCTCCAAGCTTCATCAAAGCGTAAACCGTTTGATGGATGCGGAATGCTTTGGAATAAGAATTTGCAACCCTGATAAAAACGAGATAGAAATTAAATATGAGTTTGATAAAGGAGTGAGGTCCGAGCCCATATCTTTCTCGATGAATAACGAAAACAATTTTTCGGTATGGTGTATCAAAAACAAAAAAGAAATTTTTATCAATGATAATGTTAATGAGCATAAACATTATGTAAAAGAAATTATCGTTATTCAAGGCGAGATGTCTCAATCGCTTATCTTTTGCCCAATGATTGCAAAGGATAGAGTGATAGGTGTACTAACTGCCCAAAGCTATGAGAAGAATAGATATACTACCGATCATCTTAATATAATAAGAACACTTGCTTCTTATGCTGCCATAGCCATTGAGAATGCCCGTTTGTATGAAAACATGGAAGCTGAAGTTAGAATGCAGACTTCAGAAATTATGGAGCAAAAAGCACAGATAGAGAAATCACATAAAAATCTTTCGCTGCTTAGTAAAATAGGGCAACAAATTACTTCTACCCTAAATTTAGAAACTGTATTAAAAGTTGTTTACCAAAATGTAAATAAACTGATGGATGCCAATGCATTTTTAATTGGTTATTATAACAGAGATACAGAAGTTATCGAGATGAAATTTGGAATAGAAAAAGGAGAAGTAATTCCTTTTCATGGCTGGACGATGAGTGATAAGAACCGACTTGCTGTTTGGTGTGTTGATAATAAGAAAGAAGTGCTGATTAAAGAATATCAAAAAGATTTTAATAAATACATTCCCAATATTGCTATTCCTAAACCAGTTGCAGGCAAACTGCCTGAGTCGGTAATTTATCTTCCCTTAATTGTAGAAGATAAAATTGTAGGCATAATGACTGTTCAAAGCTTCAAAAAAAACGCCTATTCTACGTATGATTTAGAACTGGCAAGAACCTTGGCTTCATACGTAGCGGTGGCTTTAAATAATTCTGAAGCATATAAACAATTAAGTGTTGCCAAGCAGGAAGTAGAAAAGCTTTCTATCGTTGCCAGTAAATCGCAAAATACCGTGGTTATTTGCAATGCCGATTTGGAGTTTGAATGGGCAAACGATGCTTTTACACATAATTACAAATGCTCTTTAGAAGAGTTTAAAAAAGAGCATGGCAATACTATTCTTGAAGCAAGCGGTTATCCCGAAATTAAAAAGGTTATAAACGAATGCTTAAGTAAAAAGGAAGGAACTACTTACGAAGCAAAGAGTTTGATTAAGGGAAAAGAAATGTACTTTCAAACAACCCTTTCTCCCATTTTTGATGAGCAGGGTAAACTACTAAATATGGTTTTGATAGATGCAGATATTACAGAGCGTAAAAAAGCAGCGCTTGAAATTGAGCAAAAGAATAAAGACATAACTGACAGTATTAATTACGCTAAAAAGATTCAACAAGCTATCTTACCTTCTGATGAGCAATTTCGCTTGTTATTTCCTGATTCATTTATTTTATACAAACCAAAAGATATTGTTGCGGGAGATTTTTATTGGATGCAGGAAATAAACGATACTATTTTTATTGCTGCAGCTGATTGTACGGGACATGGGGTTCCGGGTGCAATGGTATCTGTAGTTTGTAGTAATGCTTTAAACAGAGCCGTTAAAGAGTTTTATTTATCCGATACGGGAAAAATACTGGATAAGGTAACCGACCTAATTATAGAAACATTTGAAAAAAGTACGGCTGATGTAAAAGATGGAATGGATATTTCTTTACTTGCTATAAACAAGGAAACAAAACAAATACAGTGGAGTGGTGCTTATAATGTTTTATGGTATTTCCAAAATAAAAAACTGTATGAAATTACTGCAGATAAGCAACCCATAGGCAAAAACGATTATCGCAAATCGTTTACAACACATAAAATAAAATATCAACCCGGTACAATATTCTACTTATTTACGGATGGATATGCCGATCAATTTGGCGGACCTAAGGGCAAGAAATTTAAATATAAACAGCTTGAAGAAAAACTACTGGTTAATTGCAATAAAGAATTAGAAGAACAAAAAGAATCTTTAAATACAGCATTTGAAACATGGAAAGGTGAATTAGAACAAGTGGACGATGTCACCATTGTTGGGATTCGCATTTAAAATAATCTTATGCTAAGCATTTACAAACGATAATTAATTATGAGATATAATAATATAGAAAGACCATCAGTTAAAAAAATAAAACATTTCTTTTTAGTAAGTGCGTTGGCCTTTAACTTATTACTTGCCACTCATAATTTATTTGGGCAAACTAGACAAGAAACTACTTCCGATTCAGTTTATACGGTAACTAATTATTATAAGATTGAACGCAGCATACCCATGCGCGACGGGGTAAAGTTGTTTACGTCTATTTACATCCCTAGAGATTCCTCTACAAAGCACCCTATTATGCTTTGCAGAACACCTTATTATTGCGCTCCTTATGGTGCTAATCAGTTTAGAAACTTTTGGAGCAGGAATACCCAATGGTATTTTAAAGAAAAATACATTGTGGTAATGCAGGATGTGCGTGGCAGATGGATGAGCGAAGGTGTGTTTGAAGATATACGCCCTTATATAGAAAATAAAAAAACAAAAAAGGATATTGATGAAGCCAGTGATACGTATGATGCGATAGACTGGATGATTAAAAACATACCTACTAATAATGGCAAGGTGGGTGTAAGTGGAATTTCGTATCCCGGGTTTTACTCCACTATGGCTGCACTTTGTGGGCACCCTGCGTTAAAGGCGGTTAGTCCGCAAGCCCCTGTTACCGATTGGTTTATAGGAGATGATGTGCATCACAATGGTGCTTTTTTCTTGTTAGATACGTATGGATTTGATTATTTCTTCGGTAAGCCTCGCCCTAAACCCACTTCGGAAGAACCTACTTTTTTTGACTTTAACAGTGATGATAATTATGATTTCTATCTGAAAGCAGGAACACTGAAAAACATTACCAAAAAACACATGGGTGATACCATGAAGTTTTGGAATGACGAGATGAATCACCCTAATTATGATGATTATTGGAAGTCACATACCGTTACCTATCATTTAAAAAACATAAAACCTGCTATACTTATTACAGGCGGTTTGTTTGATGCCGAAGATTGTTGGGGTGCATGGAATACATACAAGATTATTGAAAAGCAAAGCCCTGCTACAAACAATAAGTTGGTTATAGGGCCGTGGTTTCATGGCGGATGGGCAAAATCAGATGGCAGTCATTTGGGTAATGTCCAGTTTGGCAAAGGCGTTAACGATTACTATTATAAGAACATTGAAATTCCTTTCTTTAATTATTACCTGAAAGGAGAAGGTGATGCCAAACAAATTGCCGAAGCAAACATATTTATTACCGGAGAAAATAAATGGACCACGTTTGCTCAGTGGCCTCCAAAAAATACAGAAACAAAAGCTGTTTATTTGAACAACAAAGGAGAATTGACTTTTACCAAACCAACCGAGTCGAATAGTTTCTCCGAATATACCAGTAATCCTGCTAAGCCGGTGCCTTATACCGAAGATGTACACTTGCAACGTACCAGGGAATATATGTCGGATGACCAACGCTTTGCTGCACGCAGACCCGATGTACTTGTATTTAAAACCGATGCACTTGATAAGGATGTTACGCTTGCCGGACCTGTTATTGCAGATTTACTGGTAAGCATTTCTACCACCGATGCAGATTTTGTAGTAAAGCTGATAGATGTTTTTCCGGATACGTTTAGTTACTCTAAGAAAGATAAATACCCCATGGGCGGCTACCAAATGCTGGTGCGTGGTGAAGTGATGCGTGGTAAGTTTCGTAACAGTTTCGAAAAACCCGAAGCTTTTACTCCTGATAAAATTACAGAAGTTAAGTATGAGTTACCCGATGTTGCACACACCTTTCAAAAAGGGCATAGCATTATGATACAGATACAAAGCAGCTGGTTTCCATTGGTGGACAGGAACCCGCAACAGTTTTTAGATATATACCATTGTGATGAAAAAGATTTTATTAAATCAAGCATCCGAATTTATCATGATGCAATAAATGCATCCTCTATTTTGCTTCCCGTATTAAATAAGTAAACTATCCATGGAGTTATTTCCTTTTTAATTACTTTTATTGAATAAATGCAAATGAAAAAACTTATCAAACGCATAGTATTACTCTTACTGATAGTAGGATTGGGGTATGGCATAAATTATTGTCGCGTTTCATTTCCTATCATTAGCGGCTACGGAGCTAAAAATGTATGTTCAGCTGTATTTATTTCTAACCGAAATCCGCAAGATGTTATTGCACAAGAGCAGGGTAAATTTCCTTTAAAATTAGGTTCTTTTGATGTTGATTACAAAGATTCTTCCGTAACGGGTTCTGTATTTGGCTTTGCCAAATGCAAAGCAATCTATCGTAAAGGTTTGGGAGTTACTTTAATTGCTGAATTAAGCGAAAAAGAAATCCGCAAACAGCATTTTGTATTGGCACATTCTCCAGCTATTAATCAGGATACAGTTGCCTGGCCTATGGGTAATAAAACAAATGATAATCTACCCGAAGAAGTAGATCAGTCTATGTTGATAGCTGCCGTTAAAAATTCTTTTGATGAACCCGATACTACTAAACCTAAACGCACCAGAGCTGTGGTAGTACTTTATGATGGTAATATAGTTTATGAGCAATATGCAAAAGGTTTTACTAAAGAGAGTAAACTAATTGGGTGGAGTATGACTAAAACTGTTAATGCTGCGCTGATTGGCTTACTGGTAAAGTATAATAAACTAAATCTTGATGAACCTGCACCCGTACCTGAATGGAAAGATGAGAAAGACCCGCGCCATGCTATTACCCTTAGAGATTTATTACAACAAAGCAGCGGTTTAGATTTTGAAGAAAATTATACCAAAAGTTGTGATGCCACCAATATGTTATTCAGGCGTGCTGATATGGGGGCTTACACAGCTTCACGTCCTTTAAAAGATAAACCGGGGTCGGAGTTTTATTATTCCAGCGGAAACTCAAATATCTTAGCTCGCATAGTAAGACAAACTATTGGAGAAAACAACTATCATGCTTTCCCTTATGATAGTTTGTTTTATCCTTTAGGTATGTACAGCGCCATTATGGAACCTGATGCGTCAGGTACTTATGTAGGTTCATCTTATATGTATGCTACTGCCAGAGATTGGGCGAGATTTGGTTTACTTTATATGAATAGAGGTTTATATAACAACAAACGTATTTTAACTCAAGATTGGATTCAACAAAGTACTACTCCTGCTAAATCAACTGAAAGAGAAAAAGGAGATTATGGTTTTCAGATTTGGTTAAATGCCGGAGCCGAGAATAGCCCGAGCAATAGATCTTACCCAAGTGCACCAACCGATTTATATTATTTAGATGGTTTTGAAGGGCAACGGGTTTTTATAGTTCCTTCAAAAAGATTAGTGGTAGTTCGTTTAGGGTTAACGCAATACAGAAACTTTGATTCAGATGCTTTTATAGCTTCTGTTATTAGTTGCGTTAAATAAGAGAAAAAGTCTGATTAAACTCTTACACCAATAACCAGCACATCATCTATTTGTTCATAACCACCACGCCAGTCGGTAAAGACTTTACGTAAGTGTTCATATTGCTCTTCCATCGGCTTATCAGTTATTTCAGAGAATGTACGTTGTAGATTTGCCACCATAAATTTCTTACCTTTCTCTCCACCAAACTGATCGGCATATCCATCACTGAAAATATATACACAATCTCCTTTTTGTAATTGAATGCTATGGTTGGTAAACTGGCGCTTCACTTCAAAATCATGCTCTATACCTCCAATTGGGTTTTTATCAGGTTTTATAATTTCGGCTTTTTCAGTAGTTCCTTTTCTATATATCCAAAGAGCACGGTTGGCTCCCGCATAATCAAGCATCATATTTTCTTTATTAAAAGAACATAAAGCTATATCCATTCCGTCTCTGCGTTCAAATTCTCCTTTGTTGTGATTAAGAGCTGTTTTAACACCCACATGCAAGTTGTTTAAAATTTCAGCAGGTTGGTAAACATGTTGTTCTCCTACTATCTCATTTAATAAAGAATTTCCGATAATACTCATAAATGCACCCGGAACACCATGTCCTGTACAATCTGCAGCAGCAAATAGATTCTTTCCATCACGGTTGGCAAACCAATAAAAGTCTCCGCTCACAATATCTTTGGGCATATATAATACAAATGATTCGGGGAAATCTTTTTTCAATCCGGTAATAGCAGGTAGTAATGCCTCTTGTATATTTTTAGCATATTTAATACTATCCGTCATCTCTAAATTCTTATGTTCAATCGTTGCCTTTTGCTCTATAACTTCTTTATTAATGAGTTCTACTTTTTGTTTTTCTTCACGTAACTCTCTTGTACGTGAGGCAACCTGTTTTTCAAGTTTTACTTTATCTGCATATAATTTTTGAGTTTTATAGGTATTATACCCATATATAGATGCCAATGCAACTATGATACAAATAGTATAAAACCACCAGGTTTTGTACCAAGGTGATAGTACCGTAAATTTAAACTGTAAGGGTTCTTTATTCCAAACACCATCATTATTCATCGCCTTTAAATAAAAAGTATAATTGCCGGGTTGAAGTGATGAATAGGTTACCTCCGTTTTGGATGTTACAGGAACCCAGTCTCCATCAACGCCGTCTAACTTAAATTGGTATTTTACTTTATCGGGGTTTGTTTGAGAAATACCTATAAAATCAATTGTTACGTGGTTCTTTGTGTAAGGAAGTTTTAAATTTACAGGTAACCCGGACAATGAATCTAAACGGGCGGCATAAGGAGAAAGATCTACTTTTTCGAAAAACAACTTGATGTCGGTAATTAAACAAGTAGGTTCCTGATAATTTGTTTTTTCAAAATGAGGATTAAATGTGGTAACGCCTTTTACGGTACCAAACCACAATTTGCCTTCATCATCTTTAATGGCGGAATTAAAATTACATTCCAAA
>Ga0302280_1004151_pt1 | contig 10047 bp, 9 predicted proteins | sample III_Fen_E1_1_FD_198771 | JGI IMG/M metagenome (GOLD analysis project Ga0302280, IMG submission 198771) | Peat permafrost microbial communities from Stordalen Mire near Abisko, Sweden - III_Fen_E1_1 | ecosystem: Environmental > Terrestrial > Soil > Wetlands > Permafrost | place: Sweden: Abisko...
TAAATCATTCAGCACCTCCAATGCATTTTTCCCCGATGCGATTACGCTGCCATCCACATTAAAGATGATTTTATCGGCCTGGTGTTCTATAAACGGTTTGTCGGCCACCACCCTCACCGTTTTTAAATTATTGTCGGAACTTTTCATTTGCATAACAACAGCCTGGTTCTTTCCGCTATCTGCTTTTATAATATGGCTGAATTGCTCCGGATAGCCCATTACTTCAACCTTTATTAAATATGATCCGGGCTTTATATTATCAAACATATAGGCACCTGAATCATTACAGAGCGCGCCTTTCACCAGCGAGCTGTCCTTTGCATTAAGCAAGCCTACTGCCGCATAAGGAAGTGCAGCATTCAAGCTGTCTTTTACACTTCCGCTTACCATGCATTGGGCTATAGCCGGTCTGTTGCACAGCAAAAGTAAAGCGAAAAGACAAAATAATTTTATTGTTTTATTAAAGTCAGTTTGCAGAGTTGGGGTAATTAAGATGTATAAAAACTAAAAATAGTGCAAATTATTGCTATTCGCAGATTTAATAACTTATTTTGTTTATAGTATGGCGTGCCCCAAGCTGCGCAAGGGTCGGGCTATACGCTGCAAGTCCTCGCTGCGCTGTGGGCTTTATATTGCTATCCCTCACGCCGGAAACGACACAAACGGCTTATTTCTTATAAAAATATATCATAAAGTAGTGTTTTTTCGAAAAGTCAATGACTTCTAAAACCACTTTCCAGAAGAATTAAATTACTGACAATTAGTAAGTTATGCAGTTACAGTGAAACCTTTACAAAGATTCTTTTAATGAATCCATTTTGGTCTATAGCCTTTGCGATTAGTTTTAATTTTCTATTCGAAACTTCATGAAAAATCTGTGAATGGATTTTCTTTATAAACCCTAATTCACGAGTACCTTTATAAACCTTCACGGCATATTTAGAATATTGATTCCCTGTATCCAACTCGTAACGTAGTTCGTCACCTTGAATAACACTATTCGCAGGTAATTTATGATCTATTACCCTAGCTAGGTCAGTTAAAAAGTGTAAGCCCTGAACAGGTTTGTACTCAGCTAAGAACTCATAATTATCCGTAGGTAAAAGACCCTGTGTATGTCCTAGTAAATAAAACTTGTCATTAATAAATTGCTTATCTATTTCCCAAAAATCATAAAAACTCTGAACATCACTTCTTTCTGACTTAATTAATCTTTGGGCGAATACATCTAATACATTTCCATTATAGGTCTTGGTTGTATCTTTAAATTCAGTATAGGGCGAAAATCCATCCTTTAAAGCTTCTTCAATGCCCTTAGGATCATATTTAAATGTGTATTTATCATCAGGCAGATGTTCTAAAATCCCAACAATATGCCTACGACTGCCCTGCCCGGGTCTCCAGCTTAAGTATATTTTTTCAAAGTCGTTCATCTAATAGGGATTTTAGTCTATCTATTCGCAAAGTTATCAATTTTAAAATTAACAGTTTTCTATTTTCAGGTAATTTAAACTTCTCACACTTACCTGGTACAACTGGAGAATCAATACTCATTATAATATTTTTAATTTTTTTAATATCATATTTTTCAAGTACTCGTTTAATTATTTCTGTCGTAATTTCAGAATAGGATGAGCCGAGCAGTCTTTTAATCAGGTCTATATGAGACACTTTGTTTTTATCTGTAGGAACATCTGCATGAATATTTTCTAATAACTCCATTGTGTTTAAATCCCAATGAATTTCAGATACCCCCCGGTTAATGTAGGCGACTAATTCTTGCTCATTTCCTAACATTCTGTCAATTTTATCCGTTTCAAGTTCACGGCCTAAACTGCTACCATTATCAAAAATGGGGGCAAAGGATTTGGGTTTATCTAATTTTAAAAATACTGCCTTTACTTCAGGTTTCAATTTGACATCTTTTTTTGTAATATCATCAAATAACCGTGAAAGAATCCTTTGAATAAACTTTGGCATATTTTTAGGTTGCCCATATTTCATATCTCTTTGAATTACTTCCATCTGTTTATTGATGAAAGTCTGGGTATTAATAAAAGCCCAATTTTCTTGATGGCGGTCTCCGTTGCCAATTATGCTGTCGAATATTATCAACTCTATTATATTGTTGACTTGATCAGATAATTGAAACTCCTCTAATGCATTAACTATTAGTTGAAAGGAATATAATCTGCGACCATCTTTAACCTGCGGATCAAAATTAATATCAAAGGCACGTAGATACTGACCTCCCTCAGTTAGTGTTTCATCATCTGAAATCATCGATTCAGAAATACAGCCCATAACATCTCCATCTATCGCAATATCATATCTTAGGACATTGAAGCCCAGCAATTGGCCAATTTCAGTTGCAATGATTTCAGACCAAAATTCAAAAAAGTAATCCCTTCCAATGCTTTTAAATGATTGTTTGAAATAATAGAACTTGCTATCTTCCGGATTTTGAACAAATTTTTTACTTCGTGTTCCACCTGTACTATACCAAGGCTGTGGGTTCCATTTTGATATGTCGTAAAGGGTTGGCAATTATTTTCGTTTTTGAAATACTTGTCAAATGTAAACCTATTTATAATTATGTACTATCAAAAAGCCCCTGCTTATTCTGTAAGGTTAATACAAAAGTACTCATTAAAAAAGTTATTTTCGGAAAAGTCAATGACTTTTAATGCTAGCGACTAAGCATCTCCAAAATTTCCTACATTTGTATAACCAACCCTAAAAACGCATCTATAGATAGAAGGAACAAATAAATAACATACAGCGTTATCTGACTCTTTGTAAGCGAAACCGCGAATTTCAACTTGAAACAAGAGATAAGATTACGTCTACGCTACAGCGTGGACTTCTCTTATTTGTTTCTTGGTGCTTCGCGGTACCAGCTTGCAGTAAGATGAATGCTCCACGCTGTTTTTTTATATAAAAACCCTGTTCGGGGCATTGGGGAATAAAATTAGGAGGTCATGAGGAAGCAAATCTCAAAACTTGTTTTAGGAATCATGGTGTTCTTTCTCCCCGAACTAAAGGTGTTGTAATTGTTGGGCTACTGAAGGAGTTATGACCATAGCATATTTGCCGGTCGGACTCCGACCTAATTCGGTACCACTAATTAGAGTCTTTGGGGTTTTCTGTTATCCCTAATTCCACGTTTGTGCTTGCCTTCGCCGGCAGATTGGCAGAAAGGCAGTGCATTTCCTCAACCGCCTCCTATCAATGATAAACGGTCATAACTCATCACTTATAACTCATAACTAAGTATAGTCAATGACTTTCCCCGAAACCACTTTTTTGTGTTGTAACTTTGTAAAAGAAAATTAAATTTCTATGCTCCGACAAAAATATATAATAGAATTTTTTGCGCTCTTTGTTCTCTGTTATTCCCTGATAATAACAGGGAATATTTTCGAAGCTAATTTGAAATCAATGAATTACAAAATGCGATTTTCCCTGTTATTCCTGTTAATTCGCATAAAACCCCCTGTTATTGCCCCTGTTATTTCCCTGATAGTTGAGCGTTTTTTTGCCGATAAAATGACTCCAAAATAAGCCTCCCGATAGCTATCGTGATTGTGCCGTTTTTTTATAATAGTGATGAGTGAAAAGGGAAGCTCCTCTTATCTCTTATATCGGAATTTTACTTTGTCCCTGCCAGTACGGTAGAATTATTTTCCCCGTAATTAAATACACCCGAAACGGCAAAGTGGTCGCTCAGGTCTTTGTGTTTGTAGTTCCATCTTTTACTGAACACCACAATTTGCATACTGCCCCGTAATTTATCTTCGGCAGGGGCGGAGTAAAAAAGGTAATCAATCAGCTGGGGGCGGTTGTTGGGAACCAATACCACTAAATCGTTTTGGCTGTAGTCGTACGAAAAGGTCCTGTCGCCTTGCAGGGCGCAGGGAGTAAACTTTAACGAATTCACCATGTGGTTGTAGCACAACGAATCATCGTGAATGGTATTAAAATCGCCGGCAATAAACTGGGGTACGTCATCGTGGGAATAGGGTTCCAGCAATTGGGTTTTTATTTCGGCGTATTGTTTATCGCGTATAGGTTGCACATTTTTTCCGCTGTTTAAGTCAGACTGCAGATGCGTGCCCACCAACTGAAAGCAGAATCCGTTCTTCTGTCCTTGCACTAAAATAGCACCTTTGGAAGCAAACCTGTCGGCCCCGTTGGCTTCTTTAAAAAATATTTGTTTCACTACATCTATGGGCACTTTGCTTATTATCCAAACACCGCAACTGGTTTTCCATTTCGAGTTTTTACGCGGGTCGCCCGATTCGTAGGGGAAGTAAGCTTTGAGTCCGTTGCGTATTATGGCACGGGCTTTATTATCGAAGGCTTCTTCAAAAACAATAATGTCCGCATCCTGGTCTTTTAGCGCGTCGGCAATTTCAGCTGCTCGTTGTGCCTGGCCTGTATGCACGAATAAGTGGGGCAGCATATAAATGTTCCAGGTAATAATTTTCAGTTGCCCTCCTTTGCCCTGGTTGTCGCATTGGGCATTTGTAATAAATGGAGACAATGCAATCAGCAAGAGCAGAAGGTATTGATACACATGAAAAGTATTGCCCCATGCGGAATGTATATGTCGGGTAAAGGAATATGCAGTCTCGTTATTTTGCTCCGCAGCCGATTTTAAAACTTCGGAGGAAGTACTATCTCTGTCTTGCGGATGGTTGGCATCTTCATTGGCATTAGTGCGAAGCGCGTTGCTCTTTTTTGACGGGGTTCCTGATTTTGTTTTCATACTTCCTTTTTATTAGAGGGCGGTTATAATGATAGATGATGAAATCCTGAATTAGTTGCGTTTGACGTTGCAAAAGTCAGTCACCCATGTTATGTTAGTATTGTCCCGGTTTTATTAAAACTTAATATAGATTTTCCGGTGGCTGAAAAACCTTATCACAAAAGGAGTTAATCAAAAAGAAAGAGAATTTTAAACAAATACGTGTTTGTAAGTTACACAATACCGTAGAATGATTCGCATACTTCTCTTTTATTTGTAGAGGAATGTATGCGACTTATTTTTCATTGATTTACAAGAAGATGCTTTTTATTGGAGCGTTTATTGTCTGATTTTTTGTAACTTACCCAACCTTTATATAAAAGCTTGCGTAATAGTTATGCGTAAAGACTAACTATTTTAACGAAAAAAACAAACCTGCAAAGTCAAACATGAAAACAACGACCAATCAAACCAAATCCCCTTTCAGAAAAAATCTGCTTCTGGGAATTTTCCTGCTGTGCGGTATCACCTTCAGCAGTTTTAATAGTTCTGCTTGTACGGCAGCTTTCACCTATAGTGCGGGTGTTAACGGGCATTATACATTTACCAGCACCAGCTATGGTTTTGGTGGGGGAATTATATACTCCTGGAATGCCGGCGATGGCAGCGGTTGGCAAAACGGTAGTTCTACGTTCAATCATATATTTACTACCAATGGTACCTTCCATGTTAAGTTAGCCGCCAATGATAGCCTTTGTTATGACACGGCAACGGTTCTTGTAACAGTATCAAACGTAACCATACCTTGTACATTGGCTGCCGGTTTTAATGTAAGCTATGGAGCAGGCGGACAAGTTACCTTTACCAGTACTTCTGCCGGAACCAACGCATACACTTTTTATTATTGGGCGCCCGGCGACAGCAATCAAAGATATCAGGAGCATAGTGTATATACGCATACATACTTATGGAATGGCTATTATACTGTTTGGCTTACGGTGGAAGATACCGGCAATGCATATTGCATTGACTCTACGTCTAAAATTATTGAAGTTACCAATGCCGATTCCGGTTGCCATGTTCATCCCAGCTTTACATACACTTTAGATACTAATGGACAAGTTACCTTACACAGTACCTCACGCGGTGTGCCTCCCTGGTCAATGTTCGAATGGACCATGGGCGATACAGTAGGCCAGGTGGACGGCTATAATGATTCAACAATTGTTTATACCTACGCCTATAACGGAACGCATTATGTTACACTCTATATAACTTCCGATTCCAGTGTTTGCGGCGACTCCATAACTATTCCGGTTACGGTTTCCAATGCCTGTAACCTGAATGTTAATTTCACTTATCAGTATGACAGTTCGGGACAAGTTAAATTTACCAGTACCACATTGGGTGCCCACCCGGGTGCGCAATACGGATGGTCGTTTGGTGACAGCACTTCTGTAAATGCATCCGATACGGTAACCCATGCATATCCCTTTATCGGTAATTATAATGTAACGTTAACGGTTGTAAATCCGGGAGGATGCACCGTATCCTATACCCTGCCTATTAATATTTACAATAAGGATTCACTGCAGGCAAGATTTATTTACCATGCCGACACCCTTAATGCCGGCAAATATCATTTCACCAGCACTTCCAGAGGAACTGATGCTTATACCTATTACAAATGGATTTGGGGCGATGCTACTCCTTCCGATTCCGGTTTAGGATTAGATACCGCAAGTCATGTCTATTATCACAATGGGCCATACAATGCCACACTTACAATTTGGTATACTATCTTGCCGCATAGCATGGGTTCTGCACCAAGGTATGATCTGTCATCGTATACACTGGTTATAAATGTAACCACTTCTACCGGCCTGCAAACACTGTCGGGCGATTCGCCTGTATACAACATTTATCCCAACCCAAATGACGGATCATTTAATATTTCGGTAAACGGATTAGCGAATGAAAAGAATGCGGAAATACGGATATCGAATATGATGGGCCAGGTTATCTATCAATCGAATGCAGCTGTTAATGGCGGAAAAGCCCTTAACACTATCAACCTGCAAAATGCCGCCAACGGTATTTACCTGTTGCAAATAATTACAGCAGATAATACCTACACATCGCGGATTGCCATTCAGAAATAGTAATAAACCAATTCATACCAAAAAGCCTCTTAGAAATAAGGGGCTTTTTTTATTTGGTGTATTAACATCTCTTAACAAAATGGTAATTAAACCTCCCATAATCAGCATTGTCTTATTAGCGAAACCAACCCCTAAAAAGCTATGAAACGCTTAGTTGTAATAATCACTTTTGCACTGCTGTTTATGTCGGCAGGAAAATCGGAAGCCGGATGCTACGGCCGTTATTTCCATCCCTGTTATTTCCATTGCGGTATTCGACCTGTGGTTGCGTGCCGTGTTTATCACCGTGCCCGGGTGCCGGGCTTCTGGCAGTGGAGCTGGAGGTTTCACCGCTATTTCTGGATTCACGGTTATTGGTATTAAACCTCTTGTTTGTGTGTGTTTGCGAATGAAAAAAGGGTCCCGTAAGACCCTTTTTTTTTAGTAAGTAGTATGACTTTGTCATGCTGACAAAGGAAGCATCTCGATAACGTTAAGATTCTTCTCTTTGCTCAGAATGACAACCAGACTTAAATCACTGCCATCTTTTCCCTGGAGTATTCTCCCGCTTTCAATTTCTTGTTCACTTCGCTGAATGCATTGATAGAGTATTCCACGTCTTTCAAAGTGTGCATAGCTGTAGGTATGATGCGCAGCAAAATAATTCCTTTAGGAACTACAGGATACACCACGATAGAGCAGAAGATGCTGTAGTTTTCGCGCAGGTCGAAGGTAACGTTGGTAGCTTCGGGTACGGTACCGTTTAAGAAGATAGGGGTAACAGGAGATTGGGTGTTACCGATCTCGAATCCGGCTTTCTTCAGTCCGCTTTGCAATGCGTTGGTAATTTCCCAAAGCTTGGCTTTGTATTCCGGGTGATTGCGCATCAGTTCCAGACGTTTTAAAGCGCCTATTACGATTGGCATTGGCATACTTTTGGCAAATATTTGCGAACGCATATTATAGCGCAGGTATTCCACCATGTTTTCGTCTCCGGCTAAAAATCCGCCGATAAGCGCGAACGATTTGGCAAAGGTTCCGAAGTAAATGTCCACTCCGTCCTGGCAACCCTGTTCTTCGCCTGTTCCTCCTCCGGTTTTGCCCATAGTGCCTATACCATGCGCATCGTCTACAAAAAGACGGAAGTTGTATTTCTTTTTAAGCGCTACTATATCTTTCAGTTTGCCTTGTACGCCTGACATTCCGAACACTCCTTCGGTGATAACCAAGATAGAACCATCGGTATCTTTCACGTTGGCTTCGGCGCGTTGCAGGCATTTTTCAAGGCTTTCCATATCGTTGTGGTTGTAAGCAAAACGCTTACCCATGTGCAACCGTACGCCATCCACTATGCAAGCGTGCGATTCGGCATCATATACTATAATATCGTGGCGGTCCACTAAGCAATCGATAGCAGAAACCATACCCTGGTAACCGAAGTTAACCAGCACCGCATCTTGTTTTTGAACAAAGGCAGCCAGTTCGGCTTCCAGTTGCTGGTGGTGGTTAGAGTCACCCGACATCATGCGGGCTCCCATAGGCACTGCCATACCGTATTGCGTTGCGGCTTCACCATCCACTTTACGCACCTCGGGGTGGTTAGCAAGGCCCAGGTAGTTATTCAAGCTCCAGTTCAAGAGTTCTTTTCCGCGGAATTTCATGCGCGGTGACGGATCACCTTCCAGTTTTGGAAACATAAAATAACCGTGGGTTTGTTTAGAGTATTGCCCTAGTGGACCACGGCGTTCGCGGAGTTTGTCAAAGAGATCTTTCATAGTATGAGTTTGGTTTGAGGTGCAAAGATAGGAAATTAGTTATAAGTGATGAGTTTTTTGGGCGTGCCCCAAGCTGCGCAAGGGTCGGGCTATGCGCTTCAAGTCCTCGCTGCGCTGCGGGCTTTCCGCTGCTATCCCTCACGCGACTATGTGCAAAAAAAACGACACAAAACGGGTTGGAGCCCGACCGGCAAATAGGCAATAACGGACAAAAAAAAACGGCACAAAACGGCTTATTTTGGTGAGTCAACGACCTGTTTTTACCTTTTTAGCGCTTTTTTAACATTTCAAAATGAGACGAATTATCACGGATTACAAATGCTGTTTTTTGGGGTTTATTCATTGAATATCAGTTTTTTGTAAATGAGAATCCGGAAAAACAAAAAGTCGCATTTTGAGGGTCAAGATAATGAATTAAAAAGAGATTTGGTGAAAAGTCAATGACTTTTGGGCTAATGGTATAGCTTAGACAGCAGTTGTTTTTAACACTGCTCTTATTCCTTTTCTTCCGCTTGGGGCGGAACCGATAATTGATAGGAGACGGATGAGGAAATGCACGGTAATTACGCTAATCAAATCCACTAATTAGTGGTACCTAATTAGGTCGGATGCCCGACCGGCAATTATAGAATAACTAATTTATTTCTACCTTCTATAGATAGATGCGTTTTTTAGGGTTAGTTATTGAAAAGATAAAAGAGAATGGTGTATCTTTGCATAAAGGTGAATATCATGAAAGTAATATTGGATATAAAAGATAATAAAGCAGCTTCTCTGTTGGAAGTTTTGCGCGGTTTATCGTATGTAAAAACAGAACCATTGTCGGAGGAAAAAGCATTATTGATAAAGGAAATTAAAGAGGCGGTTCATGAAATGAAACTTATTAAAGCCGGAAAATTAAAAGCCCGTCCGGTAAAAGAATTGCTTGATGAAATATAAAGTTCTAAGCATTCCTTTGTTTGACAAGCAGTTTAAAAGATTGCTGAAAAAATTTCCATCCCTCAAAAAAGAATTAATAGAGCTTTCCGGATCATTGGAAGTGCACCCGGACCAAGGAACCCCTCTTGGGAAAAATTGCTACAAGATACGCCTTGCCATTGCCTCAAAAGGAAAAGGAAAAAGCGGAGGGGCAAGAGTAATAACCTATTGTATAGTCTCACATAAATTAGTTTACCTGATATCTATATACGATAAATCAGAAAAGGCAACTATTTCAGATGATGAATTACGGAGCCTATTAAGGTTTTTGAGCTAAAGTCGGATGCCCGACAGGCAATCAGATAATAGCGTCATTGCGAGGCTCTGCGAAGCAATCTCATTCTATATAAAGTAACTTATAAAATTCTTTTCTTTCCCAGCCAAGCAAAGAAAAGAAACAAAA
>Ga0302280_1004153_pt1 | contig 10045 bp, 13 predicted proteins | sample III_Fen_E1_1_FD_198771 | JGI IMG/M metagenome (GOLD analysis project Ga0302280, IMG submission 198771) | Peat permafrost microbial communities from Stordalen Mire near Abisko, Sweden - III_Fen_E1_1 | ecosystem: Environmental > Terrestrial > Soil > Wetlands > Permafrost | place: Sweden: Abisko...
TTTTATCCCAGACTCGTTTATAAACTGAAACTCCAAAAACATCTGGTGTTGGCTGACCGATAGGTGTGCCAAGTGCATTGTTACTCCGATTAATTAATATCGAATGGTTAGGGTCGAGTTTTTTAACAAGATTAAACTCATTAATTAATCGTTGTCTAGAGTAATTAGTACAGGTCCCAAATACTTTTAAGAAATATTCATTTTCGAGTTCGTAGGTGTTTAGCTCAGGGTTATTTTTATATCGATTAACTATGGTCGAGATAAAGTTATTTAATTGCGGGTCCCAAACTGAGTATGGTTCACTGCTTGCCCAAGTTGGCATATGACATTCAGGCCAGCGAGGCTGACGAAGTCCAATGCTTAAGTTAACTTTTACGTGATACTTATCGGCTAGTGCGAATTCTTGGTCTAGTTGCGTGAAGTTATAAGTGCCCTTAGTTGACTCGATATCACTCCAATAACTGGTAAATCTAATATTCTTTATTTTAAGATCAGCAAAAACTGCATCCAATGTTTGTGTTGGGTTTAGGCCTAAACTCTCAGCGTAGTCAGCGTTGAAAGTGACGCCCATACTATATGGGACATCTCTTTGAGTCCAGATGTACCATCTGGCAATTCCATACATGACGCCGATACAAAGAAGTACTACTGCTAAAAACCAAAATAATATCTTGTGCCATATTGATTTTGTAAACCAATGAACAAAAAACATAAATAACTTTGTAACTGGGTTGTTTCTTAAGAAATCCTTAGAAGAATTTCGTTTCAGATGTTTTTTGTATGCCATAATTATATTGGAGTAGTTGCTATGAATAAACCATTAACGTTATCGATAATTATACCAGTCTATAATGAATCTGACCATCTAAAGGGGTGCTTAGATTCAATTGCCAAGCAGTCCGTTAAACCTGATGAGGTAATTGTAGTTGATAATAATTCGACTGATGATTCAGTTAAAATCGCTAAAGAATTTAAGTTCGTTAAAGTTATCCATGAATCAACTCAGGGGATAGTCTATGCTAGAAATGCAGGCTTTAACACTGCTAAATCAGATATCTTAGCTAGAATAGATTCAGATTCAAGACTCCCATTAGACTGGGTTGCTAGAATACAGGATTTTTATAAAGACCCACTACACCTAAAAAACTACGCCTGGACAAGTGACACTTACTGGTACAATGTCAGCCATCCAGTTGCATATTCATGGTTTTCATCGCAAATCGTATTTAGGTTTAACAGATTTATACTAGGTCATTACCCACTTATGGGTTCATCAATGGCGATTAGTAAGGCATCATGGCTTAAAGTAAAAAATAAAGTTTGCCTGCGTAATGATATTCATGAAGATCTAGATTTATCGATTCATCTTCACCGGTTAGGTTATCAGATAACCTATGCAACTGGTGTAAATATGAATATTTATATTAGACGGATATATAACGATTACTCAAAATTATGGAGTTATTTAATGCTCTGGCCACAGACTTTAAAAGTCCATGATTTAAAACGTTGGTACTTGGGTCAAATAGGTGCGATTTTGGTATATTCAAGTACACCACTGCTTGTTGCTGAGACTAGAATCATTTCAGCATTTTCAAAGAAAAAATTTAATAATTGATTGGCGATTAGTGGGTTAGTCTTGATTGATTGACTGCAATTAATACAGTCTTCTGTGCCTGTATTGCCCTTTCATATGATTTGGTTTGATCTTCAGATACTTTGCCTGACTCTAAGTCTTCACTAAGAGCTAATAGTATATCGTCATTTTCAAAAATATTACTGATATTGGTAAACATTTTCTCAGCACCATCATCCCCTGTTTTGGCAAGTTCATGTATTTCTTCAATTCTTGCATCGAGGTCAAAAATGCCGATTAAAAAATCTAGGAAATCGACCTTAATCATTGCTCTAGGGCTTATTCCGTAAGTAGATTCCATTTGTTGTTTTTCTAGGCTGCCAACTATGAAGTCTGTATTTATTTTTCGATTTTTTATAACTTTTGTTGTTACAAATTTACTAATTACATCGTTTTCTTTTTCATTTTTTAATTGTTGTGCAATTGCCGTACGGCTAAAAGCACCTGAAGCGATTAAAATACGAACTCGTAGTTTTTCTATGATATCTGGAGTAAATGGAATAACAATTTCTGGATAACGTACTTCATTTGGTAGTGATGATTCGAAGGTTTCACTTGCAACCATGTATCCTCCAATTGTTTAGTTATCAATTGTAGCTAAATAATAACACATATAGTGTAGTGTAAACAATAAAAACGCTATATGTAGATATTAAACTAATTTACTTACTTGGAGTGCTTGGTCAATTTTAGATTTATCGAAACCAACAATAATCGTTCCGTCAATATCAATGACAGGGATTCCCATTTGACTAGATTTAGCGACCGACTCTTGGGCGGCAGCTGGATCTTTCTCGACGTCTTTATCGGTATATTTGACTTTAAGTTTGTCTAAGTAGTCTTTAGCGGCGTGGCAATATGCACACCAAGTTGTTGAGTATATCGTTACCATGCCTCTATTATAGCATAAATATACAGTTTATGAAACTTGCTTAATAGATTCTACATCTGTTACAATATTATTAATATGGTTTCAAAAAGTAAGGGTCAGATTTCAGATGCCCAAAATACAAATAATGGTAGCAGCTTATTAAATGCAACGATTCAAATGAGTTGGAAATTAGCAATTGTTGTTTTGATTCCATTAATCGGTGGCGTTAAACTAGACGAACATCTAAAAACCAGTCCCTATTTTACTATTTTTGGATCATTATTGGCTGTATTTGGGTTTGGTTATGTTCTTTATAAAGTTTTGGCAGATTTTAATAATGACATTAAAACTAAAGGTATAAAGTAATGGTTGGATTATTTGGTGGTTTTGCTAGTAGTGGACCAGTGGTTTATATCACCTCTAAAGATATCTTTACGATACATGGGATAGAGATTACAAACTCAATTTTTTATGGTTGGATTTGTGGAGTAATTTTATTGGTAATTCTAATAACACTGGCGCGAAGGATGACCTTAAAACCAAAGGGCGGATTAACTCAATATGTTGAAATTGGGGTAAGCTACATATCAACCTTAGTTGAATCTAGTTTCGAGGACCCTAAACGAGGCACTAAATATGTCCCCTACTTCGTAACTTTATTTTTTTTCCTTTTGTTTAACAACTGGCTTGGACTAGTCCCGGGCGTTGGAGAAGCTATAAAAATTCATGGTAACCCACTACTCCGACCTTTTACTGGAGACCTTAATGCTACCTTAGCAGTTGGGATAGTGACTATGGGTCTTGTTTATTTCGCTTCAATTAAGGAAGCCGGTGCAAAAGACTATTTAAAACACTTTTTTATCGGCAATCCGCTCAACCCGATGTATCTATTCTTAGGTATCATTGAAATGTTTACTGATATGACTAGAGTTATAAGCTTATCAATCAGGTTGTTTTTAAATGTCACAATAGGTGAGATCGTGATAGCTGTATTTGCATACCTTGGCAGCTTTTTGGCCCCTGTAACGGCAGCTCCATTTACCATTATTGAATTGTTTGTCGGAGCCTTACAAGCATATATTTTTGTTATTTTAAGCGTCATGTATCTAGCGATTGCAGTGAACCATGCGACAGCAGAACATAGTCTTGACTTGACCGATGAGCTCGTAACTGAAAGAATAGGATTAGAAACTGAAAATGCTTAATGCACTTTTAATGACTACTAAAAGTGTGTTAATTTTTGTCAGTAAATATTAATTTTTTAAGGAGTAATAAATGATTTTATTAGCAGATGCAGTCAATACAGCAATTATTGGAAAAGGTCTAATGATTGGTGGTGGTTTTATCGGGCCAGGAATTGGTATCGGTATTATTGGTGGTAACTATATGGCGGCAGTTGGCCGTAACCCAGAAGCTTCAAAGTTCTTAGGTCAAGCTTTAGTATTCATTGCAATTATTGAGCTATTTGCTCTACTTGCCTTTGCATCAATTTTTATCGTTAAGTAATAAGTTATAAATACAAAAATGGTAATTCTAACTAATTTAATCTTTGCAAATAGTAGTGGGATAGGAGCCTTGGGGTTTTCTTTGTCGTCTTTTTTAATTCAACTCGGATCATTTTTAATTGTATTTTTAATTTTAAAGAGATTTGCATTTAAGCCAATAATTAAACTTTTGAAAGATCGAACTAATCTAATTAATGACGGTATAAAACTTGGAGAGTCTCTCCATAAACAAAAAGTTGAGCTTGAACAATCTATTGAAGATGAACTAGCTAAAACTCGGTCACAAGTTGATAAGATTATCTCCGATACTCACCAACAATCGAGAGCTATGTTAGCTGCAGCTGAAAAAGATGCGGTTAAGAAAGCTGAACTAATTTCTCAGGATGCTAAGAAGAAACTAGAACGTGACATAAATCTTGCAAGGAATAAACTTAAAACTGAGCTAGTAGGATTAGTTTCTGATGCTACTGAAGCAATAATAGGTGAGAAACTAGACCAAAAAAAGGATTCTAAGCTAATAGATAAAGCGCTAAATGGGAGTCTAAAATCATGAATCTTAGTCGAAGCCAATTAGCGAGAATGATATCATATAAAACATACGAAAATGGAGTAACTAAACTACTCACAAGTGATGTTGCAAAAATTCTTCTATTGACTAAAAAGACTGGTACTCTAAATTCTCTTATGCGTGATGTTGAATACAATTGGGCTGAGCTAGGCTACATTGATGTTATCGCTCGATCAGCCTACCCTTTAGATATTCAGACAAAAAATGACATTAAAAATTTAGTTAAAATTCATTATCCTCAAGTTAAACAGATTAAAATTATAGAACAGCCAGACTTAGAAGTTCTTGCTGGTGTCATATTAGAACTTCCTGACAAGCAACTTGACTTAACTGTTGCCACTAAAATAACTGAATTTAAAAATTTTGCTGCTCTAAATAAGAAAGGTTGAACAATGCAAGAATTATCGATTAAAGAATTATCTGATGACATCAAGGCAGCAATTGAACATATAAGATCAAACCCAGAGATTGAAAATATTGGAGTCGTAACTCGTATTGGTGACGGAATTGCTTGGATTTATGGTCTAAGAAATTGTGGTTTTAATGAGATGCTAGAGATTGAAACTGTAAAAGGTCAGCCAGTTACTGCTTTTGCATTTAATCTTGGTGAGGATGAAATTGGTGCAGTCTTATTAGGCGAAGACTCAGTAGTTAGTGCTGGAGCTAAGGTCAAACTAATTGGCAAGGTCTTGGAGCTTCCAGTTGGTCCAGAATTAATCGGTCGTGTTATTGACCCGATGGGAAATCCTTTGGATGGTGGGCCGGCTATTAATACGAAATTGAAAAGTCCAGTTGAACGAACTGCGCCAGGTGTATTGGATAGAAGAAGTGTCTATGAACCACTAATGACTGGGATTACTGCCATCGATGCCATGATACCAATAGGTCGAGGTCAACGTGAGTTAATTATTGGTGATCGTCAGACAGGTAAAACCGCGATTACAATAGATACTATGATAAATCAATTTCGCCAAAAAACTGGTGTGATTAATATATACGTTGCGATTGGACAGAAATTAAGTAAGGTTGCAGCTCTAGTTGAGCGATTAAAGTTAGAGGGTGTTATGGATCAGACTATTGTGGTTGCCACTAGCCCAGCAGACCCAGCTGCATTAGTTTATCTTGCGCCATATGCTGGTTGTACAATTGGCGAGTATTTTAGAGACAATAAACAACATGCTCTAATTATCTATGATGATTTATCGAAACATGCAGTAGCCTATCGCCAGATGTCACTACTGCTTCGACGACCTCCAGGTAGAGAAGCCTATCCTGGTGATGTATTTTATCTTCACTCAAGGTTATTGGAACGGTCAGCCAAGCTAAGTGATCAATTAGGGGGTGGTAGTCTAACAGCCTTGCCGATCATCGAAACTCAGGCTGGTGATATTAGTGCTTATATACCTACCAATGTAATCTCAATTACTGATGGCCAGATTTTTATGGATACAAGTCTATTCTATCAAGGTATTAGACCTGCTGTATCAGTAGGACTATCCGTATCAAGAGTTGGAGGAAATGCACAAACTAAGGCTGTTAAGAGTGTTTCTAAATCTCTAAGAATTGACTTAGCACAATATCGCGAATTGGCTGCTTTTTCACAATTCTCAACAGATCTTGACGATGAAACCAGACAGCGAATTGACCGAGGTGAGAGATTGACTGAAATGTTAAAACAACCTCAGTATCAACCAAGGTCAATTTGGCAAATGTATTGTTCTCTTCTGGCTGCATCAAGTGGCTGTTTCGATAAAGTACCAGTTAAAAAAATTAACCTAGCGGTGGATAGTTTATTTAGAGAAATCGATTCTAACTATCAAACAATTATCAAACAAATCAGTGATGGAGTTGAAGCTACAGAGGATCATCAAAAACAGATTATTGAAATTTCAAATAAAATAGCTAAAAGCTACGTTGATCATAACCCTCAAAAAGAAAGTCAGGCATAAATTATGGCCAATACCGTAACTTTAAAGCGAAAAATTAGTTCTATAAAAAATACCCGGCAAATTACTAAAGCTATGGAACTAGTATCGGCAAGTAAGATGCGTAAAGCCCAGGATTTTGCTAAATTAAGTCGTGATTATAGTCAGGCAGCGGCTGAACTATTAGCAGATTTAAGTAATTTGACAGAGGTAAAGATTAATCCATTCTTTAATCACAGAAAAGTTGTTAATAAACTCTATATAGTAGTTTCTTCAAACAGTGGTTTGGCAGGTGCTTATAACTATAACGTTCTTAGATTACTTAGCGCTTCAGCCATAGCTGATCGTGATCATGGAATTCACTCAATAGTAATTGCAATCGGTAAACAAGCGGCTAATTTTGCAGGTCGTTTGAAAGATGTTGATCTAGAAGCTGTTTATTTTGCTTTTGGTGACAAACCCACATCAAATGATATAAAACCAATTTTGGATACTATTCTCTTAATGTATAAGGATGAAAAGATTGATCAAGTTGATATTATTTATACCCAATTTATTTCAAATTTATCTCAGGTAGCAAAAGTCACTGAAATTTTACCGATTAAGCCAATTGATAATAACCAGAAAAATTATACAAACTTCGAGCCATCCGTAGAGCTAGTTCTAGATTACAGCGTAGAGAGATTACTTGATGCAATTATCTGGCAAGCTGTTTTAGATAGTCTAGCTAGTGAGCACTCCATGAGGATGATGGCTATGAAAAATGCAACCGATAATGCTGGTGATTTAATTGATCAATATACATTAAAATTTAATACTGCCAGACAGAGCGGAATAACCCAAGATTTAGCTGAAATTTCTGGTGGTTTTGAAGCCCTAAATTCGTAAACAAGGAGAAAGACATGCCAACAAAGACTAATAAACAAAGTAAAGGTAAGATAACCCAAGTAGTTGGGGTGGTAGTTGATGTTGAGTTTCAAAATGGTCACCTACCTGCAATATATGATGCTCTAAAAGTAATTGATCATGACCAAGAATTAACCTTAGAAGTCGCACAACACTTAAGCGAATCAACGATAAGGGCAATTTCACTTGGTACAACTGATGGACTGGCTAGAGGAGTTGAAGTTATCAATACTGGCGCACCAATCTCTGTTCCGATTGGTAATGAAACACTTGGTAGAATGTTCAATGTAATGGGTTTACCGATTGATAATAAACCAGATAAATTTACTAGTTATTCTCCAATTCACCGAGAAGCACCTCCTCTAGTTGATCAATCTGGCAAAGTCGAGTTACTTGAGACCGGGATTAAAGTAATTGATTTGATTTGTCCGATGACTAAAGGTGGTAAAGCCGGATTACTCGGAGGCGCCGGAGTCGGTAAAACTGTTTTAATAACTGAACTTATCAATAATATAGCTAAATTTCATAATGGATATTCAGTTTTTGCTGGAGTCGGAGAACGAACCCGTGAAGGAAATGATTTATATTATGAGATGTCCGAATCTGGGGTTCTAGATAAGACTTCCCTAGTCTTTGGTCAAATGAATGAACCACCAGGAGCTAGACTTAGGGTTGGGCTATCAGGTCTTACAATTGCTGAAGGATTTAGAGACAAAGGTAGCGATGTACTGTTTTTTATCGATAATATCTTTAGGTTTACCCAAGCAGGTGCTGAGGTATCAGCATTACTTGGAAGGCTACCATCAGCTGTTGGCTATCAACCAAACTTAGCTCAAGAAATGGGGCAATTACAAGAGCGAATCACCTCAACTAAGGAAGGTTCTATTACCTCGGTCCAAGCGGTATATGTACCGGCTGATGATTTAACTGATCCTGCGCCAGCAACTACGTTTGCTCATCTTGATTCAACAATTGTTCTATCAAGAGCTTTAACTGAACTTGGTCTTTATCCAGCTGTTGACCCTCTAGATTCAAGTTCAACTATTTTGGATCCTGAGATAGTTGGAGAGGAACACTACAACGTTGCTAGAGAAGTTCAAAGGGTATTGCAGCGCTATAAAGATCTACAAGATATTATTGCAATTTTAGGCATGGAAGAATTATCAGAGGAAGATAAATTGGTTGTAGCTAGGGCTCGAAAAATCCAGCGATTTCTAACTCAACCCTTCTTCGTCGCAGAAGTCTTTATTAATAAACCTGGTAAATATGTTCCGCTTAAGGAAACCATTAAAGGATTTAGAGAGATTTTGGATGGTAAACATGATTTAACACCTGAATCGGCATTTTTTATGTGTGGCGATATATCTGAGGTAGTAAAAGATTAATGATTAGATTCCAACTAATTAGTCTAACGGGCCTTAAATTCGATGACGATGTTTATGAGGTTATTTTGCCCACTCTAGATGGTCAAATCGGCATCTTACCAGGTCATATGCCGCTTACAGCTGTAGCTACAATCGGAGTAATATCAGTACGAAGAAACTCCAAAGATAGAGACTATAAGCTTGAATACTTTGCATGTAACGGTGGTGTAATTGAAGTCAAAAATGATGTATTAAAAGCAATAGTTGGTGAGGCTGATCATGCTTCAGAAATTAATGAACAAGAGGCCCAAAAGGCCTTTGAGCGTGCCAAAGAAATGAAATTAAATAGCAAAAATCAGGTTAGTTTAGAAGAAGCCAACAACCTAGTTGATTTATTAGCTACCAAGATAAAGATTGCACAGTTACATAAGCTGCAAGAACGTAGGTAATTCAAGAGGTGCAAAATTACTTGCATAAATACCCCAGACTAGTCTATGCTTATAATTAATCAATAATTAAGGAGGGTTTCATATAATGTCACCACAAAAAATTACTAACGTATTAATAGCTGAGTTTGTTGGGACTTTCATCCTAGCATTTGCAATGGTGGCAACATTGATTAGAACGCCTTTCGCTTTCTTCTCAGGAATAGCAGCCGCTATTGTGTATGGCCTTTTTGTTATTTTCTTTGGTAGCAAGATTGTAGCTCACCTAAACCCTGCTGTCACAATTGGACTTTGGACAGTTAGAAAAATTAGTACGATAAATGCATTCGTATACCTAGTTCTACAAGTTGCAGCTGGTTACTGTGCTCTAAGACTCGGACAGTACTTGATCGGTCAGACATTACCTAAAACTGCTACCGGTGGTTTTGACTGGAAAGTCATGATCGCTGAAGGTATTGGTGCCTTGATCTTCTCACTAGCGATTGCCGCAGCCCTGAATCATTCAGAAAGAAAACTAGAACTACATGAAAAATCACTTCTAGTTGGTTTCGGTCTATTTATAGGAATATTAATTGCTTCATACGCAGTTGGTGGTGTAGGTTTGATTAACCCGGCTGTTGCTGTAGCTTATCACTCAGTTAGTTGGGCATTTATCTTAGGACCAGTTGTCGGTGCTATTGTAGGCTTTAATTTATACGAATTAGCCTTAGTAAAAAGTATTAGTCACGGTAGTGATTTAACTTCTAGTACTAGTGCTTCAAAAGCAGTTGCAAAACCAAAAGCAAAAGCTAAAAAATAAATTAGTTTAATAAACTAACTAAAAC
>Ga0302280_1004155_pt1 | contig 10038 bp, 14 predicted proteins | sample III_Fen_E1_1_FD_198771 | JGI IMG/M metagenome (GOLD analysis project Ga0302280, IMG submission 198771) | Peat permafrost microbial communities from Stordalen Mire near Abisko, Sweden - III_Fen_E1_1 | ecosystem: Environmental > Terrestrial > Soil > Wetlands > Permafrost | place: Sweden: Abisko...
ATTATTGGGTACATGGACTTCAAAGGAAACTTTGACGACCCCATTTAAAAACATTATAACCCGCGAATATCAAGTATAAATGTCCCTCAAGGAAGTTTGTTTTAAAATTAATAGCAAATTAGATAATATCGAGTAGAATTAAGTTTACAATGTCTAAATGCATCTTGATAATTGATGACGATCGCTTGGCTATTGAAATTGCCAAACATACGCTTCTAAATGGAGGGTATGTTGTTCTTACGGCTGGAGATGGGCAAGTGGCATTGGATATCCTTCAGAAAAATAAACCTGATTTGATTCTATTAGACGTACAAATGCCAAACATTGATGGATATGGTTTTATAATAAAAAAATTCCATGACCCTGCTACTAAAGATATACCCGTCATCGTTCTTTCTGCCCAAGGAAAGACAGAGCCATTATTTAAGCGTTATGGCGTCAAATTTTATCTCCTAAAGCCAATTGTGCCACAAGATCTATTAGATAAAATCAAGACCATTTTACAATAATGGATTTCATCCCACGTTAAATGGCTTTGAGTGCGTTGATTATTTCTTGGTTATGGCCTTCAGGTTTAACTTTTTCAAAAACCTTGGCGATTTTACCGTTTGTGTCGATGATGAAGGTGGTGCGGGCGACCCCCATGTATTTTTTTCCGTACATGGATTTTTCAATCCATACACCATAATTCTGGCACATTTTTTTCTCTTCGTCAGCTAGCAGGGTAAAAGGTAACTGGAATTTGGTGATAAATTTGTCGTGAGACTTCACAGAATCAGGGCTGACGCCTAAGATGACTGCATTTAATTTTTCAATTTCTTTAAAACTATCCCGCAATCCGCAAGCTTCAACCGTACAGCCCGGTGTATCATCTTTAGGATAGAAATAGACGACTACATTTTTGCCTTTTAGGTCTTTCAAAGCAATATTCCCACCGCTGCTAGCAGCTAGATTAAAATCAGGAGCTTTACTTCCTTCAACAGGGATTAGCATGCAGAGCCTTTCTATTATTGAATTAATATATCGGTATCAGCCAAGATGACTAATAAGTTTTCCAAGATTGTGTTTTAGTATCGTAAATTTCTTTAACTCGCTTGTCTTCAGGCGTACCATCTTCTAATGGCCATGAGGTGGCTTCTAGTTTGTTGCCATCAGGATCGTAGAAGTACAAAGACCAGGACTTAGCACGCTTTTTGGCGAATTCAATCCTGACGTGATTAGCCTCCAGGTGTGCAATCATGGCATCGAAATCGCGGCTATGCACACGAAAAGAAAAATGATTGGCGCCCAAGCCTTCGTTGGCAAAGAGGTGACTACTATCTAAATTTTGAGCTTGGATCACCCCTAAGAGCGAAGGCCCGCAATCCAGGAAATATTCAATGCCAGGCTTAGAAGGTTCGCGTTCTGTGATCTTAAGGCCAATAACCTTGGTATAGAATTCTAAAGATTTATCTAAGTTCCGTACATTAAAAGCCACATGATCGATGCCTATTATATTAATCATATTTTGATTTTTCTTTCTATTTTTTGGTCCTTAAAAATTAAATATTCAGTATACCCGACCGATTTGGCGAGATCCACAGCCTTGTCAAAATCGTTCCCCACATGGATCGGATCATGCGCGTCTGAACCAAAGGTTAGAGGAACGCCAGCTTCACGGTATATTTTAAGACAATTAGAAGCAGGGTACATTTCAGCGCAGGGCTTGCGTATACCGGCGGTATTAATTTCAATGGCAACGCCGCTGTCTTTAAAGACCTTGGCCGTAGCTTTGATTTCATCAGTCATATCAACCGTTGGCCTAGCACCGAATTTTTTAGGAAGATCGCAATGGCCAACAATCTGAAAAAAACCGGTTTTCGCTGATTGCCTCAACAGTCCGTAATATTTGTGGTAAACGTCGTTGACATCATGCACCTTCCAATACTCACGTGTCGCAGGATCGTCAAAGGCCCAGTCGTCGATAAAATGCACGGAACCTATAATGTAATCATAAGGGTAGCTGTCAATAATCGCCTTTGTTTTATTTTCATAACCAGGTAAGAAATCTGATTCGAGGGCAATTTTAATATTAATTTGAGAGGCATAGCGCTTGCGGACATCTTCAATCATCGCGTGGTATTGAGGGAGTTCATCAATAGCCATGGTTATGCCAGGCATGGGCTTATGCACCATAGGCGCATGATCGGAAAAACCAATTTCTTTAAGACCAATCTTAATGGCCTGTTTAACGTACTCTTCGGGCTCGCCAACCGCGTGACCACAAAGAGGTGTGTGCATATGGTAATCGGCATAAGGAATCATAGGGAAAAGATTAACATATTCAATATTCGCTGTCTATGGTATAATAATTGGATTATTTTCCTCTCATACAAGGGGGCAAGAGCAATACGGAGAAAATTAAATGGATCAATATTTTCAAAAAATGATTGAACACATTGGGGAAGACCCAAATCGTGAAGGACTGGTAAAAACGCCATTACGCGCAGCCAGGGCATTTGAATTCATGACCCAGGGATATAAAAAGAATGTGAATGAGATTGTCAATGGAGCTATTTTTTCCTCTGACAATGATGAAATGGTGGTCGTCAAGAATATTGAGTTATATTCTTTGTGTGAGCATCATCTTTTACCGTTTTTCGGCAAGGCTCATGTCGGATATATCCCCAATGGGAAAATCATAGGCCTTTCCAAGATTGCCCGTATTGTAGACATGTACGCCCGCCGCCTGCAGGTGCAGGAAAATCTAACCAGAGAAATCGCTCAAACTTTATTGGATGTCACGGGTGCTTTAGGAGTAGGGGTTGTGATTGAGGCTCAGCATTTATGCATGATGATGCGCGGTGTTGAAAAGCAAAATTCGGTGATGAAAACTTCTTGTTTGCTTGGAGCATTCCGTAAAGAGGACGCGACCCGTAAGGAATTTTTATCGCTTATTACTTAAAATTGCTCTAACTTAACTATTCTTTTGCAAAGGATCAACTTAACGAAGTCGAAGGAATAGGGTCTTTGGAATTCTTGGTTCTTATTGCTTAATCATATGCCTTCAAAAATCAAAGGTACTGCTTTAGTCACTGGTGCTGCCAAGCGTATAGGGCGCCAAGTGGCCTTACATTTGGCTCGTGAGGGTTATCAGATTGCCCTGCATTATTACTCTTCTAAGGTAGAAGCCATGGCCACAGCTCAGGTCATTTATAAAATGGGTGTGCGTTGTGAACTTTTTTGTTGTGACTTGGGCAATGAGCTGGAAGTTCTTAAATTGATGCCTGAGGTATTTAAGGCCTTTCCTAATTTAAATCTTTTGATCAATAGCGCTTCCATTTTTATTCCTAATCAATTTAGCGCACAAGATCTTTCCCTATTTAAGACGCATTGGGATATTAATTTTAAAGCCCCGTATATTTTAACAGCTGAATTCGCGCGCATGGTTAAAAAGGGCCAGGTGATCAATTTTGTGGATGCTAATGTTTCCAAGAATAAAACGGGGTATGCTGATTATCTGATGACTAAGAAAGCTTTGCTGGAGTTTACTAAAATGGCCGCAGTGCATTGGGGGCCGGGAATTAGGGTTAATGGCATTTCACCAGGAATGATCTTAGCTCCTGTCAATAATCAGCCGGATGACCGGGCCAAGCGTGCACGCCAAATACCTTTACAAAAGACAGGAAATCCTAAAAATATACTTCAGAGTATTCAATTTTTATTAGAAAATGATTATTTGACCGGTCAAATCATTGCCAATGATGGCGGAGAAAGTTTAATATAAAGGAAAATTATGGCTGTTATCAGGATTAACGATTTGAAGGTACGGGCTTTGATTGGGGCTAATTCGTGGGAGAGGGTCAATAAGCAGGAGTTGGTCATTAATATTACAATTGAGTACGATGCTGCCAAAGCATGCCGTTCGGATAAATTGAATGATGCGCTTGACTATCAGACCGTAGCTACTAAAATAATTAAAACCGTTGAGCGATCGCGGTATACTTTATTAGAAAAGCTGGTTTCCAAGCTTTTAATTGGGATAATGGGTGATAAAAGGGTTGCAAAGGCCTATGTACGAGTTGACAAACCGCAAGCCCTTCCCCAAGCCCGTTGTGTTTCTTTTGAGCTTTCTTCAGGGGATTAAAAGTTTTAAAATTTTACTTGCAGGGAAGCTTTTCATTGGTAATATACGGTATGCAATTTAAAGACCAAGTGGTTTTAGTAACCGGATCCACCCGCGGTATTGGTTTAGGGGTGGCTGAAGCTTTTGCCCAAAACGGGGCATTGGTCCTCATTATTGGCCGAAGCGAGCCCCAAGCCCAGGATATTGCTTCCCAAATCCGGGCCAAGGGGTATTTAGCCGACGGCTTTGGTTGTGATGTTACCAATCTAAGTCAAGTACAAGAAACGGTTAATAAAATTCTTGACATTCATAAGCGCATTGATATATTAGTCAACAACGCTGGGATCACGCGTGATAATCTTCTATTGAGGATGGATGAAAATGACTGGGATGAAGTCATTAAAGTCAATCTCAAAGGAGCTTTTAACGTCACCAAGACAGTTTCAAAGGCGATGTTAAAGGCAAAGAAGGGGAAGATTATAAGCATTGCATCAGTGATTGGGTTGACAGGTAATGCCGGTCAAGCCAATTATGCGGCCAGCAAAGCAGGTATCATTGCTTTTTCTAAGTCAGTGGCCAAAGAATTTGCTGTTAGAAATATTACTTCAAATGTAATTGCACCCGGTTATATCCGTACGGAAATGACTGCTAAAATACCCGAAGCGATGCAGCAAAAAGTGTTGGAGCATATACCATTATCGCGGTTTGGTGAAGTTTCTGATGTGGCTGGTGTTTGTTTATTTTTAGCTTCTCCGGCGGCAAATTACATTACCGGGCAGACGATTGTAGTAGATGGCGGATTGACGATATAATAGTTTGAACTAATCAAGGAGGAACACATGGCAGTAGAAAGCAAAATCAAGACAATCATCGCGGAACAATTAGGTGTTAAGCCTGAAGAAGTTACGCCGAATGCGTCTTTTGTGGATGATTTAGGTGCGGATTCTTTGGATACCGTCGAACTTATCATGGCTTTAGAAGAGGAATTTAATGTTGAGATTCCCGACGAAGACGCAGAAAAGATGAAGACCGTCGGTGATGCGATTAAATACATTGAAGAAAAAGCCGGCGCTTAAGCTTTTTTAAGCACTTCTTATTTTCATGATTTGCCCCTGTAGCCCCGCCATCGGTGGGACATCGCAGGGGCAAACCTTTAATACGGGGTTTTTAATCAATGCATAATAAACGTGTAGTCATAACTGGTGTTGGAGTTGTTTCTCCCGTCGGAATCGGGGTTGAAAAGTTTTGGGCTAGCTTGATTAAAGGTCAAAGCGGGGTTCGTGCTATTTCTCATTTTGATGCCGCCGCATTCGATTCCCGTGTTAATGGGGATGTCATTGATTTTGACCCCTTAGCATATTTTAATTCTAAAGATGCCCGTAATATATCCCGTTTTATTCAGTTTGGGGTGGTTGCGGCTAATGAAGCATTGGCGCATGCCAAACTTGATATCCGCCAAATGGACACATCCCGTGCTGCGGTGATTGTTGGTTCAGGCATTGGTAGCATTTATTCTGCAGAAGAAGAGTACGATAAATATTTAGAGAAAGGCCCTAGCCGCATCTCGCCATTCTTTATCACACGCATGATTATTAATGAAGCGGCAGGACAGGTGTCCATTAACAGTGGGGCAACGGGTCCTTGTTTTGCCATTGCCACTGCCTGCGCGACGGCTAATAATTGCATCGGTGAAGGGATGCGCATGATTCAGCACGGTGAGGCCGATGTGGTGATTGCTGGAGGGGCAGAAAGTGCAACTTCTAAACTTGGATTAGGCGGATTTTGCGCCTTAAAAGCGTTGACCAAGCGCAATGATGAGCCAACCAAGGCTTGCCGACCTTTTGATTTAAACCGTGATGGTTTTATCATGGGAGAAGGGGCGGGAGTTGTGATTTTAGAAAGCCTTGAATTTGCTAAGGCTCGTGGGGCTGTGATTTTAGCTGAGTTAGCAGGTTACGGACGAACATCGGATGCGTATCACATTACGGCGCCTCATTCCGAAGGTTTGGGGGCCATGCGGGCCATGGATATGGCGATCAAGGATGCTGGTTTAAAGCCGACGGATATTAATTATATTAACGCTCATGGAACTTCGACTAAACTAAATGATCAAATTGAAACATTAGCCATTAAGAAAGTTTTTGGCGAACATGCGTATAAGATTCCTGTTTCATCAACCAAATCAATGACAGGGCATTTATTAGGGGCAGCGGGTGGGGTTGAGCTTGCTGCGTGCATCATGTCGATCCGCGATAATATAGTGCACCCGACCATTAATTATGAAACACCAGACCCTGATTGTGATTTAGACTATGTTCCCAATGTTGCCCGCAAGGTGCAAGTGGATGTGGCTTTGTCCAATTCATTAGGATTCGGTGGACACAACGCAACCTTGGTTGTGAAAAGATATCAATCTTAAATGGTGTCTTTGCGAGGAGCAAAGCGACGAAGCAATCTCTTACTATGAAAAATTATAAAATTGCCCTTATCCCAGGCGATGGGATAGGCCCTGAAGTTGTTGCCCAAGGGCTTAAAGTCCTGGAAGCGGCAGGTACCAAATTTGAATTTACGACTCAACTGAAATCTTTTGATTTTGGGGGCGAGCGCTATTTAAAGACTTCAAAAGTTTTATCTGATGAGGAAATGAATAGCCTGAAAGCTTTTGATGCGATTTTTCTGGGGGCTGTCGGCCATCCGGATGTTAAACCAGGGATTTTAGAGCGTGGGATTTTATTGAAATTGCGTTTTGGTCTGGAGCAGTATATTAATTTACGGCCTGTGCGTTTGTATCAGAATGTAGCGACCCCCATCAAGAATAAAGGGCCTGAGCATATTGATTATGTGGTGGTTCGTGAAAATACCGGCGATGTTTATACTGGCCAGGGAGAGATCAAGCATAAAGGAACAAACCGTGAAGTTGCAACACAAGTCATGGAATATTCCTACACCCAAGTGGAACGCTGCTTAAGATATGCTTTTGAATATACGATGAAACGTCATGAAGCTTCAGCCTGGAAGGGTTTAAGCGAAGAAGACCGTAATGCTGGCTTTATCGGTAAACTGACCTTGTGTGGTAAAAGCAATGTTTTGACCAATGTTTTTGGTTTATGGGATAGGGTCATGCATGAGATGTCTAAGAAATACCCCAAGATTAAATTAGATTATGTGCATGTGGATGCGATGTGTATTTTTCTAATTGAAGCGCCTGAGCGTTTTGATGTGATCGTGACAACCAATATGTTTGGTGATATCATTACAGATCTAGCTGCTGTCACACAAGGTGGCATGGGCGTTGCTCCATCAGGGAATATTAATCCTGGTGGTGTTAGCATGTTTGAGCCGGTTCACGGCAGTGCGCCTCAGTTTACCGGCAAGGGTGTGGCTAATCCGTTGGCCGCTATTTTGACGGTTAAATTAATGTTGGAGCATTTAAAAGAAGAGCGAGCTGCCCGTTCGATTGATAGGGCCGTACAGATGGTGATGTTGAATATGAAATCCATGCTGATAGGTCAAATGGGGTACACCACGTCCCAAATCGGCGATATGGTCGCAGCTAGTTTATTATAAAAATCATATGAAAAAATACAACGTAGCTATTCTAGGAATCCGCGGGGCCGTTGGCCAATGCATGTACAGCATTGTTAAAGAGCGTAAATTCCCTGTAAATAAATTAACATTAATTTCTCCGAGTGGTGCTGGTGGACAAATTGATGGCATTAAGTATGTCCCCTTAACAGCAGATGTTTTTAACGGGGTGGATATTGTCCTGTCTTCACCCGGTGCAGAGATTTCAAGAATTTGGGCGCCCATCGCTGCCAAGGCAGGTGCTGTGGTGATTGATAATACTTCACAATTCCGTATGGACCCTAATGTTCCTTTGGTTGTTCCTGAGGTTAACCCTGAAGATATCAAAAAACACAAAGGAATTATTGCCAATCCTAATTGCTCAACCATTCAAATGCTGGTTGCGTTAAAGCCGCTGCATGATTTTGCTAAAATTCGACGTATCGTGGTCTCCACCTATCAGGCTGTGTCAGGTGCAGGTGCCGAAGCCGTGGCTGAATTGGAAGATCAATTAAAGGGTAAGAAGACGGTCAAGAAATTCCCTCATCAAATCGCGCATAATTTAATCCCGCAGATTGATGTGTTTACAGAGAATTTTTATACCAAAGAAGAAATGAAGATGGTCAATGAGACCCGTAAAATGTTTCATGACAATAAAATCCAGGTCTCTGCGACCTGTGTCCGTGTCCCTGTGAAAAATAGCCATTCTGAGTCCGTCAATATTGAGACCAAGATTAAAATTACCCGTGCCCAAGCGATCAAGATATTAAAGAAGGCTCCGGGTGTCGTGGTCATTGATGATGTCAAAAATTCCCAATACCCCTTACCGATCAATGCCGATGGCCGTGATGAAACCTTTGTCGGCCGCATCCGTGAAGACATTTCTATTCCTAATGGTTTGAATCTTTGGATTGTCTCTGACAATCTAAGGAAAGGTGCTGCTCTCAACGCCGTCCAAATCGCGGAAATTTTGATAAAGAAGTGAAAACCTTCGTTATTGGCGACATTCATGGCGCCTATAAATCCCTACTCCAATGTTTAGAATTATCCAAATTCAATAAGAAGCAAGATCGTCTTATCTGTCTTGGTGATGTGTGTGACCGAGGCCTGCAGGTCAAAGAGTGTATTGATGAACTCTTAACTATTCCCAATTGCGTTTATATTCTAGGAAACCACGATGCCTGGGCATTTCAATGGGCTATTGATGGGATAAAACCTCAAGGATGGTGGGAGCAGGGCGGCTCAAAGACTGTAATGTCTTATAAAGACGCTGGAATGCCTACGGAACATATTCAGTTCCTAAAAAATGCACCCTATTGGTTCGTTGATGAAAACAGATTATTTGTTCATGGGGGCTTTGATCCGGATACGGTTCTAACGCAAACGCCCAAGGAAACCTTTATTTGGGACAGGAGTTTTTTAAAGCGGGCTAGAGATTTTCATTTGATTAGTCCTGAATACAAGTTTGGAGATTATGACGCAATATTCGTCGGGCATAATCCAACCATCAATTTCGGTAAAACCGAACCTCAACAATTCTGCAATGTTTGGACCCTTGACACAGGTGCCGGTTGGGGAGCACGGCTCACGATTATGGATGTTGATACAAAAGAATTCTGGCAATCTGAACCGACTTGGGAGTTATAATAAAATCTATGTCTGAAATTAAAAGGATCACTGAGAAAATAAAAACATTCCGGGATGAACGTGATTGGAAACAATTCCATAATCATAAAGACCTGGCTTTATCTTTAGTGCTGGAAGCCACCGAAGTCCTGGAACACTTTCAATGGAAATCCCCGCAAGAAGTTGAGCTGCACGCCAAAGAAAATAAAAACGAAATTGCCGATGAACTTGCTGACGTTGCCATCTATCTTTTTGAATTAGCAGATAATTTAGGGGTAGATTTAGGGCGTGCCATCTCTCATAAGATGAAGAAAAATGCGGTCAAATATCCTGTCCACAAATCCAAAGGAAAGCACACCAAGTACGATAAGCTTTAAGGGTAAAGTTTATAACTTAAACAGTAAATTTACTTGATTTTTTATTTCAATATTGATACAGTATCTCATATGTCAAAAGCTAACGCGCAAATGATTCATGATGAACGGGCTAAGTTTTTACGTCATCTAGCCAAAGCCGGCCGTCGGGTCAGCCAAGGCAGGGAAGTTATTTTTGATGAGGTCATGAATTTGCATGGGCATTTTACAGCAGAGCAATTAGCTAAGGACTGTATCAATAAGAATTTAAATGTCTCAAGGGCAACAGTTTACCGTGTGTTAGGTGATTTACTGGAAGCCGGGATTATCCGTGAAACTGCCTTTGGAGATAAGCACCACCATTTCGAACATGTTTATGATGTGCAACCC
>Ga0302280_1004157_pt1 | contig 10031 bp, 7 predicted proteins | sample III_Fen_E1_1_FD_198771 | JGI IMG/M metagenome (GOLD analysis project Ga0302280, IMG submission 198771) | Peat permafrost microbial communities from Stordalen Mire near Abisko, Sweden - III_Fen_E1_1 | ecosystem: Environmental > Terrestrial > Soil > Wetlands > Permafrost | place: Sweden: Abisko...
ATGACCAAAACCACCAACTCAAACTTGCTTGCAATTTATCAGCGGCAGGCGGTCAGCTACTAACCCCGCCAGTAATAGTGGCCCAGAAACAATCCCAAGCCGATGGCGGTCAAATACCGGACTGCATCCCATAGCAGTTCCTGCCAGGCAAAGCGGTCTTGCAGGGCATTGGAAACCTGTTGTAAACGGTCACATTCCTCCTTGGTATCCACCTTGATGGTTCGCCACTCCGAAACGGCTCGATCCATCAACGACGTGACGCGCTCAACGACGGCTTCTGCGTCCGCATACCGCGTCTGAAATTTCTCGGCGGCTTCCCTGGTCAGAGTGTTTTGGATGACGCCGGCTTGATTGGGTTCTGGCGGCAGCAACGTGCCAGCACTGTGGCAAGGGCTGGCGAGCAGCAAATTTGTCTCGTGACAGGTCAACTTGCCAACACGGTTGGAACGACTGAAAAAATCAAAGGTGTCGGTGGCCAGGACACCAATTTGATTTCCGCCAACGAGAAGTCATTCCAATCCTACGGCCTTGAACAGGCTAAGAATTCGCCCATTAGTTCCAGAGCCGAGAAATTGACGCGAGCCGCCCTAAACGAACTCATTGCCAAGTCGTTCCGCACCGGAGACAAGCAAACCATCTATCACCTCCATTGGACCCGCGAACCAGTGCCCACCGACATATTCACGCTGCTCGAATCTGCCGATGAAGCAGAAGTTCGAAATTTGCTCGCCGCACCAAAAACCGGTCACGCGCCGGTTGCAGTTAAAGCCTCACGGCAGGCGGCACGGGCTAGTCGCCCCGGTCGCGAGACCGGGGCGCGGATTGAAACACATGCCGAAAGTGTTCCCAAGGCCGCTATATTCATTCCGCCTTGATGCTGCCGTTGCATCTGCTCACTGATGTTGAAGGCCAGATTTATTCATTTTGTGTCATTGTGACACCTTTTGCCCACTTGCATCTGCCATCCTGGTCGCGTGAATAAAAAACGCGTAGGTTTCGCACGGAAATCCGGGCCAAAACATTTTTCCATTTTGTGCAAGGCTTGCACTACGTCCGCCGCAAATTTTGCCATGCTGGTGGCGAATGAAAACGTTTTCAGCGCATCCATTTTTTACGGAATTGCATTTTGATCAGGACCATTCACCCGCCGGATTTCCGGCTAACTACCAGATGAAAATACCCAATTCACGACCGCGCCAGCCCAGGAAAGAATTTTCACCAACGTTGATTTCGAAACCGAGGGTATTTGAAACAGATTTCACGCATTTTCCGGGGATGGGCAGTGGCCGCAGTTTGTGCATATTAGGCACAGGAGACCTTCAAAACCCTGTTAGTGTCGTCTGATATGTTCATTGCTATCGCGCAGAAAAAGGCAGTCGGGGCTCTGGAGTGCTGGGGTCGCTCGCACGATCATCGTTTCGTAATGGACGGAATGGGGTCGGCTTCCAGAGCATTTGCCGGGCCAATATACCCACAAAGACAACGAATCTTGTGTGTGTGGCTCACTTTTGCCGGTCGCACTTCGCATAGGATGGCAATTGATGGTCGGATGGATGACGAAAACCAAATTGCCCATGTTTAGTGCCGTAGCCCAAAAAAGTCTGGCGGATGCCAAGCAGTATTTCGAGGAGCATCTGGCGCAGAATGATTACTACGCGGCGGGGGAAATCCGCCCCGGCCAGTGGATCGGTGCGGGTGCGGAACGGCTGCGCCTGGCGCAGGAAGTCACCCGCGACCAATTCCATGCGCTCTGTGAAAACAAGGTCCCCAACGACGGCCAGCGCCTAACACAACGGCAATTGAAACAAAACCAGCGCCGGGTGTTTTATGATTTCACCTGTTCCGCGCCCAAATCCGTTTCCGTCCTGGCGGTCACGCTGGACGATGAACGGTTGGTCGTGGCCCACGAGGAATCGGCCAGACTGGCGTTCCGGGAACTCGAAATTTTCGCCGCCACCAGGGTCCGCAAGCAGGCCAAATTGACCGACCGGACCACCGGCAACCTGATCGCCGGTGCGTTCACCCACACGAGCAGCCGCGCGCTCGATCCGCAGTTGCACACGCATTTCACGGTGTTCAATGCCACCTATGATGCCGTGGAGAAGTGCTGGAAGGCTTTGGAAGCACGCGGCATGTATGACGCCATTCGCTATGGCACGGCGGTTTATCGGAACGAACTGGCCAAACGGGTGCAACAAATCGGCTACCAGATTCGACCGGCCCGGCATGGCTTTGAAATCGAGGGCGTCAGTGAGGAGGTGATGCAACGCTTTTCCAAACGCGCGCAACAATGTGCCGCCGTGGTCAAGGAGCTGGAACAAAAGCTGGGGCGGAAGCTTTCCAAGAATGCCGTCGCGCACGCGGTGCATCAAAGCCGGGCCAACAAGATCACGGGCATTTCGACGGCGGAATTGCGGGAACAACAACTGGCCCAGTTGTCGGCGGCTGAGCGGGAATCGCTGGCAACGCTGCGGGCCTCGGCCCACTCCAACCGCCTGCCACGCATTGCCTTGGTGGAGAATCAGGTCTTGAACCATGCCATCGAGCATGTTTTCGAGCGCAAATCGGTGGTGCCGGAATATGAGCTGTTGAATGTGGCGTTGACCCATCGCCTCGGCGACGTGGATTTGAAACATTTGAAGGCGGCGGTGAAGCATTCCCAAAACCTGGTAAAGACTGCACATGGATGGTCCACGCAACAGATTTTGGCGACGGAACTGGCTTTGATTCAGACGGTCAACGAGGGGTGCGACTCGGTGGCGCCATTGCATCCCGGTTATCGGGTTGCCGATTGGCTGGGCGAAGATCAACGCCGGGCGATTTATCATGTCCTGCGCACCAGCGACCGGATTACCGGACTGAAGGGGCTGGCAGGATCGGGCAAAACCACAGCCTTGAAGGAACTGGTGGCCGCCTGTAAAGCGGCGCGGATTGAACCGTTGTTCTGCGCGCCGACGGCGGCGGCAACGGCAGTTCTCCGTGACGAAGGGTTCGAGGCCAAAACCCTGCAAAGCCTGCTGTTGTCCAGACAACCCATGTCCCAAGGCAAGCTGGTGGTTTTGGATGAAGCCGGGGCGGTGGGGATGGAAGACCTGACAAGGTTGTTTGATTTGGGCTGCGATTGCCGGATCGTGCTTTCCGGGGACACGGGCCAGCATGCCTCGGTTCCGCGCGGGGATGCGCTGCGGATTTTGGAGCAGCATTCCCGATTCAAATCGGGCCAATTGACGACCATCCGGCGGCAACGCCAAGCCGAGTATCGCAAGGCCGTGGAACTGGCGGCGCAGAAACGCCCCGTGGAAGCGTTCACGCAGTTGGAACGCATGGACGCCATCGTCCTTGCGGACGGCCATGACCTTCACGAGGCGGCGGCGAAGTCCTACCTGAAAGCGTTGGAGGAAAACAAATCCGCATTGCTGGTCGCCCCCACCTGGGCGGAAATTGAGGCGGTGACGGAAAAAGTCCGGGCCGCTTTGAAAGCCGCCGGGCGTCTGGCTGGTGAGGAACAGGAGTTTTCGGTTTTTGATTCGCTGTCGTGGACCGCAGCACAGAGGCGGGATGCCCGGCAATATCGGCCCGGCTTGGTCATCCGGTTCCACCGGTCGGCGCAGGGTTTTGAAAAGCATGAATCCGTCGCGGTGGCCGTAGTGGGCAATGATTCGCTCACCATTCAACGTGCCGACGGTTCGGAGGCTGTTTTGCCATTGGGGGCCTGTTCCGCGGCCTTCGACGTGGGGGAGCCACGGAAGTTGAAGATCGCCGCCGGTGAAAAGTTGTTGTTGCAAGCGAACGCGGTGGCCGGGCGCAAGCGCTTTATTAATGGCCAGCTGGTTGAAGTCAAAGCCATGCAAGGGGATTCAGTATTGCTGGCCGATGGCCGGGTGCTGCCCGCCGATTACCGTGCGTTCACCCACGGCTATGCCGTCACGTCCCACGCCGCCCAGGGCAAGACCGTGGATGCCGTGCTGGTCGTGGCCTCGTCGCGCTCGCTGCCCGCCGTCCATCAAGAGCAATTTTACGTCAGCATCTCGCGTGGTCGCGAACGCTGCCAGGTCTTCACGGATGACGCGGACTTGCTGCGTTCGCACGTCACCCATTCCAGTGCCCGGTTGGCAGCGGTGGAAGCCATGCCCGCCCGGCCGCAACGCAACATCCTCCATACCATTTTACGCCGGGGCCATCGTTTCCTGAAACAGTTCCGCCACCGGTTTGCACAAGCGCTTTCAACCGACCTAACCGAAAGGACTAAACATGCAATCAAACCCAATGAATACCGACCAAACCAACGAAAATCCACCCGCGGGGTCAGAGTCTAGCCTGCGTGATAATCCCTGCCTTCGCAGCGATTCCACCACCGCCGCCCTGGAGGTCATGACCGATGACGGCATCAGCTACCTGCTGCCCTACGCGCAATTCCTGTACGCCGAACGGAAGGCTAATCCGGCGGTGGAACAGGAGCCCGCCGCCCCGCCGGAAATGATGCGGATTCATTTCGCGCAGGCGGAGGTCGTCGTCCTGGGCAGCGGTCTCAAGCGGGTGGCAGACGGGATTCAGAAGCAAGGATTGCAATTTGTGAAGCCAGCGAATCCGCGCTTGGCCGCCTCGTTCGCCACCCATGTGGCCGCCATCACCCTCACTTTAACCAAGGAAAATATATGACGACAGATTCACCATTGAAAATTCATCCGCTGGACAAATACGGTATCACCATGAAGAAGGAGGAAGTGGCCGAGGCGCTGGGCGTTGGCCGGCATGTCATCGCGCCGCTGACCCGCGCGGGCTTGCTCGAACCGCTGGGCCATCCGCAACGGTACTGTGTAAAACTCTATTCGCGCGCAGTGCTCGCGCAACGGATGGCGGATTTGGCCTGGCTGGACAAGGTGGTCGCGGCCATCCACCGGCATTGGCGCATTAAGAATGCACGGAAACGGGCCAAGCGGGCCGGGAATCCACCGGCCACCGCCTCCCAGACCGTCAGCACATAGTCCGCCCATTGCCGGGAGAAAATGCTTTTATCCCGGAGCCAAGCGAACTATGGTTTCGGCCTCGCTGGCATTTAGGGTTGGCGCAGCAGACACGCCCGGACGACCGGTTGCCAGCGTCCCCCAAATGCCTGTCGTCCCCTTCTGAGCGCCGTGGTGGCCGGCGTAAACTGTCTGTTGCCACCGGTTTTAAATCCCGCCGCCAAGCCAGCGGCCTTGAATAGATTCGGCCAGCCAGTCCGTTACGCGGTGGCGACCGGCGGCGCGGCGAGCTGGTGGCTCGCAGCTCCGCTCCGCCGCTGGCTGGCCTAATCCCAATCCTCGTCCGGATCGTATTCCGGCGGGTTCCGCAACGGCGGAAAGGGATCGAAAACTGGCTCTGCTGACGGCGGGGGCGATGGCATCTGGTGAATGATAATGGTTGGCCGAACATAATAGGCCGTTGGGCTTCCTCCCTTTCGCCGCAAGCCTCCGCTCAACACCCAGGCCAGCAAAGCCAGCAAGAGATAGATGATCCCAACCAAAAACCACAGCGCGTGGTCGCGAACGAAGCCGTCAAGGTGCGTCAGTGCCGCCCCTTCCAGTTTAAGGACTTTGATTTGCCATGATTGCATGATGGACCTCCTTATGCCTTGACGGTTTGCGTCACGAGTTCCGTTTCGCTGCCTTTGGTGATAGCCTTCTGTTGCCGCTCATATGCACTCAACGAGGGCATTTCCACCTCGGCCTTGCGCGAATACGCCCGCGCCATCGCCTTGCTGTTATGCCCAAGGTTCACTTGGGCATAGCGTTCGGGATAGCCCGCCGCTTTCGCACGTTCCGCCCAGGCATAACGATAGCTGTGCAGCGTGACGCCGATGATGCCCAAGCCCACACAGCGTTGATGAAATTCCGTTGCCCGGTCGCCGGCGCGGACGGTGCGCAAATATGGAAACAGCGGACCGCTTCCCGGCAGGTCCCGCAGAATTTCTGCCATGTCTTCGTCAAAGCGCATGATGGCCGCCGTCCCGGTCTTCATCCGCTGGTAGCTGATGACGTGGTTGTCCCAATCCACGTCCTCCGCAGCGAGAAACGCCAGATCGGATTGCGATGCGCCCAAATACCAGGCCAGTTGATAAAACGCCCGGCGTTCCGCGTTGGTCTCACGGGCGACGATGGCCAGGTGTTCCGCCAGCGTGATGCCGCGCTTTTCCTTGAACTCGACGGCGGGCCAGCGCTTCTTGGCCAGCACCGGCCACGGCAGCCAGGTCATGTCCAGGGCGAAGTTGTGAATGCGCCGCAAATAGACGTTGGTCGAAACCTTCCCGGCTTCCAGCACACGCAAGAAATGTTCCGGGCGGGTTTCCAGAATCGGCAGGTGGCGAATCAAGTCGAACGCCTTGTCTTTGATGGCCGTCTGCCAGCGGTGCTGCGTGTGATCCTTCTTGAGCTTCACCAGTTCGTCCATGACAAGCTGCCAGCTTCGGGTGGCAATTTGCGGGTCACTGGCCACCAGATACGCGCGGGCGATTTGGAGGTTCACGGCGGGTTGCTGCTCGGCCTCCTGCCGCGAGTGGAACAACCGGACGGCGGTGGCGCGGTCATTGGTGCCCAGGCTTTCCTGCTTGCCGGTCACGTCATCGTGAATGTAGAAGCGGCCGCCGTTCTTGCGTTTGTAGAGTCGGTATCGTTGTCTCATGACTGTGTTCACAGTGAAGAGGTTACGACGATTGACCTCGACTCCGGTAGGGAGCGCGTGAGAGTTATGAGGAGCAGGCCAGAGTTAAACCCGGTTTAATCCGTGCTGGCAAATCTGCTGGCACTCACGGTTGGCAGTGTTCCAAACCTTTGCAATTACGCCATTTAGGTCTGGAGGCGAGGGTCGGAATCGGCCGCATTTCCCCGCCGTTGCGATTCAAATATGCCTGATTTTATTGGGTATTCAAGCGTAAACGACTTAATCCGGCCCTATCCTTTTTAAGCCATTTGGTGTCCGTTTTGGTGTCCGCGACACAAAGGCCCCGGCCCAACAACACTGCATCTGACTACATCTTCTTTGAAAATACGACAAGGCTGTGTGACTCATCAAAGGTCAATGTTGCTTTTGCTGGGCGCTCGCCATAGGGATTTAAGGGAATTCAAATCGGGATTACTTACCAGCATTTTAAGGTCTGCATCCTGACGCGCAAGTTCACGCTGCATAAGCGGGTGCAATCTGATCCGTTCTTCGCGTTCTGACGTGTAAGGGACACCTCTCGCAGCAGTTGAAAACCCGTCCAGTAATTCCTGTACGTAACCATCGAGTGTGTCTATTGCGAAAGCCGATGCTTGGGCAATACGTTCGGGATTCCCTTGCTGCACATAATCCAAAATACAACAAATTGAAAAACAGGCTTCTTGTGCCGGGCCGACCAACACAGAAACAAAGTCGTCGGCGTCAGGTGCCACTTTTTCGCAATTTGCGATTAATCGTTTAGCCATAAGTTCGTTCATGGCTTGCCCATCTAAATGTTTCCACAATTCCTCGAGAGCACTCCGTAACGGCTTCTCGTCTCCCCATTTAACCTCGCGCTTGAATGCAACGTAATTGGAGAGCATTCGCTCGCAACAGGACAATCCAAATGCAATGCGACCGCGACTCGGCAGTGCTTCCAACCGGCGTTGGGCTTCTTGTTTGTTGTAGGTGAAGTTTGACAATGTTGTTGTTTTTGGAAATACGACAAGGTAACGCGCTTCATTAAAGGTCAATGTTGCTTTTACTGGGTGCTCGCCACAGAGATTTGAGCGACTTCAAATCAGGATTTCCTGCGAGTAATTTCAGGTCTGCATCCTGACGCGCAAGTTCACGCTGCATAAGCGGGTGCAATCTAATCCGTTCTTCGCGTTCTGAACTGTATGGAACTCCTCTCTGAATATTTGGAAACCCATCCAACATTTCCGCAACGTAGAGATCCAAGGTGTCAACTGCAAAAGATGACACTTGAGAAATTTGTTCAATATCCCCATGAAGAATATATTCCAAGACACAGCAAATCGAAAAACAGGCATCTTGTGCCGAAGTCGTCAAGAGTTCGGAAAAATCGTCGGAGTTTGGGGCTACGACTTCACAGGCTGCCAACAACTGTACGGTTTTTGATTCATCCAAAACTTGGCCTTCAATATGCTTCCAAGCCTCGTCGAGAGCACTTCGCAGCGGCCTTTCATCTCCCCAAGCTATTTTTTGTTTGCAGGCCACATAATTTGGAAGTAAACGTTCACAGCAGGATAGTCCAAAGGCAACGCGACAAAGGCTCGGCAGTGCTTCCAATCGGCGTTGAATTTCTTGTTTTTTGTATGTAAAGTCTGGCATTGGCTTTTCTATAGTTAAGGCTTTTTCAACGGGCTAGCTGGTGTTACGCCTTCTTGCTTTATTGTCTGGGCACATGATGGACATATTGGACGACTCGCCGCTGTTGCCGTTGGTGTATGCCCGGCTTGTTTTGCGGCATTAATGGTAGTTACTTCTGCATGTCCTGGCCCTTCAGCCGCTACCTCTCCAGGTTTGAGTGCTGCCTTTTGCGCTTTTGATAGTGCGTTTTCACTTGAACCGACGTACGTAACGCCCTCTTTTGTTTCAGTAACGGCTGTCGTCCTCATTCGTTGTGCTCGAGGATCAAGCAATCCATGAAGTTCCTTTGCTCGCGCTTCTAAGCTCGCGGCGACCTTGGTTTCTACTTGGACTGCTTCTTGGACTGCTACACCTGCGGCCTCCTCTTCACCCACTGGTGTCGCCATCGTCGCTGCTTGTACCAGAGCTTTGGCACCAGCTTTAACTGGTGCGGTTGCAGCGTTTCCAAGCTTATTGCCTTGTGCATCGGTCAACTCTGGGCCGAAGGTTCCGCCATTCAAGGTGTTATAGGAGTTCGGGTCCCAATTGGCGCTGGTATCACCCATAAACAAGTGTTCAACACCTTTGGCCGCACTTTGAGCGGTGCTGCTGAACCAATCTCCTAATAAGTCAGCACCTTCCTCTGTGTCATCCCACCACTCAGACACGCTGTAATGTCCTGTTGGATCAGTATAACGCAAGGGGTCGTTCACGCAATACGAGTAGCGGTTATAACTTTGTGGATTGGAAAAATCTGGAATAATGTCATCCGGCTGGATAAATCGCCCTAGTTCCGGGTCATAGTACCTGGCATTGTAATAGTAAAGCCCGCTTTCGGCATCGAAAACCTGCCCGGTGAACCGCCGCGACACTTGAAAACTCGCCTGCGGGCTGGCTGTCTGCGTCCGGCCAAACGGGTAATAGACGTTAACCTCTTGTTGCGCTCCGCTGGAACTGCTCAACGTGCTGGACGTATTCAAATTGTCTTCATGGTAATAATCGGCCACCCGGTTGGTATCCGTTCCGCCATAGAGGAGGGAGTTGGTTTCGAACGTACACACCTGTTGGCCATTGGCATATACATGGAACAATGTCCTGCCGCCTTTTTCTTCGTAGATATTTCCAATCCACACCTGAATATTGGTCGGATTTTGGTTGATGCGCTTCCACAACCGGGAACCGTCATTGGCATAACCAAATTCATCTGACATCACGCCAGCCTGTGCAATTGCTGAGAGCCGGTTTGCTGCGTCATAGACCAGGGCTTGTGAGTTGGTGAGGCCGCCATGTCGCACCATCATGTTGCCGCACAAATCGTAGAGATTGGTGTAGCCAAAGGCGGTTCTGACGGCTTGAATGCGTGGGTTCGCGTAAGCATATTTTGACCCGCCGCCTTCGATGTTGGTGGTGATGTTTCCGACAGGGTCATAGGCATAGCTGTTGGACAAACCGCTGTACGTCTTGATACGGTGCAAATTGTAATAGGCAACGTTCACCACGTTTGTAAGGCCGGTGCCAATTATGTTAGTGATGTCATTTCCCGCCGTGTATTTGTAGGTGCGATTAAAAACCGCGCCACTGGAACCGGCTGATATGCTTTGTAGCCGTTTGGACGTGGAATAGTAACTGCGAGTGGTTGTAAGACCACTTCCGTATGTGAAGTTGGTCACATGCTGAAATTCATCGTAGGCTGAGGCACTGAC
>Ga0302280_1004158_pt1 | contig 10031 bp, 30 predicted proteins | sample III_Fen_E1_1_FD_198771 | JGI IMG/M metagenome (GOLD analysis project Ga0302280, IMG submission 198771) | Peat permafrost microbial communities from Stordalen Mire near Abisko, Sweden - III_Fen_E1_1 | ecosystem: Environmental > Terrestrial > Soil > Wetlands > Permafrost | place: Sweden: Abisko...
GATTTAGATGAAGTTTCACCGATGGTCTTCTGTTCTACATATCCTTTTTTAAGTTTGGAACGAACCACCGAGTCAAGAGTTTTTTTGGATTCATTCCAAGTGCCACTCTCTGGATTGTTACACCCTACACGTCCCCATTCTGCACTCCAATTGCCGTCATCATATGCTTTAGAATTCCAAAATTTATACGAATTAATGTCATCGGTTTGTTCAAGTTTGATTAAGCGAACTTCTTTAATTAGCGTGGCCATAATTGAGAGTATACCTAAATTAGAATTAAAGTCGAGTGGTAATTTTATGAAACCTAGAAGGTTTGCTTTCTCCGAAGATTTCTCTTAATAGACGTTCTTCTTTGGAGTGTCTATGTCTACATTTCATCGTGTCCAATTGGTCTTGAATTCTTTCAGAATCGATACAATATTTACAATTTCGGATTATTGTCCATGATTTGGAATTTTGATTCCAGAGAAGAGATTTATCTTTAATAAAGATATGTCCCCGTCTACATTTTCGTGGTGATGTATGATAGCGAGTCATAAATTAAAAAGCCGGTCCGTTTCCATTACTCTGATTTATATAAAAAGTTATAAAGAGGTTTGAATCTTTAGTTCCCCAAGTTTGTTTGAGGTTTCTAGAATTTTGTTCCAGATTTCTTGACGGTCAACTGTTGAAACGCTGTCGCTTTTACGAGAATTCTCACGTTGGAGAATTGCTTGGAGCCGGACGAGTTCTCCCGCAAGGCGGGATTTAGATTTTAACGCACTCGACAACGTTTGAGTTTTATTTGTAATCATATGTGTATAATAACACCGATTTATATTTTTGTCAAGTAATTTCTTCCCAATCGTGGCGATATTCCATCCAGCTTATTTTTTTGACTTCGGAGATATCATATTCGCCACGAACATATCCTTTACCGGAAACATATCTTTCATATGGATGTCCGTTTTGGAATTCTATCTTATAATGCTTCCCGTCTTTTTCATAGATAATTGAGGTTTCCTCATTGCCACAACTATCGGTGAATTCGTGTTGTCCATGTTCAACGTAGTTGGCACTTTTAATCCAATCTTCTAATTCTTGTAATTTCATAAATTTTTAATCGGCACAACTATCGTCACAATAGTTTTTGTCTTCTCGGTTTATTTTCCACACCATAAAATACCACATATAAAGCACGATGATAAACCAGAATATAATGGGTATCATCATTATACCAGCCCAAATTGATTTTAGAATATTCATTTCAATAATTCTTTATTTTCAAATATATTACCAATCACTTCAATATCATTAGTATCACAAATATCATCCGGCGTAAATCTATTTTCGTGATATTTTACTTCATAGACATTACTTCGGAACATGTGGCACAACCCAGCTTTAACAATATCTCCTTCATAAATATCCCTTCCATTCTTATCTTTAAGTCCAGTATATTGTTGAAGAATTGTATTCTTATCACCTATGTAAGTATCAACCAAAATCGGCCAATAATACATTTTATTTCCTATAATATCCCAGACTCTAAATTTAGTTTCTCTATTTTTCATAAACAATTATTAGCATATCGCCATCGGTGTATTCCTCGGTTATTTTATAATTTGATTTTGATAGATTATATTTAATTTTATCAATCATCAGCTTATCATCCAGTGATAAATTTAATATGACAATTGAGGATTTCATTAAAAAGTAACTACTTCAATATCAATGATTTCCGGTGAGTTTAGTTGGGGAGTAACCATATGAGTAGTTGAACATCCAACTAGAAAACATGTGGCGATTGTGAGTGATATAATTAGTAATAGTTTCATAATTTTATTCGAAAAATCCTTTTTCAGCAATTATATTTGGATGGGCTGATTTAGAATATGCAAAATCTAGTTGCGCCTTCATATTCTCAATGTGTTGACAACGAACTTTGTAACTATTCCAGATTTGGTCAGATGCTCTTTTATCTTTAAAATATGGGTCGTAATTATGAGTTAATGGAAATCCACGACGGTCTTCTTTTAATACTAATTCTCCGATTAAATCTCTGGCATCATTATATTTTTTAAACTCATTAACAAGTTCAGTTTCCAATAATGACTTGAGAAACGTATAGGTAAAATACGACATGTAAATTTCAGGTTTCTTTTTCATGTTATTGAATAATACAATACTCTTTAATTGTGGTGGTAATTTCACCAACAGTTCGTTCCACCCAACACTTTCCATTTTTTGGGTTATACATTACAATATCCTTGCCACCTTTGACATATTTAACCATAACAGGTTTAATATCCGTTTCTAGTTTTGGGTTTTTAGTATTCATATTTGAGAGTATATCTATTTTAGATTGAATGTCAACAACTTTCATCTTCAAAATCGCCATGTCCGGTGTTATTAGATTTATAAGTTACTATATTACAATCTTTTACACTAGCAACAAAATTATGATTTATGAGTTGTTCATAAGTATATCTATACTTCGGAACCATCACGGACGAGTCCATGGTATAAAAATTATTTTTTAAAGTAAACCGCTCACCGTCATCGTGTCGATATAAATATCGTGGTAATTTATTGACTTTAGTTTTCATTGCTTGTATAATATCAACAAAATGAGAATTGTCAACATCAAATATAATAAATGTGAGGTATATTGTGGTCGTGGAACTTCATTTGGGAACGTATTCCATATTGGAATTGACGGAACTCGTGATGAAGTCTGTGATAAATACGAAGAATATTTCAATAAACGTATATCCAAAGACTTTAAATTTAAAACTTTAGTGTTAAAGTTAAAAGGAAGAGTGTGTGGTTGTTGGTGTGTCCCGGACAGATGCCATTTAGAAACAATCAAGAAATTTATTGACAACCAACTATAATCTGATATACTCTAAAAATTATGAAAATCAAAAAATACAAATCATTGCAGAATAAATCTAAATCATTTCACCTTCATTTTTCTCCGGCATGGGAACCCAAGAAAAAGCATCACTTTTCAATTTCGATTGGAAATGCTGAAATGTGTCTTGGAGGCAGGGAGGCGAGAATGTTAAAAGCATTTCTTGATAAAGTATATTAAACGATATGGCATATTATTCTAAAGTTCATTTAAAAGACGAAGCATCCGAAGCATTTCTCTCTAGTCGAGGATTTGTATTAGTATCAACGTGTTCTCAATTGAGTTATTGGCTTAATTCCAATATAGAATTGTTTTTGCCGGTTGATACACTTATATCCTCGGATATTGATATTTATTCTAAAATTTCAAGTGATTATTATAAGTTAGGAATTAAAGCGGGAAAGCGAACGGCATTAACCTCAATTACTAATTCATTATCAGAATTAGTATTTCCCAATGAACCAGCCAATAATCAAGATTATTAAAAAATTATGTTATATTATATTAAAGCAAAAGTATCAATTAAAGTGTATGGGATTTCTGGCACTTCTCAAGAAGGAGTTTCAAAGTTAGTCAATGCCAATTCAGAGTCGGAAGCATTAGATAAATTTAAAAATTTCTGTGATATTAAATATAGTAAAATGCAGCCCGAATCAATCTCCTACGAGTGGTTGGAAATTGCCGGTGAAATAAAATAATATTATGAAAGTCATAAAACCAAAAAACTCCAAATTTAACAAGTGGTATTTGAAAAAACACCCATTTGCGAGTATAGATAAGTCGGGAGAGTTATTAACTTCTAGTAGAGTTGATAGTTTATCATCATATTATGATGAATATGCAGCATATGAATTTGGAAAAGATGAAGTATACGAAAATTATGGATACTAAATATATGAATAAAGATAACTTAATAAAGGAATTGTCAAATCTATCTGAAGCACTATATGATGGAAGTTGTGTTGTTGATATTATTCTAAGTATAGAGGAGAATGGCAAATAATATTAGCTGAAATATATGCCGGTCTCACATTATCAGAGGCAATTAAGAAACATCCATTTTCAGAGTTAAATGAATTTGAAAATAATATGTTAATTGAATTAATTCATTGTGGAGAGTTGGGAGGAGTATTGGAAATTGCTCTTGACCGAGCTATTGTATATCTTGCGAAGGATATACCGACCCCACTATCCGTTAAAGGATATTTACATACGGTTGGACTTATGCTTAGTTGTGGAGTTCCTATACTTAAAGCTATAAAATCAGTTCCAATTGATATTAAGTATGATTTGGTTAAAGAAAATGCGTATGTTTCTATAAAAGAAGGAAATGAATTTTACACTTCGTTTAAGGGACATATCACAGATGAAGAATATAAAAGTCTACACGAGGCTGAATATAATGGAAGTTTGCCAGAATTCTTGATGACTTTGAAAGATTAAATTATGACTAAAATAGAAAAAATTATCCAATCGGCAGAAGACGAATGTGAAGGTGCCAATTTTCATGACCGATGTGGAATGGCGACTGATTTATTTGATTCTATAAAGAATATTGTAGATGAGAAAAATCATTTGATATTGGCCAGAGCAATTTATGATTCAGTAACCGCCCGAATGTAATATATGACTCTTCGCCAAACACTATTAGAGGTAGATTTGAATAAAGTCTATAACTTAATTTATAAGAAAAATCTTAAATATGCGGCTAAATGCGACCGTCCTCAATTAAACACCGTTATCAATCAATATTCTAAAGTTGTTGAAGAATTACTATCTTTACCATATCATAAACCATACAAATATCCATGGTATATTAAATATGAAGAAGACTGGTATGAGCGGTATTGTAAAGAACATAATGAGAAATATGATGGTGATGGTAAATATATAAGTGTTTGCTTGTATAATCCTCATTATGTTAAGCCCGATTATTCATTAAAACCCTATGGGAGAATTAAAAAAGAAAAAATTCCAAAAGGTCATTATGATTGTAATGCAGATAAGCACCAAGAATTTTTTGCGGCTGGATTTACATCTTGGAATAATGTAATTGATTCGGAAATTATAATTTCTATTAAAATATCATTGGAAAAAGCAATTGCTGAATTATTATGGGAATTGACATTCTGGGGCTGGACGAATAAAAAAGTAAAAGAAAATATAAAAGATTTAGACGGTAGATTGGAAGAGTCCATCAAAAATATGAAGAAAGGGAAATCTAAATCATATACCGTTGAGGATTTGCGTAAATTATTATGAAATGTAAATGGATCATCGAAAACTTTACGGATAGTGAAGACTATAATGATTTAATTAAATCAATTAAAGATTCCGGTCGTTATTGCTTTGTTATTGGGAAGCATAATCATTTTGATTTTAATTCCGAAGGATTTGATGAGCATGATTGTGTAATTGTGCAGGGTTCAATACAAATGACTAAGAATATTGCTAGTCGTCTTCCAAAAGGTTGCTTTCCAATTGCATATAGTAGTTGGCAAAATTATCTTTGCACTACCTATTATCCAAAATTTCAATCATTTCTATTTAATGATAATAATGAATTTACTACTCTTAAAAATTTAAAGGAGAATAAATTTCATTTTTATGAAAAATTTGGGAAAGATGCCTTGATATTTATCCGTCCTGATAGCGGCGAAAAGACATTTCAAGCCCAACTGCTTGATTTACAGGACTTTGATAGGTTTTGGGAAAATGGCATCCAGAGTAGTGCCGAAGATAATGATATTATTATAGTATCAACTCCCAAGAAAATTAATGGGGAATTTAGAATTGTATGTTCCAAATATAATGGTGGAGAAATTATTGCTGCATCAACATATCAATATCAAGGAAAGAAGACGCAAATTCCAAGTATTCCGAATGGAGCTAGAGAAAAGTGTTTGGAAATATTGAAGGTTGGATGGTTCCCAGACTCTTTGTTTTGCGTCGATATTTTCCAAGATGGTGATAATAATTTCTGGCTCGGAGAATTAACATCATTTTCAAGTGCCGGTCTTTATATGACTAATAAGGTCGATATTGTAAAGCGGGTCAATGAGATTGTTGAGATGGAATATTTAAACCGAAAATAATATGATTTTATATACTATAGAAAAAAGATTTAATCCAAGAACCGGTAAAGAAATATCAGGCGGGGAACTAACTCCGTCCGATTGCAGAATAATTGATTTATGATGATATTCAATAAATATTGGTGGATAGGTAAGAAATATGATATCGTGTCTTGGTATTGTAGGACATTAAATAAAACAATTATAACGGCTCAACAAAAGAAACAATAATATGAAACATGAATTTTTGACCTGTGATAAATGCGGATATTCCGAAGAAAATGCTGGCTGCATTGTTAAACATTTAAGAATTGATATGGGTAATGATACTATTGATTGGGAAGATATCGAGTTATGTGCCGATTGTTTACGAACTTATAAATTAGAAAATCCAAACGCTAAAATTTATGAACTCTGATATTGTAAACAAAATTAACGAATCTCCTTATAAGGCGTTTATTGCTATAACTGGCGGCGGTGCATCCTTTATAAGTGATTATTTGAAAATAAGTGGAGCATCGAAAACTATTGTTGGGGCAATTGTGCCTTATGATAGAACTATATTTGATAATTTTGTCGGTATTAAAATGACGGAATATTCCAGTCCATTAGCCGCTCGTAAATTAGCATTAGCATCTTATAATCAATGTATTATTGCTGGTGTTGAGCCTAAATATGCTATTGGTATTGGTGCGGCCAGTTCGATTGCATTTGATGGTGAACGAGTTGGGCGGCAACATAAGATTAATGTTGCTATCCATAAATTTGACTCGACTAAGAGTGTTAAGATTGTATTGGAACAGGGCAGACCCAGACAAGATGAAGATGCTCTTATCTCCTATGTAATATTCAAATCCTTATCTATTGCATCTGGAATAGACTCTGACACTTATATTTATCCATCTGATTTTGGTCATTTTGGGTCGGAGTCGCCCGAAATCATTACTGCAAAAAATGAGCAAATTCAGCCGTTAGTAATTGGTGAACGGGATTTTTATTGTAATGGGTCCTTTGATACCCTCAAGGAAATTGCCTTGTTTGGAGGGAGTTTTAATTTTTTACATCAAGGGCATGTTGCCATAAAACAATTGGCAGATGTAATATTAAATATCGATACATTTTTGGAATTATCTATAAAAAACGCCGACAAAGGAATTATTGATTACATCGATATAAACGAGCGATTAAAATATATCAATGAACATAAATTCAATTATATTATCAATAAATGCTCTACTATTAAAGAAAAAGTAGATTTAATTAAGAAATACAATCCAAACGCAATAATTACGTTTATTGTCGGTGCAGATACTTGGGTTAGGCTGTGGGACATAAAGTATGGATATGCTCCAGAATGGTTAGAAAAATTCTTTAAGACTAACAACGTTAGGTTCCTAGTTTTTGGTAGAAACGAAATTCCAATCGATAAAACATATGGTAAAGATTTAATTATATCATCTTCCGAGGCAGAAAATTTTAAAATTAATATATCTTCATCGGAATTAAGAGCTAAAAATTCTTAATATTATTGGCCAGCCTAATTGACCATTGTTTCCATTCATCATAGGTTAATTTACATTTGGCATAATTACATTGTTTACAGCTAGGGACACAATTTGAAAGTGTATATCCTTTAGTATTATCTAATCTATCAACTCCATTATATTTATATGGTTCTTCTTTAGTAAATACTCGTGTATCGTTCCATATCATCGAATACTCTACCCCACAGTAGTAACATGGCTTTTTAATAATACTCAACATGTCTTGTTCGGTCAATTCGAATACATGTTCTCTAGTCTTAGCTCCCCATCTATAATTCTTCATTATTCGTCTTAGGATAGCTACGCCAGTTGCCAACTTATTATGTTTGGCTAGACGCTTACCCACTTGCTTACTATGGCAATTACAAGATTTCTGGTGTTTTAGATGAGACAGTGTATTCGTTGTTGTATTACCACATTCACATTTACAAGTATATTTACACCCTATTGGATTATATGATATAATCGTTAATTTTCCAAACATATCTCCTATTTTAGCTCCTCTATTTTTATTGCAGACTCCTTTCCCGCACGATTTTCGTTTGCCTATATCTATTTGATATTTTGGAACGTTGACTATAGTTCCACACTCACACTGACATACGTGAGTTTTTTGTCCGAATTTATTTTTAAATGTTTCTAGTATTTTCATAATATTATGCTGTCCAGCATGTATAAATATCGCAAACCATTACATAAACGTCATAAATCTGTAATTATTTTTAAGTTGACATTTATCGTAGATATGGTATCATAGAAAAATGTTTAATATATCCGATAAAGTAATGCGAGATGACCCACCAAATACCGGTCAATTACCAAATAATGGAAAAGTAGATTTTAGTGAATTTACATATCCAAACGGAATTCCTCAATTAGACACCGTATATGTTGTAAAAAATACATATACCAATATCTCTGGGGTGCAAGTATTACAATTAGCTGGATTGCCATGCATTCATAAAGAAAGCGGAAAAGAAACTGGATTTGATGCAAGACAATATCGAAAATTAGACGAAATTAAAAATAAAAATAAATCGATAAAATACAATGTCAAATAAACTAAAAGAATTGTATTGTTATTTATTCGGGCATAGACAGTCAAATCCGAGATGTGGAGATGGGAAAGTTAGATGTCATAGATGTTATTTAACGCTGGTTGATGGTCGATATGAGCATTTACCTAAAGAGGAACAGCTTCGAAAATTCTGTGAACGAGAAATGAGTATATGAGTAAAAGAAAAAATGTTATTAGAGTTGGTGATAAGGTTAAAATCGTTAATCCCGAAGTTTTTGTGAGGACTGGATACCCTCTCACTACTGAGATGATTAAAGAGTCTCATATTACAGAAGAACAAAAGCATGACCATTCCGTAATTCATCATAGTGCTGGAATGGCTATGAGAAATGAATGGCATTTGTGGGATAAGAAATCCAAAATCAGCAAAGATATTCAAAAAAGATTTCAACTTTGTCACGGCGATGACCTTTCGGGCCTTATAAATACAGCTTTATGGGCTAAAGTTAAAGGTGAAGGTATTGATAAAGCATTGATTAAATGTGCTAAAAGATACAAGAAACATTGGAAAGATAGTGGAGTTGATGCAATGACTGGAGAACCACTCCCAAATCGTAAAGAACAGAAATCCATGTCTATATCTATTAAACTTAAAAAAGATGGGACAATTGAAATTGTATGATTGGTATAATGGCAATGTCGGAAAATAGATGTATTGGATTAAATGGAAAATTACCATTTCATTCATCCGGCGATTTTAAATGGTTTAAAGAATTTACGATGGGTAAGACTCTAATTGTTGGTAGAAAAACGTTTGATAACTTGCCGCTATTAAAGGGAAGAAAAATATGGATATTGACTAATGATATTTGGAGAAAGATGATGGTTCAACGAATTACAAATTCGTTAGGGTGTGAAGGTAGAAAATATAATTATGATGTGATAATGGATTATAATAAAGAAGTTCTGGACGAATGTATTGTTGCCGGTGGTAAATCAATATATGAGTTATTTATGCCTTATATTACCGAATTTTATGTGACTATACTGGACTTATCCGTAAATGGCGATACATTTATGTCTGAATTCGAACATCTATTTAGTAAACAAGAAGTAATAAGAGAATTTGAAGGTGGTAAAGTAATTAAATATAGCAAATGAAATTATATCCCTATCAACAACAATATTTAGATTTTTTATTATCCGATAAACAAATTAAGTGTATGATTAAAAGTAGAAAGATTGGATATTCATATGTTGAAAATATTTAAAAAGTATGAAACTAAAAACAATTAAAAGATATACCAACGAAGAATTGAAGATTATCAAATTGAATATAGCATCAATGTGTGGACGGCAAGATAATGGGGAGCAGTTTACTATGAATTTAATAGATGAAATTATTCGTCTTCGAGAATATGAGTGGAAATATAAGGAATTATCAAAATGATAAATTATAAAATATTAAATGACTCAATAGAGTATTATGAAAAAGCTGG
>Ga0302280_1004160_pt1 | contig 10029 bp, 7 predicted proteins | sample III_Fen_E1_1_FD_198771 | JGI IMG/M metagenome (GOLD analysis project Ga0302280, IMG submission 198771) | Peat permafrost microbial communities from Stordalen Mire near Abisko, Sweden - III_Fen_E1_1 | ecosystem: Environmental > Terrestrial > Soil > Wetlands > Permafrost | place: Sweden: Abisko...
GGTCATGATGGTCCTGCGCATTTTGCCATGGCAGAAGGAAAAGTAAATCTGGTTCCACTACCAATCTATCACGGAAAACCGGGAAAAGGTCTTTCCATTCAAATGTCTGTAAAGCCGGGTCCGGTAACGCTTCTTTCAGTTTGTGAAAGTCGTGAGGGCATTTTCCTGTTGGTTGCCGAAGGTGAATCGGTGAAAGGACCAACCTTGCAAATCGGAAACACTAACAGCCGCTACCGGTTCCCTGTTTCTGCCAAATTTTTTATAGATAAATGGAGTAAAGCCGGACCATCACACCACTGTGCTATCGGTATTGGCCATGTGGCGGGAAAGCTGGAAAAACTGGCTTCGCTTATAAATATTCCAATTGTAACTGTATGTTAATATCTTATTTGTAAGTACTTTGTAATGAAAATAAAAATAGTTTTTATAGGGGTTTTAATTTTTTGCGTTAATAATTTTATACGGACTCAAACCATCGATACCCATACCAAAGGGCAACAATACGACCAATTCTGGAGCCGTTGTGTTGGTGCAGGTCGCGCTAACGAAGGATTAAGGGCAGGTTGGTTGGAACAATTGAAAATGGTAAAGGAGAATTGCGGTTTTCAATATGTTCGTTTTCATGGTTTGTTTCACGATGATATGTTTGTGTATTTTGTTAAAAAAGATGGAAGTGTGGTATACAACTGGCAATACATCGACGAATTATTCGACCGTATGCAGGAAATAGGCGTAAAACCCTTTGTTGAACTTGCTTTTTTCCCAAAAGACATGGCACGTCAGGATAATCCACGTACTCAGTTCTGGTGGAAAGCCAATATATCGGTTGATCAGAATAATTTTGGTAAATGGCACGATTTGGTAAAAGCTTTTACCCAACATGTAGTTGAAAGGTATGGCATCAATGAAGTGTTGACCTGGTATTTCGAAGTGTGGAATGAGCCTGACCTGAATCCTGGTTTTCTGGATGGAACGAAGAGTGATTATTTCCGTTTGTACAAAGAATCGGCTTTAGCGGTTAAATCGGTCGATAAACGTTTAAAAGTGGGTGGTCCATCAACCAGTAATTTCGTTGCCGATCAACGCTATGAAGGCGAAATTTATGATAAAAGCAAATCGGTTTTTTATCCGGATAATGTGATTAATACAAAACAATGGAAATCACCCTGGATGGAAGATTTTATTGCTTTTTGCACAAAGGAAAATTTACCGTTGGATTTTATTACTACGCATCCCTATCCGACAGATTATGCACTTGATCCGGAAACAGGTCATGCCCGTGGAGCTGTGCGCTATGTTAACTCTACAAAAGATGATATGAACTGGCTCCGCAAGATATTAGCCAACAGCAAATACCCTAACGCTGAGATTCACCTTACCGAATGGAGTACCAGTCCGGGCAGCCGGGATCCTATGCACGACCAACTGCCACCTGCAGCCTTTATCATGAAAGTGAACCTGGATTGTATAGGCCTGGTAAACTCATTGTCATACTGGACATTTACCGATATCTTTGAAGAAAAAGGGGGCGCTGAAAATATTTTTCATGGTGGTTTCGGAATGATTAATTTCCAGGGTATTGTGAAGCCTTCCTTTCATGCATACCGTATGCTTCATCAACTGGGTGATATAAAACTATACTATAACGAACCGTTATTTGTAAGCCGCTCATCTAAAACAGGGAAAATATCTGCAGTTGCTTTTAATTATCCGAAAGAATTTGAAGCAAAAGTACCCCGGGCCGAAGATGTCAAAACGTATATGAATGCTTCCTCCAAAAAGCTCGATGTGACTCTTAAGAACCTGAAACCGAATGCGGTATTCCAGGTTGAAGTCCTGGATAACGACCATGGAAATATCAAACCATATTATGATTTAATAGGTGCACCACATTCTCCAAACCGCGAATTGACCGCCGAATTAAAAACAAAAGCCCGGGCAACAAAGAAATCGGAATTAAAGGCCGATAAAAACGGAAATCTTGTATTGAAAATGGAGTTAAGTCCATGGGAATGTGTCTTAATACATGAGTTGTAATCTAAAAAACCAATTATTTTCTTATGAAATCGTATAGTATTTCTTTTATTCACTATGGCGACTTTTGTAGTTTATACTCTAAGGTTTTTATATGAAATTTATTAAAATAAAAGGTACAACTGGTTTTCGTGTGAAGAAGAGAATCTAACTACAAAAGCCAAAAAAGGATAATAAGAATAAAGAAAAAAATACATAACAACAAAATTCACAAAAGTTTACATAAAAGTTTCTAGTGATAACTATATTCAAAAAGAACACAAAAGAATTCTTTTGAACCGTTTGCACGTTTTGTTAAGAATTTATCCTTTTGTATTCTTTTGTTTTTATGGTGAATTTATTTTTATTTTGATATTTCCACAACAAACCCTGTATAACCAAATACAATAATAGATTGAACAATACGATGCGGAGGATGCGAGAGTTTAAACCTCTCATCTTTTTAAGTAATAGGAAATAAATAATGTCCTATAATTTTTAATAAAACTTGTGCAATTCACAGCTCTATCACCCTCTACTTTGGAGAGCAGTCTGTGTAAAAATGAATCAATTATAAATTATTACTTACAAAATGAAAGTTGGTCATTAATTTTAAAATAAGGGGATAAGGTTTTAATCCTGGGTGATTTGGTTTTGTACTAGGTTTAATATATAATAATAAGGGTCTTAAATAAAAACCTTATTTTGGTTTTTTCACCCTTAGTAGAAATGTTACGTAAAAAATATCCTGCCCTTATTACCCTTATTTGCTTTCCAGTTTCATATTGTAAGTATATTCAATTTTCAAAACTCTTTTTACACAGCCTCAGAGGGCAGGGGGAGAGGTCGGATTTCTGGAATAAATAAAACACGACATAATAATGTCCCAATTACTTATGTATTAACTTTTTACTGAAATGTATGCAATATAAAAGAATTTTTATTTTCTCGGTTTTAGTTTGCCTGGTACTGTCCTTGCAAAGCCAGGAATTGAACAAATATGATTTTTCTCCTCTTCATCAACTTATCGGGAATTGGATAAAACAAAATTATTACCCCGGTGCATCAATCATTATTGCCAAAAATGATTCAGTCATTTTTGAAAAGTATTACGGAAGTTATACACCTGAAACGGAAGTCTATATCGCTTCGGCCGGAAAATGGCTGGCAGCGGCAGCTATTGCTGCGGTTGTTGATCAAACCTCACTTAAGTGGAATGATCCTGTTGAAAAATGGATTCCTGAATTTAAAGGAGATCCTAAAGGCAAAATAATGCTTAAACAATTGTTATCCCACACTTCAGGAATCCGGGACTATCTGCCATTGCCGGAAGTCGATACCTTTAATGTATTACAGAAATCAGTTGACCGGATTTTAAAGCTGGATACTGTTTTTGCTGCAGGCAGCAGGTTTCAATATGGCGGGCTGGCTATGCAGGTCGCCGGTCGAATGGCGGAAGTGGCATATGGTAAAGATTTTGAAACCTTGTTTCAGGATGTCATTGCAAAGCCGCTTAACATGGAAAATACCCATTTTACCCCAATTAACATGGAAGGCGGACATAGCCCAATGCTCGCCGGAGGAGTCCGAACGGTGTTACATGATTATATGAATTTTCTGAAGATGATTTTTCACGATGGAAAATATAACGGAAAACAAATCCTCAGCAAAAAATCAATCCTTGAAATGCAGGCCGACCAGGTAGGAACAGCAAATGTTTTACCGGGTGAATATACAGAAAAAGCTTTTGGTTCTTTTCATAATGGTGTTTACGGTCTGGGTGAATGGCGTGAGAAGATTGATGAACTTGGAAATGCGTACCAGATCAGCAGTCCAGGTTGGGCAGGTGCTTATCCCTGGATCAATAAAAAGGATGGGGTGCATGGTATTTTTCTGGCACATGTTCAGGGTGATGCTGCTAAAAAAGATGGTTTCTCACCATTTTATGATGCTCCTATTATTTCAAATCTTACTTCAGTAATTATACAATCCAATGGCATAAAGCAAGGGTATGCCAATATAGGTGATGCCATGCTTTTTTATGAAGAAAAAGGAATAGGAGAACCCATGATACTTCTGCATGCACATAGTGTGGATCGCCGAATGTGGGATAAACAGTTTGATGAATTATCAAAATATTTCAGAGTGATCCGTTTTGACTTACGGGGTTACGGCCTTTCTTCCATGCCTGTTGAGGGGAAAGATTTCAATTATGCCGAAGATCTGAAAAAATTCATGAATGTGTTAAATATTAAAAAAGCACATTTGGTGGGACTATCGCTTGGAGCACTCACCATCAGTGATTTTATGACCTTGTATCCTGAAAAAGTACTGTCAGCCACATTGGCTTCAGGTGCAATCTCACCTCAGATTATACCTCATTCACCCATTACAGATTTAAAAGCCTATAAAACTTCCTGGAAAAAAATGATGCGTGATATTTCGTGCAATGACAATCCATTTTTGATGAAGTTGATTGACGATTGGCGAATGTGGCAGGTTTCCCATAAAGAGTCAACAAAAATCTTTTTAGGAGATTCAGCTAAATCATATTACTTAAAACATAAAGTTCATATTCCGGTTCTGTTCATTGTGGGTGACTGTGATAGCAACGGAAGTAAAAATGCCATGAAAGAAATGGCAAAATTACTTCCGACATGCAAAACGTTGGTAATAAAAAATGCAGGCCATTTCTCCTGCCTGGAACAACCGAAAGTATTCACTCAGGCAGTAATCAAGTTCTCAAAAACACATATTATTCGAAAATAACTTCTATCCTTATTAGGTGAAACCTGATTTTGCTTCGTATTAATGATTGCACACAGTATATTGCAGCTTATAATATCAGGCAAATGAAAAAAATCCAGTTAGTTACATCGTTGCTATGTTTTTTGTTCTGTTGCGGAATAAACGCACAAAATAATTATGTATCAAAAGTTTGGGTAGCCGACAATGGTGATGGCACCTATAAAAATCCAATAATTAATGCCGATTATTCCGATCCCGATGTCTGCCGGGTTGGGAATGATTATTACATGACTGCATCCAGTTTCGGGTGTGCACCTGCAATTCCTGTCCTTCATTCTTACGATTTAGTCAATTGGCAACTTGTAAATTATGCCATGAAACGGATTCTTCCTGATGATGTTTTCAGCAAACCAATGCACGGAAAAGGTGTCTGGGCACCTTGTATCAGGTTTCATAACAATGAGTTCTTTATTTACTGGGGTGATCCCGACTATGGCATTTACAGGATTAAAACTGAAAATCCGCTGGGTGAGTGGAGTGAACCGGATCTGGTAATTCCGGGCAAAGGACTGATTGATCCCTGTCCTTTATGGGATACTGATGGAAAAGTATACCTGGTGCACGGTTGGGCAGGAAGCCGGGCAGGACTGAACAGTATTTTAACAGTCAATGAGCTGAATGACGATGGTTCTAAAGTGATCGGCGAAACGGCTCTGGTATATGATGGACTCCCTCAGGGAAATCACACTGTCGAAGGGCCTAAATTTTATAAACGTAACGGATATTATTATATCCTTGCTCCTGCGGGAGGTGTGGAACAAGGCTGGCAAATAGCATTACGTTCGAAAAATGTGTACGGACCCTACGAATGCAAGACTGTTATGGCTCAGGGAAAATCATCGATCAACGGACCACATCAGGGTGGATGGGTTGAAACACAAAAAGGTGAATCGTGGTTTGTGAATTTTCAGGATAAAGGAGCCTATGGACGTGTGATCAATTTGCAGCCTATGAAATGGGTGAATGACTGGCCGGTGATAGGAGTTGATAAAGAAGGGATGGGTTGTGGTGAACCTGTTCTTACGTATAAAAAACCAACTATTGGCAAAAGTTATCCTGTTGAGACACCTGTCGAAAGTGATGAATTCAATACTGAAAAGTTAGGCCTTCAGTGGCAATGGAATGCCAATCCTAAACAATCGGACGGAATGCCTTCACGTTTGGGTTTCATTCGCCTGTATGCTGAATTTATGCCGGAGGATTATTCAAATTTCTGGCAGGTACCTAATCTGCTGTTACAGAAATTCCCTTCAGATGAATTTATGGCAACTACGAAAGTCGATTTTTATTCACAAACAAAGGAAGAAAAAACAGGACTCATTGTGATGGGCCTGAACTATTCTCATATTGCTCTGGTAAAGAAAGAAGATGGATTCGAAATCCAACAGAGAGTTTGCATAGATGCAGAAAAGAAAAATCCTGAAACGCTTATTGCCGGCAAAGTACTGGCTCAATCGAAAGTATTTTTACGTGTTCAGGTTAAAAAAGATGCTATGTGTACTTTTAGTTACAGTATAGATGGTGTAATATTTACCCCGTTCGGTGAACCTTTTAAAGCGCACCAGGGTAAATGGATCGGTGCCAAAGTTGGTATCTTTTGCCTGAGTCCTTTAAAAACAGGATCACGTGGTTATGCCGATTTCGATTGGTTTCATGTTGAAAAAAATAACTGATCACTGAAAATATAAATATTCAGTTGGCAGTAAGTGAATGAAATAAATTAAGGATAAAAAGATATTTAATGAAAGAATATGAAAAAAGATAATTCAATTACAAAGATCCTCCCTGTACTGTTCGGCTTTTTTATTATGGGTTTTTGCGATGTAGTAGGAATCACTTCGGCTCATGTGAAGGTCGATTTTGGTTTAAGCGATACCCTGTCAAATATGATTCCTGTTGCGCTGTTTTCAATGTTCCTTTTGTTTTCGGTACCAACCGGAATTTTGATGAACAGGATAGGACGTAAAAAAACAGTTTTAATCAGTAATGTGATCACTGTAATAGCAATGTTCCTGCCATTGATCGGGTACACTTTCGCAATGTCACTCGTTGCTTTTGCATTGTTAGGCATTGCCAATACCATCCTGCAGGTTTCATTAAATCCTTTGTTGACAAATGTTGAAAAAGGGGATAAACTCACCAGCAGCCTCACTGCCGGTCAGTTTGTAAAGGCTATTTCTTCCTTTTGCGGACCCTTTATTGCCATATTTGCGGCTAATCAACTTGGAAGCTGGCAATATATTTTCCCCATTTATGCTGTTATTACCCTGCTGTCAACAGTTTGGCTAATGGCAACTCCGATTGAAGAGGAAAAGGAATTGGGGAAAGCGTCATCATTTAGTGAAGTGTTGGGTTTATTGTCTGACAAACGTATTCTTCAATTATTTCTTGGCATCCTGTTCGTTGTAGGTGTTGATGTCGGTTTAAATACCGCTGCTCCGAAAATACTAATTGAACGTTGCGGACTTTCTGCAGCCGATGCCGGTTATGGCTCCAGTATGTATTTCGCTTTCCGTACCGCAGGTGCATTTATAGGAGCCATTCTATTAGCTAAATTTTCATCCGAAAAGTTCTTTAAAATTAATATTCTGATTGCTGTGTTAGCATTGGTTGCTCTCATTTTCGTACCGGGAAAAATTGCTATTTTCGGGTTGTACGGAGTTGTTGGTTTCTCTATTGCAAATATTTTTCCGATTATATACGCCAAAGCTATTCAGTTAAGGCCTGAAAAAGCAAATGAAATATCCGGATTAATGATTACCGGAGTATTTGGAGGTGCTGTTATTCCTTTTTTCATGGGAGTATTTTCAGATGCATTTAAATCACAGGTTGGTTCGGTCATTGTAATATTAATAAGTGCACTTTATTTAACATATTGTGCTTTCTTTCTGAAAACTGCAAAATAATTTAATGAGTATGAATAAATTTATTGTTGGGTTGGGGTTATTGGCGTTTTTTGGCTGTAGCTCAATTAAAGTTGAATCGTTGGATGTAGATAAATCGCTTGACTATTGCGCTTCGCAAACTCAGCGTACACTAACTGAACTGAAAGGCGATTCTTCCATTGATTATACTATTATGCCAAAGAATATTTTGAATAATGCAAATGTCTGGAGTTGCAAAAAAGTTTCAAAAGAAGAATGGACTTCCGGATTCTGGCCGGGCATTCTTTGGTACGATTATGAAAATACCAATGACAAAAAAATAGAAATAAAGGCTGAAAAATTTACTGCTTCATTAGGCTTTTTATCTCATACCTCAGCTTATGACCACGACTTAGGCTTTTTAGTTTTTAATAGTTACGGTAACGGGTACCGGTTGACGGGGAATTCTGCCTATAAAAAAATACTACTGGATACAGCCGATACACTGGCTACCTTGTTTAATCCAAAAGTCGGAACTATCTTATCATGGCCCCGCGAAATGGAAATAAACGACTGGCCTTACAATACAATCATTGATAATATGATTAATCTCGAATTGTTGTTCTGGGCATCTAAAAACGGAGGGGGAAAGAAATTATATGATATCGCCGTTTCACATGCAGATAAAACTATGCAAAATCAATTTCGTCCGGATTATTCCAGTTATCACGTAGCACTCTACGATACCATTACAGGCAAATTTATCAAAGGAATTACCCATCAGGGTTATAGCGATCAATCTATGTGGGCTCGTGGACAGGCATGGTCTATTTACGGTTTTACTGTCTGTTACCGGGAGACTCATGATATTAAATACCTCAATTTTGTTCAAAAGGTAGCCGATGTTTATTTACGAAGATTACCCAAAGATTATGTGCCCTATTGGGATTTTGATGCCCCTGAAATTCCAAATTCTCCGCGTGATGCTTCAGCTGCCTGTGTAACTGCCTCTGCTTTACTCGAATTGTCTACGTATTTGAATGTGGAAGATGGGTTGAAATATAAAAATGATGCCATTAAAATGCTTAAATCCCTTAGTTCTCCAGCCTATCAAAGTGGAAATTCCAAACCATCTTTTTTACTGCATTCTACCGGCCACTGGCCTAATGGCACCGAAATTAATGCTTCTATCATTTATGCCGACTATTACTATATTGAGGCCTTGCTTCGTTTGAAAAAACTAAATGAAGGGATAAATTTATTTTAAATTTATGAGATTGAAATTAGTACTGTGAAATATATGCAATCACATTGTTTTAGAGAAATCTTCATCTATGTACAAAACTCTGCCACACTCTCATGAAAGAGGCTGTGTAAAAACTATAATTGAAAATGATAAAACTATCAAATTTAAGCATGTAGTTGAAATAAGGTAATAAGGTTAAGATATTTTTGTTAATATTTCTACTAAGGTTGATAAACAAAAATAAGGTTTATTTCTTAAAAACCTTATTTTCAGGTATTAAACTTTAATAGAAAGTAATGAGTACTAACCCAAACCTTATTACTTTATTAAAAAAAAGGATCGACTATCAATTTGGAAGTAACGAATTCTACTAATTTCATTTTTACACAGCCTCGAAAGGGTAGGAGAGATGTCTGTTTTAAAGAATAGTTGATAAATTGCTCATTATGCTTTAAGTCCATGAATTTATCCGTTTTTTTTTATTTATTAATTCTACTTTACTAAAATAAAACAACTACAAAAATACTAATGGAGTTTGAGACATCCCGTTTTTTCGGGACCACATAAGGACATAAAAAAGAAAGAAAATTCAAATACAGAACCACACAATAGGACACAAAAAACAAAAAATAACAAAGAAAAGAACACAATAGGAAAATACCTGGCGGTATTTTAAGAATAGAAACACAACAAGATAATTGAATGCAATCATTCTAGTGTGAACTATTTCCGATAAATCGGAAACTTCGAAATAACTATTGTGGTTAATTTTTTAATCTGTTAAAGTAGAATTAAACTGAAAAAAAATAAAGCTTTACATGAATGATTAAGATCCTGAAAATTATAAGTTTAACAAAATATTAACTGACAATCGGGTTTTACGACCAATGATTATAATTTAGCCCTTTTCATAGTATGAATGAGGAATGAGGAGCAAGGAATAAAGTAAGAAGTTAGGAGAAAGGAGTAAGGTGTAAGGAATTAATCGGTAGTCGGTAGTCGGTAGTAAGTAGTCGGTAGAAAAAAAAGTAGGTGAGTAGGTAATAAATTTAGTAGGTAAGCAAGCAGTAAAAATGTAAATAAATTTCAGGATAATAA
>Ga0302280_1004164_pt1 | contig 10027 bp, 7 predicted proteins | sample III_Fen_E1_1_FD_198771 | JGI IMG/M metagenome (GOLD analysis project Ga0302280, IMG submission 198771) | Peat permafrost microbial communities from Stordalen Mire near Abisko, Sweden - III_Fen_E1_1 | ecosystem: Environmental > Terrestrial > Soil > Wetlands > Permafrost | place: Sweden: Abisko...
TTCTTTTGATAATTAATATTGTTAAACTTGGTAGGTTTAACCGAATTGCCTTTCTCTGAAACTCCAAGAGAGAAGGTAAAATTTTTATTTTCCATTTTGTTTATTTTTAAAAGATTATTAAATATAAAACGTAATGCAATCTCTGAATTGCACGTAACAAGTCATATCCAGCTATGCTGAAACAGATTGTTTAAAATAAGATTGTTTGATTAAGTTTTAGTTTGGACACCCCTTTCGCCGTAAATTTCAGTTGGCTCTAAATGCTTTGGATTAAATTTTTGTGGATGATCAGAATAACTCTGATCCTAAGTTTAAATTTTGGTTGACCCTGGAGAGGGGTCAAAGTAAAGTTTTAGTTTTAGTTGACTATAGGAGATAAGTCAATGTATAGTTCAATTAAGTTTTGTTGACTCATGTAAATGAGCCAAATTTAAGTTTTATTTAAGTGATTAGTCACTTTTTTACAAATGTACCTTTATTTTTTGAGAAAAACAAGTTGATCTTAAAACAAAGAATATAATTTAAGTTAATATGAAATCTAAGTTGAAATGAATGGAATTCCAACAATGGATTTGAAAGCTGTACAGTTGAAACACTGGAAGGTTAATACGAAGTAAAATAAGAGAGATTAAAGGGCTTATGTTCAAGCAATGGAACAAATGGTCACATACTGTTATTCACTTGCTGAGAAGCCAGGAAAACGCAGAATACAGTTTTGTAGTAATTCAGAATGCATAATCAGAAAATGATTTTGATAACATATGAAGTTCCTAAGAAAATGACTTGTTCACAAATTGAAGTTAATGAGAGTCCTGCCTGCCGTAGTACCCACTAATCAAATCCCCCTCCTCACTCCCTAACTATGGAGTTCTCCCTATATAGACTGATGGTTTATCGTTAAAAAATTATTTTTTCAAAAAAAATTCCCTATGTATTTCATCTAATTCTAAAAATTCGTTCATAAAATAATTCCAAATTTGTACAATTTGTAAAATTTGTAAAATACTATTGTTTTTTAATTCAAAGTGTCAAATATTCAACCCAATTTAACAAATTGTATTTCGATATATTCTTAATAAGTTCTACTTTCGTTTTAGATTAAAATATTTAATTTGATTTAATTAAGCAATTGAACATTTGACTATTATCTAAATACATAAATATGGAAATTCAAAACGAAGCAAATTTAAGTGTATTAAAAAATATAATTCAAATTACAAAAAAGCTAGAAAATTCCAAATTGGATGAAGCAACCCTTGAAGATGTAAAATTGCCTCTGCAAGAATTATCAGAATATCTGAAAGTATCTCAATCAGAAAGCGCAATTTTTTGCGTCATCTTTGTTCTTCAGGTCAACACATATTGCATAGACCTGAGGGATATTATAAACTTTCTTGGTATAAGTTATATAGATTCCTTGAATTTAAAATCTGACATTGATTGTCTTATTGAAATGAGTCTTATTGAAATAGAACAAGAGCCTGGTCGAAAAACCAAAAAATCAAGTTTTGTTAAATTAAATTTCTCAATACAATCTGAGGTATCTGAAGCAATATATGAAAATAAACCAATTGTTAGAAAGCCAATTGAATTATTAGACATTTACAGCTTTATAAAGAAAGTTTCCACGTTTATTGAATTACGACAAAACGAACAAATTGAAACAACAGAGTTATTCGAGTTAATTGAAAAACTCGAGAATAGTAATGAACATATTGAACCGATCTCAAAAATAAAACAACTATTGGATATTGATGATCGAACACTATTATATGAAATTTTAAATAACCATATAATTGGATTCTCAACAAGCATGGAAAAAACACTACGTCAAATCAACCAAAATGCAAGAAAAAGGATTTTGAAAATGAATGAGTTAATTGAGAAAACAAATATAATGTATGAATTGGAATTAATTACATTAGGGGAGTCTCGATTTGCTAATGACTTTAGTTTGAGTTTAACAAACAAATCCATTGAAATTTTCATGCAAAATGACGCAAGTTTATTTATCAAAAACAACAAAGTAAAAAACCTTATTCTCAATGAAAACATTGCATATAAAGAACTTTTTTATGAACCGAAGTTATCTAAGGAGGTAAACTTTTTGACTGACAGCTTAATGAATGAGAAATTTATTTCACTTCAAGATAGATTGACAAATATAAGTTTGTCAAAAGGAGTGGCATCAATTTTTTACGGAAGCCCTGGAACTGGGAAAACGGAAACCGTTTATCAAATTGCAAAAGCCACAGGTCGGGATATTTTATTGGTCGATATTTCTCAGTCCAAATCAATGTGGTTTGGAGAAAGTGAGAAACGCATCAAGGATATATTTAATTCATACAGAAAGGCTTGTAATAGCATGGAAATTAAACCTATTTTATTTTTCAATGAAGCCGATGCTCTTTTGAATAAGAGACAGGAAAACAGTCAGTCAAATGTCGGACAAACTGAAAATGCAATTCAAAATATTTTACTTGAAGAAATGGAAAAATTTGAGGGTATTATGATTGCCACAACTAACCTGGAAGGGAATCTGGATGCTGCATACGAAAGACGATTCTTATTTAAAATCAAATTTGAAAGTCCAACCGTTGATGTGAAAGTGAAAATATGGCAAAACAAATTATCTTGGCTTAATAATAATTTTATTGGCAAATTGGCAAATGATTTTTCATTCTCTGGAGGTGAGATTGATAATATCGTTCGAAAAATCACCATTCAAGAAGTATTAACAGGTAAACGACCAGAGTCTAATGAGATATATGATTTCTGCAAAAATGAAAAAGTACTATCTAATAATAAGGGAAAATTTGTGGTAGGATATGAATAATGTATTTTTGATAAAACAATCATTAATTCCGAGTTGAAAGATATTGAATAATTTTCTCTTTCCTAAATCCTACATTTGAATTTTTTGAAGTACAACGTTTAAAATGACCTTCCTTCTCTTTAGTGTAAATGGCATTTCGTTTACAATGAAAAATTTCTTCCATATGTTTCATTGTAAGTATTTCTGGATAATCAATTAAAAATTCTATTTTATCTGGAACAAGCTCTTTTTCTAAATGGTCAACCTCATTTGCTAATTCAGGTTGATTAACAGTTGCGGTTGGTTTTCCATTTATATTTTTAAGCACATCTTTCAATAACTTTTCAATATAAACTAATACGCTTAAATGTGCAATGTCTATCGGATGGAAGAACCCATTAATAATTTCAGTATTAATAGAATCACTATCAATCATTATTTGATTTTTTGAACATAATTCATCAAAAAGCCGAATATGCCGAATTGAAATGTCAATCTTTATAAGATTCAAACTTGCAAATGTAGAAATTTGATCAGGCTTGGAGCTTAAAACCAAAAGAGCTAATGCAGTTTCAAAATCAGTTGAAAGTTGACGTACATGGTTAAAATATGCATCCATTGACCCTTTAAATTCTTCGTCTATTTCATACTGGATTCGATTCATATCCAAATCTGCCAGTTTCAAGGCATTCTCAAGCGATTGGTTTATTTCCATTGGTTTTGTTTGTTAATTGTTCCGCAACTGCTAGGGCATTTGCAACATCTCCAAATCGTACGTATTTCTGAAATGTTTTATAATCCTTATGTCCACTTATTCGCATTATTCGTTCAGCTTCAATTTTGTAATAAAAATACATATTCGTAATTGCAGAACGTCTACAAGTGTGGCTTGCAATGAGTTTCCATTTTGGCACTACAAGTTCTTTCTGTTCTCCACCTTTAAAGCTGTTATAAGTTACTTCATTTATTATACCTGCTTGCTCCGCTATTGGTTTAATTCGTTCATTTAAAACCTTTGAAGAAATTATTGGAAGTTTGTAATCATACTTTTTTACTATTGATAAGAAGTTGTCAACAACAGGTATCTTCACATCTGTAGTAGTCTTTTGAGTGGTTATTGACAGAACAGTAACCTTATTGCCATGCCCATCATCTTCTTCAGAAAAATATGTTGATTTTATATTATTAAAATCGCTCTGTCGTAAACCAGAATAACATCCAACAAGAAATATATCTCGGCACTGTAAATCAATACCTTTAAGTTCAAGTTTGGCTAATTTCTCAATTTCTGGCACACTTAATACAACCGCAGTTCCAACAGAACTAGGAGCTATAAAGTATTCCATATTAAATTCAGCATTCAAACTTTTACCCTTTTCAAAAGCATGTTTCATAATATGCTTTAAACATTTTATACTTTTACCAACAGTACTGGGGACATATTCTTCTTTATCAAATTTTAATTCAATAATCTCTGCATCATCATACAGGAAGTTAATAAATCTATCATACCAATCTATATCGATTGAATCAAATGTTGTTTCGAAAGAATTCAGATAATCAAATGCAACTAAATTTTTAGCCAATGTATGATATGGCTTTATTGAACCTAAAGCATATCTGATTTTTTTCTTTGTTAGAATAACACCACTTCGAATATCGGCTTCGAATGCATTTATGAATTCTGATAAAACAATTGTTTTCTTTATCTTTGCTATTCCGAATACGCTATTGTAGGATTCTTTTAGATATGATTTATTAACCATTATTCCACTCACTATAGCTGTATGTAGTATATTCGAGTGAGCAGATTTTATAGTATTTATCATTGATGACAGCTCACCCATAACAGCTTTATATTGTACTAATTTCGCTGGAACTTTACCAACTGGAATAGGTTCTTGCTTAATAGAATCCCATACAGCTGGTGGAATTCTAAGTACTTTATTCAAAGCTTTACTTTTCAGGGGATATATGAATGTTTCCCTGTGTCCACAGTTGACACGCAACCAAACCTCACTATCTTTAACAGCAGTAGGGTTTTTCAAATTGAATTTAGTATCAAGTTTAGCCATGCTGCAAATATACACAAAACAATTTACAAAATAATATATAGTACTATATTTGGTACTGTATTTAAAATACAATACAATAAAATCACTTGTATTTAACTGTATCGAATTGTATTTTGTAAAATCATATTTGTTGATATATAGCTGATTATGTATATATTAAATGCATAAATTGTATTGTATTGTATTTTCGTAGGGGGTTCTGGTGGTACCACAGCTAAAAAGACAGTTACATGAAAATGTGGCTGTCTTTTTTTTGTATCTATTCAGACTAAATTGAAAAAATTCAGGGATAAAGAGTTATAAGGGTGACTTAAGCAATTTCGTGTTCTATTTGTCTAATAGTGATATGGTATTTGAGTAAAAAGGTTTAAAGACAGATAGATTTGAATGAAGCATAATAAGTATTTCAATAGATCACCAGTATTATATTAACACATATTTATTACGGTATCTTATGAAAAGCGCGATTAAAGAGTATTTAAGTATTTTTAATGCTAATAATTAAGACATTTGATATCAATTTTCAATTATTGTTGTACTTTTGCATTGGTCTTTACCCTTGGTAAGGAAAATACAGAGGTTTCAAACGCTGAACCAGTTAATCAGCGTTTTTTCTTTTTTTATAGGATCCTATAGGATCCATTTTTGTTTTATGGAATCCATGCCGGACTCGCTTGTATTTTACCTATAGAATTATCAGCCTTATATGCTGTAATAAATTTTGCTGTAGTTTTAGACTGCATCCAAATGACAACAACATAATCGTCTTTTACAACTGCAACCCTATTTCTATTCTTATATTTTTTTTCAATTTTATCCCATCCTTGATATAATATTGCAGTTTGGTCTGTTAGTGTATCTTTTATCCATAACATCCTTTCTGCTCTTACAGAAGAAAAAATTGATTTATCTGAAAGTTTCCAATTTCGGCTTTCAAAAAAGGCATGTTCAAACCTATCGGGGAAAAATTTCACAGTTATTCCATCAAAAGTAACTATAAGCTTAGAAAAATTACAATAAACCTCAATGTATTTAGCACGATACTCATCTTCTGTTGCTAAATGAAGTAATTCGTAACTCATTTTACCAACCACCTTGAAGATTAATAACAAAAACATTAAATTTCTCTTCTGTTTTACTTGTGAGCTTTATTATATTACCATTTAAGTATTTAGACTCAACATAATTAATTAGATCTAGTTTTGCCTTGCTTGTTGTTTTGGCGTTAAACTTAGCAGCAACCAGACCAGTCAAAAAATCGGCAAGTTGAATCCCCAATGATTGGTGAGAGGGTAAGCCTTGTACTTGACTAATTGTAGAAAATAAATTAGAATTATTTAGAATTTTAGCTAACTCGTTCAATCTTCCTTTGTTTCTATTTACTTTTAAATCAAGAAAAATATTATAATTATTAAAATCAAAAACCCAATGTTGAAGAAGTTGATAGTAATACTTGTAAAATGCTAATTCAACATCTGAATTATGAAATTTATATTCATTTGACTTTGATGCCTCAATTATAATTACTCTAAAACGTATAAAATCACATTGAAAAAAGAAATCTAATACAGCTTTATAAAAGTCGAATGCCATTGGTGATACTTTGTTCCACTTAAACTCACTATTTATGCCATATTGTTTCTTTATCTTTAAAAGACCTTCTTTTAATGCGTCGCGTTTATCTGCATAAATCCATATCCCACCTATTGCAGTATATTTATGCGCATTTTTATTGGTTAACGCTTCAAGGCAACTTTCGTCACAATAAACTTCAAAATCCATTTTTTCGTCAATTTAATGTTTCTATTTGAATCTTTCTATAAAAAATTGGTTGTTATATAAATTGGTTGAATATTTATCTGTTTGTTTTAAAATCTGCCATCTGGTATATCTTATAATTTACAAAGAAATGCACACGTTTTGAATTTCATGTGTACGTTTTGCAATTTTTTATCCACGTTTGAAATGTCATGGGTAATTTATTCAACTTTTAGACTGCTGACATTTGCCAACATGTCAAATAATTCATCGTTTAAAAAATAGATTTCTTTCCCTAATTTTATCTTACTTTGGCAACCGGTACCGCACAAATTATTAAGGCAGTATAGCCTGAACTCGCGCAACGATTAATATCATCAGATTTAAACAAGCTTGATTCATATTGCACTTAATATACTTGTAGATTAAAATTATTTATAATCAATATGATATGTGCATAAGCGGAACTTATATAAAGTATTTATTCGTTTTCTTGCATCTTTTGCTCTATATAATTACTTTCAATTAAAGCAGAATTAAAGCAAATGCTCTTTTTCTTACAGACTTTGCTTTAATTGGTATTTCATACCTCGTGTACCACCTGAACTTTCTAAAACATTCTTTTCAACCATACTTCTCAACATTCTCTTTACTTTAAACTGATTGATTTCCAATCCAATACGACTATGTATTTCGCTAAAACCACTGTTCGGATATGCTTTTAAGTCTTTATAAATCAATTCTTCCAACCGATAATCTTCAATATTTTTCAGGTTGGTTTTGCCTTTAAAGTTTATTTTACGGACAAACTCGGGATTAACCGCATATTGAGTGCCTTTCCCTTTTCCTGTTTTGATAATTAATTCTAATTCAACTAATCTTCCCAACCAGTTTCTAAGCCCTGCTTCTTCATTCTGATTGAGAATACTGGAAATTTCGAGGGCGGTATAAGATTGTTGTTGAGCCAATAAACCCAAAGAAATAACCTCCTTCTGCTTTAAAGCAAATTCAGTGCTGGCTTTATCCATTAAGCGAACCACCTCTTTACTGACAAATTGTTTTTTTACAATTACAGTTACTCTTTCATCTGTTTCATTTACAATTGGCAATGGCTTTCCACTACCCAGTAAGAGGGCGTAAACCAAATCGTAACCACTACCTTCTCTTTCCATTAAGCCAAGATCGTAAAACACTTTTGATATATGTTCGTTTCTTCTGATTGATTGATTCAGAATATTTTTAGGGGTTACACCATAAGGAAGTCTGCCAGGACTATGAATCTCTAAACGATCAGGATAAATATTTATAAATATATCGCCTCTTGTAGTATATGTGCGATGAACTAAAGCGTTTACCACTAATTCCCGAACCACTTCAATAGGAAAGAATGGAATATTCTTTCGGAACATACCTTCTGAAATTTCAATACTTTCCTGCCAATCAGGAACATCGTTCAGAACTCTTTCTACAAGTTCCTTGGGATTCAAAAAATAATCGTCGAGTAATAATTTCCATATTTTTTCATCCTTGTCATCGTAGCGAATAATTTGTATGGCAGGTGGATACAATAAAGAAGCCCGGTCGTTTCTTTTGCCAATCCATAAAATACCCAGGTTAGTTAGATACCCACTTTTCTGAAAAAAATAAAAGTCCAGAATTTCGTCATCGCTCATCTCCTTAATAAACGAACTGACTCTTTTTGAATTTCGGATATCAACCAGAAACGTTCTGCGTTTTTGCTCATCAAATTGGGTGGCGGGAATTCGTTTAGTGATTTGCTCTTCCCATACAAAAGCATTTTTATCAGCAGCCAACCTTGCCATTTCATCCGGTGGTATGGGTTTGCACTCATCGTGTACACGTATGTAGTACTTGCCATCGGTGGTGCAGGCAATGGTTTGAGCATTGCGAAAAACCTGAACTTTTAGGAACTCAGCTTTGTTTTTGGCTACTTCAATGGTAATGGCAACCGCAATATTTACTGTGCGGTTAGCTATATTTTTCTGTATTAGGTCGGGCAAGTTGCGGTCACTTATTTTCTGATTTGCAGGTGGCAGGCTGTCCTTGTCTTCAATTCCTATGAAGATAGAACCACCTTGAGCATTGGCAAAACTCACACAGTCTTTTGCCAACTCGTCCCAATCGGTATTTCTACCTCTCAGAAACTTTAGCGATTTTTTATCCGTGTTTTTATTTTCTTCCATATTGCTTGCCTTGTTTTTTATGTTGATTTATAATACCATACATTCAATGCTTTTTTTAGTTCGTTTTCTGTCTTCAATAGCATCTGCTACTTAAAAACCGGCTTGATCTCGGCACATGTCATTATTATTCAAATAGTAATATGTTAATTTGGTGTAGGCATTTTTAAAAATCCTCATCCAGTTCATGACCGTTGATTTTGAGCCATTGTTTTGCATCTTCGTATTGAGGAAGTTGAACAGCCACAATGTTCCAGAATTCAGGTGAGTGATTGTGTTCTCTGAGGTGAGCTAATTCGTGGACGACAATGTAATCAATTACTTCGGGTGGAGCTTTTACTAACCGCCAATTGTAGTTAAGTGTTCCGGCTGCCGTACATGACCCCCACGTATATTTGGCAGCTGTAATATTAATATGTTTACGCTTCACGCCTAAATGTTCAGCAAAGGATTTGATACGAGGAATGAGCACTTCTTTGGCTTGTTGTTGATACCATTCAAATAACAAGTTTTTCACTACTTCACTATTACAAGCTTCTACAATGAAAGAATTTTTTAAATTTATGGTTCGCTCCTCTGAGTGATTGATTTGCAGACTGTAGTATTTCCCCAAATAAAGAAATTGTTCGCCATCTACAAACTCTTTTGCTGTATAGTTGATTGTTTTTTGCTCCGACTCTATTTTTGATTCGATAAGGACCTTGCGTTTTCTTACTTCTTCTTTTATACGTTCGTCTGAAAGTGATTGTGGAGCACGTACCACAACCGACTTATCCCTTTCAATTATAATTGAAATGGACTTGCGATTTGATTTTATGACTGAGTATTCAAACATATTAATGCGGACGTGCTTTTTCTAATATACGAGATACAATTTCATTGCGTTTATCAAAGAATCCTGGAATACTATATAACCTGTGTTCTTGTGTAAGCAATATATTCAACAATTCGCCTTTGAGGGCAGATTGTGATGCCGTATTACGCCAAAATCCAATAGCAACGCTTTCGAGTGCTATCTTTTCATACACCTCTTTGGTGACAGCCACTAAACAACTTATTTCATCTTCGGTAAGTGTGTGTTCCTTATCAAAAATTATGCTTTTGAGTATCCTGTAATATGGCATCTGTGTTTTAGGATTCAAACCATGTGTTTCTTCTTTATTACGGTTTCGGATACG
>Ga0302280_1004168_pt1 | contig 10019 bp, 9 predicted proteins | sample III_Fen_E1_1_FD_198771 | JGI IMG/M metagenome (GOLD analysis project Ga0302280, IMG submission 198771) | Peat permafrost microbial communities from Stordalen Mire near Abisko, Sweden - III_Fen_E1_1 | ecosystem: Environmental > Terrestrial > Soil > Wetlands > Permafrost | place: Sweden: Abisko...
TTCAAGCAATGCTAAACTCTTGAAGATAATGGAGATAAATCAAATATTAAATTAATTCTTGATTTGCTACATATAAACCATTTTCTTCTGGATACTTATCTCCCACAATATCCAGGAAGATGTAGCATAATTGAAAAGGATGGGCGTAAATTTGTAGAATTATGTCTTCCTGAACCAAAAAATGTTCATATGATTACATCTACTGGTCACATCTATGATACTCAATGATCTTTTTTTATAAGATAAAACCAAATTGAAGTATTTTTTATATTAGAATTTTCCTTTGCCGATAATTTAGATGAATTTTGTAATTTAAGAAATAACCATTAAGTAGACTTTGTTTAATTGAAATAAATACTATTAATAATATTATTTTTTTCTTAGATAGTCAGTCTTATATTTTTTATTTCATTAATGGTAGATTCAATAATAATTTAAAAGAAAAATATTTTGAATTGTTTATGATTAATGAATTTTAATGTGAATTTATCATATTTAATCTTTATCATTAATGGATCGAAAGTAATGGAACCCATTTGATTGTAATTTAATATTAAATGAAATCATATATAAAAATATGCCTAAAGGAACAAAAAGATCTTTTAAACTCACTGACCCAGCCAACAAGAAATTGTCAAAGACCACGGCTAGTAGAACTTCGAAAAAGATTCTCAAAAGCTCTGCTTCTCCAAAATTAGCATCGCCTAAACTATTAATGACTAATATTCAATCTGAATTGATTCATTCGCCAATCATATATAAGAATAATGGGTCAGAGCTTTCGTTTTACAGAATCATAAATCCTTCAAAAACAGTTGATATTCAATATAACTAAGCGATAAAAACTGGAATGACTCTTATGCTGGATAAGGACAACATTGAATAAATAGGCGATATAGGGAAGGTTTATTCGCAAGATTCATTATATTCTTTCCATTTGGATTATCGCCATATTTATATTCTTAAGCAATAAGGATCGGATGAATACAATTTTCAAGGTGTAGGACCATAAATTGGAAGCTAACCTCCAAATTGGACCATCCGCTTTGATCATGATGATTTTGCCAGTGCTTTCCTCGGGGCTGTCACTGAATCCCAAACTACTCCTCCAACTTATCATATTAGATTCTCTAAAAACATTGGGACAATTAAAACATTCTAAACTAATCCTAATTTGACCATTGCCAATAAAGCTATCTCGAAGAAGAAATGATCTTAATGATCTTGAATCAATAAATGGATTACTATATTTTAAAAGAGTATCTTAAAATTAATTATATTGACATTTTCTGTATTCATAGTTATTAGGTGTAATTTAAGATCATAAATATTATAAAATATACAATATTTTGTTAGCCAGAAATTCTTTTGGAAACAAATATCACAACTCCCTTATTTAACAAAAATAACTCTATTGTAAACTTCAACACTTCGAGAGATATTAATAACTTCAAAGGATAAAAGTCATTAAATAAAACAGATATTACTGAAAATAAAAACTGTCTATTTACTAACCTGCTCTGCATTAACATTAATATCTATATATACAACATCAATTACTACTAATTTTTGCAATTTTATCAATTCATATGAAAAAGAAAGCTCCAAGACTCAATCTTTTGCAAAATATCTAACCAAATAGAGTTTTTAATCTACTTGAGAGTGATGAGATCATCAAATATTTCTCATCTTTTGACCATGAGCAAGGATTATAGGATATAGATCCATAGCTATTGGAAGTAGTTTTTACGAAGATCAAATAACTTCCAGCCAGCCTAGACACCTCCCAGCTCGAAAAAATAGATGTTCTGACCCAAGGAGTGCAAGAACTTTTGAGTTTTTGCAAAAATAAAAAATTAGTTTCTCTTTTCGAATACATCTTAACCATTAAGAATAAAACTCATCATCCTCACTCTCATTATGGGTATTTATTAGTAAATAACTTTCCACAATAATTTTTTATTGGTCCCAAGTGCACGCATTATCACTGCAAAACTACTGCCAAAAAAATTGAAGCATCATATAACATTTACCGACCTGAAAGTGACAACTAAAATGAGAGATAAAATGAGTTTGTTTATTAATCTGATGACTAATTTATTAATGATGATGAAGATGAAGATGAAGAGGAAGAGGAGGAAGATAAAGAGAAGGAGGAAGAAGAAGAGAAGGAGGAAGAGGAAGAGAAGGAGGAATAATCAGAACCTGTTATACAAAGAAGGTCAAAGATAAAAGCTAAAAAAGAAAAAATAACCAACAAAATATAGGAAAAAACTAATAAATCTTCAATTAAGAAAAGGAAAATGGCAGGATTCTTAGATTCAGACAGTTAGCATTAAGATAACAAGTCTAAGAAATAAGAAGAGAATTCTGAATAAATTACTATGAAAAGAAACAAGACCAAAAAGAAATTGGTCTAAAAAAAGCAATTTGCTTCTCAACAAAACTTAAAACAACTTTAGGATTTATAAATTCTAACTATAATTTAAGAAAATTAAATAGATAACATTTTGGACCAATTTTCATATACGCAAATATTTTAGTATTTGTTAGAGTTTTGCGAAGACAAACTTCTAAGCATTTTAGATCCCAACGACCTTATGGAAATCATTGATGCTAATAAACTTAAAGCGAGAAGATAGAAAAGAAAAACTAAAAAATTGGGAAATGGCCTAAAATTGCACAAATCTAAAATTAATATTAAAACTCTCAACCTATAAGATTTGTTATCAGAATGCGTGAAAGAAGAAATTATTTCGGAAGATGATATTTTGAAGTGGGAAGTAACTGGGCCAATCTCGAACCACGTCATATATGGGCATAAATTGATTGCCAAAAATCCTAAAAAATATTCAATGGAGGAGTTCTTTAATGGATACGAGCAATATTAATTGAACAATCAAATTGAAGGACAGTATCAGAACTATTAGCTTCAATAATCATAAATGGAAGAAGAAGGAAGTCATAATTAGTAGCCAGACGAAAGCTAATCTGAAATCAGGGATTAACTCGATGATCTTGAAGACCAACTCTAGTCAAATTGATTAATTTACGGTTGTATTATTAATACACTCCAAAGGCTAATTTAATAACTTAAGATAATATTATTCCTCTCTAGAGTTGCATATATTGATTATATATCTTAGTATTATTTTTCAGACTGCTATTTTGTTCTTTATTGACAATTACTACTTCTGTGCTACTTAATATTTGTAAGAATTTACAATCTGTTTACAATTTAATTTTTGTTTTAAAAAAGATATAATTTTGGTTGAATTAGATCAAAAACAAGAATAAAAACTGATGATCTTAAAATAATTTCAATGTATCATCTTAATATTTTAATCAAATACATTCTCCTTATTCAGTCACTTCTATTATTCAATATCATCATCATTGCGTAATTAGTTCGTATAAGCCATTTACCAGAATGAACAGTCCAAGCACCAGCATCGACACAATCAGAAATATGTCAATGCATTTTGTCATATTAGATATTCCTTGTAAATGACTGTCACAAAATTCTTCTTAATTAGAGTTGGATAAGCTTCTTTATCTAGGAATGACTCCTTTACAATCAGGAAGCACTTCAATTGCTATTTACTGACATTGATTATCCCCATTTTTTTTCTATGGTGAAGGATCAGAATCTATTCTTTTTATATTTTCGTATTTTATCTTTTCTATATTTTAATATTAATTTTTGGGTTAATCTTTTTCTCCTTTCTCTTCATTCATTTCTTCATATTTTTATAAATCTTATTTATTCTCTGGTGCTTGTAAAATAGTAGGAGTTCTAAAATATGTACACTTAATATGTAAAATTGAAGGAATAAAGTAGATGAATAGGAATCCTAAAACAGCCCCATTGATATCAATTATATTGCGAATACTTATTTGAAATAAAGTAACAAGCAGGCAGATACCTATTATGCAGCTGAAATAAATAATCTAGTAAACATTTATGGTTCCTTTGGGAGATTATTCTATATTAAATACTCCAAATAGTCTTTTTCTAATTAATATACCAATTACTTGCTAATTAGCATAAATTAAGGAGAGACAGAGTAAAGATGGACTAGATAAATAAGTTATATAAGGTTAACTTCCCACGCACCATCACCGAAGTAATCTTCAATAGTCTTTTGAGATTGCCCATAATCTATTGAATCTCTATATAATATTCCTAGATAACCTGAAGAGTACCTAAAGATCCCATATAAGCAATGTAATAATATGCCAGTCCTCCAATTACATAAGCAATTAACACATAACGACCATAGTTTTGGGGTGAATTGTTTTTTTTCAAAACAGGAATATGAAACGTTTGGATTGCAAAAGCTTGTCCCATTGCTGCGGCCATTTAAACTGCCCCCGAACCTATAGCTTTATATTATGTTTGTACGCCAAAATCTTCTTCGCTCATAACAACCCACCCAAGAAAGATTAAATAGCTAGCGATGCTAATAATGCCATATGCCATTAAATTGGCACCAAAATCATAAAATTTCATAGCAATTACTATCACAAATAGAAAAAAGGCATTAAGAATAGCGTTAGTCTGAGTAAAACGATGAGGAGCAACTAATCCTATCCATTGAATGGTGATAAGCTCGAAGTAGAGCATGGCAACTAAAAGTAAGTTTGCCCATACACAGAGGTCATAGAAAATTTTCATTTTTTTGCTATTATCAAAATGCTTATATATTGCAACGTCTAGATCTGAAGAATTGCCAATATGAAGGACACATAATTTCGCTGAATAATAACTAAATAGTCCTGTAATTCCTATAACTAAGAAAGTCGAAAGATAACCTCCTTGAATAGCGAGTACTGGAAGAATGAGAATAAGGCCTCCGATCATTCCGTTTACTAGTGAGAGAATGACCATGGGCCCTGACAATGATTCAGTGTCCTATTATTGCATTACAAACTAAATATAAAACAGTAGGATATAATTTTTTTTCAATTATGAGTTCAATTTATAAGAATTCATTTGGATTCTAAATAATTGATAAACAATTTGTAATTTTGATTTGTTTAAATACAGTAGAAGAAATATTAAAAAACGGATTTATGCAAGCTACTTGGCAAGTTACTTTTTAAAGGCATATTTATCTCATTTTGAATTATTTGGCTGTGAACCGAAACTTCATCACTTAATTAGGGAGTCTTGGTTGATTTGTATCTTCAAGTTGGAATTTCACCAACATTTCTATTGTATTTATTCATATTAATCAATCGATATAGTAAAAAAAATGAGATGGTAATGATTTGGCAGTTGCCTATTTCATAATGTTAGATTACTGGTAAATATTAAAATAAAAAGCATCAACTATTTCGAAAGATAATTTGTTTGGCTCCTATTTCTTCATAAAACGTAATTGATTTTTTGCTGTTGGAATAGCTTAACTTTCCAATATTCTTTAATTTAGGGATGCCATTCATGTCCTTTTTATTGGACAGATCTAATCTTTCGTCCTGAGGCTGTTGATAAAATTAATTTTCCTCCATAGTCCGGCAACTTTTGGGCGTCACCAATTCAACCTTCTTCTTCGTTTTTATCATTTAAGATTAATTTAGTAATAAATTTCTTGAAACTGAAATTTTCGAGGGAGTCTATATTTTGTTAAGACTTTCTCTTGAAAATTGTGTCGTAAGAACTTACGAGGTCATTCTGGAATTGTATTGAACCAAGAATTAGAGTTAATTATCAGTTCTAATACAGTCTAAGTTGCATGCGCCCATGTTGTTTAAGTTAACTGGAACAATAGATAAAATAATGTTATATTAATTACCCATAAAATAATCACACTTATACAATTTTACTGAATTTCGTTATGGCTATTTGCCATTAAATAAATATTTTTGAGTCTCATCAAAGAAAAGAAAGCAATAAAACAAGATAGTACCATTGAGTCTCAATTGCTTATCAAATTTTAATACCTTTTATCAACTTATTTATTTCAAAATGGTTTCAAAATCGTTTTTTATCTTAATTTTGATCTGATCTTACTTAAATCAATAAATTCAAAAATATTAAGAAATTCATCTCATAGCGGCATATTGATCAATCAACTAACAAATCATAAATTTCATAAGTCAGATAATAGTCCTCTGGATGCTCTCTAATTTATGTTCTGAGGCTTTCAGTCAGTAGTTCCATTTCTAAATGATAATATCATTACCTAACTTTGTGAAAAGTGCGCCTTCCATAAATGTTTTCATCTTATTGGCTAACAATCCTCCTGTATTTGTTACCAAATCAAATATTTTGCTTCGAATATCTTGGTCTGTAAAGCCATTTCCTCGCCAGTTTTATATTTCAGCTTGGATGTAGTGCAAAAACACTTTTTGATATATTTATCCTTGATTATTGGCAAAGATTTCAACAAGTTGGTTAATGCCTGCCAGCCTATGCTATTCCTGAGAGATGTAGCTTAATTATTGGGCTACTATGAGAGGGATAAGTAGAAGCAGTAGTGACATTTTCATGGCGGCCGTCGTTAACAAAATTAAATATAGATTAAGGCGAAAGTAGTCAAATTAAATAAATGATCCAAATAATGTAAAATATGTTTTGAAATGATAGTTGACTTTTAGAGTAGTCATAAGGATCTATAACTTTGTTGGAAGATGTTAGTTTATTTTTTTCTTTTGTATAACTGATCCTGCTTACAAGTTATTCTACATTACAATTACGATAACAATCTCATCAATCAACATCAAATCGTCCAATTTCATTTGAACATTTGACTTTTTTAAGAGAGAAAACAAACCAAAATTTTAATCTCCGATAATTATAAAAACAGGCTCGAATAATATATCCTTCATTAATATTTATTCTAAGCTAAAATTCAGCAGACCTTTTAAATATTTAATGCAATCCGAATTATCTGTATCCTGAAGATTTATCTTTCATTGTATAATCACGTTTTGGGAATGCTGAAGAGGTTTGAAATGCTGGTACGAGTTTGAATGCGAAAGATTGCCTCGGCAAGAATGGGGGCCACAGATAGTCTAATTAGTCTACCATCGGTCAATTCTTCTTCCTTTTATTTGGGAGGAATTGAATTAGTTACTACCACTTGGTCCAGTTGTGAGTTTCTTATGTTTTAAAGAGCCTTGCCAGAAAGAAGACCATGTGTTGCAAAGCACGATACGCTCAATGCTCCATTTTCCTTTAAAACTTTTGTTGCCTCTGATAGTGTGCCTGCTGTATCGATAATATCATCAATGATGATAGCTTGCTTACCTTCCACACTACCCACCAAATGCATGCTTCCAATTTATCCTGCTCCCTTTCGCTGCTTAATAATCATGGCTAGTGAAGTTTCCTTCACGCCTACAGAAAACAAAAGAGCTTGAAAATTTTTTGCTCGAGTCACACCCCCAGCATCTGGGGAGACGACTACAATATTTTTCAGCGGAATTTTTTTTTGCTCAACAAAATAATTCATGGCCACTAGATTGGCTTAAAGATTGTCCACTGGCACTCTCGGTCCGAAAAATCCTTGAATCTGCCCGGAGTGTACGTCCACTAAAATGACTCTGTCCACTCCTACTGTTTCTAGCAATCTTGCAACATCAGCAGCAGATATAGGGACTCTAGGAGCTGTTTTACGGTCTTGCCTGCCATATCCATAATAGGGAATGACAACATTAATTTTTTTAGCGCTAGCCCTGCGCATAGTGGAAACCATGAGCAATAATTCTACAAGATTTTAGTTGACAGGTGGGGATGTAGACTGAACTATGAAGACATCTTTAGACCGTACACTATCTTTGACCTCAATACTAACTTATCCATCATTAAAGCGACCTATTTTCATTAAACCGAGAGGAATCTTCAAAATTTCAGCAATTTATTAAGCTAATGCCCTATTGGAATTGCCAGAAAAAATGACCATGTTTTGCCTGCGTGAAGTGAAGGATACCTGAACTCTTCAGTGAGTTCGAAGGAGATGTCCTTCCGATTGTGAAATTTTTCGTTGAGCTTCCGTTTTAATTTTTGATTGATTTTCTCGTTCTATTCGCTCGTGACCATAACAGAAGGCAAATGCAATAATGTGAATGCTGATAATAAACCGAATTGCTTTGGCCCAAAGAACTTGAGGAATGATCTAAACATTAAAATATCTTATGCGAAGTTGGCAATAATTACAAATCAAAGATTTGAAAATCGATAGAATTTCATCTGCGATCGCAGATAGATTTAAAATAAAGTTCAAAAAATATCATCAATACAATACAATGAGCTAAATCAACAAGATACAATCACTTCTCCCATTGGTCGCAGAGTTAGAAATTAACAAATATGAATTAGCAAGATCATTAATCATTTAGAAATATCTTAGCTGTTAGCATTCGAGAAATACTGATATTATCAGCCAAATCAACAAAATAATCAATTGGACAATCACTAGATTTTAAACTATTAATATTTATTGAATATATCTGAATCATCAGTTCAGTAAGGTCCAAAGTTTCCTGTACCCCAGCCTCCATTCATCATGTTGTTCCCCATATTCATCTCATATGCACCTTGACGCATCTCATAGTTGCCCATGTTTACCTCATTCATTCCTTGGCGGATCTCATTGTTGCCAATTTGCTGTTCCATGGCTCCTCTCCTCATATCAGCCATGCCTTGAGCATAATTTCCATGGGCCATTTCCCATTGTCCTCTGTTCATATCCATCTGCCCCATGTTGCGTTCCATATTTCCCATGTTCATATCCATCTGCCCCATGTTACGTTCCATATTTCCCATTCCCATTTCCGCATTTCCTTGATAACTCAGGTTGGCTCCCATGTTGAAGTTTGGGTTATATCCCATGTTGGGGTTATATCCCATGTTAGGGTTATAGCCCATGTTCTGGTTGTAGCCATTGTTTCCATAACCATTGTTTCCTCCGTACATTTTGATATAATTATTGGAATATTGAGAATTGAATGGTGAATTTAACTTTGAAACTATATGCATTCATAATAAAATAAATAATAAGATATAATAAACGTTATGAACTAACAAGAAAACCTTCCTTTTTTAACAAGAAATTGTATATGAGACATCTCTCGATGCTAATAATCTGACAAATTAACAAATTTCTTATTTTTGATTGTAATTAAGATAAATATAAGATAAAATCAGCAAGATGAATTCAATATTCAGATATTATAGACATTGTAGGAGGATAGATCCTAGTTTCCTTTGTAAATGCACGTGAAGTTACCAACGCTATGACCCTTCTTACCACTCACAATCATTCCAGTGTCCTGCAGCACCATCTTTACTAATTTCTTTGTTACAGAAGTCGAATAGTCCATACTAGGGCTCATATTAACTTCGATCAGCCATGGATTTAATTCCTAGTCGATCATAAAATCATAGCCCACCAATTAGGCAGATCCTTTTTTACCAATCATATGCCCCTCACAGCTTTTTATACTCCACACAACAATATTTTTCATCTTTTCCTGTAGGACTGCCCATTTATCGACTCCCAGCCACTGACTAAACTCTCCCATACCCCACATTGATTTTTCCGCATTGTGCTTCTTACTATGCTTTTGGATACTATTATTAGTGAGGTGAGTAAATCGATTGTAGATATCGTCTAATGAGTATTCATAATTTGAAAAGCGTAAATAGCATTACTAATAGAACCATATTTTGGGCGGATTAAAATCTTGAATTAAAACCCACTGGCGAATATCAAATTTCCGGCCTTCTATCAGTAAAGGGTTTTAAATATATTTCTGCGCAACAAATTGAGTTGGTTGGCCAAGACAGTAGTCAGCGATATCATATATGTTATTGAAGCAGCGAATTCCCCGTCCTCGAGACATGACTAAATCACTAAAGGATTACAGTTGGGCTTAACAATCCAAACGTTGCGCATGCCACTTATTTCAAACTGGGGGTCACGAGAACTTAGTTCAGCGAGATGTTTTCTCATTTTAGGGTCAATCTTATCATAAACTTGGGCCTCATCATCTTCGGGATTAGAATTATC
>Ga0302280_1004169_pt1 | contig 10019 bp, 9 predicted proteins | sample III_Fen_E1_1_FD_198771 | JGI IMG/M metagenome (GOLD analysis project Ga0302280, IMG submission 198771) | Peat permafrost microbial communities from Stordalen Mire near Abisko, Sweden - III_Fen_E1_1 | ecosystem: Environmental > Terrestrial > Soil > Wetlands > Permafrost | place: Sweden: Abisko...
AAAATTTGGCGAAAGCTTATGAAGAAGGCTTTTTAAATGATATGATGACTCCGTTCTTAGGAATTACAAAAGATAATACATTAAGACCTGACACAACATTAGAAAAGTTAGCCACTCTTAAAGGTGTATTTGGAGGAAGTGGAACTTTAACAGCAGGTAACTCTTCGGCTTTAACAGACGGGGCTTCATGCGTATTATTTGCAAGTGAAGAATGGGCGAAAGAACGTGGATTACCTATATTAGCGTATTTTTCTTTTTCAGAAACTGCAGCCCTTGAATTTGTTCAAAACAAACAAGATTTATTATTAGCTCCGGTATACGCTGTTCCTAAACTATTGAAAAAAGCAGGATTAAAACTTCAGGATTTTGATTTTTATGAAATTCACGAAGCATTTGGAGCTGTTGTTGGTGCAGACTTAAAACTATGGGAAGATGAACAATTTTGCAAAGAAAAATTAGGTTTACCGGGCGCTTTGGGAAGCATTGATACGAGTAAATTAAATGTGAAAGGAAGCAGTATTGCTACTGGTCACCCATTTGCTGCTACAGGTGGAAGAATCATTGGTACTTTAGCAAAACTAATTAACCAGAAAGGTTCAGGAAGAGGCTTGATAAGCCTTTGCGCTGCTGGTGGACAAGGTATTGCCATCATTATTGAAAAATAATTTTTAGACTGTCGTTGTAAAAAAGAGGTTGCTTTGTACAAAGCAACCTCTTTTTTTTATCTGCTCAACTTTTGCTGAGAATTTTAATATACTTTTAAGTTCTCATTTAAAAGATTCACTTTAAATACTGTTTATAAGATGAACACACATTACCCAAAGCTGTTTGAACCACTTGACCTTGGTTTTACCACATTAAAAAACAGAATTCTGATGGGTTCTATGCACACCGGATTGGAAGAAGAAAAAAACGGTTTTGAAAAAATGGCGGCTTTTTACGGAGAACGCGCTAAAGGTGGAGTCGGGCTTATCGTAACAGGTGGTATTGCTCCGAACATAGCAGGTTGGGTGGGACCATTTGCAAGCCGGCTAAGTAATGACCGTACTGCAAAAAAACATATAGTAATTACCGAAGAGGTACATAAAAATGGCGGTAAAATATGTCTGCAAATATTACATGCCGGAAGATATAGCTACACTCCGTTGTGTGTTGCGCCCAGTGCCATAAAATCGCCAATATCCATGTTTAAGCCATGGGCATTGAGTTCTTCGGGTGTTGAAAGTACCATTGCAGATTATGCCAATTGTGCCAAATATGCTCAGCAAGCAGGTTATGATGGGGTGGAAGTAATGGGTAGCGAAGGGTATTTGATAAATGAATTCATTGCAGCGAGAACAAACAAAAGAACTGATGAATGGGGAGGCAGTTATGAAAACCGAATAAAGTTCCCCATCGAAATTGTAAAGAGAATACGAAAAACTGTCGGGCAAAATTTCATCATCATTTATCGCCTGTCTATGATGGATTTGGTGGAAGGCGGCAGCTCATGGGATGAAGTGGTTCTGCTTGCCAAAGAAATAGAAAAAGCCGGAGCAACTATAATCAATACGGGCATTGGTTGGCACGAAGCACGCATACCTACAATTGCTACAATGGTTCCGAGAGGCGCTTTTTCGTTTGTAACAAAAAAAATGATGGGTCAGGTAAAGATTCCACTAATTACAACAAATAGAATAAATACTCCAGAAATTGCAGAAAAAATTTTAGCAGATGGCTGTGCCGATATGGTTTCTATGGCACGTCCTTTTCTTGCCGATTCGGAATTTGCCAATAAATCACAACAAGGTAGAGCAAATGAAATAAATACCTGTATTGGTTGTAATCAGGCATGTTTAGACCAAATCTTTAAACGTCAAATTGCAAGTTGTTTAGTGAATCCTCGCGCCTGTCACGAAACAGAGTTGAATTACATTGCAGTTGAAAAATCTAAAAACATTGCAGTTGTTGGAGCAGGTCCTGCAGGTTTATCAGCTGCTACTACTGCAGCAAAACGTGGACATAAAGTTACATTGTTTGATGCAGGGAGTGAAATAGGCGGACAATTTAACATTGCTAAACAAATACCGGGTAAAGAAGAGTTTTATGAGACCTTACGTTACTTTCAAAAACAAATTCAATTGAATAATGTAACATTAAAATTAAATAATACAATTGAAGTAAGTGATTTGGATGGATTTGATGAGATAATTATTGCTACAGGCATTTCTCCACTTAAGCCCAGTATACCAGGAGTTGAAAGTCCTCAAGTATTATCATACATAGATGTGTTAAAAAACAAAAAAGAGGTAGGCAAACGAGTTGCTATTATTGGTGCCGGAGGGATTGGCTTTGACACTGCTGAATATCTTACATGTGAAGGGAAATCAACATCTATGGATATTCAAGCATTTTTAACAGAATGGGGAGTTGATGCCACTAATCAAGTACGCGGAGGTATTGAAGGTATATTGCCACATCCACAACCTTCGCCACGCATAGTTTATTTATTGCAACGTAAAGAAACCAAAGTGGGCGACGGACTTGGCAAAACAACAGGATGGATACATCGTGCTTCCTTAAAAAGTAAAAAAGTAAAAATGATAAACAGTGTTCAATACGAAAAAATTGATGATGTTGGTTTACATATTACAATAGCAGGTAAACCTCAGTTACTGGAAGTAGATACGATTGTTATTTGCGCAGGACAAGTAAGCAAAAATGAATTGTTCGAACCGCTTAAAGCAAAAGGCAAATCAGTTCACTTAATTGGCGGAGCATTCATGGCAGGCGAGTTGGATGCTAAGCGTGCCATTGATCAAGGATTTAAGTTGGGATTGAGTATATAATTTAGCTGTATTCATCTGTTCGGCTTACTGATAACAATCAGCACCATGAATGATTATCCTCAGTTATAATTTCATTATATTTGAGTTACCTTCGTTTGTTGTTAAATGAATTTTCATTTATTAAATCATTTTATCATTCACCTATTTAATCATTAAAAAAAATGGAAGAATCAAATCACGATAAAGGAAAGTTGCTTGGAGCATTATTACTTGGTGCTGCAATAGGCGGAGCTTTAGGCATTCTATTCGCGCCGGATAAAGGTAGCGAAACTCGGAAAAAAATATTGTCGAAAGGAGAGGATCTTACAGGTGGATTAAAAGAGAAGTTTGATGACTTTCTTGATGAATTAAAAAAAGAAGCCGAAACGTTAAAAAACAAAACCAGTTAGTTGATTAATATTAGTGAGGACTGTGTCATGACGAACTTGATTTGTATCTGTCTATACATTATATAATAGGTGCAAAGATTCTGAAACAAGTTCATAATGGCTATTTATACATAATGCGAAATAAAATGGAAACAAAAACAACAATTCTGGAGCCTCTTATAGAACGAATAGAAGCTTACGGAAATACTACTGTTGAACTGGCGAAATTAAAAACGGTAGAAAAAACCGCTGATTTTTCATCAACGCTTATTTCTCGTTCGTTATTGATAATTGCTATTTCAGCTTTTGCACTTATGCTTAATGTTGCCATTGCACTTTGGTTTGGTGAAATGCTTGGAAAAAACTACTATGGCTTTTTTATTATGGCTTTATTGGATGCAATAGTTGTGCTTATTGTATATATTATCCATCCATCCATTAAGTCAGGCATCAATAATTCTATTATCAAACAATTGTTAAATTAATTTTACTATGCAACACATCAGCAACTCGGCAGAACTAAAAAATGCTATTCGGCAATTGGAACAAAAACGGGCTGAAGAATGGACATTGCTGAAACAAGAATGTTTTACCACTTATGAAAGTTTAAAACCTACAAATATTATTAAAAATACATTTAAGGAATTAAGTTCTTCGCACGATTTCAAGAAAGATTTGCTTGGAACGCTGTTGAGTATTGCTATAGGCTTTGTTTCTAAAAAGGCAATTATAGGTTCTACAAATAATCCATTAAAACAATTATTAGGAAGTTTTTTACAAATGGGTGTTACAGATGTTGTTTCAAAAAATTCAGATGGCTTAAAAACTATAGTATTTAGTTTGATTAATAAATTTTTTGGTAAAGGGGAGGAGTAGTTAATTCTTAAAAGGTGTTTTGTATTACTTAAAAAATTGTTAGTGAAACTTTTTTTCTTGAGATAACATTTCAATTAGTTGCTCCATTCTTTTTTCTCTCGTTTCTAATTTTTTAGCTGTTTGCAACCTCCATGTAATTGCATAGGTATTGGTTTTATTTAACGTATCAAAAAAAGTTTTCGCTTTTTTATTTTGACTAAGTTTTTTCAAAAAATCATCCGGTATTTTCATATTACTTGGTGAGTCGTAAGCTCTATCCCATCTTCCATCTGCCTTTGCGTTTTCAGCTTCTTGTATTCCACTAGGTTTCATTTTACCAAGTTTATATAAACGTGCAACATGTTCAATATTTTTTTTTGACCATATACTCTTTGCCCTTCGTGGAGTATATTTCGTAAGATAGGATTGTTTATCGAATAACTTTTTTTGTCCGTCAATCCAGCCATAGCAAAGGGCTTCGTCAAGCGCTTGTGTATAAGTGACGGAGGATACGGCAGAACCTTTTTTGAAAAACCTTATCCAAATACCATTTGCATTGGTATAATTAATTGCTAACCATTGTTCCCATTCTTTTGGAGATGCAAAGGACAGGATAGGTATATTCGATTTGTCAATTTTTTTCATTTTGTATAACTATACTAAATCTGTATGAATTTGATGTGACACAACTAATAAACTCAAAATTTTCAAACTGATTTTCTCCTTCTCTTTTCTTTAATAATTAAACTTAGTTCGCGCCCTGTTTGTCCTTTTACAAAAGTGTTTTCTTGTGCCCTGCGTATTAAATATGGCAATACTTCTTTAACAGGACCATAAGGAACATACTTAGCTACATTATATCCTAAATTGGAAAGGTTATAACTGATATGGTCGCTCATGCCTAATAGTTGAGCGAAGAATATGTGTGAATTATTTTTTTGAATTGTTTTTTCTTCAATTAATTGTGCAAGATAAATTAAACTATTTTCATTATGTGTAGCGGCACAAAATGCAATTTTTTGAATATTGCTTAAGCAATATAATAATGCGGCATTATAATCATTATCGGTAGCTTCTTTAGTATCATGTATAGGTGATGAGTAGTTTAATTCTATAGCGCGGGTGCGTTCTTTTCTCATGTAAGCACCACGTACTAATTTGACTCCCAAAAGGTAATTTTCTTTTTCAGCCTTTGCAAAAGAGTTTTTGAGATAATCCAGTCGATCTTTTCTATACATCTGAAAAGTAGTGTAAACAATAGGTTTTTGTTTATTGTACATCATCATCATCATGTTTGCCAAATCATCAATTGCATTCTGAATCCAACTTTCTTCAGCATCAATAAATATGGCAACATCTGCTTCAAATGCTGCTTTACAAATTACATTCACATTGTTGTAAATACATTCGTATTCTTGTTGCTCATGGTTGTTTAAAGTTATTTTGGCTGAAACTTTTTCTAGCAATTCAAAACGAGCTAAACCTGTTACTTTAAATACACAAAAAGGTATGTGTTTATTATTTTTTGATTTATAAATAGTTTTAATAGTTTCATTGACACAAACTTGAAAATCGGCTTCTGTTTTTTTTCCTTCCACAGAATAATCAAGTATAGTCCCTATGTTTGATACACTTAACAGTTTTATTTTTTTATCGCATTCTTCGATGGTTTCTCCTCCACAAAACTGTTTAAAAATAGTTGCTTGTATTATGTTTTTAATTGGTAGGTGAAGTTTTAATGCTGCATATATCAATTGATTACCAATGCTCACAACAGTATTATTCGACATTATTTTAAAGAGCCAATAAGATTGATTAAGGTCGTTATTAGTTTTGTTGGCAAAGGCAATTTCGGTATTGTTGAAGGATAGCATAAACCTTGCGTGTTTTAATTGTCATTGATTATAAATCACTAATCTGATATTTAGCAGAAAACGGACATGAACAAATTGCTTTAGGAGGCGATTCAGTCGCGCAAAGAAATATAAGGAGAAATCCTTCTAACGCTTATAATACTTTAGTTGATTAGCGTAATCTCTTCCTAGTTTATTGCGATAATCGGTGTATGATTTCTGCGCCCATTGAAAAGCTTCATCATATTTTCCTATTACTTCGCAAGCTACAGCCATATTTAAACAAGCACGTCCTGCATTTTTACGTTTATTACTTTTGGCAAGCTCTTGCCATATTTGCATTGCTCCGTTCCAATCGGCAACCGATGAATATCTGAAAGCTGTTTTAAAATTTTGCCTTTCGGCACCTTTACCACTTTTGTACATTGTTCTTGTAATAAAATAGTAACCGGGTAAAAAACGTTGAATGTATTGTTTTCCGGCATCATAGGCTGTTTCTTGCAAAGCACCAGGAGGAGGTAAGGCGAATTGATTGCCTTGTCCGTTAAACGTAAGATAGTTGGTGAATTGATATTCATCTATTATCTTTTGAGTTGATGGGTCATATAATCGCCAAAACGTAACCACACTCATTTTAATTTGACGGGGCAGATTGGGAATAACCGGTGCGCCTGTTTCCAGAATACCATTTATTTCTTTTTTTACCTCTGTTAACACTACATCCGTTTGCGAATTGAATGTTTCTAAAACAAGCAATGCATCTGATTTTACAGAGTCACACACCTGCTTTACTGTTTTCCAATCCAATAATTGGGGCTGTTCACGACTGCCTGTTCCATAAAACCTTGTTTGAGATGGAATCAATATATTAATAGATGAATCAATATAGTTGTTCCAATAAAAGCCATTACTCTTCCAGTTGCTAATGCAATCATACACTCCGTTTAAACATTTATCGGAAGCGCGTTTATCCAGACCCGGAATTTCTCCTGTTAAAATAGTTTCAATTGTTGAACCCGCTTTATCCTTACTGTTAGTGAGTGAACGATTAACAATAGCAATGTTATGTATATATGGTGGTAAAATGGCTATTGGCGGAGTGGCGTACTTTAAACGAACAGATCCATATTTACTACAACCAGATACTAATACAGAAGCAATCAGCAATAAAGAAATAACTTTTTTCATTCTTGTTTTCAATTTTGTTTAGCAAATGTAGCAATAATGGTCTTACTTTTAAACTTTAGGAGGTCATCAATAAAAGCATATTGAAAAATTATTAAAAGCTGATTAGGAGATTTTAAGATGTTTGTTTTGTGGTGGTTACTTTCCTATACAAAAACGGGAAAAGATATTACTTAACAAATCATCGCTTGATATTTCTCCGGTAATTGTTCCCAAATAATGCAATGCCTGACGTATGTCCATTGCTAAAAAATCACCGGTAACATTGTTATGCAAACCTTCCAATACTTTTACTAAAGAGGTATTGGTATTGCGCAATGCTTCAACATGCCGGGCATTGGTAACAATGGTTTCTGTAATGTTTACGGTACGATTGTCAAATAAGTGAACCAAATGTTTTTTTAATTGATCTAAATTGGTTTGTTCTTTTGCTGAGATAAAAAGTATATTATTAAAATCTTCAAATTCCTGTAACGCGTATTCCTTATCCTCATGGTCAATTTTATTGCCAACCAATACCAATTCTGAATTATGTAAATGGGGTTTTATTTCTTCTATAATCAATTGGAGTTCCGCAGCTGTTACTTCATGAATATCAAAAATGTAAAGTACTATAGCTGATAGTTTTATTTGCTCAAAGGTTTTCTCAACTCCAATACTTTCTATAATGTCAAATGTTTCGCGTATACCAGCAGTATCAATAATGCGGAATAATATTCCGTCAATGGTTAGTTCATCTTCAATAACATCACGTGTGGTGCCGGGTATATGCGACACAATTGCTTTGTCCTCATTTAATAAAGCGTTTAATAGTGTTGATTTTCCTGCATTTGGTTTCCCGACTATAGCAACAGGAATTCCATTTTTAATAACATTACCTACTTCAAACGAATCTATCAATCGTTGAACAATCCGTTGAATGCTATTTACAAGATTTTTCAAATCATTTCTGTCTGCAAACTCCACATCCTCTTCGCTAAAATCAAGCTCCAATTCAATGAGTGATGCAAAATCAATTAAGTTTTGGCGCAATAATTTTATCTTACTTGAAAACCCTCCACGCATTTGCTGCATGGCTATTTGGTGTGCTGATGCAGAGTTAGAAGAAATTAAATCAGCAACTGCCTCAGCCTGTGATAAATCCATCTTGCCATTTAAAAATGCTCTTAACGTAAACTCGCCCTGATTGGCAATACGAGCACCATGCTTAATAATGAGTTGTATGAGTTGTTGTTGAATAAAAGGTGAACCGTGACATGATATTTCAACTGTGTTTTCACTTGTGTAGGAATGAGGTGTTTTAAAAATACTTACCAAAACTTCATCAATAATTACCTCATCATTTTGTATAGTTCCGAAATGAATAGTATGAGAACGTACATTATAGAAATTTTTTTGTTTTGAACTTTTTGTTTTGAAAATTTTATTGCAGATATCAAAAGCTTGTAGTCCCGAAATCCGAATAACGCCAATGGCTCCAATCCCTTGAGGAGTTGAAAGTGCAACAATGGTGTCGGTAGTTGTGTTCAAAGTCAAAAGGCTATAAATTAAAAGTTGAAAAAAACCAGACTAAAAGTAGGAATTAAAATTATTCAAAATTCTTAAATTAAGCTTTTAGCTTATAACTTTCAAACATTAAACTAAAAAAAGATGAAAATACTTTGCTTTAAGCACTTAAAACTATACTTTAGCAATCTCAAAACTTGAGAATTGTGTTTTAAACTTCCCAACGTTAAACTTTCTAATTTCAAAAATAAAAACTATGAGCGTACTGGTAAATAAGCAATCGAGAGTGATTGTACAAGGCTTTACAGGTTCCGAAGGAACGTTTCATGCCGGACAAATGATAGAATATGGGACATGCGTGGTAGGTGGTGTTACTCCCGGTAAAGGTGGAACAAGTCATTTAGATCGTCCTGTTTTTAATACGGTTAAAGAAGCAGTTGACAAAGCAGGTGCTGATGTATCCATTATTTTTGTACCACCACCGTTTGCCGCTGATGCAATTATGGAAGCGGCAGAAGCAGGTATAAAAGTGATTATTTGTATTACAGAAGGTATTCCTGTTAAAGACATGATTGCGGTTAAAGAATATTTAAAAGATAAAGATTGCAGATTGATTGGCCCTAATTGTCCGGGTGTAATTTCTGCCGAAGAAGCCAAAGTAGGTATTATGCCGGGCTTTGTATTTAAAAAAGGCAATGTAGGTATCGTTTCAAAATCAGGAACTTTAACTTATGAAGCTTCTGACCAAACAGTAAAAGCCGGTTTGGGTATTTCTACGGCTATTGGTATTGGAGGAGACCCCATTATTGGAACAACAACAAAAGAAGCTGTTGAATTATTAATGAATGATCCTGATACACATGGTATCATTATGATTGGTGAAATTGGTGGTAGCTTAGAAGCTGATGCTGCACGATGGATAAAAGAAAACGGAAACCGCAAACCTGTTGTTGGTTTTATTGCCGGTGAAACAGCGCCAAAAGGTCGTACAATGGGACATGCAGGAGCTATAGTTGGAGGGGCAGAAGACACTGCGGAAGCAAAAAAGAAAATTTTGCGTGAGTGTGGTGTTGTAGTTGTAGATTCGCCGGCACATATTGGTAAAGCAATGGCAGAAGCATTGCATAGTGAGGACAGAAAAGCAAGCCCTCATCATTATTCAAACAGAATAGATTAGTTTTTTGAATGTATAAAGGAACGGCTGTGTAGTAATACACAGCCGTTTTTTGTAGTTGTAAATTATTAACGATTAAATTTAATTTTAATGAAATTACTGGAAGGAAAAACTGCATTAATTACAGGCGCATCACGTGGTATTGGACGTGGAATAGCTCTGAAATTTGCAGAACAAGGAGCCCAAATTGCTTTTACTTATTTATCATCTGTTGAAAAAGGATTGGAATTGCAAACGGAATTGGAGGACT
>Ga0302280_1004174_pt1 | contig 10013 bp, 9 predicted proteins | sample III_Fen_E1_1_FD_198771 | JGI IMG/M metagenome (GOLD analysis project Ga0302280, IMG submission 198771) | Peat permafrost microbial communities from Stordalen Mire near Abisko, Sweden - III_Fen_E1_1 | ecosystem: Environmental > Terrestrial > Soil > Wetlands > Permafrost | place: Sweden: Abisko...
TTCACAGTTCCACAGGAAATAGGGGGGAGGGGGGTACTTTCGGTCCCCTCACAGCCTCTTCCGTCGCTCGGCTACAGTTTGATCTCTCTACCCACTTTGGCTTCTGTTTGAGATTGTGCGCCTTCAGACGATAATTCTCTGCAAACGTAGCGCGCGAATCTTGACGCGAACAGGAAGACGCTACTGCTCGCTGCCAGTTCCGGGTAGGAGAACAATAAAACTGCCTAATCGGTCCGTTCGACCAGCAAGACTTGCTCGTCGTTGTCAACTTCCTGGAACTTGACCTCGATGATCTCGCGGCTGCTGGTGGGCACATGCTTGCCAACGTAGGTGGCTTCGATGGGCAGTTCGCGATGACCGCGGTCGATGAGCACGGCCAGTTGCACGCGCCGCGGCCGCCCGTGATCAAAAAGTGCGTCGAGCGCGGCGCGGACAGTGCGGCCGGTGAAGAGCACATCGTCGCAGATGACCACATCGCGGCCCTCGATGTCGATGCCGATGGCGCCTGGGGTTACCACAGGGCGAATATCCGCCGTCGTCAGATCGTCGCGGTAGAACTGGATGTCGAGCACGCCGGTGTCGACAGTGCGTTTCTCGATTCCGGAGATCAGCTTGCCCAGCCGCTCGGCCAGCGGAACGCCGCGCCGCTTGATGCCGACCAGGGCCAAGTTGGTGCTGCCATTGCTCTTTTCAACAATCTCGTGGGCCAGGCGCACCAGCGTGCGCTCGACCTCGGAGGCGGACATCAACCTGCCCTTGATGCGCAGGAGTGGTTTGCTATCAGCTTCGCTCATTGATCTTCTCTTACCTGGCTGCCGCAGCCAGCCTCTCGCAGGATGATACGAGGGTTTGGTCGTGCGAGCAAGTTGTGTAGAACTAAAAACAGAATTCAAGGGCACTGAAAAAGCCGGAAATCAGGCGATTGCAGCGCAGAAAAAGCCTGCAAAACCGGCGCTCAAACCACCGGCTGCCGAGTGCGCCCCATCAGCCGCGCACCCAAGGCGCCTCCCGCGGTCGCAAAGATGACCAACGCGAGGACCAGAAAAAGCATGATGCCAAAAGTCACGCCGCCGCGCCCTTCCGGGGAATTCAGCAACGCTTTTGTGACAAGAATCGTTTGCGCATCAATGCCAGAGGCTGCCCACTGCTGGCTGGCCTTCTCGGTCATCTGGATCTGCCAGAAGTCGTCGAATACTTTGCCCTGGTGAAAGAAGAAGCGCATTGCAAAGAGCGAGACGCTCATGGTTGCCGCTGCCGCCCACGCTCCCAACAAGCCGGTGACCAGACCGATGCGCGCGCCGGCTCCGATGGTGATCCACGCCGGCCGCTGGCTGCGCATGTAAATCGCAACCGCCCAGGCGCCCGCCACAGCCATCCACACGAAGCCCAAAAGGCCCACTACCGAAAGTCCGAAGGAGAGCGCACCGGCGGGAATTGCCAGCAGAAGCGCGGCGCGCAGCGCCGGCTTCCAATCTACGCTGCCCGCATCCCGCACCGTCTCGCCCCAGCGCTCCAGCTGAGTTTGCCCAGCAGCGGGCGCGTCAGCTCCGTACAGCAGTTGCGGCAAGCCGCAGGCGGGGCAGTAACTATTCTCGGCCAGGACGGCTTGGTGGCACCGGTTGCAGGTGATTTCCATACATCTACGAGCCTATAGCATTTCGCCGCTGCGTGTGTGAAGCAATGAAAACGCCTGCCGGAAGATGCCGCTCCGTGCGCGACTCGCCCGATCCGTAAACGCAGAGGTTTGCAGGCCGGGCGCCCGGAAGAAGAACAGCGCGTTCGCTGGCTTCGCGCTACGTTGCGCTGCGATGCTGGTGCTCTCTGTGGCGCGCCTTGTGCATGCGGCGCAACGTGAGGAATTGCGAAACCGACGTAAAGGTTCGCTCGCCGCAGTTCAAGCAGCGCACCGGCAAGCGCATGAGAAGCAATTGAGACAGATCCGACGACCGAAACCAAAAACGCGAGGTGCGAAACTTCAAAAAGCCGCAAACGCAGCAATGGCTTGCCATACCAGCCTCCAGCTATCGCAAATCAAAGGGAAAGACTGCAAGGTAAACAAAAACGCACTCACTTGGCGTTTTCTATCTATAGGTTGGATGGAACAAACCCATCGTAGCAGGGATGCGCGGGCTAGTCATTTTTGCATAAGGGGACGGGGGAAATTGCAGGTCAAAGAGCCTCTTGCAGAATTGCCCTCAGTCTGCGGATATGCGTCAGGGCTCGACTTCAGCCGAGCCCTGACGCCCCATTCAGATTCCCGCTCTAGCTGCTGCCAAACTGTAAAATATCTGAAAACAAATAGATGCAGGGGCTAAAGCCCAATATCTTCTTGATGATCTTTCGGCACGACTGAAGCCGTGCCCTGACACTTCTTGCTTTCTCAATGGAATTTCGCAAGTGACTCTAAAGACCAGGATTTCACAGCCTGCTGGAGGCCATAGCCGGAAGCTTTGCTGCCACGATGGCCTCCGCTGCGGTCACCACCTCTTCCAAGGTCATATTGGTCGAATCCAGCAGAATGGCGTCGGCCGCCGGCTTGAGCGGCGAATCGGCGCGGGTGCGGTCCCGTTCGTCGCGGGCGCGCAGGTCGCGGATTACCTCTTGTGGCTGGACGGCGGGCTTGGGTCCTAGCTGATCGAAACGTCGCAGGCCGCGCACATCGGGTGCGGCGTCCAAAAAGATCTTGACCTCGGCCTGAGGAAAGACCACAGTGCCGATGTCGCGGCCCTCCATGACCACTCCGCCCCTGGCGCCCATCTCCTGCTGCATCTGGACCATCCAGGCGCGAATGGCGGGCCACACGCTGACCTGGGATGCGGCGTCGGTAACCATTTGATTGCGGATGAGGCCGGTCACTTCCTCGCCGTCGAGCAGGACGCGGTTGCCACCCTCGCCTGGCTCCAGGCGAATGGTGGTTTGGGCGGCAAGGCTCTCCAGGCCAGAACTCTCATCCAAGGGAAGGCCCATGCGCAGCGCCTTGAGGGCAAAGGCGCGGTACATGGCCCCGGTCTCCAGGTTCAGGAGGCCAAAATGCCGGGCAAGATGGCGGGCAACCGTACTCTTTCCCGCGCCGGATGGGCCATCAATGGCGACAATGACCTTGCGAACTTTATCGAGAGAACTGAGCGAGGGGGTACTCATCCGCGCTTCTTCGTCCCTTGCTTGGGCCGTGCGGAAAAGCCAAATCTCTTGCTGCTTCCAGTTCTTGCGCTGGCGGCAACAGCAGACTTCCGGTTATTGCCCGCGTGAACTGGCCGCGCGGAGGGCCGGGAATCTGTTCGCGGCGCACTGCCGGTACGGGTAGTTGCGCCAGGCTTGCCGGCGGTCTTGGCGCCGTTGGAATAGACCTTGTGCGCGCTTCCGTTTCCATTTCCGTTGTTAGAACCGTTACCGGCATGACCGCCGTTGCGCTTGCCGTTGGAGGGCGCGGCAGCCTTGGGGCTCCATCGAGCGGCAGAAGCGGGCCGGGCGCTACTGGCGGTGCGCGATCCGGTCTGCCTGGCCGGACGGCTGCTGGAAGACGATTGCGCCGGCTTGCGATCGCGAGTTTGTGCGGCCGGGCGGCTGAAATGGGGCCGGGCAGTCGCGGCTTTTCCGCCAACAACCGGTTTGCGCGTGGCCGGGGTGCGGGGCGTGTGAGCTTCTTGAGGCCTGCGCGGAGTTGTCGAGGCGGGAGCAGCAGGCGTTGCCTCGACAGGCTCCGGCATCTCCTCTTCATGGGAGCGCATAAAGTATGCGGATGCCGGTATCGATGCACTGGCATAGATTGTGGGAGCGCTGGCGAACTCCGGCAGCGTGCCGGCAATGCACCTGGCGCGTGGCGACCAGGCCACGAAGAACTTCGCGCACCTTGCTGCGGGCGGTGAGCGGAGCCAGGAATAGCTCGACCTCTTCCATGCTGGCGGCAATCACCGCTTGCAGGTAGATGGAGGCGAGCACGGAGATGGCCGTCACCTGAGAGGTTGAAGCGCCTTCGGCAATGGCTTTTTGGAAACGCGTGCGGAGTAGTTGCCACTCAGCGGCCTGGCCGGGAGCGGAGACGACCGGAATAATGCGAAGCTGCTGCCAGAGTTCGGTGATGCCGCGCAGAACTGCGCCTTCGGTCACTTCACGGCCCAGCGCGCGGGTGAGCTTGCCAATCGTAGTGTCGCCCGCTTCCAGCAATTTGTATGCCTGAATAGCAAGCTGAGAAACCTGGCGCGAGCCAGTAAGTTGCGGGCTGCGACGCCAGTCGCGGTCGCCGCGCAGGGCATAAACGTAAGGCAGAACCCAACTTGCCACGACGAAATCGGGCGCCTCACCGGGAAGGCCCAACAGGTTCAGCCGCACTGCGACGCCGTCTAACTCAAGGCGTACCAGCAACTCTTCGGCTAAAGCAATGTGTTCACGGGCGGGAGTGGCGTCGCGTTTGCCGGCTACAGCCTCAACAAACGACGGCGCAATCGAGGTGGAAAACTGCCGCTTGGGCAGGAAGAGACACAACCCGGTCTCCTCAATCCACGTTCGGGCATCCTCAAGAGTGAGTGTCCCATGTCCGTCCAGGCGCATCCTTTCGGAGCGCGATGCTTCCAATTGTTCCGATGTCAAAGAAAAACCTCGCTTCCAGGCTGGCGTTAACGCCGGGCGGCCCCGTCCCCTAAGAGGAGGGCTACCACCTCCCACCCGTTCTAGATTCGGTGGAAGGCCCGCTGGATCTCCTTCCAAGAATACAGCAAAGCTATTGGACGTCCATGGGGGCAAGAAGTTGGGTGGCTGGTTTTTGCCAGTTCCACTAGTAACCATTCTATCCGAACCGGGTCTAGCGGGGTATTGACCTTGATGGCGGCATGACAGGCGATGGAGGCGGCAATGCGCGTCCGCAACGCCGTAAGATCATGATTCTGCGCAGGTTCGTCTGAATCAGAGCTGGATTGCTCGATTACCTCGGCCAACATCCGCTCCAGAGCCGTTCCTTCGAGGCCAACCGGCGCTGCCTTTACTGCAAGTGTTTGAGGGCCAAATGGTTCCACCTCGAAGCCGTTGCGTTCCAGCTCCTCGGCGATGCCGGCGAATACCACCATCTGGGATGCCTTTAGTTCCACCAGCAGGGGCATCAGTAACCTCTGGCGCATTACCTGTTCAACCTGGCGATCTCTTAAAATTTTCTCAAAAAGTATTCTCTCGTGTGCCACATGCTGGTCAATAATCCACAAACCATCGTCGCCGGTAGCCAGAATGAACGACGCGCGCAACTGTCCCAGCGGCCGGAGCGAGCCAAGGTGGTTGAGGTTGGCCGCGGCCTGTTCGGCCTCGATCAGGGCCGTTTCCGCAGCGGGATTTGTGCCAGCCGCACCGCCAGGGCTCGGGGAACAATCGCCTGCGGGCGGCAGGCTGGGCGGCTGAAAGAGTGCCGCTGCAGCCTCACCCCATGCTTTTTGATCCCCCCAATCGCCGGTTTGGAGGTTCTGGGCAGTAAAAGGCAGCTTGCCGGGGACGGGCGGGGGCAGGTGCGGTGTCAGCGTAAAGGCCTCCGCATCAGCCCCGGCTGCCTGGAACGCGGCCGGATCGGAGTCGGGCTGCTCGAGAAATTGCACTCGATCCGGTGAACCTGGCAATGGTGACGCGGTGGGCGGCATCAGCGTGGGGCTGGCTGCTGGCGCGGAGTCCAGCGCGGCTAGAAAACCGGCGGCTGGTCGCGCCTTGATGAGCGCCGTGCGCAAACTGTCGCGGACAAAGTCGTGGATCAGGCTCTGCTGGCGAAAGCGAACCTCGGTCTTGGCGGGGTGGACGTTCACATCCACCTCTTCGGGCGGCATCTCCAGGAAGAGCAGCACCACCGGGAAACTGGTGGGCGGAATCACGTTGCGATAAGCCTCGGTGATGGCGTGCATCAAGAGCCGGTCGCGGATAAGCCGTTTGTTGATAAATATATAGATAGAGTTGCGGTTGAGCTTTTGCAACTCAGGCTTGGAGTAGAAGCCGCTCAAGCGAAGAGTGCCGGGCGTGCGCGCTGGCTCGTCGGGATCTTTTTTCCAGGGCGGCGGCTCGGGCAGTCCGACTCGGGGCAGAGGAGTCTCGGCGGCCACGGGTAGCAGTTGTGCCAGCGTCTCCTTGCCAAAAATCTGGTAGATGCGCTCAGCGGTCCGAGTGACCGGCGGCGCGGAGACGATGGTGTGCGTGGCGGAGAGCAACTCGAAGTGCTTTTCGGGGTGCGCCAGGGCGTAATGAGTCACCAGCGCCGTCACGTGTGCCAGCTCGGTAGATTCGGCGCGGAGAAATTTACGGCGGGCGGGTGTGTTGAAGAAGAGATCGGCCACGGCCAGCGTGGTGCCGCGTGGCAGAGCAGCGTCATCCACGTGGAGGATTTTGCCCCCGGCGATCTCGACGCGCGTTCCGGTGGCATCCTCTCCAGTGGCCGTCTCCAGCGTCACGCGGGCCACCGAGGCTATGGAGGGCAACGCCTCGCCGCGAAATCCCAGCGTGGCGATAGAGAGCAGGTCGTCGGCGGTGCGCAGCTTGGAGGTGGCGTGGCGCTCGAAAGCCAGCAGTGCGTCGTCGCGATTCATGCCGTGGCCGTCGTCAGTGAGCCGGATGAGCTTGCGTCCGCCCGCCTCCACCTCGACGCGAATGCGGTTGGCTCCGGCGTCCAGTGCGTTCTCCAGAAGCTCTTTCACCACCGAGGCAGGCCGGTCCACCACCTCGCCGGCGGCGATCTGATTGGCGACCTGATCGGGAAGTACGCGGATGCGGCCCATAGCTCCTTAGGTTAACGCAGGGGACAGGGGACAGGGATTACGGGTCAGTGAGCGGACGAGTTCAGATTGCTTGAAGGCGAGTAATGGATGAGTATGAAAAAATCTGTTGCACTCATTTCATACTCATGCAATACTCAATCAGGTCCGATTTCACTGATTCCCCGGTTCGTCGGACTAAGGAGGAATGTCAATATGAATCGCCAAAGCCAGATTTCTAAATCTTCGAGACGAAAACACCCTCGAAGCCGAGTTGCAACATGCGGCCAGTTGACGCAGCAGGAACAAATGCATTCTCCGAATTCTCCGTTGAGGAAGTTGATGCAGTAGCTTTCTCTGAGCTTGAACAGAACGACGATCAAGTAGCTCTGATTGAGAGCTTTAAGCAACCGTTCCTCATGCAGGAACGCCGAAGGCCCGTCGTAGACGGAGAGATGGATGCATATGGCTAAGACACGCCTGCAATTTGATTTTACGGAAGACGCATTGGGCGAGTTGGATGAGTTGAAGAACGCAACTGGAGCGCCCAGCCGCGCGGAGGTTATTCGCCAGTCACTGCGTCTTCTACAGTGGACGATCGAGCAGACTCAGGACGAAAAAGCTACCGTGCTGGTGGAGAAGAACGGCAGACAGCGCGAGGTGATCTTCCCCTATTTGTCAAACCGGAATACGGCGAAAGTGAGCGCTAGTCACTCCAATGGCTGAACCTCCTCAAACCGATTTAGAGAGCGCGTCGAATCCTGTAGAAACAATTGCCGCCGAACCTGTTGGAATTTCAGACGGTCTCGAAGAGGTTGCACATCTAAGCCAAGCGCCGGGTCCGAAGTTTTCGCAGGAGGAGCATCGCGCCAAGGCGACCAAGCTATTGGCCTTGCTGCTGTTTGCGGCGTTGTTGTTTATCTTTGTTGCGCACATCACATTGATCGCATGTCTAGCACATGACAAGCCGAACTCAGTCGACGAGGTGACGCGCGTTTTCAACACCTGGATTCCGGTATTTTCGGGTCTATTCGGTTCGGCGGCGACGTTCTATTTCACGCAGGGGCGCAAATAGCCTTTCATCAAGAAAGTTGATTTTCGTGCAGCCGTATCGTGGATTTCAGCGAGAGGAGTTTCTCAGGCTTCAAGTGCGATACCGGGCAGGGCTTAGAAGGGCTGAATCGCAACCGTATGATCGACGAGCCGCGCGAAAGCCGGGTTGGCGCGCAACTTGTCAAAGGCGGGTTCCACGGCAAGGTAAACCAGCCACCCGCTGCGCTGAATCCGCGCGCGCTCCAGCAGAGCGATAGCCTTATCTGCATTGCCGTTCATAGCATAGAGCTTAGCTCTGTCATAGTCGGAATAATAGGGTCCCGCATCGGGTTTTTCCGTCTCCGCGATGACGGTGCGCAACACGCCGGGATAACCGGCCCGCGCATAGGCATCGCTGAGCGCTTGCGCAATCTCTGGATGCCCTGCCGTGAGATAAAAGCTGCGCCTTGCGGCAAGAGCCTGTTGCCACATGCCCTTCTGCTCATACGCCCACGCCAGCTTCATCTGCGCGGTCTCGAAGGCGCTGTCCAGCTTGAGGGCCTCCTGATACCTCTGGATGGCGGCCTCATAGTCGCGAGCATAGTAACTCACCCAGCCGCTGTTCGTAATGACGATAAGAGAAAGCGGATCGAGCGTCAGCGCCTGGCGCAACTGGTCGCGAGCTTCGTCGAAGCGTCCGCGCGAAGCCAGGAACATCCCGTACCAGTGGTGAGCTGTGGAATTGTTGGGGCTCAGGTCCAGAGCCTTATGGAATTCGGATTCCGCTTCCGGAAACTTCCACTCATAACGCCACAGGTTAAACGCCAGCGACGCGCGCGCCTCCGACAGATTCGGGTCGATGGCCAGAGCCTTGAAAGCGGCTTCTTTGCCCAACTCCGTGAAAGCATCGCTGGAATGGCCTTCATAATACTCGTGCGACAGATTATAAGAGTCGGCCAGTCCGGCCCAGGCTTCGGCGTATCCGGGATCCTGCGCAACCGCACTCTTGAAATACTCGATGGACTTGAGGAAGCCCTCCTCGTTGCGCTTGTTCCACTCGAAGCGGCCTTTGAGAAAAGCTTCGTAGGCGGCCTGACTGGAGGGGGCGCCGTGCGGAGTGTGCACCACTGGCAGAACGAGAGAAAGCGACTGAGCCACGCGGCTGGCCACCAATTGCTGAAATGCGAGGATGCGCTCTGCGTTGACCTCGCCTTGGTAACTATCAGCCCACAGCTCCGTCTGATCGTCCGGCCTCACCAGTTGCGCGGTGATTCGAATCGTCTGTCTAGACCTCTTGACCGTGCCTTCCAATAGATAATTGACCCCCAGTTCACGGCTGATTTGGGCAGGTGGTTTTCCGGAATGCTTGTACCTCACCGTCGAAGTTCGAGCGATGACGCACAGGCGGCTGGGGCTGATCCCGCCCAGATGCACAATCAACTCATCCGTTACGCCATCGCTCAAGTACTCCTGACCAGGGTCGCCGGTAAGGTTTTCAAAGGGCAATACGGCCACCATCAGCCGAGCGGGCGGCGGTGCCGGGCGAATTTCGCGCCTGCGGAGGAGAGAAATCGAGAGAGCGGCTAACACGACGATAGCGGCTGTTCCAGCTAGAACGAACCGGCGCCCCCTCCGCGGGGCAGTGCCCTTTCCTGCGGCCGTTTCGCTCGCGGCATGGCTGTGTTCATCGGGAGAATGGGACGAGGATTCTGCGCAAGCCAACTCAGGACCGGCCAACGTAACCGGGGCGATAAATCGGTAGCCGACTCGGGGAAGTGTCTCGATGTAGCTTGGCGCGCCGGCATCATCACCCAGCACTGCGCGGATCTGGCGGATACAGTGGTTCAGGCCGCGCTCAAAGTCAACGAAGGTCTCCGGACCCCATAACTCCTGCTGGATATCCTCGCGGGTGACGACTTTGCCATGTCGCGACGCCAGCAATACCAAGAGCCTGAATGGCTGCGGCGAAAGTCGCAAAATCGTGCCGAGCCTTTTCAGTTCACCTCTTTCAGTGTCCAGATGAAAGACGCCGAAGATGATGACAACCGATTCCAGGCTCTCCGAGCTCGCTGATGCTGAGTTCATAATCGGCAGGTCCAGGGAAGATCGAGAGCTAGTATAGCCCTAAAGATTGTGCAATCCCCATGGAAATTGCGGAGTAAGCGCTGCCGAATCTCCTCTTCGTTTACAGGGTATTTTGCATGGGGGAGCAAGGCCTCACACACATTGCTATCTAACTAACCTATTTTCTTTATATTACGCAAACACATT
>Ga0302280_1004175_pt1 | contig 10012 bp, 8 predicted proteins | sample III_Fen_E1_1_FD_198771 | JGI IMG/M metagenome (GOLD analysis project Ga0302280, IMG submission 198771) | Peat permafrost microbial communities from Stordalen Mire near Abisko, Sweden - III_Fen_E1_1 | ecosystem: Environmental > Terrestrial > Soil > Wetlands > Permafrost | place: Sweden: Abisko...
CGAAGCCAAGAGGCAAAAGACCTTGGAATCAAAATGGGCGCACCAGCCTTTCTGATAAAGGAATTGATTGAAAAGAACAACGTAGCTGTATTTTCATCCAACTATACCCTTTATGGAGACATGTCCCAGAGGGTCATGGATACCCTTTCTGGATTCACCCCAGAGTTGGAAATTTATTCAATAGATGAATCATTCCTGAGCCTGAAAGGGTTTGAAAACTATAATCTGGCTGAATATGGATGTACTATTAAAACCACTGTCAGAAGGAATACAGGCATTCCTGTTTGTGTTGGAATTGCTCCAACAAAGACACTGGCAAAGCTCGCTAACCGCTTTGCGAAGAAGAAAACTGATACTGGTGTATTTGTTATTGATAATGAAGAAAAACGCATATATGCCCTAAAAGAAACCGAAATTGGTGATGTCTGGGGTGTCGGTGGGCAATATGCCAAGTTTCTTGATAAATATAACATTAAGACAGCTTATGATTTTTCAGTCGCCCCTCAACACTGGATTAAGAAATACATGTCAATAGTTGGTTTACGCACTCAAAAAGAACTCCAAGGAATACCATGTATAACAATGGAACTTGTACCGCCGACCAAGCAGAATATAGCCACTACACGGTCATTTGGTGAGATGCAAACTGAACTATCACCTATATCCGAAGCAGTGGCAAATTTCGCTGCTGCATGTGCTTCTAAACTAAGGAAACAGAATACCTGTGCCAACCTGCTCACTGTATTTGTACATACCAACCAGTTCAGGACTGACCTACCTCAGTATGCCAGAAACAGGGTTATGCAAATGCCAGTGGCTACAAATGATTCAACTGAGCTAATAAAATATGCCCTGATTGGATTGAAGAGCATATTCAAAAAAGGATATAGCTATAAAAAAGCTGGTATTATTGTTTCAGGACTTGTTCCTGCGAATCAGATAACAATGGACTTATTTGATAGCTTAGACCGCGAAAAACACAAAAAAGCTATGGTTGCCATTGATGCCCTGAACAGCAGATTTGGCAGGGAAAAAGTAAAAGTAGCATCCCAAGGATATGACAGGAAATGGAAATTGAGGCAGGAAAGGTTAAGCCCATGTTTTACTACCAATTGGAACGATATTATAACAGTTAATATTAGATAGATATGTGCTACCATTATTCGCTAACTGTTCATGCTTTACGCTCTTCAAATAGGTTTTCTGCATTCCAAGAAGACTATAAAATCATGGAAGAATATGATGAACTATATCACATAAATGGCTTCAACTTCCCCAAAGTGCCAGTAATAGCCAGTGATAACCCGCACATGTTTCAGCTATTTAACTGGGGCTTTATTCCCTCATGGACTAAATCTGATGAAGATGCTAAAGCTATACGCACCAGAACCCTAAATGCCCGTTCCGAGGAGATGTTTGAAAAGCCCTCATACCGTTCTGCCTGTAAAGCGGGAAGACGATGCCTGATACCCGCAGACGGTGTTTTTGAGTGGCAAGCTGTTAATAAAAAGAAGTACCCCTACTACATCGGATTGAAGGAAAAGGAGATATTCTGCATGGCTGGTATCTGGGAAGAGTGGACGAGCAAGGAGTCTGGAGAAGTTTTTAAAACCTTTTCTCTGGTCACCACAGAGGCAAATCCGCTAATGGCAAGGATTCACAATGATGGGCAGCGTATGCCTGTAATATTGCCAAAAGAGATAGAAATGGACTGGCTTAATGAGAACCTGTCCAAAGAAGATGTACTGGCTATGACTAAACCTTATGCTGAAGATATGATGAGTGCGTATACTATCAGTAGGTTAATAACTACAAAAGGGGTTGATACAAATGTTCCAGAGATTCAGGATAAGGTTGAATATCCTGAATTAAGCCAGCAAATCAGCCTTTTTTAAGATTTGTTCAAAAGGTTCATTTAGTGATTTATTGCGGGATAATTCAACAAATTTTCCATTCTTTAGTTGAACAAATTCTTGAAGGTAATAATCTTCCAGAAGACTATCAGTATAAAATAAACGATAGTAAGTCCCTGACAAATTATCAGGGTTAGTTTTTAATAAAACCTTATCTATTTCGAAGATAGAGGCATTAATTATAGTTGAATCAAACTCAATTTCAATCTCAGTAGGGAAAATATCCATCCTGCAAAGTTATTAGGCTTTTGATTGAACCAATGCCATTTATAATAAAAAAAGGTGGTACATCTCTGCAACACCTTTTTTGCGAAACAGGGGAATGTGCCGAGACACTAATTCGCTTGCCATTATATTTTAAAAATCTTCCTTTTCTATTACAAAGGTAGCAATTTTATAAATTTGTTAGATTCTACTTATGGTTATTACAGGGTGTCTACATCTTCACAAAAATGCTTAAATTTGTTCACACAGGGCGTAAAAAGAAAAATATTTTGGGTTACAATTCGGGTTACACTTTAAAAAGGTTAATGGAACGCATTGATTATCAATACGCGGAACGCGGCATGTTAATACCAGCGGGATCACAACAATAATAAAACGCCCTGAAAATGGGCGTTTTTTTTATTGTCATATCTAATCATCTCCTTTCGCCTCCTGATTGCCAGAAGGCATTGAGCGTTAATACCTTAATCCAATTTCAATAAGTGACTTTTATTAGTTTTGTATGGTTTGTTTCGTTATTTGCCCCGGTAACCTTAACTAAATAAACGCCCTGTGCCCAATTACTTCCATCTACAGTTACTAGGTTTGCACTCACAAGTTGTTTATTTATTAGCACTTTGCCGCTCATATCCGTTATATTTATTGTAAAATCCTCAATAGCCTTATTTGGCAATTCTAAGGTAAAAGTAGAATTAAACGGATTGGGATAAACATTTATAATTAATTTATCACCTGGTTGCTGGATACCGGTCAGTTGTTTTTGGCTGTCAGATAATTTTTTATATGAGGTTAACTTTCCGTTTCCGTATAGATCTAAAAGGGAAAGAGTGTCATTAACAAGTCTTATAATGCCGGTATTGCTTACCTTCCCACTAATATCTACCAATTGGAGGTTGTTGTTGATAATATTATAGTTAAACCTAAGTACACTATCAGTGCCGGAAACTAAAACCGCCGTGGAATCACGGTTAAATGTCAGTGATTGAAAATCGCCTGACGTGTTAATCGCATTCCATTTACCTATAAATTCATTCGGATCATAAGATATGCATTGCTTGTTCCCAGCGTTAAGTGTAAAGAATGCAACTAAAAGTGATATTGAAAATGCGGTGCAAATTTCTAATAACGAAACCGGCTTATTGGCTTTTTCAGTTCTTTTATCTTGTCTTTTATCTTTAGTTTTCATTTTTTTATATCTCATTTTTCATATTTCAATATGAATATCGCACTAATATAGGTATAAAAAATGTAACGAATGCCAAATTCTTAAAAATATTTTTATATGTGCTTTGGCATTCAGGGTTTTACTTCCAAAGAATTTTAGCAAATTTGGTGTCCCAGCCTTTATCAGGCCGTTGCATTTGTCTGGTTTTACCTCTTCTTTGAATTGCCGGTCGCCGTAATTAATTACTTAAGATGGCCTCGTCCATATTAATATATCCTTCCTTTTTTAAGCATTTTTTTCTTTTTTTAGGTGAATTCTATTAAAACCTTACAATCTTTTCAATAACGCTATAGAATTTAAATTTTAGAATCTACCTGGCACAACATATTGAATATCAAAGATTATTTTCTTTGTCTATTTTCAATGAATTCCATTAGCCTTGGGGTAAAGCCACACAGAACAATGTAATACCTTACATATGTGACTTAGGCAAAAGTAAAGGTTTAACGCCATTAAATATTCATTGTAGGTTTGAAGGGAATCCTATCCTGAAAAAATGAGGAGACCTTAAAGTTTATTTAACGATAAATTATTTAGCAGGGTTCTTCGGGGAATAGTAAAAGTTTCTGGGTTATTAACAAAATACTCATGAATTTTTTACATGTGAATTAAGTTTTGTCGGATTTATTTTTGGTAGCTTTTGAGAAAATAAGATTTCATTTTGATTTTTGATTAACAATTTAAAAGATATTATATGAGAACAGTAACAATTTCAATTTTTACAGGGGTATTTGCGGTTTTGCTTTGCCTCTACGGGTTTAAATCATCGAGCCCTAAAGGGCCAGCTGAAGGCGATATGGCTCCTGAGATCCGTTTACCCAACGCAAATGGGGACACATTGAGATTATCTTCATTAAGAGGCCATTTGGTTTTAGTGCATTTTTGGGCATCATGGTGCCCGTCATGCAGGGCTGAGAGCAAGAAGATAGTAGCTACCTATATGCAATACAAGGACAAACAGTTTAAAACCGGCACCGGGCTTGTAGTACTATATGTATCCCTCGACCAGGATAAGAATGACTGGCTTAAGGCCATTAAGCAGGATGGCTTAAGTATGGAATACAATGTAAGTGACCTGAAAAGATGGCAAAATATTGCCGTGCAGACATATAAAGTAACAAGCGTGCCTAATAATTTTCTCATTGATGGCAATGGGAAAATTATTGACCAGGGCCAGATAACTAATTATCTTAATGACTATTTAAAGGATGAGTTATTAGTTAAAAGATAAAATTTAGGGTATATTTTATTTGGAACAATTCTAAATTAGCCCTATGAACACATTTTTATCATTAGCGACTTTAACACTAAAAAGAGCATTAAGTGCCGCAAAAAAGCATATTTTTTTAAATTTGTCGGATGCGAAAAAAGGTATAAAAGAATTTTTTTTTATAATTTTTCAAAAAAAGTTTGGTTATTAACAAAATGTTCATAAATTTGCTGCCGAGAATTAATGTTTGTCGTTATTGCTTACGGCAGATTGCTTTTTGAGAACGTAAGATTGCTTTTTTGATATTCATTTTTTTTGAGGACATAAGATTGCGTTTTGATTTTTGATTAACAATTTAAAAGACATTGTATGAGAACAGTTACAATTTCAATTTTTACAGGGGTATTTGCGGTTTTATTTTATCCCAATGGTTTTAAATCATTAAAACCTATAGGATCATCAGCTAAAGGCGGTATGGCCCCTGATATCCGTTTACCAAATGCATAACAACATAAATAATAACAAAAATAACAACAAAAAAAATTTTAACTTTATGAGACAACAGAAAATTTTATTGATGACCCTGTTCCTTCTTTGCTTCGGCATCAAAGGAGCTTTTGCACAAACCAGCACCTCCAGCCCCGACACAGTTTGCGCCGGCGCTAGTGGAGTACCTTTCAAAGTAACGAATACCCCCGGTTCTACCTATTACTGGACTGTTCCGGGTGGCACGCAAGCTAGTGGCGGCAACACTAACAGTATAACGGTGAATTGGGGAACTACACCAGGTATTGATTCCCTGTCCGTGGTTGAAAAAACAGCATCAGGCTGTTTTGGCGATACGGTAAAACTGGCAATATACATTATGCCGCTGCCTACAGCTACCATCAGTGGTGCAGATTCGCTCTGTTATAATTTTGCAGGTTCATTTAACATTGCCTTCACAGGCGTAGGTCCTTGGAACGTTACTTATACTGACGGAACAACCTCTACTACTTTGACTAATGTTACGACTAACCCATTAACAGTAGCCACACCTAATCTGAAAGCAACTACAACTTACACCATCTCTGCTGTAAGCAACAAGTTCGGTTGTACAGGTACATATTCTGGCTCAGCTGTAATGACAGTTCGTCCAAAACCAGTTACATCGCCAATCTACCACTAAGAGAGGCAGTGACTACTTAATTTTATAAATATTAAAAATACCGGCGGGTAGAACTATGACACCATTAAAGAAATATAATCTTATATTAGTGTTGGTAAGTTTACTCGCCGGTTCTTTTTGTGCCTCAGCCCAGGTAATCGATACTGTAATTGCACCCTTTTCAAAAGCACGGGTTTACAGAGTAATACCTACCCCAGGAACTAAATATTTTTGGACTATAGATTGCGGCAAATTTATTTCCGCTAATGGGCTCGATTCTATTAAAGTGCAATGGTGCGACACTCCGGGAATACACACTATAAAAGTACTGGAAACAACAATATTTGGCTGTGAAAATGACACAGAGGCAAAAGTAATGATTACCGGAAAACTCGCAGTTATCATTGTTGGTGCAAAGGACATATGCGAAGGGGGGACCGTTGTATTAAATGCTTATGGCGCAGAAACCTATTTATGGAATACTGGCGCAACTGGTTCACAGATCATAATTCAGCCTACTGTTACTACTAATTATTCTGTAATAGGCTACGTTGGTCCGCTACAGGATACTGCCTACACAACAGTAAAGGTCCATCCAATGCCTAAAGCCGATTTTACCTATTCGCCTGGCAATCCGGACGTAAACCAGGTCATTTCGTTCTACTTTACGGGTCAGGGAGACAAAGTAAAATGGTATTTTGATAGCTCCGGTGTTGGCGATACTACAAAGGATGCTCAGCACTCATTTGATAGTGCGGGTACCAAATACGTAACCCTTGAGGTAACAAATGCCGCAGGGTGTACTGATAAAATAACTCTAAAAGTTTATATTCAGGATAAAACATATATCTTCGTGCCGACAGCTTTCACACCTAATGGCGACGGGCTCAATGATATATTTAAAGTTGTTTCAGATGATATTATTAATTTGCAGATGCAAATTTATAACCGTTGGGGTGAACGGATATTTGAAAGTGACAATCAAAATGATGGATGGGATGGTACCTTCAAAGGGGTGCCAGTTGAGGACGGAGCATATCTGTACCTTATACAAGCCCAGACAAATGATTTGAGATGGCATTATTTAAATGGAACAGTAACTTTGGTCCGTTGATGAATTTGTTATGGATAAATCTATTATAAATTTATGTGCTGACAATAAGTATAGCGGGAACATTCTGGCTCTCAGGGCTGATGCCCCTGCTTTGTTTTCATTTTTGCCATTTAGATATAAAATTAATTCAAATATTACTACCTTAAAAAATCATTCCAATAATCTCGCCCTTGTAAAGACATTATTCCTTTTTATATTGCTTTCAATATGCTGCAGCACAAATGCATTTGCTTGCAGTGGTTCCGTAAGTCCCGGTAGCAATGCAAGTATATGCATAGGGCAAAGTACACAATTAGGGGCAGCATCAGTAGCCGGCTATACTTATAGCTGGACGAGCAGCCCGAGTGGTTTTACATCAACACTTGCAAACCCTACAGTATCACCCACAGTAACTACCACATATACTTTAGTACAAACCAAAACTTCCAACGGCTGCGCCGAAACAGGGACTGTAGTAATTACTGTAAACCCCCTACCTGGCAATAATGCTGGCAGCAATGCTTCAATTTGCAACGGTAGTAGCACAACCATTGGTGCGGCTTCAACGGCAGGACATACCTATAGCTGGGTATCGAACCCTGCCGGCTTTACTTCTACGGTAAGCAACCCTTCTGTTTCACCAACAGCTACTACTACATATACATTAACAGAAACGATAACTGCAACAGGCTGTACAAATGCAAATTCAGTAACGATCACAGTTAATCCTATTCCGGGCAATAATGCTGGCAGCAATGCTTCAATTTGCAATGGTAGTAGCACGACCATTGGTGCCGCTTCAACTGCAGGACATACCTATAGCTGGGTATCGAACCCAGCAGGCTTTACTTCCACGGTAAGCAACCCTTCTGTTTCACCAACTGCTACTACTACATATACATTAACAGAAACCATAACTGCAACAGGCTGTACAAATGCAAATTCAGTAACCATTACTGTTAATCCTCTACCTGGCAATAATGCCGGCAGCAATACATCAGTATGTACTGGCTCATCCGCCACCATCGGCGCTGCCTCAACGGCAGGGCATACCTATAGCTGGGTATCGAACCCTGTCGGTTTTACTTCGACAATATCAAACCCATCTGTTTCACCAACTGCTGCTACCACATATACATTAACCGAAACAATAACTGCAACAGGCTGCAGTAGTGTCAATAGTATTACCATTACAGTCAATCCGTTACCTACTGCAAATGCAGGAAGCGCTTCTACAGTTTGTAGCGGCATATCTGCCACCATTGGCGCTGCTTCAACGGCAGGACATACCTATAGTTGGGTATCTAACCCTGCCGGTTTTACTTCTACGGTAAGCAACCCATCTGTTTCGCCTACCGCTACTACCACTTATACATTAACCGAAACCATAACAGCAACAGGCTGTACTAAGAGTAATAGTGTAACAATTACAGTTAATCCTATTCCGGGCAACAATGCCGGGAGCAATGCCTCGATATGTACCGGCTCATCCGCCACCATTGGCGCTGCCTCAACAGCAGGACATACCTATAGCTGGGTATCTAACCCTGTGGGCTTTACATCTACTGTAAGCAACCCTTCTGTTTCACCTACCGCTACAACAACTTATACATTGACCGAAACCATAACGGCAACAGGTTGTACAAATTCAAATTCAGTAACGATTACTGTTAATCCACTCCCGGGAAATAATGCTGGCAGCAATGCCTCGATCTGTAACGGATCATCCGCCACTATCGGCGCTGCGTCAACAGCAGGGCATACTTATTCCTGGGTTTCATCACCGGCAGGATTTACAAGCACTATATCTAACCCTTCTGTTTCGCCTACCGCTACGACAACATATACTTTAACCGAAACCATAACAGCTACAGGCTGTACTAATTCAAATTCAGTAATTATTACAGTTAATCCTCTTCCGGGAAATAATGCAGGCAGCAATGCTTCAATATGTACCGGCGCATCCGCTACTATCGGCGCTGCCTCAACAGCCGGGCACACCTATAGCTGGGTTTCAAACCCTGTAGGATTTACTTCCACCGTAAGCAACCCTTCAGTTTCACCTACCGCTACGACAACTTATACATTAACAGAAACCATAACTGCAACAGGCTGTACAAATGCAAATTCAGTTACGATCACGGTTAATCCTATTCCGGGCAACAATGCAGGAAGCAATGCCTCTATCTGTACCGGCGCATCCGCCACCATTGGTGCGGCATCAACAGCAGGACATACTTATAGCTGGGTATCGAACCCTGTAGGATTTACTTCCACGGTAAGCAACCCTTCTGTTTCTCCTACAACTACAACAACCTATACATTAACCGAAACCATAACTGCAACAGGCTGTACAAATTCAAATTCAATTACTGTTACGGTTAATCCTCTTCCTGGCAACAATGCAGGCAGCAATGCCTCCATCTGTACCGGCTCATCCACTACCATCGGCGCTGCCTCAACGGCAGGACATACTTATAGCTGGGTATCTAACCCTGTCGGTTTTACTTCGACAATATCAAATCCATCTGTTTCACCAATTGCTACTACCACTTATACATTGACCGAAACAATAACTGCAACGGGCTGCAAAAGTGTCAATGCTGTTACCATTACGGTCAATCCGCTGCCAGCGGCAAATGCTGGAAGCGCTTCTACAGTTTGCAGTGGCACAGCTGCAACCATTGGGGCTGCTTCAACAGCAGGGCATACGTATAGCTGGGTATCGAACCCTGCAGGCTTTACTTCTACGGTAAGCAACCCCTCTGTTTCACCTACTACTACTACCACTTATACATTAACCGAAACCATAACGGCAACAGGGTGTACTAAATCAAATTCAGTTACAATTACAGCCAATCCTTTGCCTGCCGCAAATGCAGGAAGCAGTTCTGCAATTTGCAAAGGCTCGTCTATTACCATTGGTGCGGCATCAACGGCTGGGCATACTTATTCATGGGTTTCGTCCCCTGTCGGCTTTACTTCTACGTTATCAAACCCTTCAGTTACCCCTGCAGCTACAACTACTTATACGCTTACTGAAAAAATCACAGCTACAGGTTGTACAAATTTAAATTCAGTAACGATTACGGTTAATCCTCTTCCGGGCAATAATGCTGGCAGCAATGCATCAATTTGCAATGGCTCATCAGCCTCCATTGGTGCGGCTTCTACTGCCGGGGATACTTATAGTTGGACT
>Ga0302280_1004177_pt1 | contig 10011 bp, 6 predicted proteins | sample III_Fen_E1_1_FD_198771 | JGI IMG/M metagenome (GOLD analysis project Ga0302280, IMG submission 198771) | Peat permafrost microbial communities from Stordalen Mire near Abisko, Sweden - III_Fen_E1_1 | ecosystem: Environmental > Terrestrial > Soil > Wetlands > Permafrost | place: Sweden: Abisko...
CTTGGCATCTTGGAACCATTCAGGGCAATGATATTGTGCTTCAAGCGAGCCCCACGTCGGTTGAAATGGACCTGAAGAGATTGTTCGAGATGAAGGAAGATTGGTCTGCCCGAAAACTTTGTTTGCCGAGATCGCCAATACCAATGCGACCATGGTCAAATTAATGCGAATAAGCAATGAAGCTTGCACGGTTTTTGTCAGTTTTAGCAAAGGACTGCTTCAGTGGATTGCGATTGAACTTGCCAATTTGCTGCACAATTTGAAATCTTTCAATGGAATCACAAAGGCAATACTTTAGGAATTTTCAATCCAAGGCCGTTTTGAATTTGTTATCACCAAGGGCCTGTGCCAATAGCAACAGGTGCATCGTAATATGCTGATGAGCCGTTAAGTGCGGAAATCGCAATTAAACTGGTATTCCCATCAAACTTTACCCATTCTACATGTCCATCCTCATACACAAAATTTCCGCCGATCGGCACTCCGCCTTTGCCAGCGTGATTCGACCCCGGCCCGTTATAATTGAAGGTTCCGGTATAGGACTGATACCAGCTGCCAGACGCTGTTTCGATTGAATCGGCCATGACCGGGGCATTGTGATATGTTTGGCCCAATTTTGTCCGGGTATACCATGGTGCATATGCGTTGAGATATCGGGTGTCGGCGGCCCGGGCAGGCAGCCAATGGTATCCAATCAAATCATTACGTCCAGTTGATGCCTCATAATCCCGATGCCAGGTGTCAGTCGGACAATAGATCACATCATTTTGATTACGCAGTCCAGTGGTGGCGCTGCCGGTGTTGTTTTTGTATAAATATGTCGGGTAAAAATTGGTGTTCATATTTGGACTCACCCAACTGGTGCCAAAATTGGGGGAGGGATACACAATATTGTCGTCCGGGAAATGATCGCTAAAATCACCGGCATACATCGTAATGGCGATTCCCCACTGCTTGAGATTGCTGGCGCATTGCGCCTTGTAAGCGGTTCTTTTGGCCGCAGCCAGCGCGGGTAAAAGCATCGCGGCAAGGATGGCAATGATGGCTATGACCACCAACAGTTCAATCAGCGTAAAACCTACGACGCCTGAATTTTTCTTCTTCATCTTTTAATTTCTCCACCGGATTAAAAAGAGGGGTCGTCCTGCGGCGACCCCTCTGATTTTTGCCGACTTATAGTATCTGTCAATTCGTGCTGCCGAGTATATAGAACTGCCGGCCAAGCGCAGGGTTCACGGTATTAAGCAGGTTGGTTGTGAAACTGCCGCTGCCACTTGTCGAATTTGTCCAGATTGGCGTCCAGCTGCTAAGCGGCAACGCTATGTTCGTGCTGGTCAGCAGATATATGCTTCCCGCCCCGGTGTTCGTCGCCGAGATGGTCAGGCTCGTTCCGGAGATCACCGGCTTGGCCGTGAATTGCAGACCCGTCACAACGGGCGGAATGCCAGCAGTACCGTAGCTAGCTATTAACTGCGCCTCAATGTTGGTGATTTGTATGGAACTTAACGCTCCGTTGTAGATGTCGATTTCAGCAACTTGCCCAACGAGCCCATCACCGCCACCTTCATTGTTGCCAATACGGGTGATAGGTTGGCTAAACGTCGCACCGGACGAGGTGCCGTCAGATGCAGCATTGAGTCTAAAGGAAACGCCGGAACTTGAAGCGGCCAAGTCAATCAAGCTGTAGTTTGAGGTGGGAATCGTTCCGGTTCCCGAAGCTTGTTCAGTTCCTGAATACTCGTTCAAGTAATTCTGATTGCCATTGTAAACATCATATTCGAGCGCGTATTGGGCCGAACCTCCCGTGATGGCATTTCGCCCTGAAGTGCTGGAAGGCTCAATATAAGCAAAGACCGTGTATCCGCTGCTTGCATCGAGTGGCGTAGTTAAAACAAAGCTGCCATTGCCGGCAGTTATGTTCACTGCCGAGGAACCGTTCGGTGTGACAGAGGAAACCAAGGAAGGAAGGACTAATGAGCCCGACTGCACTACTCCGTATGTGGCATTGTTGTTGTTGCCGCTATAATCGGTCCACACGCCAGTGATCGGATTGTAATTGGTGGCAATCAGTTGCACCAAGGCAGTCAATGGTTGTACGGTCAACTGCGCCCAGCTGCTGTTGGCCACATAAGGGGCGATGGCATTCGTTGCCTGAAGACTATAATAATTGCCCGAATTGGCCAGTTGGAGATTGCTCAGCACCAATGTGGTGTTGGTGGCGCCGGCAATGTTGACCGCCGCGCTGCCGTCCGAATTCGGGCTGACCTGCCATTGGTAGCCGCTGATCGGCAAGGTTCCCGTGAATGAGGCTGAGAAGCTTAAGTTGCCACCAACCGTGGCCGTGGCGGGATTGGGGGTGGTATCCATTAACACCACCGGTGCGCTTGCCGGCTGCACGGTCAATGTGACTGGCGCGCTGGTGACTGCTGTGCCGCCGAACGGAGTGACGATCAACTGATATTCGTAAGGTCCATTCAAGCTTGTCGTGTTCAGCACAAAATAGTTGGTGGTATTCGCTCCGCTGATATTCGAGAAGCTGGCACCGCTGCTGCCATTATCCGTCTGCCACTGATAGGTGGTCGTTGATGTCGCCCCGAGAACCGGCGCACCAATCGTGATTGAATTGCCGGCGTAGGTATTGTTGGTGGGGGTGGCATTGGCCGGCTCGACGGTCACGCTGTTGGCGGTGACATAATTGGTCGTCAGTTGTGCCTCGATGTTGCTGATTTGCAGGGTGCTCAAAACGCCGCTGTAAATGTCAATTTCAGCAATCTGTCCTACAAATCCATCGCCGTTGCCTTCATTGTTCCCAATGCGTGTGATGGGCGAAGTGAACGTCGAACCGGCCACATTTGTGCCGTCAGTCGATCTGTTATACCTAAAAGCTCCGCCGGACGAATTAACTGCCAGATCAACCAGGCTGAAGCTGTTGGTGGAAACATTCGTTGCGCCGTCGCCGATATCAGCAACATACTCTACCGCGTAATGCTGTTTGTCATTTTTAACCGAATATTCCAAAGCTCCGGAAGCTGAACCTCCAGTAAGGGCTTGTGGCCCTGATTTATTGGTCGGCATCAAATAGGCAAACACAGTGTAGCCGCTGCTGGGATCAAGTGACGAAGTAAGGAGAAAACTGCCGCTACCCGAAGTAATGTTCACAGCCGATCCACCGTTAGGCGTTACAAAGGAAGCCAAAGCGGGGCTTGATCCCCCTGTATATGAAGCGTTGTTGTTGTTGCCGCTGGAATCGGCCCACACGCCATTACCTGGATTGTAATTGGTGGCAATCAGTTGCACCAAGGCAGTCAATGGTTGCACGGTCAACTGCGCCCAGCTGCTGTTGGCCACATAAGGCGCAACGGCATTCGTTGCCTTAAGACTGTAATAATTGCCCGAGTTGGCCAGCTGGAGATTGCTCAGCACCAATGTGGTGTTGGTGGCGCCAGCAATGTTGACCGCCGCGCTGCCGTCCGAATTTGGGCTGACCTGCCATTGATATCCACCGATTGGCAACGTCCCCACGAACGCGGCGGAGAAAGTTGCATTGCCGCCAACCGTGGCCGTAACGGGTGTGGCATCCACCAACACCACCGGCGCGCTGGCCGGCTGCACGGTCAATGTGACCGGCGCGCTGGTGACTGCTGTGCCGCCGAACGGAGTGACGATCAACTGATATTCGTAGGGTCCATTCAAGCTTGTCGTGTTCAGCACAAAATAGTTGGTGGTGTTCGCTCCGCTGATATTCGAGAAGCTGGCACCAATGCTGCCATTATCCGTCTGCCATTGATACGCGGTCGTTGACGTCGCCCCGAGAACCGGCGCACTGATCGTGATCGGATTTCCGGCATAGGTGTTGTTGGTCGGGCTGGTTGTGGCCGCCCCGACTACTACGCTGTTGGCGGTAACATATTTTGCCGTCAATTGCGCCTCGATGTTGGTAATTTGGGTGAAAGTCAAAGCACCGCTGTAAATGTCAATTTCAGCAATATTTCCAGCATATCCATCACCGCCACCTTCATTGTTGCCTATACGCGTAATGGGGTTGCCAAACGTCGCACCACCGGCGGTGCCGTCAGCCGCACCATTGAGCCGGAAGGAAACACCCGAGGAATTGACGGCCACATCCACCAAACTGAAGTTAGTCGTGTAAATAGTTCCAGTTCCCGTAGCCTGTTCAGTGCCAGAATACTCGTTCAAGTAATTCATTTTGCCATTGTAAACATCATATTCCAGAGCCGTAGATGCCGAGCCACCCGTGATGGCATGGCGCGCCGAAGTATTGGTAGGATTAATGTAGGCAAAAACCGTATAGCCGCTGCTTGGCGAAAGTGACGAAACAAGGGTAAAGCCATTATTATTACTATTTCCAGCATTCAGAGACACCGCCGAGGAGCCGTTCGGGGTCGCAAAGGAAACCAAGGTGGGGAGTGTTCCATAATATGTGGCGTTGTTGCCGTTGCCACTGGTATCAGTCCAAACACCGCTGCTTGGATTGAAATTTGTGGCCTGTAGTTGCACCAAAGGCGTCAAAGCCACCACATTGAGTTGCAACCAACTGCTATTGGTAATGTAGGGAGCAACATTGTTGGTTGCGACCACGCTGTAATATTGTCCCGAGTTGCTCAACTGGAGATTGGTCAACACGAGCGTCGTATTGGTTTGTCCCGTCAGACTCGTCGCCCCGCTGCCATTTGAATTGGGACTGACCATCCATTGGTAGCTGATCGGCTGGGCACCCGTGAAAGTGGCCGATAAAGTATCATTACCGCCGACGGTGGCCGTGCTGGGACTGGCGGTGGTGTCCGCCACAAGCAACGGCGCGGTCAGCGGGATGGTAATATACTGATTCGTAAAAGACGCCTCGACCGTGGTGATTTGGGAAGGAGTCAGCACGCCGCTATAAATATCAATTTCACAAATCGAACCGCTGAAATTTTCAGCGGGTGAACTGGAGGATCTGGTGCCAATGGCGCTGATGGGCTGAGTGAGAGCGCTGCTCGCAGCGTTGGTTCCGTCGGCAGCCCCGTTGAGGCGAAAGCTAATTCCTGTGCTGGTGAGGATGGTGTCAATGACATTGAAGGCCGAAGTGGACATGGCGGTGGTTTCCGAACCAAGATCTGCCTGCTGTTGCCGCAGGTCATCCTGCTTGCCGGCGTTAATACGATACTCGAAAGACCCGGAGGCTCCTCCCAGCAGGGCGTAGGTGCCGCCGCCCGAGCCCGGTTTGACATACGCCAGCACCGTGTAGCTGCTCACCGGAAGCGAAGAAGCAAGTCCCATCGGATTCGAGCCGCTAAATGTCACCGCCGGCGAACCGTTCGGACTTGCGCCGGCGGTCAAAGCAGGCTTCGTTCCTGTTGCCGTGGCGTTATTGCTGTTGCCGCTGGAGTCAGTCCAAACGCCGGTGGACGCATTGTAATTGGTGGATTTCAATTGCACCAAAAGGGTTTGCGCGTTAGCCACCTGACCGGCTGCCAATAGGGCAAGCAGCAAAAGGCTGGCGACCCGCATCATTGAGTTCTTGGATTTCATAGGCGACACATGGGTTGCTGTTTCGGGTTTCATGATTTTATCAATATTATTTTTTTCCTGCCTAAACTAACTATGGAGCCATGACAGAGACAAAGCTTTTGTAAAAATTGGTTCGCGTAATGCGTCCACAATCGCCCAGAAGCTGACAATTGTAAATAGCCGGAGAAAGTAGCGGCACCATCCCCGAAACAGGGGATGCTTTTATGAGAGTGCCAACGAAGCGGTTCTTTGTGCGTAGTCTGCATGGGACAACTCAATGTTGTTTTGACGCAAAACACTTCTGTTTTGGTCCATCTCAATGTTGTTCTGAAGCAACTCAATGTTGTTTTACTCCAAAACACTATTGTTTTGATCCAACTCAATGTTGCTTTGAGCCAAAACACCTTTGCTTTGCTCCATCTCAAAGTTGTTTTGCTACAAAACACTTCTGTTTTGTTCCAGCTCAGTGTTGTTTTGGAGCAACTCAATGTTGTTTTATGACAAAACAATGTTGTTTTATGACAAAACAATGTTGTTTTAAGGCAAAACGATGTCGCTTTAAGACAAAATAATTTGGTGAAATGCCATTTCCGGCCTGAATTGAGCCAAAAATCATAAAAAAAACCCAAAACGAAGTCCATGAGATGCCGGCGGCTCCATGCCGAGCGCTAAATCCTTTTAGCGCGGGGAAACTCCAATCAGGTCCGCAATCACGACAAAAGGCTGCAGATCTTGAAAAACCTAATTGACGGCCTGGGTCTTGGATGCCATGTAGCGCACCACGGCTTCGGTTCGCGAACTCACGTGCATTTTTTCGAAGACGTGTTTGAGATGGTGGCAGACGGTGTCCACGCTGATTTCCAGATTGTCCGCAATCATCTTGTTGGAATGTCCCTTGGCCAGCAGCAGCAGAATCTGCTCCTCACGCGCGGACAGGCGCAGTGATTCGTCGCGGGTCTTGGCCTTGAGCCGGAAGGATTCCACGACGCGCCGGGCGATTTCGCTCGTCATGGGCGCGCCGCCGTTCAAAACGTCCAGCAACGCCGCACGCAAATCCGCCGGCTTGGTGCGCTTCAACAAATACCCGTCGGCACCGGCTTCGAGGGCCATGAACACCAGTTCTTCATCGTTCATCGCGGTGAGGATGATGATGCGGACTTCCGGCACGAGCGCCTTGAGCCGCGAGGTGCATTCAATGCCGGACATGCGCGGCAGAAAAATATCCATCAGCACCGCGTCGGGTTTGGCTTCGGGAATCAGGCGCAGCGCTTCCTCGCCCGTCTTGCAGATGCAAATGCAGGAAAGATCCGGAAATGAATTGATCAGCTGGCTCCAATTGTCGCGAACCTTGGGCTGGTCTTCCACCAAGGCGATTTTAAGCGGTGACTTCGCAGAAATCTTGAACGGCGGGCTGGCTTTGGCTGGTTTGGACATATTTTATTTTTTACCCTCTACTGGGGCGGGCTTTGTTCTGGTCAAACGGTTGCTGAAAAACCAGTTCGACCACCAGGGACGATTGTGCATCTGGATGAAAGGAATGTAAAACTCAACCCTGCAGCCATTGCCGGGCTGGCTGGTGAGCATACACCTGCCGCCTATTTCATTCAAGCGCTGGTTCATGTTCGCCAGCCCGTTGCGTTCCGCCTTGGGCTGCGCCGGATTAAAACCTTTGCCATTGTCCTGCACCACGACGGTCAGGCCGTCACCCTGCCGCCGGATTTTGAGCTGCAATTCAGTGGCTTCGGAATGTTTGGCTGCGTTGTTGAGAGCCTCCTTGACGGCCAGCAGCAGGCTTCTCCGAAACGGAAGATCGAACGCGATTGTTGACATCGCAGGCTCAACATCCAGCACGCATTGGATGGGTGTGTTTTTTAAAAATGTCTGGGCGTGGCCGCAAACGAACGTGGCGAACTCCTGCAGCGTATCGCGGCGGGGATTGATCGCCCACAGTATTTCATCCATCGCACGCAACGCTTCCCGTGCCTCATCGGAAATCCGTTCAAGCTGTACTCGTGTGCTGGAACCGGGCGGCAGTTCTCTCTGTGCCACCTCGCCCTGCAACACGAGCTGGGTCACGCGGGTGCCGAGATCGTCGTGGATGTCACGGGCGATGCGGGCGCGCTCCTGCTGCAGCAGCAGTTTTTCCTTCCGGTGCAACAACAACTGTGAGGCAAGAATAAAACTGAAAATGCTGGCAACGACGCAGACCGTTACCAATACAACCTCAAACCAGCCCGTTTGCCAGAAGGGAATGTTCAATGGCTGCAGAGGTGGAACCAGATCAATATAATCCATCGTCCCCCAAGGACCCTGCCCAAATATAGATTCAAAGGTGGCTTGCCGCCATGAATCCGCTGGTTCCACCTTCTTTTCCCATCCAGGAACGTCCAAAGGAACAATCAGCCAGCTTTTATCCGACTTCACCTCCACCACTTTTCCAGATGACAAGGCCGCCTTCATGCCAAACATAAAGCCGGCCTCACGAGAGCTGTTATATGCCTCCACCGCGAGCACATGATTGCCGGGCGACAACAGTGAAGTGATGTCGTATTCGTAAAGATGCCGCCATTCAGCATCCCGGCCAATTTCCCGGCCGTCCAAATAGAGAATGTATTCGTTGTCCGCCGTGATCCGCAGCCGCGCCCGGTTGACGGTTGTGTCGGCCGGTATTTCAAACGACTTCCAGAAACGAACCGTCTGCCGGTCGCAGACATTGGTGTCCCATATCCACGAACCCATGTCGCTGAAATTATGCGAACCCCGCTCGGAAAGTGAGTCCTTAACCGGTTCCGCCGGATCGTCCACGTTCGTGTTGATGGTGATTCCGGATGGATTTGGAGCAACAGGCGCCGCCTGACTCCGCGCCATGTTCAGAGCGAACATCAAGAAAAGGACGACGCCAATTTCAAGCGAGATTCCAAATAGAGACGCAGTGCAATTGCGCCCCTTTGCCTTTGAAATGAAAAATCGTTGAATCAAACAGATTTGCCCTTTCATCCGCTTCGTCCAGATAGATTAATCCCAAAAATAGACCGCCTCAAGCCCAACCTCACAACGCTTGATTGAAAAACAAACGGATTCTGGCAACAAAAAACCGGCCTGGATAAAATCCAGACCGGTTTGAAAATTAAAATGCTTATTAAGCATTTGAACGACGAAAGCGTCGGGTGGCCACCAGCATTCCCAAGCCAGCTGCCATTATGGCCCAGGTCGTCGGTTCTGGAACAGTTGTGATTTCAAGATTACTGAGAACATTGCCGTTTTCCTGATAGGTTCCGATGCCGATGTAATTGAAAGCATTCTGCCACGTGTATGAATCGGTGGCGGCCACACTTCCATCCACAATGGCGGTAACCGTAACCGGCGAACCAGCAGACCAAGATGTAAATGAGTAATCGAGCGTTACCGTGTGACTAGCACCACCTGCAACAGAAAAACCGGGAGAAGTGCCGGTTCCGCCAGTATAGCCGGTTCCGCCGTTGTTTTTAAACAATATGCCAGAACCACCGCCGCTAAAATAAGGTGAGGTATAAGAGCCGCCGCCACCACCCGTCGTTAGACTACTTGCGGTCACCCCCGCCGCTACAAAAATCCAGTTGCCTGAAGTGGTATCAGGTGAAGTCCAGTTAAATGAAATGCTCATTCCACCAGCCGCTGTAATGGCAGATGCCCCGGGACTTGCAGCCCAATTGTAAAGCGTGCTTGAACTGCCGATGGTATCAAACCGGATCCAGCCTGAACCACCTGACGTAGATGGGGTAAGAAGATTGACGCCGCCAGAACCGTTTAATTGCTGCACAATGGCTCCCGACTGCGGCAACGCGCCGCCGGCGCCACCGTCCACCCCGCTGATGCCGGCAGTAGAACCCGAATCCATACTGCTGCCGGAAGAACCGGGAAAAGTATCAGACCAGATAACGGTTTGCGCGCTGACAGACAGGCCGCCGGCGATGATTAAACCTGCGCTTACAGCGCAAGCGATTTTGGTGATTTGGATTTTTTTCATAATTAATCTATTTTGGGTTTGTTCTGGTGCGTGGCAAAGATTTTACAAATATTATTTGTGCTGATTGTTCATGCTGTTGAGAAATATTCTCAAATCATGCAAAAGACGTAAATAGCCTGATGTTGTAGCGGTGGCATCACCGAAACAGGGGATGGTTTGATGCTGCTTCTGATTCCTGACAGGCCATCGTAAAAACCCGTTTTCGAGAGACGCAGGCATTAATGTCATCGACTCGTCTTTGAAAAATAACGCCATTTGAAACAAATCCACTTCAAGGAAAGGCGACGCGGAAAAATACATTGCCGTTGGCCGGATTGACCGGCAATGCGAACTGGTTGGTGAGTGTCGAGCCGGACACCGTCCACCAGTTGGTGCCGAGACCCATGCCGTATGAATTGGTCTGCACCTGCAATTCCCATCCCGTGTGATCGGTCGGCCACAGGAGCTGCATCTGACCTCCCGCTATCTGGCAGGAAAGCTGCGGCCGGGTCAGG
>Ga0302280_1004179_pt1 | contig 10010 bp, 10 predicted proteins | sample III_Fen_E1_1_FD_198771 | JGI IMG/M metagenome (GOLD analysis project Ga0302280, IMG submission 198771) | Peat permafrost microbial communities from Stordalen Mire near Abisko, Sweden - III_Fen_E1_1 | ecosystem: Environmental > Terrestrial > Soil > Wetlands > Permafrost | place: Sweden: Abisko...
TTAAAAAACACTTACAAAGGGTTTAAATAATTTTTATTTTATTAAATAAATGTTTATAACAAGAATTATATTCTAAATAATTTATATTAGGATTATTAGATTTGAATCTGTGAGTATTATTATTATTATCTTTGATAATTTTATTAAAACTTTGAATACAAAGATTTGAGCGATTGATATATTCTTCTTCTGTCATATTTAATAAATAATCATATAAATCTTTGGGATTATTAAAATTCTTATAATCAATAAAACTATTTTCTGGAAAGATTTGATAAATGGTTGAATTAGAATAATAAATAGGTAAACAACCGTATTTAATAGGTTCCCAAATTTTTTCAGTTACATAATAAGAAAAATCTACATTTTCAATACAAATATTAAAACGATATTTTTGAAGAATTTCTTGTTTACTTTGTCTTCGATCAGTTTCATTACGAGTATTACCAACACTTTTAATAAAAGAATGATTATTCCAATCTTTACCATGAACATCTAATAAATTATTTTTAAAACCATATTCAATAAGTTCATAACGTTTAGGTAATAAAGTATGTGGATTATTTTTATAATAAGAAATAGGATAATAAGTAGATAAAGCTACAATATATTTTTTATTAGTATCAATAACTTTTTGTGTAGGATTAAGAGAATTAGGTAATAAATCTAATACATGATTAAAATAAAAATAGCGAAAATTATGGGTAAAAACATCACCAGTATAAACATTCATAATATTAATAATAGCACCATTATTCAATTTAATAGATTTATTAAAAGTAAAATCATGATATGGTTCATGAGTCCAAAGAAGATATTTTTTATTTTTACCAAAAGTAATAGCATATTTATTTAATATTGAAAAATAACTACTTAGAATAATATGAGCAATAGAAATATTAGAAACTATGCGAATATTTTCTTTAATAAATTTATCTTTGAATTCTTGAAATTCAAAAGGAGAATAAAGTAATTTGTCAAAGAATACTTTGATTAACATTTTATAAAATATATAATTTATAGATTTTATAAATAATTGATTATTTACAAATAATAAATGAATGATGAATTAGTAATATATTTATTAGTTCGAGATGATATAAAAATGTCAAAGGGTAAAACTGCTGCACAATGTTGTCATGCAGTCCAAGACTTAATTATTCAATGTCCAAAACATATATTAAAACAATATACAAAAAATCATAATACAAAAATATGTTTAAAAATACACGATTTAGAAGAAATGGAAGAAATTATAAATGATTGTACTAAAGAAGGATTTCTATATTGTCAAGTTATTGATGCCGGTTTAACGGAATTACAACCAAATACTGCAACAGTTTTAGGTATAGGACCAATAAGTAAAAATAAAATAAATCCAATTGTAAATCAATTAAAATTATTGTAATTTTTATGATTTTACAATAATTTATGTTTGTAATTAATTGTCTTCACTGAATGCTAATGAAGTAATATCACATGTTTCACATAGTCCTATAAGAGTATAATGAATACCAAGAATGCGACTATCACGATCAATTCCTGAATTAACCATTAATTCAATTTTATTAATGAGAAGTTCTTGTAATTTTAATTTATTGTATTCTCTAATTTCGTAATATTCTGATTTATTGAAAATATTAACGTTTGAAGGAACAATATTGCGTTTAACACTTAAACTAATATTGAAACGTTGATTCCAAATATCTTCCATGACTAAATAATAATCTAATAAATCAGCTTTGCCCATTTTAATGAACCAACTACCATCAACAGCATAGCCATAAGTATAAATTAAATGAAAAACTTCTAAAATTTTGAAAGCAATTTTATCTTCTGGATTATGTTCTTCATCAGGATATGAAAGAAATCTATTCTGTTTTTGTAAATCTTGAATGGCTTGTCTATAAGCACATATAGTGGGTGTACTAAATAAACAACGATTATATGGATTTTTATATTCGACTGGACGTTCCATTAATTTAGCATCTTTTTCGAGACCAATAAAATATGTATGCATTGAACGTAAATCCATACCATATAAATGATCATCTTCACACATGAAAATAAAAAGATATTCTTTAGGTATTTCTTTAAGATCGACAAAATCATAAAAATCGGAAGTATTATTACATAAAGAAAGATCTTCCCGAGCTTGTTTAATCAAATCACGACTTTTAATATGTTTAATAAGTTTATTAATTAATTGTTGTTTATTTCCAGTAATTTGAATTTGAAAATGTATCAAACTTTTAATAATTTTCGCATAATTTAATTTTTCAATTGGAATTTCAATTAAACATTCTAATTTATCATAGAATTCTGATTCTTTACAAACATCATAAATACTTTTAACTACACCAGAACCTGAATCATTCATAACATCATTGATATCAACATTATCAAATATGTTTTTATGTGGTGTATTTGACATCTTACGAAATGTCAATTGTAATAAAATTCTATTATCTAAGTTATTTTCTAATTCTCTTTGATCGATACGTATAACTTTTTCTCCACATTTTGAATGAATACCACAAAATTCACCAATTTTTCGTTGATAAGGACATTGTGTATTAATATCGTTTTTATTTTTAACGGACATACATTTATCTATAATGGCTGTCATATATTTTATGCATATATTTTATACTATGAAAGAAAACTTTATATCAAAAAAAAAATAACAGAATCTATAAAAAGAAAAAATAAATTATATAAATTAAATACTCCTTGATATTTTTACTTTAATAAAAGTTCCATGACTTATATTTATTGATTAAATCTTCATTAATTTTTATTATTTTTGTATTATCTACTTTATTAATTATTTTATGATTTGGTTTAACTAATTGATCAAATCTTTCAATGCAAATAAATGGAATTTTTTGTTCTTGTCCAAATCCAGCAACAAGTATATCATATGTATCAGAATTTGTATTAGATAATAATTTATCATCAATAGAAGAAGGTTTAATATAAAAACTTCCAGTGAAATAACCAAAAGTATTTAATCCAAGAATATGACATTTAATATCTTGATTAATACTCATATTTGCTGATATACATTTACGTGAACTAATATAATTTTGATAATTTGAAGATTGAATTTGAATACCTTCTAAACCAACACATACACGATGATTATATTGTTGTATTTTACTAATTAATAATGGTACATAATCAGGATGATAAATAAGAGTAGGATCAATGAGAAGATGATAACCAACTAAATTATCAGTCCAATGGAAATATCCTTTTTTGGAGGTAGAAAATGATCTATTTTGAAAAATATTAAATTTGGAATTATGATTTAAGAAATCTGGGATTCTTAGTTGTTCAATATTGAAATAAATATTAATAAAGTCAACAAAGTTAATAATTGATTCTATACAATTTTGAATGCCTAATATTTCTTCAGTAGAATTAATTAACATAGTAACATAAATAGGTATAGTAGGAGATAAGGTTCTGATAATTTTATTGGAATTGAGATTAATTGAAAAGGAAATTTCGGTGAGAGATAAATTTGAAATTCGAATTTGTCCAATATTTGTATCATTATTAATTCCTTTAACACCTAAATGAATAGAATCCATATTAAGTGAATTAAATTTATATTGAATTTGGGCTTGTGGTAATTTATAATTAAATCGTGAAACTTGATCAGTTGTATTAACAATTAGAGTAGTATCTATAATTTTTGGACTAATAGTGTATTTCAAATTAAGTTGATAGAGTGTAAATTTTTTAAGAGTAAATTTACGAAAGATATGAAAGTCTTTTCCAGGTGGTATGAACCAAACACTATCTTGTAAACTAGGAATTTCTAAAAATTTATTTTCTAGTAGATTTAAATCTAAATCTTTAGATAAATCAGTTTGTTGAATTGGTTGATTTTTATGATTAAATGATGAAGATTGATTTATTTCTTTGAGAGTAAGATAATCCTGAAAAATATAAATAGGTTGTTTGAACCAAGTATTATATAAAGTATTATAAAGCGAAGAATTAAAAGAACTAGGTAATTGATTTAAATAATAATTAAAAGAAATATCATTAGGATAAAGATCAATAGCAATTTTTGTAACATGAAAAGCTAAATTTTGATAATTTGCTTTTTGTAATAATTGAATAATATTAATTATGAGTTCATTATCGAAAGTATTTTTTTGTAAACAAGTTATGAGATATTTTAGAGTATCCAAATTAACCGTTTCATCATCGGAAGAAATATTATCTAATTGATAATCACGATCATCATCTCTATCAAATTCATTAGATATTAATTGTAAATCATCATTAATTGAATCGTTAATATTGTTCATAATAAATAAATCATAGAAATGATTTTATAATATTTTATCAAAAACAAAGTTATAAAGTTACAAAGATAATAAATTTAAAAAATAAGGTCAAAAAGATAATTAGAAAATCTGGATGAATGTTATATTATGGATACAGGAAGAAAAATAGTTGATAAAGTATCTAAAAAAATATCTAGTAGAGTAGCTAGAGTTCCAAGTGAAACAATTCATATTAAAAAATATACTTCATCGGGTGGTGGAGCAAGTAATTCAGATGTGGTTACAACAGCGACAACATCTATGAATTCTATGTTATCAACAGTATTAGAATATATTCAGAAACCATGGGTATTAATGATATTAGCTGCAATTTTAGCAGGAATAGTATATTATATTTTTGTATATAGAAAAAAACAACAAGATGAACAAATGAGAAGAAGACAATTACAACAACCAAGATATAAACAAGTATTACATCAAGATGAACAAAATGAAGAGGAAAAAGAACCTATTAAACAGGATATATCAGATGATGAAATTATACCAAAAATGAATGAAAATGATGAACAAACACAAGATTCAAATAATGAAAATAATGAAAATAATGAAGAAAATGATAATTTAACTATAGAAGATTCTATACCAAATTAAATATAGCGGATAAATAATAAGAAAAAAGTAATTTATTAAGAATATAATTATTAAATTATAAATATGACTCAATCAATGGTACAATCTCCATCACAAGTAAATTTCGAGAATATAGTGAAATATGGAACATATTATTATCCGGCTGATAAACATTATTATAATGGAACAATAGTGCAATGTGATTATTGTTTAAAAAGTAATTTAAAATCATGTATAGGTTATAATACATCAGATCTGTGCTTAACATGTGCATCAAAAATCGAAAATGGTATTTTCGATAGTCCATTTTCACGTCAACCATCAATTCCAGTGAGTACTACAAGACCAACATCCTGTTTTCCATCTAGTTATCATAATATAAGTCAAAATAGTGAAAGGTCTAATATCAACAATATATCATCAAATAATAGATCATCTTTTATGAGATCAAGACCTGTTGAGAACTATAGTTATTCAGAAATGGATGAAGGCGATCAACAAATGTAATTTATAAAAAAATACTAATAAAAAAAATACTAAATTGTAAAGATAATAAATAATCATTAAATATAATAATATTTAGTGATTAAACAGGGCAGCAAAAATTTCCGGTGTTGCAAAATTCACCGCATACAACGCTGTTAGGATTTTTATTAACTTGTCTACGATAGTTAACGGCATTGCATGAACAACACGGTGAATTGCGCCAATCACAAACATTGATGGTTTTACATTTGACATTCTTATCAACACCATAAGTAATTGTGGTAGGTCCTCCAAATCGGATAATTCTCTTAGAGATACTTTTATTTGGACCATAACTAATAACGTTTTGACGTCTTTTTACAGCACATTTAATTTTATTTTGTTGAGGACAACATGAACATGAACTCTTTTTAATACGTCTTTTAAGAGGACATGGAAGTGGAGGATTGTTACCACAACCAAAGGTAGTACAATTAGAATTGTTTGAACCGCAAGTCATATTTATAAAATAAACAAATATAAAAAAACGAATGACCGAATAAAAACTTTAAATTATAATCTTTAAAGTTTTAATCTCCATATAATTATGTCTGCATGTTTTTTTAACTTTTTTTTTGATTTTTATTTATAATAATTATAAATGACTGAAACGACCATTGGAGTCTTAGGGGCGGTTGATAACGGAAAAAGTTCCAGTCTATCTTGTTTAGCATTTGATATACTAGATGATGGCAGAGGTTCTGCTCGCGAAAGAGTATTCCAACATCCACATGAAAGGGAGACAGGTCGAACATCAAGTGTATCTAAAATACATATGCATACAAATGATAAAAATTTTGTATCATTTATAGATTTAGCAGGTCATGAAAAATATTTACATATAACATTTCATGGTATCTTAGGTAATGAATTAAATTATGCTATGCTCATAATTGGTTCGAATATGGGAATTACAAAAATGTCTCGTGAACATTTAAGTGTAGCAATATCTTTAAAAATTCCACTGTTTATAGTGTGTACTAAAACAGATTTAGCACCTACGAATATATTAGAACAGACTATAGAGGATATTAAAAAATTAATATCTAAAACAAGACGTTATCCATTGGGTATAGAATTGATCAAAGATATAGATAAGGCAAATCAAATATTGGATTTATATAAAAAAAGGGAATTTTATAATATATGTCCAGTGTTTCAAACGTCAAATAAGACAGGCGAAAACTTAGATTTATTAAAATATTTTATTCATAGTCTCCCACAAATTCAACAAGAATTACAAATACCTATAGATATAAATAATACAAAGAAAATATGCCGAATTCATTCCAAGTACATGGTTAGAGGCATAGGAGTAGTAGTAAGTTGTTTAATGGTAGAAGGTATAATTAATAAGGGAGATGTACTGTTTATAGGACAAATATATGGCCAATGGCATCGTATAACTATTAAGAGTATTCATGATAATTTTAGAACCGAAATTTCTAGTTTATCTCAAGGTCAAACAGGATGTTTAGCATTAAGTTTTAATGATCGAAAATTAAAAATAGATAAATATAAGATGGGTAAAGGAATAATTATAGGCGATCAACCATATAAATTAACTAGAAATTTCAAAGCTCGTGTAGCCATAACTATGGCACATTCAACAACTATATCAGTAGGTTATCAACCAATTATATATTGTAAAACAGTAATTCAAGCTGCAAAGGTATGTGCTATAGATAAAGGAGTAATTAGATGTGGAGATCAGGCAGAGATAGATTTTGCTTTTCTGTTTCATTCTGAATATGTTAATGCCGGAGATATATTCATTTTCAGTGAAGGTAGTTTACGAGGTATAGGAAAAATAACAGAATTATTACCTGATAATTTAACTTTAACTCAATCAAATCCAAAAACAACCTCAAGAAAAGCTAGACGTATGGCAAGATTACAAGCAATAAAAGAAAGAGTTGAACAAGATTTACTTCAAGTACAACAAATTCAACCAAATAATATTCCCGTTTTACCACCTATGATTAGTTCAGAATAAAGAAAAATCATCTTAAAATGCCCTTATAATGAACATATTATAATTATATTTAAAATTTTGATTTTAAATATAATTGATATAAATAGTAAATGTTATCAAGAAAAGCAGTATTAACATGTCAAAAATATGAATTACATGAAATTAAAGAACGTATGGAAAATCAATTATATGAATCATTAAATTCAGATAATCCTTCTAATAGAGTTAGAATGGACGATTTAATTAAAGAAATTGAAATAATTAGTGCCGAAATAACTAATATTGATCAAATAATAGCAAGATTTGAACAAAATACATCAAATAATCCTATTAATCAATCAATTAATAACGTTAATAATAATCAAATATTAAATGAACCCGAAATCGAAGATATGGAAATCGAAGAAATTAACAATATTCTAAATAACAATCAAAATAACAATCAAAATAACAATCAAAATAACAATCAAAATAACAATAATGAAACTAATAGACGTAATAATGATGAAAATAATGAAAATAATGAAGAAATTGAAATGGAAACTGATCGCCAATCAAGTAATAATTTAGTAGCAAGTCGTGAAAATCGTAGACGAATGAGAACAATGCCAATAATGAATGTATTTTCAAATTTTAATGAACAAGAAAATATTCAACCAGTTGTACTTGAACTGCCTGAAGTACCTATGAATCGTCGACGTAGACCAAGAGAAAATATGGAGCAACATACTAGAAATTTAATGCGAGAATTATTACATATAGTTTTAACTAATGGTGAGCCAATTAATTATGATGATAATCAAACAGATGAAGATTATGAACGATATGTAGATTTAGAAGATGTTAAATTACCAATAAAGAAAGAAATTCTCAAAAAAATACCAATAAAATTATATGAAGAAATAGATATAATTGATAAAAAAGAGAAGAATATACAATGTGCCGTATGTTTAACAGATTTCGAAAACAAAGATAAAGTACGAAATTTACCATGTCATCATGTATATCATAATGATTGTATTACCGAATGGTTTCATAATAATGCTTCTTGTCCAGTATGTAAACATAATTTAAATGATAAGAAAATACCTAAAATAAAAATGAATAAACCACTATCCCATTAAATCATTATTTAATTAATCTTTGATAATTTGAAATTATAAATTACATAGATTAATTCTTTTTGATAGCATTGATAAGAATTCTTTTTTTATCAATGCCCCAACGATAACCCGATAAATTACCATCTTTACGAATAATTTTATGACAAGGAATAAGAATAGCAATATTATTTGCAGCACATGCTTGAGCTACTGCTCTACAAGAATTTGGTGAATTCAAGATAGTAGCAATTTCCAAATAATTAAGAATTGTGTTAGAAGTATTAAGTAAAACATTCCAAACTCCAATTTGAAATGCTGTTCCGCGAACATCTAACTTGAAGGACATAATAGGATTTTTTCCTTGTAATAATTCATTTATATAAATAACAACATCTGATAATATAGATAAATCTGTATTATGAATAGTATCCTTTGGAAAAACTTTTATCAATTCGTTAACATTGTGATTAAGTGAAATAAAACATATACCTTTATTATTTTCCGCAACCAATATTTTACCTAATTCACATAAACCAATTGCATAATTGATAATCATTTAATTATATAAAAAATCAATTTTTTGATTAATATTATAATTTAATGACCAAGATAATTAAAATAGTACCTAAATGTGAACAATGTGAAAAAATTAAAGATATACAGAATAATCCGGAAATATCAATGTTACGTTTGTAGTAAATTATTATGTGAAAATTGTTATAAAAAAACTCATAAATCTAAATGTTATTTATGCAAAACACCAAATTGTTGTTATATATATTTCGGACCTGGACTAAAAGGAAAACCATATTGTTATGAATGTAAATAAGAACTTATTTTATAGCGAATTAGGGATGATACAAATGAATTCAAATCAACAATAGTTTATAGCGAATTAAGGTTAAACCTTAATGAATTCAAATCAATAATAGTTTATAGCGAATTAGGGATACGGTTGAATATAATTTAATATTTTAAGGATATTTTATATAAAGAGAAATTGTTAGAATAAATTATATGGCTAATAAAATAGATTATTCAGCATATTATATATGTTTAGCAGCAGGTGAAAATCGATTGTTAGAAAAATTGGTAGAAATGCAAAATAAGATTCCTGAAAATGAGAATAGATTTCATATAGAAGTTACTGGATTACATACTGGAGATATATTAATAGGATATAAAGAAGAAGGATATAATAATGAGATAGTATTAGAAAACTTTGTAACTAAAAAGATAGAAGGATTAAGACCATTAGTATTAATAGAACGAAAAACAATATCTGATTATTGTTCAAGTTTGAAATCGCAACATTATCAGAATCAAAAATCAAGAATGATGAGTTATAGGGATCAAACTGGATGTAGGGCTAGTTTAGTTGTAGAGGGATATCATGAAAATAAAGATCTCTCACCAAATATATGTGGTACACCATTAAGTACATTAGAACAAGCATTTACAAGTATCCAA
>Ga0302280_1004181_pt1 | contig 10009 bp, 6 predicted proteins | sample III_Fen_E1_1_FD_198771 | JGI IMG/M metagenome (GOLD analysis project Ga0302280, IMG submission 198771) | Peat permafrost microbial communities from Stordalen Mire near Abisko, Sweden - III_Fen_E1_1 | ecosystem: Environmental > Terrestrial > Soil > Wetlands > Permafrost | place: Sweden: Abisko...
TCAATTTTAAATAAAATTTCGCAGTTTTCTACTATAATTGCTATATTTTATATTATATTTCTTCCTTCATAAAAATTGGAGCCTTTATAGATTTTTTAATTTAATTATAATATTTAAATTATTACTTAAATTTTTTATAAATAAATATATGTTCATAATTGAATTTATACCAATAACTTTAGCATTTACAATTAAAATAATTTATTCTTGAGCTACCAAAACTTTTTATATTCTAACAAATATAAAAAATATTTTAATGAATCTTAGAGGTAACGGGATTCGAACCCGTGATCTTGGTGTCAAAAACCAACGCCTTACCCCTTGGCTATACCTCTTTATATTATTTAAATTTTATAGATAATTATATACAAATAAATAACCTATTAAAAGTAATGGTGGGCTGGAGTTAAAGGTAACTCATGTGATTCATAATTACAAGATACCGGTTCGAGTCCGGTGCTCATCAAAAAGGGTAGGTGGCCGAGTGGTCTAAGGCACTAGTTTTGAAAACTAGCACAGTAATCGCTGTCACGGGTTCGAATCCCGTCCTACTCAAAATTGTATAGAAAAATGCAGACGCTAACATAATTAAATTAAAAAATCTATAAAGGCTCCAATTTTTATGAAGGAAGAAATATAATATAAAATATAGCAATTATAGTAGAAAACTGCGAAATTTTATTTAAAATTGATACAAAATATGCCTCCTACCGGACTTGAACCGATACCTTTTTAGGGATTGGATCCTAAATCCAACGTGTCTACCAATTTCACCAAGGAGGCTCGGGGACTATAGGATTCGAACCTATAATTTTGGATCATGAGTCCAAAGTGATACCTTTTTCACCAAATCCCCTCTGGAGATGATCGGAATTGAACCGACATTTTATGTGTGCAAAACATACGTTCTACCTTTGAACTACATCCCCCTTGAGGACGACAGGAATCGAACCTACAACCTTCTGGTTAAAAGCCAGCTGCTCTACCATTGAGCTACGTCCCCTCTATGCTTGCTACCGGACTCGAACCGGCACTCCCGAAGGAATCAGATTTTAAGTCTGACGAGGCTACCAATTTCACCAAGCAAGCTTTTTATTGTTTTTTTACGGGATGTGGTGTAGAGGTAGCACTTTTGGTTTGGGACCAAAGGGTCATCGGTTCGAATCCGGTCTTCCCGAACAATGGCAGATATAACTCAAGCCGTAGGTTCGAATTCTATTATTTTCCCAGTGTAGCTAGTTCCCCATGCCATGGTCTCAACAGGAATCGAACCTGCAACCTTTCGACTATCAATCGAACGCTCTACCAATTGAGCTATAAGACCTAAATTTTTGCATTAACACCTTCCACCTTCCAATAACTTGTGTAGGAAAATAAACAACCTTCTAACAAAAGTTGCATTTTAATTAAAAAAGAAATTTTTTTATATTTTAAACAAGAAAAAAAAAGACGTTTAGTAAAACAAAGCAAGCTCCTGGATAAGCAAACCATTTAGATCCACCACTAAAAAAAGTTTAGAGTCATTCTAAATAGTTCCTGCATGGAATCATGTAAAACAAACCATGAAACCTTCACAGGTAAACTTTCCGGGGAAACCACACCTGTTTCCTATGCCAAGAAGTAAACTACATCAGTCTTTTGCAAAATAATTTAAGAAAAGGATTCCTACCATGTACATTAAACAGTAGTTATCCCAGGAGAACTTAGCTTTATAACCCTACTAATTTTTTTTATACAATATCTTTCCAAGAAGAATGTTCCTTAGTCGTCTTTAGTCGTCTTTAGTCCCCGAGACTAAAACTAAGGTCAAAGGTTCGAGGGGGTTCCTCCATCGGCATGGAACACATTATGAATTAGCTGCATTAGCCCATGAAGGGCCTAAAGTCCCTGTTACTGGAATCACTGCAAAAAAAATTAATAATTATTAAACCATAGGTTCCCTAGATCTTCCGGTCCTCTCGTACTAAGAATTAACTCCTGCAATTTTGCGAGGCCATTTAGAACAGATAGGATCCGAACTGACTCACGTCGTTCTAAACCCAGCTCGCGTATCTCATTAATCGGCGAACAGCCAAACCCTTGGAACCTTATTCAGCACCAGGATGAGATGAGCCGACATCGAGGTGCCAAACTACTCCGGCGATCACGTCTCTAAGGAGTTATTAGCCTGTTATCCCTGGCGTACCTTTTATCCATTGAGCGATGACCTTTCCACACAGAATCATCGGGTCACTAAGACCGTTTTTAAAAACCCTGTTTGACTTGTAAGTCTTACAGTCAGGCAAATATATACCTTTATGCTCTACTTATTTAAATGTTATCATTTAAATGAATTTACCTTATGCATACCTCCGTTACTTTTTAGGAGGTGGCCGCCCCAGCCAAACTACCACCCATACTTTGTCATCGAAAGTTAGTATTAATAGAATCAAAAGATGGTTTTTCAAATTTTGTTTAGATGCAAACATCTGCATCGCCGAAAGCCTGTTACTATCTCAGAAAAAGATAGAACATATCCTAAACTACCATCTAGCCTACATATTGAGACTATCGCCACTAAGTATGGTTGCAGTCAAGGTGCCAGGGACTTTCCGTCCCGTTCTAACTAATTTGCATCTTCACAAATATTTCAATTTCACTGGGATAATATTGGAGACAGTAGGGGAGTCGTTACACCATTCATGCAGGTCGGAACTTACCCGACAAGGAATTTCGCTACCTTAGGACCGTCAGAGTTACGGCCGCCGTTTACTGATCCTTGGATCCGAGTTGCAGTTATTAATTACAACTAAAATCCTTCAAATTACAGCACCGGGCAGGTGTCAGACCTAATACATCCTTTCACAATTTAGCAAAGCCTTGTGTTTTTAATAAACAGTCGCTACCCTCTGGATCGTGCCATGCAGGTGGGTCCAGATCCCTACTAAGAATCCAGGGTATCTAGCACCACACTACACATCCCTCCTCCCGAAGTTACAGGATCAATTTGCCGAGTTCCTTCAATATTATTCACCCATACACCTTAGTATTCTCTACCCGCCTACCTGTGTCGGTTTACAGTACGATCATTGTTTTTCCTGGAACATCTCACTAGTTGCCCAAAACCCATCATCTATATCTTTGCAGATTAATACTTAGGGATCGTATAACCCAATGAAATTTAACTTAACATTGGAACCTTTAGGCTTTCGGTGATACAGTTTTTAAGAGCATCCTCACTGACTAGTTTTTCATGAAAATTTCTTCCCATGAAACTTCATCAGGAAGTAGCACTGTATTTTAACGTTACTCATGTCAGTATTTTCTCCTTTGATACGTCCCCCTTACGTTTTTACAAACTGGGTTCATCCGCTTACAAAGTGTTCCGCTACCAAAAATTCACCAATAATTCCGCTGCTTCAGTCAGTCTTTTGATTTCAAAATCTTAAGCTAATTCCACGGGATCTTAAAAGATAAGAAAGAACGCTTTCATTATAAGATGGCTGCTTCTAAGCCTACTTTTCTTTTTCCACTTCCCCAATTAACTTTTAATTAGAAGACTAGTTTTGAACTTTAGCATACGGTCTGGGCTGTTTCCCTTTTGACTTAAGACCTTATCGCCTTTAAGTCTGACTACTAATTTTGCACTGTATTCGCAGTTTTTGTAGTTTCAGTAAAACTGTCACGTCCCCCTAGACTAAAAATTGCTCTACCACAGTACCAACACCATATGTTCTCGCTTTCACAATACCAAAAGACACGTCTTATTCCATAGAATAATAGTTTCTTTATCCTGGCATCCTGGCAAATTTTTTAGATGTTTTAATTCGGAATTAGCGCTCTACCTAAATAGATTTCGCGGAAAACCAGCTATCACTAAGTTCGATTAGCTTTTAACTTCTAATCACAATTCATCCCAGTCTAATGCAACAGACTTGGGTTCGGCCCTCGATCCCATTTTAACGGTAATGTCAGCCTGATCATAATTAGATCACTTAGCTTCGGGTTCTAATGCTTTAGACTTTCCTTCTTTTTTCATTAAGCCTTCTCTTCTAGAGGCTAGAGGCGCTCTAGCGCAAAGACAAAGGTTTTCAATTATACACATTCTAATTTGCTCTAGACTCTAGAATCTATGGTTAAGCTCGCCTAAAAACATTAACTCACTGACCCATTATACAAAAGGTACGAGATATTCTTTCTAAGAACCATCACAGTTATAAGTTGTCCAATTTCCATGCTTTTCAATCCCAATCATGGGTTCTCTTTCATCTTTCCCTCACGGTACTTGTACACTATCGATCTAGATGCCAATATTTAGACCCGAAGGTGGTTCTCCTTCCTTCCAATGCTTTTTAGCACAAAACATTTACTTCTCCCAACAAAGTATCTTTCAGTACGGGACTTCCACCCTCTTTAGATTTCAAGATATTTCCACTTTGCTAGTTACTAGGTCTACATCCGCTTTCGCTCACCACTACTCACGGAATCTCTATTGATTTTTTTTACCTTCGACTACTAAGATGTTTCACTTCGTCGAGTTTTAGCTCCTTTAAAGGCAAGTTTTCCTTGGGAAATTACTAATTTATTCTTCCGAACACGTTCCCGGTATTACGGAACCTTTGGGATGTACTAATTTCCGACCCCCTTTTACACGGGTAATAGACCCCCTTTAGCATTTCCGTAATCCCAAGGAATTGACCTTGTCTTTTCAGACAAAACGGGGCACTTAATCCTGTGGCGGTTTCAACTCCTTATTAGTACTTTTCGCAGTTAGACACGTCCCAATTGCACATCTAGCCTAGATTTCCATTAAACAACTTTCGCCTTCCAATAACTTGTTTTTTTATTTAAAATTAGCTGAAATTATCTAAACAACAATAATAAAATAAAATGAAGAAAGAGTTTAAATAATAAATTTTTTTCCCACCGGAGGTTCCCATCCGGTCACCTTGTTACGACTTCACCCAAATTACTAAGATTATTCTCAATGTAGAAAGAGAAACGTTCCATGGTTTAAGGCCATTAAACTTAGCATCCAAAACAACTATTCCCCAACGTTCACCTTGACTATTCCCAACTTTCCGGGCGTGACGGGCAGTGTGTGCAAAACTCCGCACATATTCACCGTGGCGTGCTGATCCACGATTACTAAAGATTCCTCCTTCACGATCTCAAGTTGCAGAGATCAATCCGAACTTAGGATACGTTTGTAGCATTGCTCTAATTTACAAAGTAGCCTCTTTTTGTAGTATCCTTTGTAACACATGTGTAGCCCAGTTTATTAAGGCCATGTCGACTTGACGACTCATCCCCTGCACTAAACCTAATAATCCGTGAATTTATGGATTTCCATGAAATTAAAAAGTCACCTCAAAAGATAATGACAATCATATTCAAGAAAAGGGGTTCCGCTCGTTTTCAAGTTTAAATTAAACTGACGCATGAAACACGCGCTGACGACAGCCATGCAACGCCTGTGAAGAATAAGATCTTTCTGTTCTTAGAACAAAAAAGGAAGCAATTTCCTTTAACATGTAACTATTATCCTAATTAATAATTAATTAGTGAAGCATCTAAGAAAGACCACAAATCACCTACAAGGAAGGATATAACCTCTGGTACTTAGATTTCTCTGGTAACCCCAAGTTGATTCTACGCTATTCTTCATGCAAAAACTGGTAAGGTTCTGCGCGGATTATCGGATTAAACCACATGTTCCACCTTTTGTAGGAGTTCCCGCCAATTCCTTTAAGTTTCAACTCTTGGTTGTAGTCTCCAGGCGGAATATTTAATGCGTTTGCTTTCCATTCAGGAATATTTCCTAAACCTAATATTCATTGTTTACGGCGTGGACTACTTGGGTACCGAATCCAATTTGATCCCCACGCTTTCGTGGCTCAGCGTCAGTTTACACTAGTTAGAAGTCTTCACCGTATGAGTTTCCTCTTGGGATCTACGAATTCACCTCTTCCCCAAAAATACTACCAACCTAAGCAAACTCTAGTAGTGGGATATATATTGCACCAAAAGCCATCACTCAGGATTTCACAATAAAATCATCACTACCGCCTACACACCCTTTACGCCCAGTCCTAACGGATAACACTCGCCCCTTTCGTATTACCGCGGCTGCTGGCACGAAATTTGCCGGGGCTCCGCTCCTAAAGTATAGCTTTCTTCTAATTAAAAGGTGAGGTTTACAACCCGAAGGCCGTCTATTACTCGATACTTCCCCCTTGGAATAGGACGGTTCAGGCTTGCGCCCATTGACCAATATTCCTCACTGCTGCCTCTCGTAAAAGTTTGCTCCTTGTCTCAGTTGCATTGTGGCTGTGCATCCTCTCAGATCAACTAGGAATCGTAGCCTTGGGGAGCCATTACCTCTCCAACCAGCATAATTCCACTTTAGCGTATCCCTTAGCAATGTAGAAAATCTTTGGTAATTTTTTTTTTTATATTACTTTATTCGCAATTAATAAGCTTTTGGCATATATTACGAACTAAGGGGCAACATTGCTTAAAGCGTTACTCACCCGTACGCCACTCACATGCGTTCGTACGACTTGCATGTGTTAATGCCCATTCCGCGCGTTCACCCGAAGCCAGGATTAAACAGATTACACTTACATTTTAACATGTTTTTTTTTGATTTTTTCTTCTTCTTCTTTTTTTTTTACTTTTTCTTTGTTTTAACTCTTTTCTTCATTTGAAGAACCTTCCAATAACTTGTACCATGTGCAAATAAAAATTTATTATTTCGAAGAATTTTTATGTAAAATAAGCATTGCTTCCACTTATGATAAATCCATTAAATTATATTCTATCTAATTTAGATCCAATAACTTTGTCTTTGTAGAACACAATGTAGAACCTACCCAGTAGTAAAAAAAATAAATGAGAAATTTTATAGTTTGGATGGCCACAGTAACCTTGAAATAAATTCATTAAATTATATTTTAAAATATAATAATTCTGTTATTATAGAACACAATGTAGAACTTAGAAACTAATAAAACTTAGTAACTAAAGCTACACAAACAAAAATTAAATTGCATTTTAAGGATAATGCCTCAGAGCTCGCACTTTAATTACACAATGCGATACAATTTTCCTTACCCACCCATTAGAAAATATAATAGTATTAAAACAACTAAACATTTGTACTTAATATTATACTTTGGATGATCCCCACTAATATTAAATATTAGAATTTTGATCCGAACAGAACTTATATTTTTAGAAAATTCCATACAAAATTTCGGAAGTTTAATCTATTTAAAAAAACCATTATCTATTAGTAATAAATAATAATTTTTTTTTCACATACATTGTGAAAAAAAAACTAGTATTAACTCCATTGAATATTTTTGTCATTGTTACAAAATAGTAATATCCTTTTAAATAATCTTTACTATTTTACATAGTTTAATTAGGCTTTTTGAGCCTTACATTATTTAATTGTTTACAATTTAAATTTTTAAAGTTTATAATGGAAATTTTTCTAGGAATTAGTGTAATATTTAGTTCTATACTTATGGATGATTTAGAAGATTTAAATGTAGTAAATATTTATTTAATATTTACTATGATTTGTATTTATATAATTACTGCTTTAATTTTTATTTTATTAGAAGCAGAATTTTTAGCATTAATATTAATTTTAATTTATGTAGGAGCAATCTCTATTTTTTATAGTTTTGTTATTTTAACAATAAATTTAATTTATGAAATGTAACATTAAATTTATAAAAATATACCTAGTTAGAATTTTATTAATTAATTTTAAAAATATATTTTAAAGAAACTGTACTATTTTATATGCTTAAACTTCGTTGTTTAATTTCCAATATGAATATTGCAATACAACATAGAGTTTTACATTTTCGTTGTGATCAAACTAGATTAAATAAAAATTTACTTATATTTTTTATAAACCAAGGAATTATTGAATCTTTTCAAGAATGTCCTTTTTATAAATATAAATATATAATTTTATTAAATAATAACGAATTAAATAATAAATATTCTTTAGATGATAGTCAATGATTTTCTGTGTTCTATTCTACTACTTTTAACTTTTATTCTACTTTTAAAATAAAAAATAAAATAAAAGGACGTCCTTTTATTTTAAATAAAAAAAAAATGATAAAACTAAAAAAACATAATAATAAAACATTATATATATTATCTACATCTAAGGGAATATTAGCCATGGATGAAGCTTTAAATCAAAAAGTGGGGGGTATTCTTATTTGTAAAATTTTTTTTTAAAGTGAAATTTTTAATTTGCATTAAAATAATAAGTTAGTACGTTTTATTAAATTTACATAAAAAAAAAATACTTAATTATTATTTTAATGCAAATTAAAAATTTCACTTTAAATTTCGGTCCACAACATCCAGCCGCACATGGAGTTTTACGTTTAATTTTACATTTAAAAGGAGAAGCTATTGAATATATAGATCCACATATAGGACTATTACATAGAGGAACTGAAAAATTAATGGAACAAAAAAATTATATACAATCAATTCCATATATGGATCGATTAGATTATGTATCCACAATTTCACAAGAGCATACTTATTGTTTGGCTATAGAACAGTTATTACAATTAAATTTAAATACTATAGATTCTTTTTTTAGAATAATTTTATTAGAATTAACAAGAATATTAAATCATTTAATGGCAATAACAACCCATGCCTTAGATTTAGGTGCACTTTCTCCCTTTTTATGAGGATTTGAAGAAAGAGAAAAAATTATGGAATTTTATGAAAGATTATGTGGTGCCAGATTACATGCAAATGTAATTCGACCTGGAGGATTATCATTCAAAATACATTGAATTTTAATTAATGATATATATTATTTTTGCAAAAATTTTATTAAAAGAACTAATGAATTAGAAACATTATTAAGTTTAAATAAAATTTGAATTTATAGATTAAATAATATTGGAATTATTACAAAAAAAATTGCAAAATCTTTTGGTTTTTCTGGAATATTGTTACGTTCCACAGGAATACCTTATGATTTAAGAGAAACACAACCTTATGAGATCTACAATTCTTTACCTTTTTCTATATATACATCTAAAAAGGGGGATTGTTTAGATCGTTATTTTTTGCGTATAAATGAAATGCGTGAATCCGCTATTATAGTAATTAAAACAATTAATTTTTTAAAATTATATTTAAATAAAACACAAGAAAAAAAACAAAATAATTTTTTTTTTAAAAAATTAAAAGTAAAACAAAATATGGAAGAAATGATTGTGCATTTTAAACATTATTCTAAATATAATAAAAATATACATAAAACTATTTATACTTCCACAGAAGCACCTAAAGGCGAATTTGGCATATTAATTTCTTCTAATGGAAAAAACACTCCAAATCGGTGTCGCATACGTTCCCCCGGATTTTTTCATTTACAAGGAATAAATTCTTTAGCAAAAAGACATTTTTTAGGAGATCTTGTTGCAATTATAGGTACACTTGATATTGTTTTTGGGGAAGTTGATCGTTAATTTTATATTTTTAATGAAAAATAAAATTAAATATTATTTAATTTTATTTTTCATAATTTTTTTAAAAAAAATAATTAAATGACAAATTATAAGTAAAAATAAAAAAATTGCAGCATTATTAATATATTTAGTTTGTTTACTGTTATTTATTGGATTTTTAATTAAATTATAATGAAAGTCTATGTTATTTTATGCAAAATTTATAAAATATTTAAAAATAAAAATATTTAATTTTAAAAATTGTCAATTAAATTTTTAATTTTTATGGAAGAACCAATTATTATTGGAATAATATTTTCTTTTATATATTATTATATTATAATAAAATTTCATACTATTTTTGTTAAATCGAAAAAATTTATTTTTAATGAAAAAAAAGGAGTTTTTTTTTTTCTTGCCCAACGAGAATTTTTTTTCTCGATTTTTTATAATAAATTCATAATTTTTTTTTTAAAAACTGTTTTTAATAACACAAATAAACATTTAGAAAAAGGAAT
>Ga0302280_1004182_pt1 | contig 10009 bp, 7 predicted proteins | sample III_Fen_E1_1_FD_198771 | JGI IMG/M metagenome (GOLD analysis project Ga0302280, IMG submission 198771) | Peat permafrost microbial communities from Stordalen Mire near Abisko, Sweden - III_Fen_E1_1 | ecosystem: Environmental > Terrestrial > Soil > Wetlands > Permafrost | place: Sweden: Abisko...
ATCAATTTTATATGTTCTAATATAAAAATTGCAAAATTTATTGTCAGCAGGCACGAACTCATAAATTTAATACTATTTGTTGATTTGGCCTTCATCTACCATGGAGCCCTCTTTAGCTTTGGATGAATAAACAAGTTACTGTTAGTTAATACTGCCACAGTAATTACGAGCTTGCCTCTTGTAGATGCAAACTACTCTACCATTTGGATTGAGGTTGCTGTTTTTATTTAGAAATTATACTAGATTAGAGTTGCTGGTCTTAAGCTCGCTATTTGCGTTGGCGAGCTCCTTGATTTAATTAGTTTAAGTGACATCGAATTAGTCGTCGATGGATGCTGCTTTTGTAAATTTAGGTTTCCATTGCTCTCTCTTATTAAGTTCAATAATGACTACATCTCCAAAGAGAGCCCTGTTATTTTCCAGGTCCAACTTGTACATTTGATTTGCCACTTTAAAATAGCTTTTCTAATTCATAAATTTGCCTTAAAAATATTTTCCTTGGCGAACACCATCTATAGCCAATCCAATTTCAATATGCTAACGATAGATTTAGTTTTTAAAGATATTTTAATTGACTTCAAACCCCATGAAATCGAGAAGGTTAGTGTTGTGGGTATATAAAAAGTGAAGGAGAGAAATGATGTTGAAGTTCCTCTCATTTTTTGTTTTAAGAATATTTTAATCAGCAGTTAACAGACTGAACTTGATATTTTTGAAACCAATGTCACTAGTATGTCTTTCATACCATTTAATACATCTCTCCAAATGATTGATATCGTCTAACTGATCTATTATATGCTAAATGTCCATGGTCTTATTGACTTATCCTCTAATACCTTTATGATATATGTCAGGCAGTATAAATAAACTTCTTTCTTATGAAACCTCAATGCTTTAGACAAAACTCTTAAAGGCGTTATACTTGTTGATACTAACATTTCTAAATTAGATAGTTGTTACTTCAAGTGCTTCGCTTTACTGCTGGCTATGGGATTGTAATTTCTCAACTTTTAAATAGAGGACTGTAGGACAATAAAATTGCTGATATCGACACTGTTGTAGATGATATCTGTCTGATGTAATAGGGTGTAGGTGTCAATAAAATAAAACTCATCATGCGACATGAGATCCTGCTTGAAATGATGATGATGTTTATGCTAACTACATAATTAAAATCCGCATGGAATATCTTATCTGAGATGGATCTATCTAATCTTGTTACCAATCCATCCCTTGCGAGTTTTCTTGAGTTCGCACTCTCGCAGAACAGAAGTGGTCCATTGTTGAATGCAGTTCATAGTAAATTTGATTAATTATCAAAAATATTGATTTGCAGATAATTGATAAGGATTATAAAAGCATTATTAAAGTGAAAATGCTCCTATAAAGTCTAAAGCAATTGACATTAGTAAAATTAAAACTATTTATACTGAGTCATCGAGCATATTAAACTTATTTTTAATAAATAAAAGTTATTTGTTTTGAAGGAAATATTTACAATTCAACGCATAGAGTAAATGATAGAAGTTAATTTAACTATTTGTTAATAAGTGCAGTTTAGTTTATTAATATTCTATCATTGTGACCACTCAATTGTTTGCCTCATAGATAATTATTAGCACTTTCAGCTTTGTGTTTGATCACAGCTTAGTTTATAATTAAGTTAACTGTTACATTATCTATATTGGCCTCTTTTGCAGTCATTCTATGTTATAGAGCTCGACCTTGAAAAGCTAGCATAATGTCATTTACGGAACAACCATAGACTTAGACCAATTCTTGCATGTACTATTCAATCATTTTATTTGAATCATATGTCAGCTTCAGAAAATCGGGACATCCGTGAATGGTTTTTGTGGGTTTAAATATTATATAGGATTCCTCTTCCATGCTGAAGTAAAATAGATACATCAAATAAACTTAATATCTAATGATAAAAAGATGGGACACTAATAATAATAATAAGGAAATTAAAATAAAAGCAATTGAGCATATTGAATTGGAAAATAATACCATGCCTGTAAATAGTTAATAAGGACATTGCCTTAATCTATATTGATCATATATCAGATCTCAGATATCACAAACTATCACTCTAGTGCTGATAACTCCTACAAGAATGAACCATAATGTCCGCATTTTGGAATTTATGCAAAGAAACATCCTCACTCCCTTTGAGACTAGTCTTCAGGAATCTTTTAAAAGCTGTTTTTGAAATCTTAGTTTTTTAATAAACATAAGATCCTGTGCGAGGATGATAAACAACCAAACCACCAGAATATTTTTCCAGATTCTCAATCTCATTGATGAATTACGGATTGCACGAAAGATCAATTTAAAAGAATTAGTACTCAAGAATGAAATCTTTAGCGACCTCTGACAAGTAATCAAAAGCAGTTTTGCTTCTTTTACGAGGATGAGTCATTAGAAGAGCACATTTTTTAGTTGGAAAAGAACATAGTTAAGAAAGTTTGATTGTTGCCTATATTTGATTGATGGGCTTTTCCAAAAAAATATTTACGATTTCTTTAGATTTCTGGCGAGTGATCTGGAATATAATTAAGATTTACATACTCAACAGTTCGATAAACAGTCTAAAAATCTGAAGATTTAAAAATTTGCCAATTTACTTTACGTGTTCCATTTATCTGATTTTCAGCACAAACGAAGCCAATGTCAAACGATATTTTTAAAGATTTGCTTGCCTACTCATAATCACTATCACGAATAGCTAAGCAATGGATAAGTCCTCTGAAGAAAGTCGAGAGTTATAGAGTACAGAAATGTGCGTATTTTTATCTTACTCCCACGATCACAAAATCCTTGCTAAGCCAAAGACTTGTATTGCGCACAAATTATTCTTTGTTTAAAGAGTGAAATTTGAATTCGTTGTTTTGCAAATCATAGTTCTGTTTTTATTCGGGGTCGAACATTTGCAGAGTCTATTCTCCAAAAGATTTATCTACTAAGTGATAATACTCGAAAAAGTCCCCATATTTGTCTTTCAAGGCTTCGAGTTTGATAGGTTTGCCTTGATGCAAAGATATCAGTGACCATCGGTTTGCTTGGTCAAGTATTTCAGATAATTGAGCTTGATTATCAGCGGTTACAATTAATGACTGAGTAGGCATTTTAATTTTATGAACAAGGACATCGTTTCTCTGCTTTTTAAGGGCAAAAGGCTCGAGAAACGATTTGATTTCCTCATATTGACTGAGAGAGAAGTCTGAATGCGGGTACTGATGAATTTAATGTTGACGGCTAGTAAAATTGAAAGCAATAACTAATAAAATCGGAAAGGAGGTGATGTTAAGTTTTTTCGTTACGTCATTAGTAAGATCCGATACAAACCCTAACTGTATAAAGCCATTCTTACATCAAATTTTAGAAAATAGTGTACTCCCAGTCGGATGAGTACTAAGGGGAGTTAATCGTCTCTGGAGGCAAAAATTAAGTTTGGAGTATAATAAGGGTCAAGCCACTCTTCGTACTGTTCTAAGCCATCTATTTCTTCATAGAAATTCGGCATTATCTCTGTCAAAATGGTTTAAATCTCTTAAACATTATAAACATTTGAGCGATGGGAAAATGGCTTTTTGATAGGAGGGTTCTGAATCTTTTTACCTCCATAGTTGAGGAAGTTAGTCGATGGTTGATATCCTACAACCATATGATTGTCCTTAGTTCGCCTTAAAATTTCGCATGAGAGTGTTTTTCCTTAAGCTATCTCATCGCAGTCAGTTAGCAGAAACCTGGCGTAATCATGATTGCGATGATCAACAGTTTACATGACTTCTTAAAAGGCTGTAAATTCTTTTGATTTGGAAAAATGTCGATTGTGAAAGACGTGAAAGATAGGGTACTCTGAGTTAAGCTCATAATAGTGAATTATCTCCTTTTAATTGCTCAGACTATCATATCCTTGAACTATCACCATAAAAATCATGAAAAGAAGTATGTTCTCCTTCATCATATGCTAAGATGTATCAAATTTAAAAATGTGATTTTATAAAATCCTATTTTAAAACAATGAAATTGTAAAATAATATTTTAAGTCTTTGAATTTGCTATTATCTCCTTTTTATGGCCGGTATTTTTAGTGAGGCTTGTGATTGATTAAATTTACAAAAATTCTTGTTTTGGAATTATGAGCAAAATATCAAGAAAATTATAAATGATATTTGTAACTAATTGTAGAACATAATTGAATTATACAGCTGTACTTTCCATGCCAATCGATAAATGGTTATTAATGTAGAAAAAGCAATAATAATCAAATTTGTATTTTTTTCTGATTTTATCAGCCATATCAAACATTCAACATTCAACATACAACATACAAAATCAATGGAAAATATGACTTTTTATTATTTTATCTCTAATATTCTTCCGTATTTTGAATTAAATTAAATTGACCTCATAGCAATCATCATTATATATTAAAAAGTAAACTCTCCCTTAAAATAAATCTTGAATAATTATTTTTCAGAAGGAATTATTTTTGTTCCTTATGAAGTACTCCGAGCTATCATTCGCATCACTTTCTCTTTTTCACATACTTTATCATATTTATGATTAGTACTCGCCACCATATTCTTAATTTTAGTAGTGATCACCTCACAAGTAAGACTGCACTATTTTGTGCTTTTGTAGGTTGATTAATTGAGGCAGCTCTTGATATGTTCATGCCTTTATCTCCTTGCCTTTTCATTTAGAGCCAGCTTAAAAATTTTGATGTAATTAGAAAATTACTACCCCATCAATTTAGTGATTTAATATGTACCTTCGACCATTCTTCATTTTTATATTTGCTGAACATCAGTTCATCGATATCCAAACCTAAACATAAGGCAAGTTTTGCTTGAGTTACTTTATGAAACTTTTCCAATAGACTTTCCCTTGATATTGACTACTTTGCAATATTTATATTCTAATGATATTTTTTTTTTATCTCCACATCATCTCTTCTTGTGAAGATTGGTGATTCGTGGTCCTTGAGTTTTATTTAATATTATGAAAAGAAAAGTGCCTTAGTTTATATTAATTTCATCGAAATTATATAATATTGGATATGTTTCTGTATTCCCTAATAGTCACTGTCTCATCTGGTTCATTTATATGGCTTCACTATCTATTAATTATAATCCTCAAGTAAAATATTAAAATGGCATTATTGACATGTGTAGTATTAATGCTTTTATTATAATTTGCGCAGGTTATCACAATCAATAATGTCTAAATAAAAAATTGAAAAATTACCTAAAACATCATAATGAAATATTTTGGTTCATAATATATTAACTTTCCTTATATGGATTGCTTTTATTACGATTATTATTATATTATCATACAATGAAGACCTGCATTATTCTTCTGCCGTTTTTGCTTTGCTTGATCTCTTCACAGAACATAGGCACTTATACCCCTGAGTACCATATCCCAATGAACTATTCACAGTGTAATAGTTCAGGTTGCACAACTCTGTTGGGTAGCATTGTTCTTGATTAAAATTGGAGATGGCTTCACCAAACTAATAGTTATACTAGTTGTATGACCGGGTCAGGGTGGAACACTACCATTTGCCCCGATCCAGTGACTTGCGCGAAGAATTGCGCACTTGAAGGCGTCACTCAGGCTCAATGGACAAATCCCTATGGAGTACTTCAGGTTACCAACGGAACTCAGATTAACTTCGTCACTCAAGGTAATGTTGGCTCTAGGGTGTATTTATTGTAAAGTGTTAATCAATACAAAATGTTTACTCTCCTTAATAGAGAGTTTTCTTTTGATGTTGATGTGTCTACATTGCCTTGTGGCCTTAATGGAGCCCTTTATTTTGTTCAGATGCAATCTGATGGAGGATCAGCACAATATCCAGGAAATAAGGCTGGTGCTAAATATGGAACTGGCTACTGTGACGCTCAATGCCCCCACAATAGTTTTATTTGGGGTCAGGCTAATACTCTAAATTGGACAAACGGTCAAGGATAATATGGTTCGTGCTGTCCAGAGTTTGATGTTTGGTAAGCTAACTCAGAAGCAAATTCCTTTACAGCTCATCCTTGCAACCAACAAGGATATCAAAGATGCTCGGGGGCAGCATGTGCTGGCAGTACAAATTCATCAGGAAATTGTGATAGCTGGGGTTGCGGTTATAATGCATATGCAAATGGAAACAAAAATTTCTATGGTCCTGGATCCACATTTAAGGTTGATACCACCAAACCCTTCACTGTAGTAACTCAGTTTGTTACTGCTAATAATACAGACAATGGAACACTGACTCAAATCAACAGATTCTACGTTCAGAATGGCAAGAAAATTGCTAACCCGAATACTAATGTTAGTGGGCTCAGTGGATTTAGCTCGATGACTGATGCAAACTGTGCGAGCCAAGCTAAGGCTACTGGATCGACTGATTATTTTGCGAGTGCTGGGGGATTGAAATCAATGGGGAAATCCTTACAAAGTGGCATGGTTATGTCTCTCTGTCTATGGGATGATCCTTCTTCGAGTATGCTCTGGTTGGACAGCGCTCCCAACGGACCTTGCTCAGCAAGTTCAGGAAAATGGTGGTAAATATAAAGTAAATATCCAAATGCTAACATAAAGATCACTAACGTTAAATACGGCACTATTGGTTCAACAGTGCATTTTCAGGCAGATGGAGTGACAGTTAAACCTTGAATGATTTTGTACATCCCTCATTTAAATATTAAAATAAAATATTCCTCGCACTTAAAACTAATAATTGAGGTTTCAATTTTATTTGAAGGAAAATATAATCTTATTATTATTATTTCCCATATTTTATACCTTTAAATGTGTTCTCAATAATATAGAGCGGTGCTGTCTTTCTAGGAATTTGTTTAAATTGCATTTAGGATTTTAAAACAGCTTAAGGCTTCCTCTAAACTTCTCTTAAATAAAATTTTTAGGTTTTAATGTCAGATAAGGCAAATTCACCTGCATTTCTCTGTTGAGTACTTTCTGAATTGATTTACATCTTTCTTCTTTGACTTGCGCCTTTTGATCTTTATATTATAAATTAATCTTTGTTTGGAGTTAATAATAAAATAGAGTGAGTAGAAAATTATTTATTCCTCTATTAGCATTTTTATATTTCGATCGAATAACATTAAAAACAATACAGCTACTTGAATTATTAATCTCATTAGTATATCCATATGATAGAAGGCATATACAAATCATATTTTGTTCTATTGATGGCGTCCAATCAATATGCATCACTTTTATTATCAAGTAGCCCTACACTAAAAATCATGAAGAGTGAACCAGTGCATAAAAAAACAATCATGATTAAAATATAAATGAATGAAGGACATATACAAACAGTATGGGCAAAGAAATCAGAAATCAGAAGACAAAATTATCGTTCATCATAATGCTCTTGTTGGAATACACATAATAATTATTATTAGTTAAGATATTATTTTTTAAGATTAAATTAAGAAGGATGAATTCTACAGTCCCACGAAAATTTAATATACCGATTGAAAAAAGATATAGTAGGAAAAAAATATTTTAAGGGAAACAGACCTACCACTTTAGCATAAAAAGATGTAGAAATGAAAGGAGAAATGCACTGCGAATTCAAGTCGACAAAGAACTATATATTTAAACAACTTAATGCGTTAATAGCATGCAATAAAGGTGTTAAAGCCCTATCCAAATCATAATAGATGGAAAAGGCCATTAAATTAATGGACAATATATAACTGGGAAAAGACATCTGTGGCGATTGCAGAGAGCATCGAATATTATTTTCGCTTTATTAATGTTTATTAATTGGTCTGTGGGGTAAAATGGATGCAAACAAAATCAATTCGAAAGATGCTCGGTCTCACTTTTCCTATCTACGTTAATAGATACAAAAATTACAGGCTAGGTGCCTATGATTTATTTGTATATTCAAAAATATGTATTTGTGAAATGAAGATGACTTCATTTTGATGAATAGATTTCTTCTTGTCTTAATTTTTTATACTTTAAGATCATCTCAACTCACTGATGCCTTCTTCTCAATTTTTTCCATTAGTCTTTCAACTGAAAATAATGGAAATAATTTAAAAAAGCGATGTGATGAGATAGTAAACATAGATCATATTTTGTTTTATTGAAGCTGGCGCCAGTATTTCATAAGTGGTCCTTCATTGATTTCCCTAAGCAGCTTAAGGAACTTGTCATCAAGGTTATCTTTGAAAGCGTTGCTGTTGTTGGCGACGCCGTCAAAATTATTGGTTTTGGATGGGTAGAACATCAGCAATTATTTGGCATCATCATTGTACAGTTTCTGTATTTTTTGAGAAAGAGTGATCTTGTTGATTATTTAATTGTTAATCATCTCCTTATACCGAATGAGAAAGGTCAGGATAGTTTTCTTAATCCCCAAATCATCAGAGGGTGAGTTGTTCTTCTTTATCTACTCAGATAACTGGCGTCCAATTTCGGTTTTCGGCTCAAAGTTTATCAGGTGACGCCAGTTTGAGGATACCCGCGATTCCTGTCCTGGGATTGCCATCTATTATTCTAAATTTGTATTGGTCTATCTATCTAATTTAACCTAAGTCAGATCCCTTCTATTCAAATTTTATTTTTTCGTATAATTTTTATTGTTGTTAGCCTTTTGCAAGCTATTACTAAACTTTTTTACTGTTTTGTTTCTCTCAGCCATGGCTGGTTGATTATTTCTCGAAATTGTTTGACTCTCTGATCGTTGGAGTGAGTTCCTATTAATTTTGAACTCGAATTCCTTCCTTTTACGCCATGAATAATATGAATTATCCTCGCGGTGAGCTGCCTCTGCATTTTTCTCTCTCTTTTCATTTTGACCAAGGATATTAGCCTCATTCTTTTTCTGTAAAATTTCAGCTTCAATTTCCTTTAGAATAACTGATTTTTCCTGTAGCAGTAGGTCGATAATATCAGACTGATCTATTTTGTAGCGATACAATGATATCCTTTTTGCAAGTGATTCCAGTGAAATAGCTGACTCCTTGGCCTCGCTAAGTATTTCCTCTGCAATGCTTTCCCAGTTACGATTGAGTCTGTCCTTAGTAAATGTGTTTTCGTCTTCACTTTAATTTTCTTTATCGCTGCCATCCTGAATGATATTTTTGTTGATAAGTTCTGGATAGTTGATAAAGAAGCGTGCCATCTCCTCCTTGAAAAATTCAATGCGACCGATATTACTGTCCTATTCGTCTGTCAACGAAGATTAATATGACAAATCGGATCCATCACTGTCATCTGATTCGAATTTTTGCTTTGAGGAAGCAAGTTAGTGCTTGGTACCAATTGTTTTTAACTTTATAGCTTACTCCATTCCAATTTCCATGCTGCAATGTACTATTATTATAGAATATAAGTTATCTCATTATTTATAATCTAAATTGTCTTCGACTGTTGAATAGTCTTTAAAGTTGGCCTATTATAGTTACAATTAAGATAATTTCTTTAATCAATATACATTATATTGATAATAAACATTTTATATCATATCACTTGTTGCTCAGGTAAGCTTTGAAGTAAGACCAAATGAATATAGAGGCCTCAACATGAACACTAAAACATGAACTTATCTGCAGTTACCGCGATACAAGTCTATAGCATGCACTGTCTAATAAATCTTACTCATCAACTAAAAGGACACATTTTCTGGTCATCTAAATACTATTGTGCATTTATTCTCCTCTACTCTTTGATAACTTCACGATTTAATATCCTTGGCTTTTATTACGAACCAATTCCCTTAGAATAGCTTCAGCAGATGCTTTCTTTCCCAGTTCAGCTCCAAGGTCGCTAATGTTGAGCCATTTCTATGCGGTGACTGAGATGCTTTTGAAGCTGTCAAGTTCGATGGTTTTGTGGCAGGGAATGATGAGCTATTGAATGCCGAAAATTTACCCAGTTCGAGCTAGATGACCGATTAACGCTTCGGATTTTGCGCTGGTAACCATAATTTTAAGCTGTGACTTATTATCATTTG